>ENA-OWPB01000080-OWPB01000080.1-human-gut-metagenome-genome-assembly--contig:-NODE-80-length-119298-cov-9.026970_pt1 | contig 119298 bp, 115 predicted proteins | sample MGYA00248260_ERZ651838 | MGnify/ENA primary metagenome ERZ651838 (study PRJEB26924, sample SAMEA4378304) | human gut metagenome | biome: human gut; feature: human-associated habitat; material: faeces... | reverse complement strand
AACAGATATTAAAACCTGTTACGCAATAAAAGTCTAACTTTTTGGGGTCACATCAAGATTCAGAGCTTTTTATTTTACTCAATCATATTCAATATTTTTCCGTCTCTAAGCAAAATTTGAAATTTAATCTAATTTTAATCCACTAAGTAAACTTCCTAGAGAAGTTCCAATGCTTTCAACTTCCTGCATGTTGTTTTTGATTTCCTCTTCTTCCTGAATTCTTTTTTCTTCCAACAAATCTTTAATGCTTAAACTTATCTTTCCACCATCATTTTTAATGACTTTTGCTTTCACAATCTGTCCTACTTCGAGAGCCTCTTTCGGAGATTTGATATGATTCATGGAAATCTGTGAAATATGCACCAGACCTGTTACATTGTTTCCTAAATCTACAAAAGCACCATATGGCTGAATAGATTCTACTTTTCCTTCAACAACAGAACCAACCTCTATCTTTGAAACGGCCATCTCACGCTGTGCCTTTCTGGCTGCTTCACTTTCTTCACGAAGAATTTCTCTGGCGGATAAAACAAGTTTGTTTCTTTCCATATCTGCTTCAATAACACGAACTCTTATATCTCTGCCTAGCCAATCCAGAGTATCCTCAACATGATTAATGTCTAATCTGCTGACTGGAATAAATCCACGCACACCTTCTACTAAAGCAATCACACCTTTATTTACAATTCCTGAAATTGTAACCGGCAGAATAGTTCCTGCTTCCTTATATTCATTAATCTTTTCCCATGCTAACAAAGTATCGGTATCATACTCTCCATTTCCCATATGTGCATAAGACTCTTCTAATGCCTGTCCTAAATCTTCCATTCTTTCTATTTCATTTTCTGCTACATTGTCTCTTGTTTTTTCATCCATTGTGCTTCTCCTTTTCACAATTTTTTATTTATCTAAAGTCATTGTACCATATTCTCATATAAGGTGCAAAAAGGAGTTCGTTATTGTCAATCCATATTTTCCATAAAATAATAATTTATCGGGTTAGCATATCAATTGCGTCTTATACAGTATAAACAAAAACCTCAACAATTAATTTTTTATCAATGACAATATTTCAAGAGCCAATTAAATCAATGACTTTAGCCCGACTTTTCGTGTAAACCACCCAATCAGTCTCTGTGCAAATTTTAAATTAACTATTACAATAACAATTCCTATGATAATGCATAATACGCCATCCCACCACAGATTGTTTACTGTAGTAAAACATTTATATAAAATGAAAAGCCCTCTGTTGAAAAATCTTTATGTGAGTTTAACATACTGGGGCATTTCTTTTCTAATGTATCTTTTTTATTTTTTAGCCACATTCCAAACCCTATTTTTTCTTCCATGTCATGAAATATAAAAATAAGTGGGAAAAACCATATGTATTCTTTTAACATTTTTCTTCTCCATTGCACAGCATTGTATATGTTGCTAAAAACATCGCAAAACATTCCTGCATAAATGACACTTTCTTCCGCTTCCATTTGCACTAGCAACAAAGATACATTTAATAAATGCGTTACATAATCATCACCCGAGTATCTTTTTCTGTCTCCATATATACTCTGACAGAAATTGTAGACCTTATTTAATTTTTGATTATCATATCCATTCTCTATCATTTTTTCGCACAATACTTTGAATAGTTCTTCTTTTGATAAATGTTCATCCATTATTTTATAAAAGTTGCAATTGCTCATATCTCTATCTCCAAAATGTATTATTTCTAATTTCATTGCATACAAGAGTGAAGGTGAAAAACCATAATAACTTTTGAAAGCTTTAATAAATCCGCTGTGCGATTCCCAGCCATATTCAATTGCCACATCGAGAATTTTGTTTCCATTTAAGATTTCTCTGGTTGCTTTAATGTGGTGGATTTTACTCCACCACACCACATCTACTTATTTCTGTGCAACGATTAAATATCTATGAATAGTTCCCTGCACTTTTCCATACTTGTCTATTATGTCTTGCATTTTTAGCAAATTTTCATAACACTTGCTCACTGAAAAATTTGGAAACTCCCACTCAATAATATGTGCAAACCATACAAATGCACCTATATCATAAAATGTTATAGGTCTGTATGTTTCTTCGGCTCTGATTATTTTAAAACCAGCCTCTTCAAACTTTTTCCTTTGAACCGTTAGGTTCATATTGGGAAATGGTTTGGGTATATCTGGTAAAACCATCTGAACTAAGTCACGTTCATTATTTTCTCCAACCTGCTCTGTTATAAAAATACCATCTTTTTTCAATAACCTATATATTTCATCCTGTTCAAATTCTCCATGTCGATTTATCATCAAATCAAACATTTCATCTTCAAACGGAATATTTTTAGGATTCGAACATTCTTTGAAATTAATACCTAGCGGTAATAATCTTCTTTTGCGAAGTTCTACATTTGGTTTATAGCCCTCCGTCACAGCCGTTTTGTCATATGGATGATTCAGAGATAACAAAAATTCTGCACCACCTGTATCGTAATCCATTATCTGCTTTGAATTATCAAGATAACTTCTTACAATTTCTTCATAACTCCAAGGTAAATCATTTTCTACATCATATCGTCCTTCAATATGCGAAAAATCCCACCCTTGAATCTGTGCGACCTCTTCTTCTCTTTTCCATATATTGTATAATTCCTTTTTATTCATATTTACTGCTTTCCTTTCAAATAAATTCATAAAGGGTGCAGTCCAACAACATAAGCTTTTGCCTCTAATTAACCTCAATACAATCTGTTGTCAGTTTTAGAACTGCACCGAGTATTTAATTCGTCTCATCACCTTAGTATGCTTCATTTATCTATCTCCTTAATTTATTTAGCAAATTTTCAGGCCATTCGTCACCTTCATCTAAGTTATTATCCATAAGCCACTTGTCTTCTACTGAGATAATTTTTTTCTCATTATTTTCATTTACAAGCGTAACTGTCACCTTTGGATTTTCACTTTCAGAATGTTCTTCACATCCATAATCGCCATCAAATATATGCTTAATTTTCCACATTTTATTAATCCGTTCCTTCAATTATTGTACCTGTCCACTTCACTCTGAATCCATGTCATAATTACATCTACCAAATAATCCTGCTGAATTCTGCTTAATTCTTTTCCCGGCTGAATTTTATGCCACTTTCTGATACACTCTCTGCAGCATGTAGCTGTTGCATGCTGAGCAACAAACACCGGATGTCCTTTTGTTGGAGTCTGCTTTCTGTCATTAGGAATAAATGCAGGAGCTTCTCTTTTAAAAATAATTTCAAAATTATTAATATTTTTATGCTTCTATATTTGCTTAACATACAATAAACGGTTAACTCAAATAGGATTTTACTACTTCAAAAACATTCAAATATCCATTTGCATACATATGCACACCGTCAATTGCATACTCTGGTTTTTGTTCTCCATTTTCATTAACGAGACCTGCATTGCAGTCAATATAATAGCATTCATATTTATTTGCGATTTCTTTCAAATGCTCATTGCACATTCGAATATTTTCAGAAGTTCTAAGCTTCATCCATTGAATTGCCTCTTCTGTATGCCAAGGCAAATGTAAATTTGCAGGATAAAATGCCATTATATAAATTTCTGCATTAGGAATACTATCTTTTGTAGTTTCAATAATTTTGCAAAAATTGTCCATCAGATGTGACATCCACTTATCTCCATATCGTGCTTCCGTAATATCATTTGTTCCTATATTGATAAATATCTTCGATGGTTCAAGGTCTAAAAGCAATGTATTAATGTTTTCCAAAAACTCATCTGTATTCAATCCACCAACGCCTCGATTATAAATTACCTCATCAAATCCTTTACTTCTTGCAATTTCACAAATAGGAAACTGTTCCATCAGTGATGAACCTGTAAAAAGAATTTTCCCCTTTAATACGTTCTGATTTAAATAATCAAAATTTTTAATTTTTATCATCTGCTCATTATTCATTGTAATACCCTCTCTTTTTATAATTGATTTTTCCTCTATCAACTAAGCCGGCAAATTATATCGTTATATTTGTCTGTATGAATTTAGGTTTATTTTCAATTCTGCCTCAGTATATGGTTCTTATTCAATTGATGCTTTTTCCGATAATCTATTTCACAACAACTCTTTTTCCATTTTCAACTATAACTATCTGAAATTTACTTTAAATTTATTCTTTATTCACTTTGTTATCAACAGCCTGCACCAATAATTTATATCTTTTTAGTGTGTCGGCATTCTTTCCACAGTACTCTCGTTTTACAAGTTCATTATTGCTATAATCTACATAAATATCATATAAATCAAATTGGTCACTTGTTAAATCAATATAGTGTTCGTTAATTTTATTGAAATAATGAGTACCACCACCTGAAACTCTTATTTTATGAATTGTGCCTCCAAACATATCATAAACCAGCGTTGCTGTTATTGCACACTGTCCATATGTAGGATCATTTTCCTGGTCATACTCTTTTTGACAGCTTGGATAAGCTGTTTCTCTACACCAAACATCAAGTAAAATTTCAAACAATTCATCAATAGTTTTTATCTTGCAATTATTTCCATTTTTTCTATGTATTTTTTTTGTGTATTCATTTCCGAAATATGAAATATTTCGTCCCGATTTTGTTTTAAACATTTTCTATTTCCTCTTTCTTTTATAACCATATTTTCAATTCCCAAATGTCTCTTACTGAGATATTCCTTCAGAACAGTTGGAAATGAAAAAATAGTAAAAATCTATGTATAATATCATCTTGTCCAACAACATTTTTATATTTGCTGATTTTATTCATAATTTTTTTTGCTAACCCGCCTATTTCTATGCTCATATATTATCACACTATAAAATTTTTTAACTTACATAATATAATCAAAAATCTCTACATTGCCTAGATTTTTATACTTTTCCACACTTCTTGCAACATCTTCTTCATTGTTAAATTCCGGTATTCTTGGTATACGAATGTCAATTTTTTCTTTTCCAACTATTTCGCTTAGCATTAACATATTTTTGTATACTTTTCTGCCATCTACCCGAGTATATTTTTTGTAAATATCCCAATTTCCATCTTTTATGTCTACAATCCATTTATCAATATTTGGAGTCAAAATTTTTATGTTTTCCCATGAATCATTTAAGCTAGTTTCTATTCTTATTTGCCATTTTTTTGGAATTAATTTACACACATCAAGAATGTATTTATTTTGTAATAACGGTTCTCCTCCACCAAAAACTACTCCTCCACCTGTAGACACAAAATATATATCATCTATTGACAAAAATTCTACCAATTCTCTCGGACTTGCACTTACTCTATAAGTTTTTTCTTTGGTGCACTGAGGATTAATGCAATATTTACACTTTAATTTACACCCCCAAAATGCCACAAGAGTGGTTATTCCTTCACCGTCAGTATTGACTCTTAATCTGTTTATACTCATTATTTTTGAATCGTAATATCCACCCATATTTTTTGCTCCTTACTTTATCACTTTCATATTATCTTTAATCAACTTTAAATTCCAGATATTTAACATTTTTTAGTTTTTTCACTCTCCTATTTATCTGCTCCGCTTCATAATCACAAACCTCACAGGTTCCTGCACATATTTCACTAATATTTGAACAATCCATAAATTCAAAGTCAATTCCATTTAACTTTGAGAACTCTTTTCTTATATTTCTTAAAGTTTTACATAACTTTCTGCCATCATCCCTATGTGGCAAATTGCATACCGTATCTAAATCTCCAAAACCATATTCTATACTGTCTTCTACTCCATTCTTTTTCACAAATTTAATAAATTCTATTGCTTGTGTGTTGTTCAAAAACTTAAATAAATTTTTGTATTTTTTTAATTCTTTAACATCTATTCGTTGAGAACTCCAAGTACCTAATCCATCCACTGAAAATTTAATTTCAAGTTTTTTAAAATTAGTGCTTAATGCTAATCCTTCTGAAATATGTTCGAAATCATTTTCCAATATAACTTGTTTTGTTTCCTGAACTAATTCTTCATACAACTTTTCTTCTATTTTAAATTCTTTTCTTATTATTTCATCATTTTCTATATAAACATATTTGCATATTCCATTAGTCAAAATTTTTAAATAGCATGCAAAAAAATTTGAATTATGTTCTATTTCAATGATGGACTCTCCTTTTCTTACTTCAGCTAAAAGTCTTACTGTATTTATCTCATACGATATAAAACTTAAAACCTTGTTCATTGCATAATCATGTATTTCAAACGGCAAAGCTAATATAATTGCCTTTTCACTATTTTGATTCAAAAATACAATTATGCTTTCCACCATCTGACGTATATTTATATATTTACAGATTTCTAAACCAGCTATTTCTACAGTATCATCTGATTCTGCAATACCTTCAAGCCAAATATGAATATTCTCATCTTTTATTAATTTGTAATTTTGCTCCTCTTTTGCAATTCCCTTATGCCATACTGATAGCGAAAATCTGCGCAACGCATCATTATTTTCACGCTCAACTTGTTTGCAATATTCATCTAAATAATATTCGTCCATTTTCCCTCACTGTTCTTCTGCCTGCTCTTATATATATTTCTGTACTGCTTCATCTGTGAAATTACCAATTGTTTCTACATAATAACCTCTTGCCCCAAATACTTTATCCCATTTACTTTGCAATTCAGGATGTCTATCGTAAAGTATTAATGTACTTTTTCCTTCTAAGTATCCCATAAAATTTGCAATACTCATTTTGGGTGGAATAGCTACGTTTAAATGAATATAATCTACACAAACTGCTGCTATAATATCCACACCTTTGAATTTACATAATGTGTTTATTATTTCTCTTACATCATTACATATTCGAATATTTGTTATATTTTGAACCAAACATAATTCTTTAATCCCACCCAATCTGTAAACAATGTTTCCATTTTTTCCTTATCTTTTTCTTTTACTGCCATTTCTATTTCTTCCAGAAAGAAAAGTAAAAATCTATGTATCATATCATCTTGTCCAACAACCTGTTTATATTCACTAATTTGATTCATAATCTTTTGATACTTGCTGTCACTGTATTCTTCAAACGAGTTCATACTTGCAAACGCCAATATCTTGCTATACATCCTATTTATTGAAGATTCTAATTTTATATTTTTTTCTCTATCACACTCAACTAATTTATTTTTTAAATTTTCAATTGTTTTATCACAAGCTTCGATTATTTCTATATTGCCATTCTCATATTCGCTGAAAGTATTTGAAATTAAATCATTATTTCGACACAATAAAGTTGTATAACATTCCCTGTCTAATTTACTGGTAGAAGCTACTCTATACTTTTCCAATGTCTTTCCAGATTCATCAACATATTTATTCTTAACGATATCAATCAGCCCAATTAATATTCTATTTTTATTATATTTACAATTTTGCATATCAAATAAAATATCATTATTCAATTGTCCAATAATATTCTCAATAAACTCAAGTGTTAATTCATAATTAATGTAACCACAGATTCTTTTGCCATTACTATTTTTAATAGCAAATCTGACTATTCTGTCTGAATCTGTCCTAATCATTCCACTCATTGTTCTTCAAAATTCTTCAGACGTGGAAAACAGTTCTGCAAAATTGGATGCAATTTTGAATACTTTTAAATACTCGTCTCGATTTTCGCTGTTTAATGAACACAGTTCCACATTATCTCCTACTATGCAATTATCATTCTGCACAACATCCCTCCTTTTATTATTTTTCGTTTTCTAAAATTTTTATTCCCGATTTCTATTGAATGTCATATATTCACTTCAATTTTGTTCTTCCACTCACATTTATTATATCATGATATAAACCTAAAAAAATAAGATTATTTTTCACTAACCTAGTGTTTTATTTATTTTTCTAGTATTCTCTATACTTTTCTATTTTAGCCCAATTCTTTTAAACCAATATGTACCACACAATTATATTTTCTTCTATATGGTACACATATCCAGCTTGCTATCACTCAACTTACTCACTTTTGTACCATATATGGTTATTTTCATATATATGGTACAGATTTCTTCTTATTTAAGCCAGACAAAATCTCTATCTGTACCATATAAGAAAATTTCATCTACTATGGTACAAATATCCTCTTCTTTAATTAATTTCTCGCACCATTGGTGCGAGTCTTATATTTTTATCTTTTAAATAGTACAATATTTTTTATTTAGACATTAATTCGTACATCCTAATTTTTGAACTGCTATAAAATATTTTATTAATAGAACGTTGTTCCCTTATTCGCATACATTTTTATTTCATTATTTTAATATTTAATAAATATTTCATAGCAATCCAATTTAGTTATTAACGAAGAATTAAGCAAACTCTTCTTTTAAAGTTGGTCCATTTTATCCGGACCAACTTTGGACCAAATTCGGTCCAACTTTTGTGATTAGTTATGATATTATGCAATAAGTTGTGTATTCTCATTGGACAAGAAAATTTTTATTTAAGTACCTGATTAATAATCGCCAAGCCCATCTAATTGATTTGCTTCGCAAATCAATTAGCACGCGGCATTCGTAGAATGCCGCATAACATAAAAAGAGATAGGTCCTCAATTATGCAAGCATATGAGAATCCTATCTCTTTTTATGTTACGTCGCTTTGCTCAAAGCTTCGCGATAATTATTTCATCTGTTTTGCAACTACTCTAAAGATGTATCTTTATTATCTGATAACTTATGGTATTATTTACCACGCTTTTTTATAAAATCTACTATTTTACAACACTATTTTAGCATTCCAAATATAGCTTAAATTCTTCTTAAACCAAATTTGCTGTTTCTTTCTAACAAATCAAATATGAATCTTTCTCTTTGATTATATCACATTATTCGAATTTTTGGTTTGCTTTTTCAATTTTGGTTTATTACATCTTTTGTGTTTACATCCAGCGTAAACTTTGCCAACTCCGATTCTTTCATCTCTCCCATAACTTCTGTATATATGTCTATGGTTGTTGAATATGTTGCATGTCCCATTACTGACTGTACAACTTTCGGATTAATGCCTGCCTCAAAGCATCTGGTGCAAAATGTTCTTCTTAATGTATGAGGACTTACCTGTTCCATGTAAACAGGAACTCTGTTTTCCTGCACTGCTCTTGCACCTTCTTCAAGGTTATAAGCCTTAACTGCTCTAGTTATGATTTTCTGAGCATTATGCCTTATCATTGGACTTCCCATTGAAGTGGTGAATACTAAGTCTGTAAACTCACCTTCTTCACTACGATATCTTTCTCCAAGATTCTTCTTTGTCTGGTCCTGTTGTTTTTTCTGATCAATCAGCTGTTCCTCCACATCACCCATAAAGGGAATTTCCCTTACTGAATTCTGTGTCTTTGTTGGTGACATTCTCATTACTTTCTTTCCATATTCATAATTGCACGTTAACGCTCTTTGAACATGAATTACCTTGTTCTTGAAATCAATGTCACCCCATCTCAATCCTCCGACTTCTGAAACTCGCAAGCCTGTCTGAAGCATTATCTTAATCATTGGATAAAAGTAAGACTGATTTGTTCTTACTGATTCCAAGAAATCATTTTGCTCTTTTACAGTTAAAAATCTTCTTTTACTTGTGGTTCTTTTCCACGGTACTATTATGTCAAAGCAAGGATTTTCCTGAATGTATCTGTTATTTTTCGCTGACTCCAAACATTCCCTTACACGTCCAAGCGCTTCCCTTAATGTGGATGCTGCTTTTCCTTCATCAGTTAACTCTTTCAAAGTTTTCTGAATGTGAATGTTTCTGATGTCTGCCAGATACATGTTTCCAATCTTTTTTCCAAATGTGGAATTATATTTGTTTCTCATTGGGTAAATGGAATTCTGACAAATATTTGGCTCCTTATATGTTTTAAACCATGTATCAAACCATTCGTCCAATGTAATTCTTGCTCCTTCAAGATAAGGATTATCCATACACTTTATTTTAAATTCAAACTCCAGCATAACTTCCGTAAGGTTCTTTCCGGACACTCTTATCGTCCTTCCATTTATCATTTTTCTGGCTTCATAAGTTCCTCCGGTTAATCTTCTCACATACTTTGGAAGCTTTTCTGTCGTTTTCTCGATTACTTTACTCATATCTAAACTCCTTTTAAAAACTATGAGCCGATATGGTTTTCATCTATAAAAAGATTATAGCAAACTTCGCATATCGACTCAATCAAATTTTTATTATCTTTTATCTCTTCGCCTCTTTAATAAGCCATTCATCCAACAGTTTCTTAACAACATAACTCCGATTTCCGATATGTATTACAAAGTCGTGTTCATGTTCTTTTAAAAAGGCTCTTGCATTTGTCTTTCCAATACGCAAATATGTACAAACCTCATCGAGATTCATTACTGCTGACTGCTCGTCATTTTGCATATTAAACATTATTTTCCACCTCCTGCAAGTACTCCTAAGTTATCTATGACAGAAATAAATGTGCCGATTAGCTGTTCACTTGTTTCTGTTGGCAATGATTTTAATTTATCAATCATTACAACCATTCTCTGTGAGCTAATTCCAAGTATTGTATTTGGATCAGTATTATACACATCTGCAAACTTACAAAGCATTTCCACTGTAAGGTTTCTGCTTCCTCTTTCAAGCTGCATTATGTGTGATTCGCTTTTATCAACTATGTCACTTACTTCTCCCGGTGACAATTTATTTTCTATTCTTAACTGTCTTAAATTAACTCCTGTTTCTATTTTGTCATATTTCATTCTGTTACCTTCTTTAAAATGATATTTGTTATAAATGGTAACTTACATCTACATAGTCATCACGTCTGAATGTCTATCGACTGTTTTCACAACAGAGAAACGCCTTATTAAATCTCCTACACGATAGTTGTTTCTTTTCCTCTGACCGTCGCCAGTATAAATCTGCCTCGCTATAATGCTGCTCTTACCACAAAGCCACACTAATCACGGCGTAGTGCAGATTCACTATTAATATAGTAAAAACCTGTTCTATGTATTTGTAAGCTAAGCCTTGGGTTGGTACCTCAATGACTATGCACTTATTGTAAAATTTTCTGGGGTAACTTAAAATCGAGGATAATACGAAAAGGGGTATGAAAATAGTACGAATTTGATAAGAAAAACCATTGTGGTTTTAACCACAATGGCTATGTAATAAACATTTATATTTATATTAACTATAAAATTCATCGGGATCGCTTGTTTCCACAGTAAATGTTGTCTGTGTACTTGCATTACAGACATATTCATCCGGATCAGATACTTCAATAGTTTCTGTTAATGCTGTTATAGCACGTGTATTAGAAAAATTATTCTCTCTTTCTACCCTTTCGTCAGAATCTGATAATTCTATACTTTTTGTCAATTCCGTTGAACCAAGTACCATATATACATCACTATCTTCTTTTTTCTTTGCCTGTTTTGTTCTTGATACTATTTTTTCATCGGTATCAGAAATTTCTACCGTTCTTGTTTCATGAGTTGTTCTCCCATCATCATTGACAGAAAACATTTCCATTTTTTGAATATTATATTTACTACCGTATTTACTTAATATATGTTTCTTTAGCATCTTAATCCTCCATAATTAATTTTACGCTCTTGCTTGTTAAAGATTTATCTTTTATATAGTCAATCTTTTGTTTACTATATTCACTTAGTACTATTTGAATTTCATCTATATCCACATCATCTTTGTACAATACAATAACATTACTAAATTTATTTTGACTTAAATCCATCAAAACAGCATTCCAATTTCGACTACTTTCACTATACACATCACTTATCTCATCTACCTGAACTACACATACGTAACTTTTTGTTTGTTGAACCTGCATGTTTTTCTGTGTACATATCCAATTTGGATTTATGGAAAAAATGCATGCTAACAACACTCCAATTATTGCTAAAAATTTAATCCATTCCTCAACATTTAATACATAACTCACATATAAATCTGCTTTGCTCTTCAAATTTTGCCAATCATTATACATTTGCCAATTTTGCATTTTCACCTTGTCAGACGATTCCTTTAGTTCGCCAAATTTACTCAATTTGAATTTCTTTACCTTCATTATTCGAAACAAATAAAACCCAATATTAAGTATTGTATATATAACAATTGCAATACTTAGTTTAGCTAATATTGATAATTCTTTTACTTGATTTATATCAACAATCGCTACTAATAACGGAATTACAGTTAGCATTATTGTCATATACATATTAATCTTATTTTCACTAGTAGAAATTCTATTCTCTTCGCATTGCACATGATTACATAATGACACATATTCAATATTTAGTTCTTCAGACTGTAATAAAGACATATGTTGGTAATACGCACTTTCAAGTTCACTAAGTTTTTCGTTTGTTATTTCAAAATTAGGTAATTGAGGAAGTTTCAAAACATGAATCCACTTAAATTTTCGTTCCTTAATATTTAAAGTAAACAAATAAATAATTACATCGCCTAACATTAAATTAATAATACTAAATCTAATTTTTTTTTCATTCTCATTATCTAGTGACAAAGTAGCAAAATTGTTATCATCACTCAATGAACATATTGGAAAATGAGACCATAACCAAAGGAATTTATTTATTACTAATTTTACCATTTTTCTCCTTACATAACTAAATATTCAACAATTTTTTCAGATATATTCAAATTAAGTTTTTCTTCTAACCATTGCCACTGACCATTAGGATTTACTTCCAAAAATACCCAATTATCCTCTTCATCTACAATAAAATCAAATGCTCCAAATTTTAGTTCTAAATCCTCTAACATTTTATAGCACAGATTTTTTATAGTTAATGGACAATCAATGACCGTATATCTATGACTACTATAATCTTTTCTCCAATCAATTTTGTTGTCACAATCTATTCTCACTGCATAAACATCTTTGTTGATGATTGTCAATCTAACTTCATATTGTTTTTTTTGATATAATTGCAAATAAATTGGTGTCAAAGATATATCCTCATTAAATTCTGAAAACATATTAGTCTGATATATCTCACAACAATTATTTGAATATGTTTTTCCTATCGTTAACGGCTTAATAATAGAACATTTACCACTAAAAATTTCTGCAATATTGTTATCATTTCCAATAAATGACTTTGGAATATTAAATCCCTGTTTTATTGCATACAATAATTGAAACACTTTATTCTCGGTATTTCGTAGAATATAAGGTTTTGACAACACTTTTCCTTCAAAATCATTTGCTATTCCATTAATAAAGCAATCAATATCCCTTTGTATCATATTCCTGTATTGTATTTCATAATCACCTAAGTTAGGAAAAATTGGTTTTCTATAGTAAATAGAATAAACATCTCTTTTATATAAGCAAAATCCTGATAATTTATTTTTAATATACCATCCATATTCATTTACAACACCAATTTCATATTGATTTAACATATCTACATTAAATCTAAAGAAATTCGCTACTTTATTATATTTTTTAATTATATAATCAACCGTAACATCTATTGAACTTGTAATTATTAATACAATTTTTTTACTCAATATTTCCTCTTTCTGCCAACAACACCTATATATGCGTGCTCTATTCTTATAAACCAATAATAACTAACTCTCTCAAGTATAACAGATGACCTTATTTTTTTCTACTTATATAAACATTCTTCATTACTGCTGACTGCTCGTCGTTTTGCATATTAAACATTATTTTCCACCTCCTGAAAGTAATCCTAAGTTATCTATGTCAAAAATGAATGAACCTATTAGCTGTTCACTTGTTTCAGTTGGCAATCATTTTAATTTATCAATCGTTACTGCCATTCTCTGTGAGCTAATTCCAAGTATTGTGTTTGGATCAGTATTATACGCATCAGCAAACTTGCAAAGCATTTCCACTGTAAGTTTTCTGCTTTCTCTTTCAGGTTGTATTATGTGGGATTCGCTTTTATTAACAATGTCGCTTACTTATCCCAGTGACAATTTATTTTCTATTCTTAACTGTCTATCGACTGTTTTCACAACAGAGAAACGCCTCATTAAATCTCCTACACGATAATTGTTTCTTTTCCTCTGACCGTCGCTAGTATAAATCTGCCTCACTATAATGTCGCTCTTACCACAAAGCCACTCTAATCACGGCGTAGTGCAGATTCACTGTTAATATAGTAGAAACCTGTTCTATGTATTTATAAGCTAAGCCTTGGGGTGATACCTCAATGACTATGCACTTATTGTTAAATTTTTCAGGGTAACTTAAAATTGAGGATAATACGAAGTGGTATGAAAATAGTACGAGATTTAGTGCAAAAAAAATCACACTTATGATTTTTTCATAAATGTGATATAAATCTCTGTATTTTATTTGTTCGGCATTTTATAACATTTGTCTAAATATTTATGTGCAAAAGAAATTAAAGTAAGCACATCGAGCGCCATCGTTTCTTCTACCCACCAATTTATTTTTGGAGTATGTGCCGCTTTGTTTCTAACCAAATGAAATATTGATGACAATAGTTCTTTTAATCCAATAAATTCACTTCTTTCACTTTCCGTTTGTAAACTATTGAAAAATATATATGGATCCTTTGTTGAAAATGCAGTATCAAATAGTTTTCCTCCGTCCAATTTCAATCCTGTAATTTCTCTCACTCTTTCTGCTAATCCTTTTGCTGCTTCAAACACAGCATCAAAATAATCTTCTTTTAAATAATCTGCTATACAATACTTTTGTACTTCTTTATGAATTGCTCTATTATATAATTGTTTTTTTAAACTATTTACTCTTCTATCAACTTCATCCAGTGTTCTGGCTACTTCAACTTGCTTAATTTTCCCCTCATTATTTATATTTAATCCTGCCATTAATAAAACTTTGTTAACTTTTTCTAATAGAGTATGATATTTCTCCCTTTTTGACTCCTCTGTAAAAGATACAGGATTAAATGCCTTTTCTAAAAAGTCATATACTTTATTCAATGATTTTGTTGTATTTATTTCATTACATAAACAATTATACAACCAATCTTTTTTATTTAATCCAGTTCTATAAATGTATCCATTATTAAAACTTCCATCATCCACTAAGTTTATATTACTCTGTTGCAATAATTTTGATAATTCATTTTTAGTAAAACCATTGTATGTATCCCCAAGCACTCCACACAATGCCATTAATTGTTGCTGGTCAATAATTTTATTATTCAATTTTTTTCCTTTCTTTAATTATTTAAAATCCTACATTATGATGTAAACACCATATTAAAACATCTTCTGTCATTCTTAAAAACATCAGTGCATCCTCTTTAGTTGGTATTTCCTCACCATGCGTTCCCAAACCTGACATTGCACTGTATAAACTAACAAATACTCTGTATCGATTAGCCCCTTTTCTATTTTCAATCCAATAGTTAAATATTTTTTTTATTGATGAAAGTTGTGTATTGGAATTATCAATTACTATTTCTCCCGTAGCACAAAGAATCCCTTTTGAATATTCATTTTCAGTATCTATTTTTTTAAAGAATCCTTCGAATACACTTCTGCTATTATCAATGCAACTTTTGTATTCAGAGTTGCCATAATTTGATATAGCCTCTAAATAATAGCGTAATAAATCACTATGATGCTGTTCTAATGCTTTAATAAGAAACGACTTATCCTCTTGCCTTTCAACTACACCAGCTGACAACACTGTTAAATTATACTTGTAATAATCATTATAATATTCGTCTTCAATACGTTCTTTCGTTAATTCATATCCAATTATTTCTAAATAATTTTTTAATATTATATAATCTGATTGTTCAATATTTATTACTCTACTAAATATTTCTTTCAAAAAGTTTCCTAAAGCCTGTTTATTACTTTCAATTTCGGTGCAAATTGAAAAACAAGCATTTACTGGATTAAATCCTTGATTCTCGTTTTTCCATGTTCCATTCATGTAATACGGTGTTAATTCATTTTTATACTCTTCTACTAATGAAGACAACCCTGCGCACCGTAGAATCATTTCACCATCTCCTGCTTCTGAAATTGCTTGGCTAAAATATTTTCCAATAATGCTGTATGTTTTTGCTAATATAATTTTTTCTTGTGAATCCATTTCAAACATATTCTATCACCTCTCTATAAAACTGATTAAATACTAAACTACTTTCCCTTTAATAAAGTTTCTTCATCACCCAATTCCTTAAATCAACACTCTCTCCTGTATATAACAATCTTTTATATATTATACTATATTTAAGCAACAAATCACACCTATGACTTATTCGTCATAAGTGTGATTTTATTTTTACTCTTCTTACGCAAACACTTTCATCATATGACTCAATGCTGCATACATATGTTTCTGTTGTTCAGCATTATATTTTCCTAAAGAAATCATTATTTCCGGAATTATAACATTGTTTTCTGATTCACAACCGTTAAGTAAGTAATCCATTGAAGTATTATATAAGATGCAAACCTTTGCCAATACTTCTGCACTCATAATGCTTTTTCCTTTTTCGTACGCATATAGGGAATCCTTTGATATGTCTAAGTCTTCCGCTGCCTTTTCTCTGGAACTGTTAGCCTTTTTCCTAAGCATCTCTAGTCGTATGCCGACCCCTGTTTTGTCATATTCAAACTCTATCACCAAATCACCTCCACTACATCCATACGTTATGTGGAGGACGAGGTCCTTCCTGTCTGACTGCAACTGTTAGTTTCTTTGGCAGTGATTCCTCTGCCATCTTGCGGGTACCATACAGTCTGCTTACTCTTACTGCTATTGCTCCATCTGTATCAGCAAATCTTACTGTACAGAAATCTCTGCTTATCTTTATGATTGTAACTTTTCTTACGTTGCGATTACTCTCAATAATGTAGACTTCATCTCCTACATTAAATGTATTCTTTCCATTAGTATCTATTCTGTTCAATTGTGTTTCTCCTTGTTATACAAATATTTAATCATTAAATTTTTGTACTCACAAAGGATGGGAAACTATTCCTTGTAAGCCTTATGTAACCATCATCTGCGCCTGTTTAGCCTTACGCACATGACCTGTTATTCCGCTGATCTTATACTTCGGTAATTTCCATCTCACACATCTACTGTAATATTGTAATTGCTCTAGGGTGCGTAGGATATCTTTTTATGTATCCTTTTTTCTCTAAAGTCTTTAAATGCCCAATTATAGTTGATGTGGAAGCTAAACCTGTTAATTTGCACAACTCTCTGACGGTGGGTGCAAAACCGTATTCCTGGACATGAGCTACAATGCTGTCATATACTTGTATCTGTCTTTTGCTCAAATCTTCTGTAGACACCTGGTTCATCTCCCTTCTGCTTAAGTTTTCATTTCTCTTACTTCATTCCGGATAGAAGTTCAGCTTTGTTCGAATGTATGTTCGATTTCTGCTGTAGTGTCATTATATAACTTACTCTTTCATTTGTAAAGTATAAAAACATTTTCATTTTACTGTACTGTCTTTCTGTAATCTAACCAAAGATTGTCTATAATGCCTAACACAACATTGACAACAAACGCTCTTTCCTCCGCATTAGCTTTTGCTATACACATTGGATGCTCCTTAAGTTTAGTCTTTATTATTTTTTGAATTTCACCTACATACAATGGATCAGGTATTATGCTTGCCTCTTCATTTTCCAGATAAATATTTATTCCAAACAAATGCATCAATGCTATGAAAATGTTTATTTCTGTTACGTCACACGCAATACTTACTAATGAATTAGTATATATTGTACTCGTTGTAAATAAGTTTTCCTTTATGAATTGTTTTAACCATTCACGTCTAATACCTTCATTATCTTTTTTCGAACTGTCAATGCAAATATGTATATTACTTAATTCCTGTTTGGGAATACACGCAATAATCTTCATAATTTCCACTCTTACATCGTTATCCAAAAATTCATCATTTCTAAAAATCACACATACTTTTTTATTCATAACTCCTCCTATCTAAATGGCAAATTATCTTTGTCCATTTCATCAATCTTCTGAAATTCTTCCTGCTGTTTCTGTTTCATAATGTCCTTTTCTTTTAAAATTGCGTCATACAATTCTGTTCTAAATTCCTTTGTTATTGGAAAACAAACATCTTCATATTCTTTTTCGCCATTTTCTTTATTTACAAGTTGTGACGGCATTACCACAAATGAACCTTTTTCGCTTGGAATTACTTTCACGTTATTAATGACAAAACATTTATCAAAATAGATGCGTCCCAAAGCTTCTATGTTCTCACCACTAAAACTTCTTAGGGCTATTCCAAATTCAAACTTGTTGCTTGCGCCTTTTACTTCAAGTTCCTTCTTGTCATTCATATAAGCATCAATGATGTTTCCATAAAGTTCATCCCTGAATTCCTTTGTGGTAGGATTACAATAATCTTTGTATACAGGCTTGCCATTTTCATCTGTCTTGCTGCTTTTATAACTTGGCATGGCTACAAATAAGTTATTGTTCTTTCCTTCTCTAACCGTTATTCCTGTTACAACAAAACTGTTATTAAATGTAACTGAAGCATATGCCTTAGTGCTCCATTCATTACTTTTTGTCTTGTAAACTTTTATCTTATAATTCATCCGCTAGTCCTCACTTCCTATAATATTTTCCAAGCAATTTCTTTCTTCCTTGTCCAATTCGATAATGATGTAATCCTTTGTAGTCTGAGTTTTTGATTTAGTACAAATCTTTTTTGCTATTCTTAAAAGAATACTCATTTCCTTTATTTCCTTCACCATCTTCTGAATTGTTTTTGTTTTGATATTATCCTGCTCTGTTTCATATTCCTTTACCTTTTGCACGTAATATTCAGAAAACATGTCCAATGCATCCTGATTTAGTTTACGCTTAGTCACTGTTCTTCCAGAACGTTCCCATTCCTTTTCAAGTGTCTGGAAAAGATAACTAATTTCTCTAATTTTGTATTTTTCTTCTGCCTGTTTCACTGGGCCACTCCTCTCTTTCCATTAAAATTTTGTAACAAAAAATGCCCTATTAAAATTCCCGGTATTAAACCAAGAATTTTAATAAGGCATTTATTTTGTTGTCTTAGTTATTGATCAATTTTCCTTGACATGATAATTTTATCAAAGGTAAGAAAGGTTGTCGAATTCTAATGTGGTTGAATTGTTAAGATTGGAACCACATTTAACATATTTTAGTTCCCCGGTCTACATATCATCACCAACCCACCATTATGATAATTCCCCAAGCACACTCCATGAGCTTCATCCACAGCTTCAACCATCTTTCCATTGCCCACATAAATTCCAACATGGCTGATGTTCTTATACCTTCCATTGGTTGTATAACTGTAGAAGATCAAATCCCCCGGCTGTAGATTTTTTTCTTTCATTATCTTATCTTTTAGACCTTCTGCTTCTGCAGCCGCAGTTGTTCCACCACCAAACGATATGTCAACGCCTGCTGACTTCCACGCATAGTATGCCAAGGAACTACAGTCAAACGCTTTTCCACTGTTTCTTAACGGCTGACTGTAAGGATATCCTACTTTTGACAAAACAAATGAAGCAACAGCCTTTTGTGTTGGATTAGAAATCTTGTCTGTTATGTTGCTTATTTCCTGAGGAGTAAGACTTCCCTGTAATCCACTTATCTGACTTCCACCAGAAGGATTGTTTGTTATGTAATCACTCATCAACTGATTAAGTGTTGCCGTTCTGTCTTCATCAAACTGATACTCTATTGCCATTTCAGTATATGTTTTTAGTGTAATTCTCACCTCTAAATACTTTATCTTCTTTCTGCCTTTTTTCTCTGTTACATTCTCCGTGGTATATTTACACATGTCATCAAACACCGCTTTCAAATTTTGCTTGTTCGTTTCATTCATTTTTGTTGCGGTATTTTCATATCCGTACTTAACCATGTATACACTCATAATGTCGTAATAATTGGACGGTTCACTATTCATTCCTTCATAATCCACATATACCTTTCTTCCCTTGTCAGCGTCCTTGTGTTCATCAATCAAAGTCTGCACTTCCTGATTAAATTCTGAAACATACTGTGTTGTCACTGACTGTATTGTGTCTCCACTTTCCAATGGTGGAAGAAACAATGCAAATGGTGAATTGTACAGAATTGCAATTACGGCAAACACAATTCCGGTTGCAGCTATTACAATTATTAAAATTGGTGTAATCAATGGTGCCAACAAGGATACTTCTTTTTTAATCATAAAAGTCATTTTGTTTCTTACCATGCTCCCCACAAGTTTGAAAAGGCTGTCATTCTGCTCTTCGTTTGGTTTCAGCTTATCCATAAAAAATTTCATCATTCTACTTCTTTGCTCTGCCTTGTAAAATGTATTGTCGATCTTCATTCCTGCTACTTCACCAGCAGCCATTCCTATCAAAGTACCTTCCGGTCCTGCCACTGAACCTGCCACTGCCGTTCCAGCCTTGGTTGCAATCTTTGTACTTTCCTTTGCCACTTTCCTTCCGGTATCTTTAGCCATCTTTTTAGATGTTTTCTTTACAGCCTTTCTCCCTGACTTCTTTGCTAACTCTCTACCTTTATTAACTGCTCTCTTTCTCAACCTGCTTCCTACGACTTCTTTTTGAAGTTTTGAAACTTGTGCCTTTTTTCTAATTCTATTACCTTCATTTACGATGCCTTTTATAGGTCTCACTGCCATTTCTGATGCTTCCAAAGCTCCCTCAATGTTTTCACCACCTTCAATGTTGTCTATAATCTTTGATTCAGCTACTTTTCTCATAACTCTTACATTATTCTTTGTTCTTGTAGACATAGCTTTACCGTCTATTTTTACATCTCGCTTCTTATGAATCTTACCATCTCGCTTTTTGTGTATTTTTGTTTCAACTTCTTTTTCTTTGTCTATTTTCATGTTTTCCTCCTTGATTTTTGTGTAAAAAAATACGCCAAAGTTAGCTTTTACACTAACTTGGCGTTTTATATAATTCTTTTTATTATCTAATCAGGTAACATACTCGCAAACTGGAAGTTGTTACTCTGATAAGCCGAAAATTAACTTACACTTTTCTAGCGTTACTACAACTGAATTATATAATACAAGTAATCACCCGAAAATGCGGTTTCATCATTATTTTCTTTTGTGTCATATAAAATAAATCCGATACTTTCATAATTCTTTGGTGCAATTAGATTACTATTTGTCCATACTCGTATCTCTTTCAACCCTTTATATTCTTTTATACGTCGAACAGCCTCACTCAACTGTGCTTTACCAAATCCTCTTCCTTTATACTTTGTTCTTATACCATTGTGCCCTATCTCTACATATTCCGGTCTATTTCTTGGATCCCAACATATAAATCCTATTGGTTCACCTTTGTAACAAGTTACAAAACCATATTTATCAGCAATTTCTGGATTATCAAAGAAAAAGGCATCCGACTGCTTCCAGTTTTCATCCCAACAAATAGCACACCTTTTATCAAACGAATATGCGTCCTTAAGGATTTCGTACATAATACCTCTATTAAAATCAGTGAATTTTCTAAATTCTATATCCATATTACCACCTCCACAAATTTGAATTTGTTATCATAACCTTATTGTCGTTTTCTGTAGGCAATATACCCTTGTTCTAACAAATCTGATACTAAAAACTCTCTTTGAGATACCTTTCCAGTACTTCTTGTTGAATCAATAATTCTTACACGGCTTTTTTCTTCATCAATAAATTCTTTAAAAATCATTACATGTGAACGAATTGCCAAAACATCACCTTGTCTAATCTCACTAATATCAATAACTTTTGCGATATTAGGAATATCTCTTGCTGCAATCTTCTTGGGTAATCCCCAACATACAGTCAGTAGCCCAGAGCAATCAACACCAACTGTATTCCAACTTCCATATCTTGAGGTATCTTCTGGAACATTACCCGCATATTTTCCATCTGCAATTCCTTGGTCAAACTCCTCAATAGAAGAAGCATTTCCCCATCCATATGCAACTCCCTTATTTTTTTCATTTGGCTTCCACCAACCACAATTTAATAATTCACCTTTCCAAGTAATATCAGGAGTATCAACATATCTACCATTTTCATCTACGCCATGCATTACATTTTTATCAGTCGGATACCATTTATGTTCTGCATATAAAAGTGCTTTTTCAACAACTGCTTTTCCCCAAGTATTATTTTCCATTTATCAAATTTACCTTTCCTTTCAAAAAAAATATGCCGTTCTCGCTTCACCGTATAATTAGTTTTCCAAAAACTTAGAATTTATAAAATAAAATGTTTCTTCATTCGTGCATACAAGGTTTGCTTATCATCATCAAGTAACAGAACCTCCTTTTTCAGAGCATAGTGGTGAGCAAATTCGGTATCTATGTATGAGTGATTGTTAATTAGTATTGCATTTTTATATCGTGGTCTCACATGTAAATGCAAATGAGGATTTGGTGTTGCTTCTTTGTAAAAATTATTCAATAAACAACTCCAATTACTTAATTCAGCTCCTAATATGTCCTTATAGATATATTCTAATTTATCTATAATCGTTTTCAACTCAATCCATTCAGAAATATCCAGTTCTGAGAGACTTCCACAATGTCGGTTCAGCACCAAAATACATCTACCTACATAATCCTGTACATCTGCTAAGTAAACAGACCAATAAAGTGATTTATGCAGTAGCCATTCGTATTCTTTATAATCACACCATTCGCACATGCGTATCATTCACACCTCCAAACTTCGATTTGTCAGTTAGTTTATTCTGTGCCATTCTTCAATAAATTCAGCAATCTGCTCTGCTGGAATCATAACTCCGTATTTGAATCTACCAAATGAATCAGTTCCTCCTCCAACATTTATTCCTGCAATTTTCATATTTTCGTTATAAACAGCACCACCGCTACTGCCGGGGGCTATATATGCACTATGTTTCAGCACAGTATCTGTTTTTTTATCTGCAATAAACTCTACCAAATTGCTTTTGATTTTGCCATAACTCTCAACAAAACGCTCCTCAGAATCCACCGGATTACCTATACACACTATTCTGTCTCCTTTTTCAGGAACATCACTTGCGACTTCCACCTTAATCAGATTTTCATCACATTCAAAGCTAACTACCGCCAAGTCCGATTCATCACTAATGTATTCGACTTTTATCTCTGGCATCATCGAATAATATTCATCATTAGAAATATATCCACTATTACCCGATTTTTTTCTGTACTCCTTGTATGTTGGAGTATTTACTATGCATGCAATGTATCCTCGTGATTCATCTTCAACTACATGAGCCGCAGTCAACGCATAGTATCTTTGATCCTTGTTTTCAATAATTACACCGCTAGCGCCGGAACCATAAGCCTTGATATCGTCGTGCGTCTCCACATCAATTATGCGTATATTCTATTTTTACACAATCGGTCGTATATGCTCGGGTATATCCCTATTAATATGATTATTATCACAAAGGTAACAACCGATATGACAGTATAGGTTTTTATTTTTTCATTCTTTAGTCCTTGTTTCATAATCGCGCACCTCTATAGCTCGACAAATTGTTTCCGAAACAATTTATAAGTCTCCTTGTAATCTAACTAATGATTTTTGAACATCAAATCCATCTGGATATCTCTTTTTTAATTTGTCTATGTTTGCTTGTAAAATATCTTCTAATGGGATTTCAAGTGCTGTTGCTGCCTCAGCCAAATACCAAGCTATATCTCCAAGCTCTTTAGCTAAATGCTCTTTATCAAGTTCATGACCTTGTGCCATCCACTTTTTTACTATGTCAATAGCTTCACCCGATTCACCACACAACCCCATTACACTATTTATTAATACTTCTTTTTTTGTAAGTTCGGGATTTAATGTTGCCATTGCTAACTTCTGGTATTCGTTAATGTTCATAATTCTTCTCCTTAAATTCATTTAAAAATTGCTGTTATATGTTTCCAACTGCCCACTTAGCATAATATTGAAACCAAAATTATTATAAAAGGGCATTAAATTTTCTTCAAAAATAACTGATATCATATAAATATGATTGTCTTTAAGATATCCTATCATCCTATTCATCAACTCTGTTCCTATTCCTTTGCCTTGCTGCTTTGGATTAACCATTAGGTCTTGGATATATGCATCCGTCACACCATTTGAAACACAATCAATATATCCTACCAATTCATTTTCATCATAAACAGCAATATTACAATAAGAATTCATAATCGGATTCGATAATTCTTTTTCCATCCTGTTCCATCCCACAGATTCTCTCAATAAAGAGAGTTCTGATGCAGATATTATCTTGTTATATTCGTATACCATTGTCTTCTCCTTTAGGCTAAATAATCATAATTATATTGAACTAATCAGCTCGGCAGATTCTAATTTGTTCAGTTCTAAAGAACTACACTTTTCAAACCTTTTATCTTCCTTCAATTCTACCACACCCACCGTCCCTTATTCAATTACTGCTTTTCTTTCTCCAGTCTTTCCATCTTCTCATACATATTGGTATTATAAAGCCTGTAAAGTTCACTGTCTTTTGTTATCACATTGTCAAACGGTACCATTCTGCTTCCGCATTTTATCAGTCCGCATCCTGACGGTGAATCTATCACATAATTAAGCTGCTCCTCCGATATTTCCAGTGCCTCCACTATCTTTTCTATGTCCTTGCTTGACTGATTTAAAAGAAGTATGAATGCTGAGTTTGAAAGCATTGTTGTGCTTGTCTCACTCATTAAAAGGTCCACTATGTTCTGTGTGATTCCTGTACAAAGACCTCCCTGCTTTCTTACCTTTTTCCACATCTGGCGTAGATATTCCGCACTGAACGGAGAATTTAAAAGAACATGCACTTCATCAATGTAAAACCATGTTGATATTCCCCTTTCCCCGTTGTCGATTATTTTTTGCTGTATTGTTTCCATCATTACAAGCATTGCAAGTGGGGCAAGGGATTCTCCAAGGTCTCTTATTCCATACACAATAAATCTGTTGTTTACATTTATGTTTGTCTGATGGTTAAAGATGTTAAGTGCTCCGGTAACAAATATTTCAAGTCCAAGTGCCACGTCTCTGGCTTCCTTGTCTTCCTGTTCAAGAAGTCTGTTGTACAAGTCCTCCATTGTTGGAACGTATTTTTCCCTGCTTCTTGCAATGTCCATGTACAGGTCCTTTACGCATCTTGAAATGATTGACCTCTGCTGTGGTGTTATTTCCTTCATTATCTGCTCACAGATGCTTAACATGAACTGGCACTTATCCCTTACCCAGCCCTTACTGTCCAATACATCAAGGTTCCACACATCCATGTCCATGGGATTAATGTAGTTTCTTGTGTTTGTTGAAATGTTTATGTAAGTTCCATTGTATTTTTCAGTGACATCCTCATATTCATTCATTGGATCTACTGCAATTACATTGTCATCTGTTGAGAGTAAAACCGACCCCATTTCCATCTTTGCCTGAAATGACTTTCCTGCACCTGACACACCAAATATAAATCCGTTGCCGTTTAAGAGCTTCTTTCTGTTGCCCACAATTATGTTTTTTGATATCTGGTTTACGCCATAGTAAATGCCGTTTCTGTCACAAAGTTCCTGCACATTAAACGGCATCAGCACTGCAAGACTCTGTGTAAGCATTGTTCTCATTGTTTCAATCTGTCTTACTCCTATTGGAAGTGTTGTGTTAACTGCTTCCCTCTGTTTGTACATGCATGTGTCAACAGCACATCCTGCTCCCTTTGCAATGGAGTCAACTGTCTCACAGATGCTTTCAAGTTCATCCCTGTTATCTGCCATGACAATCATTGTCACTGAAACATAGTAAAGGCTTTCATCATTTTCCCTTACGTTGTTCATTATCTCCTCAATGTCCTTTTTCTTCTGTCTTGTTGCATATGAAATATCTGATGAAAAGTCATTGTTTCTGTTTCTTGTTCTCTGCTGTTTTATTATGTCTGACTCAATGCCTAAATACTTTTTCTGCAGCATCTTCATTGTCAGGTCCTTTGGCACCGGAACCACATCCACACTTGTAACCGAATGTACCGGCAGAAATGTCAGCTCCGTAAAAAATCTGTCAGAAAGGTATGTGGGATATTTCTTTATGAAAAGAACCCTTCCAACCTTTCCCTCATCCTCAAAATAGTCAGGATGATATTTTATCCTTGTGTTGCAGATTTCATTTCTAAAGTCTGTTCCGGTAATTCTTCCCTGTCTTATGTCAAAGTTAAATTCATCCTCCCTTCCAAGTCTGTAATAGTCGTGAAGAATCTTTAACCTTTCATTTCCTGTAAGTGGTGTCAGTTTTGAACCAAGTTCGGCAAAACTTCGAAACATTGATGCCTCTATTGTTGCAAACTGTGCCTTTGCCTCCTCAAAGTTCTTTCTCTCAATTGTTATGGTAAGATATCTTTCCTGCTCGATGCCCTGTCTTCCCTCAAGTATCTTATCCTCAATGATTCTGTTGTAACTTTCCCTCATCTTATCGAATCCGTCATTTCTGTACTTAAGCATTACCTCATTTCTCAGCACATCCATGTCCTTGTTTTTATTGTTGACTGTTATCTTGAATGTACAGTCAAATGAGTTAAGGCACCTGCAGTATCTCTGAAAGAAGCTTTCCTGTTCATCCTCTGAACGTGTGGCATAATTGACATCACTGAATCTGTATGTCTTTGAATACTTTCCATCTGCCACCTCAAATATCCCGCTTTCCGATATCTTTAATATTTCTATTGTTTCCTGCACCGACTTTGGTGATTTATAAAGTGGCTCTGATGCCTTCTTTATTTCAGAAAACCTGTCCTTAAATATGTTCATTCCTGTTCCTCCGTTTATTTTCCTGTGTTAATTTTTTCTGTATATTTCTCATTTTCTGTTTTTGTTACTTCTCCTGTTTTTCCTTTTGTCTTCCTTTTTTCTCTGCCGTTCCTCTTCCATTCTCATTCTTTTTATGGTTTTCTCACTTTCCTCTGAAATGTATGTAAGTGGTCTGTTCTTAAAAGCGAACCACAGTTTTCTTTTAAACATCTGTGTAAAACTCATTCCCTGATATGAATAAAATCCGTTTAATGCAAGTGGTGCCACCACGGGAATTGCAATGTATGCACTTCCCGTAAGCCCCACATATCTGTATGTAAGAAGAACTATTGCGCCACCGCATACAACCGATGCGATGGAAAATATCAGCTGTCTTGCAGTAAGTCCCATCACCACTGACTCCTGATATTTTTCTATGTCCTTGTTAATTGATATGTTCATCTGTTCCTCCTGTTTCTATAATCCAAGTGCCTTACTTGTAAGACTCTGTGCTCCCTTTACTGCTCCGACTGTCATTGCCACGCTGAATGTAAGTTCACACATGTACATCAGTGCCTTTGTCCAGTCTGCGTAATCGCTTGTAAATGTTGGCAGTCCTGCATTTAAAAATGCATTGCAGACTATTATTGCAAGTGCCATTGTCACTGCCTCCAGCACTATTGACAGAAAATACTTTGCATAGCTTACTGCCGAGTGACTTACCATCCGGTTTCCGCTTACTGTTGAAAACGCAAGTGCACCAAAGGGTACAACCACAAGTATTTTTAAGAATCTGAAATACACGGTGTATATGAGCATGAAACCGCAGAAGATGATTACAAGTGCAATGATTACTGCAAGTATCATCATTAAAAGGCTTTCCCCGAATCCAAGGTCCTTTATGATTGTCTGCTGTTCACCTGGTATCTTTAACTTGGTTGTTGTTCCCTGTGTCATGAGCCCCACCAGATTTCCTGCTGATGTAAAGAATGCCTTCATTATTGTCACGTTGTTTGCAACAAGCCATTCTGCTATTCCTATTCTCATTAACATCCTTAGTATGGTTTCAAATCTTACCTCTTCCTTTACGTCAATGCTCTCCGAACAGAAGCCTATTACAAAGAACAGAACCACCAGTGACGAACCAACCGCCACAAATATTGGTTCAAGATTTGCCACCACTGCCCACGGGCCTCCGTTCTTGAAGCTTACCGGGGACTGCCCCAGCAGTTCAAAAACAAGAGACACCTTGTCATTCCAGAAATCAACAACCGTCTGCAAAAGATCAAGGATTACACCGCCTAAGCTAAATATGTCCATAATCTCTTACCTCCCTTAGAATCCTAATATTCCAAGTACTGATGAAATGCCTGCCATCATTACTCCTGCAACAATTCCCTTAAGTGCCGAGTTCATTGTCGATGAATCCTGTGCCTGATATGCCTGTGCAAACTCCATTACATTCTTTGCAAGAATGATTACGCCGATTGCTCCGATGATTGCAAGCACCAACGTCTTTAAGTTATCAAGTGGTTTTGTAACTGAACTTGCATCTCCCGCAGCAAGTACGCTGTTTACATCCATTACAGTCATAAATACTGCACCTGAAAGTACAGCCATTACGTTTTCTTTTTTCATTTTGATTTTCTTTATAATCTTTCTCATTTCTTTCTCCTTTGCTAATCTCTTTTACTTAAATGTTCGTTTCTTTTCTTAGCCATTTCTTCTGCTGAAGTTGTCGGGTAAAGATAACTAAGAAGTATTGAAAGTTTCATGTGAGCATCAAGTGATTTTGTTATTTCCTCAATCTGCTCCCTTGAAAAATCCATCATGCACATTCGGTTTGTTATCTCATCCATAAGCTCCTGTTCTGACATGTTTTCTAAAATATCTGTTCTTGATATTGTTTTTGCACTACCTTCATCACCGGAACTTTCACTTTCATTTGAATTTTCAAAATAAAGTTTTTTTGTATCATCAAGCATCATTATTTCTTCTAATGACATGTCCATGATGTGAACAACTTCATTTTCTTTTTTATATTCCTTGATGTCATTTATCTGTTTTTCGCTAAGAAGTTTAACCGGTCTTAAACTTCCTTTGTTTAAACTTGGATCATGTACATAAGCTTTTCCACCACCATCTTCTGTCTGTGAAAAATTCTTATGTCTAAACGGAATATACTTATCATCAAATATTGGATTAAAGCCTTTAATGAATATGAGACACTTTTTATTACTCATGTTTCTTACCTCATCCGGTGTCATCAGTTCCCTTCCAAGCACATCATAGTTTCTTGAAGCACTACCATGTACACCTCTTGTTTCTCCTGTTGACCTTTTGTCAATTGTGCTTTTACCAAGCATTTCAGATATGTATTGGTGAGTTGATTTTTCATTACCGCCAAGGTATACAAGAGTGTCACAGTTACCTGTAATTGTTTCCCATGTATCCTTAAACAAAGCCTTAATCTGTGCCAGATTCTGAATGATTATTATTGAGCTTATTCTTCTGCTTCTCATTGTTGAAAGTAGTGAGCAAAAGTCATCAGGCAATGCAACATTGGCAAACTCGTCCATCATAAGAGTTACCTGAATCGGTAACTTACCATCATTCTTAAAGTCCGCCTGAAAATAAAGTTCCTGAAAGAGTTGTGTATAAAGCATTCCTACAATGAAGTTGTAAGACTTGTCTGAATCAGGAATAATACAGAACAATGCTGTTCTTGTATGTTTGTCACCATTTACACCTATTCCCAGTTCCTCTAAATGCAAGTCATCTTTTGACAGAATTCTAAGTATCTGTGGATTTTCCAATAATGCAAGCCTTGAATTGGCACTGATTATGATGGAACGCACAGTATCTCCTGCACCTCTTATTACTTTCATGTACTGCTTATAGGCAGGATGATTTTGCTTAAGCTTGCTTGTCTTTGCAAGCTGTTTCATCTTCTTTGTAAGTTTTGAATCATTGCCCTTAGCATCAACTTCTGCCTCTGAAAGCAATTCAAGCACCGACTGAAAGTTCTTTCTGTTTGGTGGCATTTCAAGCCATACATAATAAAACAATGCCTGTAAAAACATACTTTCTGATTTTTCCCAGAAAGGATCTGTGGGTGCTGTTTCCTTTGGTGTTGTATTGCTTATTATGTTTGTTACCAGCTTTACAACATCGTTTTCTTCTCGTATGTATCTGAAAGGGTTATAGCCGTCTGACTTTGCCATGTCTATCAGATTAAGAACCTTCACGTTATAACCGTTTTTCTTTAACATATTTGCCGTAGCTCTTGCGATTTCTCCTTTTGGGTCGGTGGCGATAAATGAATTATTAAGCATCATTTGCATTATGTTTGGTTTTACAATAAAAAACGTCTTTCCTGCACCCGAACCACCTATTACAAGCATGTTGTTGTTCAAACCGGTAACACTGGTATCAGTGCTCATTCGCACGTTATTACTTAATATTCTATTCTTGCTTTCATCCTTATCTGCAAGTGCCTTATTAACCATTCGTATGTCTGCAAATCTTGCAGTACCATATTCCTTGCCATGCATCAGATTTCTTCTGCTTGTCACATACATTAAAACTGCCATTCCGTATATTAACGAACCATAGATTACAGCTCTTAATGTATTGGCATTGTAGTAATGTCCGAATGGATTTTTTATTGCAGCATTAAACTTATTAAGAATTAGTACTATATCTCCATTGGTGTTCCATACTCCATTTAGGACGTATGAAACATACATTGTAAAAAGCTCTCCAATTATTAAACAGGGAATTAATATTGAATTCTTTCTGTTCATGACTATCGCCCCCTTGGAGATCCTTTAACCGATTCTGTTTTTCTGACCTTGGGACCCGGGGTCCCAACCTTTTTGTCTTTTTGTTTCTTTTCGCTTTTACCTCTTCTTTGTTCCTGCAATGCCCTGTGTTTAACATTTACATCCACATTGTCATAGTGCTGCTTCTGTAAGTTCTGACCTGTCAGTTTCTCTGCTATCCGCCCGTCTCTATCAACAAGTTCATATTCCTTATCCTTATTCAGATAAGCAAAGAAAGTCTTTCCACCATTGATTGATACAACATCTGACTTATCAATCCACAAATATCTGACATTGTCACCATATGTATTAGGAACCCTTGTCTTTATGGATGTAAGATTTTCCTCTTCATAAAGTTTCCTTGAAATGGTAATATCTACTCTTGAAGGATCGTTTATCATTGCATTGTATTTAAGTTCATCTGCATACCTGTCTAACTGTTCCTTTCTTTCCGGTTCAACTTCACTGGGAGTATCTTTTAAAATATTTTCTTTCTTAAGATAATCAACAACCTTTTCAAAATCTCCATCCTTACCGTTTCTTACATAATCCATTAAGTTCTCAATGCTTCCATTGCCTAACTTTTCGATTAATGTATTTATTCTTGGTGTTGCCTCGGTATGAAAGAGAACTTCTGTCATTCCGTCTGACTTATTTATGTCAGGAAGTTTTGAATAAAGAATTCCATATTTCTTTGCAAGTTTTTTAAACTTCTTCATGTCTTCTTCTCTGATTTTTAATACCTGCAAACTGCCATCCTTACTCAGCATCTTTTTTAATGATGTCTTTCCCTGAATCTTTTCTCTTGTAAGCAGTGCATAAATGAACACTGCCAGATTTTTTGCCTGCTTCACTGTTCCACCTGTTACGTCCATTCCAAATCTCAATCCGTCAAATTCAAGTCTTATTATCTGTATTGCCTGTGAAATTTCATCTGACATACGCTCACCTCCTCTGCCCATTGTTAAGCATAATTGCTATGTCTATTATTGTTGCCATTGCCTTTTCATCCTTCTTACAATTAATCAGTGAATCAATCTGTTTTTCAGACAGTTTATTTTTTATTGCAATTTTTATCTGTTTCATCTGTGCAATTGTTAAATCTCCGTCTGCCAGTCTTTCCACCAAGTCATTATTGTATTTTTTAGAGAAAAACAATCTCTTAATCAGGGATACCGGTTCTCCTTTTCTGATGTTTTTCTCAATTCTCATATTCTCTTTTCTATTCTTCTGGGCTATCTGAAATTCACTTTTAAATTCCTTTGCCTGTTCCACATAAATCACTTCCTTCTAACATGTTTTTTCTCCTGTTTTTCCTGTTTATTTTTTTCTTCTTTAATTGCTTTTTCCTCAATTTCCTTATTCTCCTGCCTTACTTTTACTTCCTTTATGATTTTGTAACCTACACTAATTTCTTTTCTTAGTTGTTTTGTTTCCTTTTCATTTGCCTGCAAAAGTTCTGTATAATATTCCTTTAATTTTTTTACTTCCTCAAATGACACTCCCTCTTCTTTAAGTGTTGCCCTTGCTTCTGATACAATCTGCTCTGATTCCTTAAATGTGTCATCACCCATCTTATAGAAAATGGTTGCTTTCTTTTCCTTATCTATGTTCTCCACTGCCTGAAATACCTTAAGGTGTTTATCCATTTCATTAACAATTACCTTTTTTGCCTTAAGCAATACTGACACTTTTTTTCTCAAATCTTTTTGCACGTCAGATATTTGTTCCACATCAGTAACGTCATACTTTGCAAGGAATAAATACTGCTTTTGTAATAACTGAAACTTCTTAACATCCTTCCTATATTTCCATACCTGTGAGTACGGTTGCTTTCTTATTTTTCCCAAACGATACATTTCCCTAAAATACTGTCTTTGCAATCCTGTCATCCTCGTTTTTCTTACTTTTTTTGACTTAAACATTCTGACTCTTGGAGCTCTTACTATCTGATTACTTCTATAAGTATTAAGATTTTCCTTTACAATTCTTTCTTTTAATTCATCAATTCCATAGCCCTGTCCTAACGTCTTTGTACGTCTGAATCTTTCCATTCCCGGCGGTTTTACTGCCAGATATTTCCCCTGCTTTATTTCATATCCTTCTGATTCAAGCATTTGCAGAAACATTGAATAATCCGAAGCTCTTAAAACACACGCATCTATGTCCTGTTTTATCTGTTCATTCCATATAAATGGTCCGTCCTTTAAAACATCCCATTCCTTTTTGTCTGTCTTTTTAATTGATTTATCCAATGTTGAAAGATTGTACTTTTCACATATTCTGTCTATTCTTGGCTGAATGTCTTTTTCCCAATCACCTTTTTTGTAATGATATTTATATCCGTCTGTGAAACGCACACTATTCCAGATGATGTGACCATGAATGTGGTCTGTGTTGGTATGAACTGCATATACTACCTCGTAGTCGCTTTCCAGATACTCGTGAACAAATTCTTCTATAACCTTCATTGCTGTATCTCCATCACACTCATTTTCTTCAAACGAAATGATGAGATGATACCCCTGTCTTTTGTCCATTTTTCCATAAAGTCTTTTTGTCTCCTTCATACACTCATAGGCATTTTCTTTTATGCAGTTAACACTTCCTGTAAGCAGACCATTCATGGTCTTTTCATCCTTTAAGATGTAATCAATTGCCACCTGCAGATGTGAGCCTTTAGAACGGTGATGGCTGTTCATGTGTAATATTCTGCTAATCGCCATACTTTTCCATGAATGCTCCCACCTTAAGATTCAGTAATCGCATGTACTCCATAAGCCTTGTCTTATCACTGTCCATATACAATCCACTGTTATTATTGCGGACAATCTGATTAACGTTATTACCTATGTGATTGACCTCATTAATCAGTTTAAGAATATGTTTTCTCATATCAGGATTTGGCATCTTTATGTTTGAGATTGCATATCTAACATAGGCTGAGAAATTCATGTTACAGGCATTTGCATTTTCCATTACTATCTGATATTCCCTGTCATTTAATCTTATAAGTTTGGTAATGTCTCTTTTATCTAAACTCATGTGTCCACCTTCTTTCTGTAAAATGATGTAGGCTTGGTCTTTTGCAAGATACGCATTTGTATATACAAATGCATTCTTGTTGTGGCATATCCCCAAACCCCTTTTATTTATCTAACCTTTACTTCCTCGGCTATTTTTATGTCCTTATCTTTCTTAAAATTTAAGAACTCTAACTTGTCTGAATATGTACTGCTTTTTCTAAAATCAACCAACTGCTTATCCCTTAGGCTGAAATACCTCCCCTTATCTGGACCAACAATAATGTGGTCCAGAATAGGTATTCCCACCAAATTGCAAATATCAACTAGCTTTGCCGTAGTTCTGATGTCTTCCTTTGATGGTTCTAAAATGTTGGATGGATGGTTATGCAAAATCATCATATTTGCTGCATTTGACAATATTGCTGACTTAAGCATTTCTCTTGGCGAAGCAATTGTAGTATCTATTGCTCCAATGCTTACCAAATTGAAATTCAATGGCTGAAGCTTACTGTTAAAATTGATTACACATAAAGCTTCACGATCCATATCTCTTATGTAATCTCCAACTACCATTGCCACCTTTTCAGGGGATGTAAGTTGTTCTTCTGATAGCAGCGGTCGTTCCTTTACAAGTCTAATTGATACCTGATTTATCTTTTCCATCTGCAATCACCTCAACTTTAATGAAAAACTCTTCATCCGAACTGCAATTAGCAACTTCACTTTTTATCTTCTCTGCCAATTCTTTTTGAAAATCTTCTATGACTATCTGCCCTCTCTTTCCGGGGTTGATATTGCTCCACGGTCAACATCATCAAGACTCTTGTTTATCGTATCTGTTGCAAGTCTTAGTGTCCTTAAATCTTTGTCGTAGCAATACACCTGATTTGAAAGTCGGTCATTAATGTCTACCTGGTCCATATTGATTTCATAAACCATTTCTGCCAATTCATCAGGTGAACCAAAATCTGCTGATACGGCAATAACTTCATGGATGCTTGATGGCAAAATATATAGGTCACTTCCAATTTTTTCTGCCAATTTGTGTAGTGGCTCCTCATACAACATCGAAGCTGCTCCGAACAATTTGCTTTCATTTGTTATAACGTACATTGAGCGTTCATCCTGAGTTTCCATCATTACTTCTTTGAATTCTTCCTCCATTTCTCCACTAAGTTCACTTTCACCAAATATGATTTCACTAATGACTTCGTTCATGTTCTTAATTGACACCGGAAATAATTCCTTTGTGTTCTTATTTGCTGCATTGTATAAGTCATTTTCTGTAAGACCTTCCTTTGCTGCTAAATCATTGTTAACAAGATTTGTATATGTTCCTAATGAATCATTTCCAAGATTCCATCTGTACACAATTGCAAGGTCTTCAAATTCTCTGTGTGGAACAGTCTTCAATAACTCTCTGTTCTGTTCAGCATTTATTAATGTAAAAAATACGTTATCCTTAAGTCTTGACGTATCTAAAAAATCTGCCTTAATTTCCTTGTTAAATGATTCAATTCCATTTTCCATTGTTTCAGCTGCCATTCTTACAACATCTTCGTAATTTCCTGTTCTTTCGTATTCTTCATACAGGTTGTTTACGTATAATGTTGGTGTGGCATTTTTTAAGCCTGGAATATCATAAAAATTTAATCCATCAACCTCACGGTTAGTCTTATTAACCTTTCTGATTACAACCCCACAATCCTTGTACTTCTCATCCATGTAATCCTTAATATCTTCCTTAATCTTTTCCTTAAATTCCTCGTAATTTAAATTCATATTTGTCCTCCTAAAAAATTTCATAATTCTAATGCTTGCTCTGTTTCACCCTACGGTGGAATAATTAAAATGCATTCACTTCTCATAAGACACCTCCATTTTTGCAATAAAAAATGCCTTATTGAAAAACAGTCAGTTTCTTAAACTACTGTTCTCAATAAGGCATTTATTTATTTTTGATTTAAAGTTTTAAGGTTTGTTGGTCTCAAACTTTATGGTTATATTTTACTATTGTGATATGGTAATGTCGAATTCTAATGTGGATGTAATTTAGGAGAATAAACCGTATTGTGGTTTAAGTTATTGAGTTGATGTGCAAAAAGGAAAGGTTGGGACACGAGGTCCCAACCTTTTTCATTGGTAATATTATACTTTAATGATAGTATATGAATAGATTCACCCTAGTGTTTCAATGCTTTAAATAGTTCTTTTCTTCTAATTAAAACCAATAGAATATTCCGAATGAATATTTTTTCTACTTAACATCTAGTACTATTATCTATTGACCTATTACCATTTTCCATACATTGCAATACTAGTAGGTGATGAACCTGATTTTAAACCGGTATCAACAAATCCATAATTCTTGCCATCACCAGTTACCTTCACCCATTTTCCTGATGTATTTTCCACATAATGAATCTGTTTAGTCCACTGCTTTGTCTGACCTGCACAGGCATCGAGACATGCAACTCTGCATCCACTTGCAACACTTCCCCAACTGTTACCATTTGGAGTTATTATTGTTTTTTTGCTTCTCATTTTAAAAGTATAATACTTAGTATTATTAATTGTTACTGTTCCATATGGATAATTTGTACACGGTGTAGTAGCTTTTGATGCTGGAGCCTTCAACATTCCTGCAATAAATTTACCATTTGGTCCAAGAAAATGAATACTGGTTAGACTACCTTCATTTCCGTACCTTGCATATGCCTCATTTTTTTCTAATTGTCCAATTTTTTTAGCACCATTACTATCATACACTGGTACCACCTTTCCACTTTTGTTAATTAAAATTGCTGGTGATAATGCCATACATATTCCTCCTTTTGTCTTTTTAATTTCATTTGTTTTTAGTTACTTTATATTAATTATGCACATAAAAAATATCATATTTTGTTATTAGTGTTCTTTCTTTGAAGAACTCTTTACTATTAATAAGTTCCAAACTCAGTATTTAGCAACTAAAAAATAACAAAAATATTAATCTATGTTTAATATTTTTGTATCAAACTGGCTATAACTTTTATAACCGCACTTATATAGAATCTAACAGATTAACATTCTTTAGATTCTATTGCTTTCCTTTTCACCTATAAACACAATAATGTATTTATGAATCACCAAACATTTTTTAATTATTATTTTGTTATCTTCACACTCTTTCTCTTACTCCAGGCACCGTACACTTTTCTTTTATTTATTTTTTTATACCCTCGTATCTTTACATAATAATTTTTATTTTTGCTTAATTTCTTTAATTATTATAGCTTTTGAACTTGCCTTTACATCCATTATTTTTCTTCCTTTTTTTAACTTCTTATCGTTAGCATACCATATTTCGTATCCTCCTACTCCCTTACTTTTTTCCCATGTTATCTTAATCATTCTGCCCTTTTGATTTACTATCTTTGACAATTTTACTTTTGCTGGTTTTATAATAAATTTCTTATTCATTATCCCTTTATACAATTTCTTAAATTTAACTTTCACCTCGGCATAACCAGGCTTGATATTATTACTATACGAAACCGTATAGTATAACTTTGAAATAACCTTTCCTGAGCTATCCTTTATTGTAACGGCTGGCTTATTTGCCTTCCCATTATATACAAAACTCCCCTTATTTAAAGATACCTTTTTCAATTTCTGAATAAGATCTTTTTTATTATTCCCACATACCTTACATTTATATGTAGCCACTCCCAAGTGTGTTGTCGTGGCTTTTTTTATTACTGACTGTAACGCATATGTATGACCACTCACACTACATTCTCTTGCTAATAGAATATTTACACCTACACTTTCCGGAATTTCAGGGACTTTTCCGCCATCAGTAAACTGCCATATATTATATTGTCTACTATAATCACAGCTTGAATTGTACTGAGCCACCCACTTATCCCAGTTTTCAAATCTTTTGTCTGTCAATCTATTATTCCACCAATAAAGATTTGAATAAATCCCTACTTTATACCCTGCTTCTAATATTTTGTTACAAAAAGTCTCTGCAATATTACCAAGCAAATCATTTGATAACTTTTCCTGTTCATTGGCTTCTATATCATAATAAATAGGATATGTAGGATTTGCATTTGTTTCTCTTACTAGTCGTAAAACATGATTTACTTCACTTTTTGCCATTTCAGCATTAATAGCATGAGAATAAATGTAAATTCCATATTGGATATTATTCTCACTACATCCCTGAATATTTTGCTTGAAATATTTATCATCCTGTCCAATATCATCATCACCATACCCACATCTTATAAGTACAAATTCAATATCTGTCTGTTTTACCTTCCCCCAATCAATTATGCCTTGATGATAACTTACATCAATACCTTTTGATAAAGCTCCTTTTATTACCTCACCTTTATCATTATAAAATACACCGTCAACGTTCGTCCACGCTGTAGCTGCCTCTACCAATGTACTACACCAAACGCAGCAAAACAAAACTACCAAAATCAATTTTATTTATCTCATTAGCTCCTCCTTATTAGATATTATTCTACTATACTTTTTTACATAAGTTTTCTCTAATTTATTTAAAAAAAGGCAGTTTTCACTGCCTTTTTAATCTTTATACTAATTATGCTATTTATACTTATTGATCCCTTCTTCACGCTTGCTACTTAATAAATCGAACAAATATGAATTAATAGTACATCCAGAATTTAACGCCCCTCCAGTGGTATGAATTCCCCATGCTATTCCATCTTCATCAAAGACCGGTCCTCCCGCTTGAGCCTCAGTTGTGCTTGCGTTATAACCAATTATTCGTTCATTTTGTTGTTTTATCTGTCCATAGCTTTCAAATAGGTGTATATTCATAGATTCCCATTGTGTGAATCCTGCTACCCTTATATCTTTATTCACTAATGATGAACTTACTCCAAAACCTAACCAACCAGTTGTTGCTCCCACATTCTGTTGCATTGTCACAACACACCAATCATACTCTGAATCACCACCTTGTGTATACGCAGTTGAAGTAATCCATGATGCTGGATAATAATATTCTCTAGAAAGGTTTTGTTCATACATTAAATATGTCCTCACCTCTTTTGCCCAACCATATTTTTTCGACCAAAAGCAGTGACCTGCGGTAACCATTACATCTGGACCAACTATATAACCACTTCCATCACACCAATAATCTGCCTTTCCATCCCCAGTAGTATCAAAACCAATGTCTAAATGTGTTATTGTTGTATATGGAAATTTTGTTCTATCGACCATATTTAAATTATGACCTTGAATAATTGAATATGTTGATACATCCCCATTACAACTAGACATTGAATCTGGAATAAAAGGTTTCGCAATAGATTCTCCAATAGATTCTTTCTTTTTTGTTTTTTGCAATTTTCTATCTAATCCTATAGAATATTTGTGTTCAGTCTGATGCACATAATCATACATTATTAAGTCATTTTCCTCAGCTTTAACATTAATTGCAAAACACCAAAACATGATTGAACACACAATAACACAATACATAATTTTCTAAACAGACAATCTATACAAGATACTATTTATCCTGATAATCTATCTTGTAGTATTCTAGCACTCAATTTTCCATTATGTCTAAAACAAGTGATACTATTGTAACTAACTTCAGATACCAAACTAAAAAGTATCTTCTTTTTTAATTGGACATTTTTCTTTCTTTAATCTTCCTCCTTTATATTTTTCTAGATATTTTATATTAATTAAGCGCGCATAAAAATATCTCATTTATTTTAAATCTACATCGTCTAATGTTCCAAAATATACATAAATTCCATGCCAATCAGCCGGAGCAATTTTTAAATCTTCAAGTGGATAATTAATTGCCCAATATGATAAGTCATGTGTTTCCTGATGTATTTTGTAAAACAGTTCTATATCATGTGTTTTCTTTAACTGTTGCAGTTCCCCTACAATATGGTTTATTCTTTCCGAAAAAGATTCCTTGTTTATAATTGTTGATACTCTTTCTAAATCTGAAATCATATCTGGTATAGTGTATCCTGATATAACGTTATCTTTTGGATTATCATCTATATTATTCCATACTTTTGAATCTTTTGAACAATCACCCTTAAAATTCTCCACAAGTTCACATTCTATATAGGAATGCACATTAAATATCTTATCTTTAACAATCTTACGACTACTCTCATTTAAATCATCCAGCCACATTTTCTTTAATGCTTCCGATTTTTCCTTTGAAATGCTAACCCCTGTATCGTAATGTAGTGCCCGTTGTGAAAGTTTTAATGCAACTGCCGTAGTCTCATCATGTTCTGTATCTTGTTCATTTTGTGTAGTTTCTACTATCTCTGCAAAACGATTCGACATTTTATTATTTTTCGTATTTTTATGAACAAATGCCCCTGTAATAATACACACAGCAAGTGTAACAACTATCATTCCTCCACCCAATAAAGCGTATAACTTCTTATCAGACACCTTCTCATTTTCTAAAAAACAGTTATCTATTCTTTTCTTTATTTTCATTTTTGAATTGTTAAATGAAATCATATAATTTCCTTTAACAGGTACTGTGTCCAATATAGTTCGGCAATATATTCCAATTTGCTTCTTTTCCAATCCATTTACAACTCTAGAATCACATACATACTCAATATCCTCCAATGCTTTATTTTTTACAATATATATAAAGGGATTAAACCAATATAATATCATTACGCAATTCATAATCTTTTTGTATAAAATATCTTTAGATTTTAAATGTATCATCTCGTGTCTAATTATATTGTTAATCTTGGAATCATTAAAGTCCATGTCTACAGGGAAATATAACTTTGGACTTATTATTCCATAAATAATTGGTGAACATATCTCTGTACAGTAAAAAACGTCTAATTTTCTTTGATATCCAATTTCCTGCTTTATACTCTCTATTAAATTAAAAGTATTACCATCTTCTATCTTAAAAGATGTATCAAATAACAATTTCTTTAATCGCTTTTCTTTTAATATTATAATGTTCAAGCTAATATACATACCCAAAAACCAAAAAATCACAAAAAACATAGAATTTTCAAATACAGTGTCTCTTATTCTTTCCATAACCGGCATTTTCAGAAATATCGCATCACTTTTTTCTTTAATCGCTTTTGTTTCAAATACTACCTGATTATGTTCTTTTTGCTTATTATCTTCAATATTTTTTTTACTTTGACTGTAATTCTCTACATCATTTATTTTTCTTTCTTCTTGGCTATATAATTGTGTCGTTTTTTCTGACAAACTTATTGGATTAATTCCCCAGGGAATTATCGCACATACAAGCATAATTAACCATGCAATCTTTCTCCATCTATATCCTATATATTTTGTTACAAATTTTGAGATTATCAAAATTACTATACTTAAAATAGTAATTATAATTGATGTTCTAATCAAAGCCTCAATAATATAATCTGTCATAAGACTCCCCCTTTTTTATTTTTTAATCTTCTGGTCTATATATTCTTGTAATTCTTCTAATTCCTTATCATTTAGCCCTTCTCCATCATATAAAGCACATACAAAATTCTTCAGTGAATTATGATACATTTCTTTTAATATACGCTTACTTTCATTTTTCATATAATCCTGTTCTGTTATAATACTTGTGAAAATATTGTTTTTGCCCTCTTTTGAAATTTCTACAAATCCTCTTTTTTCTAATCTTTTTAAATATGCTAATACTGACGTTTTATCTAAGTGTCTCCCCCTTTTTTCTAATTTTTCTTCGATTTCCATTCTCGTTACCGGACGATTATATTCCCATATAATCATTATGATTTCTAATTCAGAATTTGGTAACTGTTTCATTCCTTTTTCCTCCTATCCTTTTTTTAGTATATAAGCATATTTTACATTTGTCAAATATGATATCAAAAAAATTTTCTATTACTCTATCTAAACATTTAAATAATTATCATAATAATCTGATAATGACTTTAAAAATTCTTTTCGTCTACTCTTGCTAACCCAAACAACCTTGTTATTCGTTAGATATATTTCATTTCCTCTATAACTTTTAATATAAGCCATATTTACAATATAACTATTATGACATCTTACAAAACTACTGTTCAATCTTGCCATATGTTGTTTCATGTTTTTATAACTTAGAATATCTTCATTAAGTGTATGTACTAAAGTATTTCGATTATATGTTTCAATGCATAAAATTTCATCAAAATAAATTTTAAAAAAGCCTGAATCATTTTTTTCAATAATGAATTTACCATTTCTATCAATTAATTGATTCGACCAGTCTTTAACTATTGGATCTATTTTATCCTTATCTACTGGTGTAATATTATTTTTTATAACCTTTATCTCATAACATTTTAATATATTATGATACATCAACGGTGTAAATATCATTTTCATTTTTTGATTACTCTCACTAGTTTTTTTCATTAAATTTAAAACATCTTCTTCTATAAAAATATCCAGTAGCATTACATCTATATTATTGTTGCAGATATACTCTTTTAAACTATGTGCATTTTTAGGCGTTAATAAAAAAATATATAATCCATTTTCCTTACCAATACTTTCCAATATACTATACAGCTTTTTCAGGATTTTTTCTTTGTCTTTGTACACCATCATTTTCATATGTTTTATCCCCTCCTATTAAACCTAACATTTTGTTTCTTTGACCTTACTATTAAACATTTACTTAATAGAGCATAATACAATACTATTATGGTTCTTTATCTCCATATCACATTAAATGCTTTTTTAAACATTAATTATAGTAATTATAATTATTAATCACTAGCAATTACTTCTATCATTTCATTATGCCAACATAATTTACATTATTCCTTGATTAATCTTAACCAATATAAGTTTATTAAACTTTTCTATAAAAAAACTCCCCCCATTATACATAACCATTTTTTTATTTACTCCCTATCCTTATTCTTTCTTTTTCTTAACAAGTCTATTTTTTCATAATCATTAATTGCATAACTGCAACATTGAAGAACTAAAGAATTAAATGAAACCTGCTCTATTTCAGCAATTTCAAATAACGAATTGTATGTCTCTTCCGAAAATCTAATTGTTCTCGGAATATTAGATTTTGATAAAGAACTATTTACTTTAAACATAATAACCTCCAAAATTGTAATATTCCATTATTATAATCATTTTTCAAACCTCTTTATATAACCATTTATGTAACCAAACATCAAATTATACTGATAAATTTATTTAAATAGTTCTTTCTTTACTCTATTAATGTATTGTCTAGAATTTCCTAGTTCTTTTGCAATTTCGTTATCTGTATATCCTAAATATAAATACGTTAAAATTTGTTTTTTCTTTTCTGATAATTGCTGCACTTTACTTTTAAAATCTATAGTTTTTTCAACTTCCAAACTTGTTTCACCTACCAATACTTCTTTTAATTCTTCTACATACTTTCCTTCTGCTTCTTCTCTTCTAATATTAGATTTACACAAATGTGCATATTTAAATTTAATAGCATTTTCAATATATACTATACACTGTCCATCATATTTACAATTTGATATTCTTTGAATAGCTTCTATTATTGCTAAATTCAATTCCTGTTCAGCATCTTCCTTATCCATAAAATAAATTTTCTTTACATATTTGTTTATTATCGGTTTCATAATTTTTAAAATCTCCATTACTGCTTCGGAATTATTTTTTGCCTTATTAACTAAATTTGCGAACTTTTCTGCCTTCATACTTGTCTCCTTTTCTTTTTAAAAAGAAAAAAGAGACAAATATGTAAACTCTTAAAAACATTTTTAATTAATTTCTATATAACTTGCACTCACAATATTTACTTTTTCAAACTATACTGTATTCTAAATATTTTTAACCTCATATGCTTTTTAATCTTGTTTAACTTACTATGTTGATCTCCATTTATTTTTGCAAATATATTTACAAATAAGCTGTTTTTCTCTTATTAATCAATATACTAACTCAATGTATAAATTATCAACTATAGAAAGAAGGCGATATTATGAGAAAATATTTAAACAGATTAAAAAATCCAGCTACAATAATTGGACTAACGGGATATTTATTAACAATTCTTTCATCACTTGGATTTATTATAGACAATGATACTATAATGACAGTAGTACAAAGCATTTGTGCAATATGTGTTTTGTTAGGCATTCTAAATAATCCTGACACATCCGGTATAGACTTTCCACAAAAGAAATAATTTTTTTTGGTAAAGTTTTAATTAAACGTACGTTGAGTTAGTATTTTATTATTACAAGAATTTATATTTTTATATAACATTTTTTTAAATCATTCTACCTTATTTGCTTAATTAGGTAATAACATTGACTAATTAGCAAACCACCTCTCTTGACAAAAAAAAAATTCACATTATAATATTAGGATAATTGTTTTTAAAGGAGTTTCTATATTATATGATTAGAATATTGTTTGAAAGATTTTTACCACTTACCTTATATTTTACGACTCTCGTTTCAATAATGATTATTGGAACATTTATCCCTCATTCATCAGATTTATTCTACTTATGGTATTTTGGTTTCTATTGGATTTTTTATCATGCTATAATCTATGTCACAAGTTTTTTTATTGGACTCATTACACAAAAAAGAAATAAACGCACTAAACCATATTATTTTTTATTGTCTTCTCTAATATTTTTTATCATAAATACCTTTGCTTTATTTCTTCCTTTGTTAAGCATTATTAAAAGTTCATACCATAATTATAACTTTGAAACCATTATATACTTTGCCTTTATTTCTTTTATTTCAACACTCATATTTTTATTAGGTCAATTAATTAGCAAAAAATTTTTTCATAATAAATTATGATTACACTTACAATTAGACAACCCTTAAATTTTCTCTCCTGCAATTTGACTAAATATTGGTTTTAAATCCAAAATGTGACTGTTGCAGAACACAACAGCCACACTCCTATTATTTAATTTAAATCATACTATATACATAATTTGCAAATGAAGAACAACATGCTTGAATTACTTCATCAGAAGGATTATCTGCTTTCAATAAAAGCAATCCTACTTTTTCGTCCACACCTGTCATCTTATCATATACTGCAGCTTTTAATCCTCCTAGAGTTTTTGAGCATCCAATCTCATCAAAAATCTGTTCAAATCTCTTTGCGTATTCTGCTGTATAATACCATGATAATGCTTTTGAAAATCTATGATAATCCGTTTCATCTGTATAACTTCTAATTTTTTTCTGTATAGCATACGCATCAAAATCACAGCAAAAATCTGAATAATTACACGTTAATGTATTTTTTCCGATGGTCATATTTGCTATAGTTTGTAAATCTTTATCCTTATATATCTCAAAACCATCCTTATTTTTATTTTCGTAATTAATAGTTGTATCACTCATACCAGTTGCAAGGTCACCTCCCCAGCCAGCCCAAAATGAAGGAGGTAATCCTGTTCCTAAATAAGCTTCTATCGTTGCTGCCATATGACTTAGATCTATGAGCCCTATATTCCCATCTGATAAAAGAAATCTCTTTTCTTTAGATGTTTCCTTTCTTATGTAAGGTTTTAGTCTACTATATAACTCAGCATTATTTTTCTTCACATAATTGGAAAATGCTTCGTCAACTGCATGACCTGTAGTAAAGAACCATTGCCATCCTTCATATTCTTCACCCCTTAAAAAGTTAGTTATTCCATTAACAACCACATTTGGTGTGACAATACTTGGATTTGTTGTTGAACCCACATTCTTTTCATAATAAGTTACATACATACTTTCCAAATTTTTAATATCATCAATTAATGTATTGATTGATGGTTCCTTTACTGTTGGAATTTCTGGTCTTTCATAACTGCTATGTTCCACTTTGCTTACTAATGGAAAACGTCCTGAATACATTGTTTTATCTAAATCAAAATCCCATCCAGATTCTGATACTTTTATTTCATAGTATTGATCTAAATTCCATTTTTGAGGAATTTTAAATCCCATATTTCCACTAAATCCATATGACATATCACTTACAAAACTTGTTTCTGCAAATCCTTTATTGCAAACTTGTGTGCACACATTACGTGTTCCATATACCCCAATTTTATATTCTGGATCAAAATTTTCTGACAATGATTTAAAATATGGTAATATCTTTCCTGTAATATCTCCATCTAATGGATCTGTATCAACAGCAAAATATATTATACTATCTTTTGGAATGCCGTATTTTCTTGCTGCTTTTGTTGATTTTTCTGCATCTATTTTTCCTCTCGCAGATGTAAAATATTCAAGATTTGCACCTGATTCTTGAAAAATAGGAAACAGTTTCATACCATTAGAAATAATTCGCTCTACTTCTCCTTCTCTTAATTCTTTAAAACTACCTCCTGTTAAATATCGTCCTATTACTTCATAACCATTTGCCTTTAGTATATTTAAACGATCTTGTGTCATTTCAAATCTTGTATCACAACCATTACTTGATCTGTCAGTATTGCCTCTACTCACCAATAATGCCATCCAAGTATTAGTATCTGCTTTTTTTGTTCTAGTTAGTAACATGTCTTTTTGAAATTCATCTATTTTATTTTCTAAAGCTGTATCCCAAGTTGTAGACAGCAAGACATCATATCCGTTACAACATAATGCTGCCCTAAATAAATAGATTGCCTCTTCATTCGTTTTTGATGGCAACATTGGTAATCTATTCTTTGTACCTTCTCCAAAATATCCCGTTGCCTCACTTACAGAAAATTTTTCGATTGCCTGTAGCACCTTAATCATAGCTTGATTCATTTCTCTTCCATAAACTCCATCACATGGAGCAAGTCCTATATAATCAATATACTTATTATTAAAATGCTGCTGTATTTGTCTTATCTTTTCGTTTCCTCCTCTTAAGGTTAAAGTGACGTACTGATTCATGGATAACAATGCTTTCATTACCGCAAGTGTAACTGTAGAATCTGTATTAGTTAAACCTGCGTCTTCTTTCATTTTCTTAACAGCTCCTCCTGTACCACTATAAAAGTGTTTTGTTATTCCTGTTGCTCCTGTTGAATAGCCTTTACACCATAATGCCCCTTGAATAATTGCATATATGTTATTTTCTGTAGTATCGCTACTATTTTGCTGTTTTATTCCATTCGGAAATTTAGAATTAAATTTTGAAATTGTAGTTGGTCCAAAGCTATCTGCTGTTGCAGTAATTCCTAATTCAATTTGCAAAGCTCTTGTTAATGCATAAATTGTGGTCCAACCAGTAATTCCATTTTCTGGTATAACTTCGTACCCTGAATTTCCTCCATACATTGCATTCAAATAAACTTGCGTTCTTTTTACCATTTCATCCATAATATTATTCTCCTTAATTTTTTTCATAAGCGCTTATACCATATAAAAAGGTAATATACATATTTTTGTAAACTTCTTATTCAAAATTATTTTCTTATACTGCACTTTTTTCCTTTTTACGTTAAGAATATACACACTTGGCTATTAGAACAATTCTCCAGTCATCCCCTTTTCCATTATCACAAGTTGACAACATCAGCATCTGTTCTCCATACTTGGGTTTATTCCCCTGTCTCCACAAACTATGCTCTTCCACCTTGTCAACGAACTCGTCATACTCTTTCTTATCCCTTGCCATTACAAATTTCCAGTATTCAAACTTATGTATGTTAACACTCATCACTGCAAACACTTCATACTCTCTCTTTTTATCCGTTGTAAAATATATCTTCCTGTGCTTATTAAAGAACTCCTTATCCTTATACTTCTCCAATGCTCCAAACATTTTTCCTCCGTTTATGTTGTGACCATAAATAATCAGGTTATCTGATTTTTTCACATCACAGTATGCACTTAAATATGGTGTTCCATAAAAACCGTAATTCCTGTTAAAATCATGATTCAAATAAAAATCCGGTTTGTCCTTTGTCTGCATCACAGGATAACTTATTGTTGTTCCCGGTATTTCCACATAACCTATGCAGTCCTTGTTTTTCTTTACAAGACCATTTACATCAGACTTCTTTTCTGTCACACTCTCCTGTATGTTCTTAAATTCATTCTCATACTTTCTCTCTGTTCTTTTTTCCTTAAAAAAAGGGACAGCTGCAATCACAGCCATCCCCACTAAAAGAAGTATCAGAGATATTTTAATTATCCTCTTCATCGTCCTTCTCCTGTTTAAAATTGTATTTTGACCTGTCCTTTGCTCTTACGCATGCAAAACATCCAAGTGCAAGTAATAATGAAATAAATGAAACCACCATTCCTGCTGTTTTTCCATTAATGCCTGTCTGTGGTGTGTCAGGTACCACAGGGATTCTTTCATCCGTAACTGTAAGTTTCTGAACCTTTCCCGTGTCCTTAATTCTTATTTTCTTATCCTTTGCAACCTTGTAATGCTCTGGTGCATCCACTTCCTTAAATGTGTAGGTTTCTCCTGCCTTAAAGATGCCTTCGATAAATTTAGCTTTCTTTCCGGTTGTAAACTCATACACCTTCTTGCCCTTGCTGTCATATACATTGTACTTTGCACCACCAAGCTGTTTCTTTGTGTCTGATGCAATCTTGTTGAATTCAACCTTGATTGTGTCATCCACCATGTTTACCTTCTGGACTTTTCCATCATCAGCCACCGTGAATTCAATACTTGTTGCTGTTGCGTATCCGTCTCTTGGTTTTGTTTCCATTAAAACATAAGTTTTTCCCACGGCATACTTTCCTTCAATCACATGGCTCTGTCTTGATGAAACCCATTCATCCATTACCTTTCCTGTGTCCTTTTCAGTTACCTGCATATGACATCCCGGAAGTTCCTTTCCATTTGTAATGTCTGTCTTTGAAAATTCAATCTTTGTTGTGTCATCATACATTACCACCTGATTGTCAATATTTTCATTAAAAGCATCACCATCTTTTATAAGTACCCTTGTCTTTGCATTTTCATCATCACTTTCCACAAGTTTAAAGGTAATGTCATTTGTGGTTACAAAACCGTCCGCCGGCTTTGTTTCTGTTAATGTGTATTCCCTGTCATGGAGTAAGCCGTATATCTTAACTGCATAACCGTCACCTTTTTCTACACGAACGTTATCATATCCCATCTCATCAATCTTTTCATTTAACTTAACTGATGAAATGTCACCTGTAATCCAGCTTACGATTTCGTTACCATTTTCATCGCTGATTTTCAAATGGCAGTCCTTAATCTCAACTGATGATGCAATCATTCTTTTGCTGATTACTGTTTCAGTCTGTTCTTCCTTAACCACTGCCTTGGTTGATACAGCTGCAGTTTTCTGATCCTTGTATTCAAGATGTACCTGATGCTTTTCCCTGTTAATGTAATAACTGTCGCTAACACTTTCTTCAAGGAAATAATAATCTCCTGAATTTAAGTTGCCTTCCATCTTTCCATAACCTTCATCCATTACAGGTACATCAAATGGGATTTTCGCCTTTCCTTCCTTGTCAGTTGTTACTGTTGCAATCTTTTCACCTGCAGCAACAATCACATTTCCATTCTTATCGTAAATGTTGTCCCTTGAATAAAATCCAAATCTTGCATTTCCAACAGGCTCATTTGTCTTTGAATCCTGCTTTTCAAGTGTAATGTCTGTCTTTACCATGTCATTGTGTATGTCAATCTTTCCATCCTTTGAGTTTTCAGAAATGTCAAACACATACTCATCATCCTTGTTATTCCACTTAAAGCTTAAGCTCCAGAATGACTGTTCTGGAAGAACATAACCATAGTTTGTCTTTACTTCTTTTAAGGTGTATTCTCCAAGTGGAACATTAAGTGTCATTGTTCCGTCATCGTTTAACACGTAACCACAGATACCATTGCAATCATTTGTAAACTCTGCCTTTTCACCTGTTGTAATTTTTGCAACAACTGAATCCTTTTTAAACAATACTGTTCCCTGATTATCCTGTGACATGATGTCTTCTCTTGCAGTAAGTTCAAATACAACACCATTTAGCAATGTGTCCTTGTAGTTAAATGGATTAAATAAGTCTGATGTTGTTTCATTTTCACCATTCTCTGCATTACTTCCCTTTGTTCCATTCTTTTCTGTGTTAACTAAATTATTGATTTCTCCATCTTTATCTGCCTTACTTTCTTCTGAATCACCTTCATCGTCCTTCTTGCATAATTCAGGACCAATTTTATTTATTGTAAATTTTCCGTAAGTCACATCATTATAATATTCACACTCTGCATACAGATATTCCTTACCAAGCTTGTCCACCATTGTCTTGTATGAGTTACTGTTAATCTCAACCATCACCGGCTGTTTGTTTACCTTGTATCCTTCCGGGCCTTCAATTTCATAAACCTTGTATGTACCGGCTTTTAATTTTTCGTAAGTAATGATTTCTCCTGTTTCATCTGTTACAAATCTGTCCACAACCTCAATTGCATTTCCATTGCTGTATGTCTGTGTAACAAGAGTTTCACTGCCATCCTCATTTACCTTATAAATCTGGTATGTTGTTCCTGCCTTTAAAACTGTCTGATGTGTCTTTGAATCCTTCTTTACAATCTTTAGATATGCATTGAATTCAGGATTGTTTAAAAGATACTTGTATGTCTTTCCGTTTTCCTTTACATTCACATAGAAGTCAGGACATTTTTCAGTGTTTGCTGCTCCAACAGTCTGATGAACCACGTATGTTCCATATGGCATTTTCTTTGACTTTGCATAACCTGTTAAGTCTGTTGTAAGAATGTCTCTTTCGGTAGGCTTTGCCTTTTCATATGAACCTGCACTTGCAAGATAAATCTGAAACTGTGCACTGTTTTCAGGTGAAACAATTCCCGGCTTTCCGTTGCCCATTCCCTTGATAATTGCCACGTCACCTTTTACCACGTCCTCATCAACCTGTGTTTCTGCTGAATTATATTCATTTGTAAACTGCTGACCATCTTTTGTGATTGTGTAGACCTTGTCATTTTTAAGATAACCTTCAGGCGGTGTGATTTCCTTTAAGTACATGTTTACACCACATCTGTAATAATCTGTTTCAAATGTACCCTTGGCATTTGTCTTGTATGACTTTACAAGTTTTGTGCAGGCTGCATCTGAATATACTCCATACACTGCACCTTCCAAAGTTGCATCTCCCTGTGCTGTACTGCCTGTTTCAGAATCCTTTTTCCACACAGTCATTTTGACTTTCTTGTATTTGTCCTTAAGAACAGGCTTGTATGCAAGTCTATAATTACTGTATGACTCTTCTGCAGTCTCGGGCCACTTTCCGTCACTGTTCTTCTTCCATGAATCAGACTTTGTAAGTGTTACTGTAACCTTGTTTGATGACTGACTGGTAATATTATTTAAACCTGCATCAACAACAAACGATGTAAGAATGTTGTTGTTACCTGATGAGATTTCTTCAATTACGTAATTGTTTGAGATATCATCCATCTGGTCATTGATGTCATTCTTTATTAACTTTTCTGCTCCTGCTTTTGACAAATCTGATGCATATGAATATCCTTTGTCATCTAAAGTTTCTTTTACCTCTTTCTTCTCATCATTTGTCATTCCCTTCAGGTCAGTATCCTTTACATAGTAATACTTCTTTGAATTTAACTGATATGTAAATCTAAAGATAATCTTACCATTCGAATCTGTCTTAACATCCTGTGTAAATGTTGTAGCATCATCATCTACATCTTCCTTAACTGAATCTCCCCAGCCATTGTACTGATAAGAATATAATTCTTTAATATTTTTTGCTGTAAATCTAAATGTAACCTGTGACAATGCCTTACCATCTTCGTCCTGCTTCTGTAAAGTTATTCTCTGGCGATAATAGTCACTGGATTTTAGCGGATAAAAATTATATTCTGTTTCTGTTGAATTTATCTGTAACAATCTCTGAACCTGATTCTTTTTTGTTCTTCCTGAATATTCCCAAATATCCACATCGCAGGATACTGTCTTTCCAGGATTAAAGATATCTGAATATATGGTATCATTTGAATAATAACCGGTATTTTTCTTTACCTGGCTTATTATGTCCTTTAATCCGTTTTCACTTGTAATTCCTTCTTCAGTAGCCCATATAAGACACTGTGCATATACCCAAGCCTTATTACTTTTATTCTTGCTTATGGCATACCAATATCCAATTTTAGCTTCCAAAGCATCTTTTTTATTTGAACTGTCACTGCTAATTGTCTTTGTCTTTGAAATATAGGTATATCCGGTATGACATGCCAATCCCAAATCCATACAAAAAACCGGCTTTTCATTTACAAGTGTCTGTAGCCATATGCCACTTTCACTTTTTGAGCCCACGTTGACTGTTCCAAGTTTTCCTAAGGAATCCAAAGATGCTGTTCCTGATGCCGCTTTTACATTACTTGTCGGCAATGTGGCTGTAAGTAACATTACCATTGCCAATAATCCTGCTATAATTCTCTTAACTTTCATTTTCACATTTCCTCCTAAAAATTTTGTCTTTGTGCAAAAAAAGAACGCCTTAACTTAATAAGACGTTCTAACTATTTTATTTACTTGTTTCATTGAGTATTTTGTCTACATTAATGTCTGAAAACAAGGCTACCCAATATGTGCCGTTACCTGATTCATAACATGCTATTGCTCCACTTTTATGACTGGTACTTTTTAAATTATTGTAATGTCCCAGACTGTTCTTCCACTGTTTCATGGCTTCTTTATAATTGGTTGCACCCATTGCAATATTCTCACCTGAAACATATGGCTCTCCATATTCCATGCCATTATCATCTTTGTACCAATAATATTCTTCATCTATGCCATAATTCTTATGTAGAAAATCAAACGCTGTGTCTGACCATCCGTTATGTGAAAAGTTCTTGCTTATTTGCTTTGCCCTTATAAGGCAAATCTTATATAACGTATCCGACCATTCAATTTTATCTGCTCCCGCTTTGGTTCTGTAACCATTCTGCACTATGAAAGCATTTTCCGCTGCCACTCTGTCATAAAATCCTTTTTTTATTTTTCCATTGGATTTCTTAACATATGTAAGACTCTTTGTTTTCACTGTTATGGTCTTTGAAAACTTTCCCTGCTCATTTGCTCCATTATCTGTAGATTTATAAGCTCTTACCTTTAGCTTAACTTTTTCATTGGCTAATAGATTTGTCAGTGTATATTTATTATTCTTTGTTGTCTTAACGCATTTCCATTGTTTCACTGCCGGATAATAAACATATACCTTATAACCTGAAACATTTTTCATTTTCTTCCATGTTATCTTATAACCTGCTTTGTACTTAACTGATGTTTTTCTTAAACTTGCATCCATTATTGTCTTGTACTTTTTTGTAATGGAAGAAACCTTAACGTTTGTTACTTTTCCCACTGACTTGGCATTTACGGTTTTGGTGGTAAAACAAAACCCTAGTGTAACAACCAGCATTGCCATAATCAAATATTTACTTTTTTTCTTAATCATTGTTCCAACCCTTCTGTCGAATTGTATTTTAACCATTTATAACAAATATCCATCATTCTTAGTGTTGTGGTAATTCCACCAAGAATTGATAAATACATTTTATCATAGTAATCTTCGATTTCAAATTCTAATGTGGTTGAATTTCGACTCTTTCAACCATACTCTGTATTTTAAACATTGGGACCCGGTGTCCCACTTTCTAATTTGCAAGTTCCGGCATGTCATGTTGCACTCTTGCCTTATAATAACTGTCAATTGTTGTTGGTGCATTATAAAGTGCTGCCAACAGGTATTTCTTAATGTTTTTTATGTTTGTTGTATTATGATTCATACACTCTAACACATACTCAATATGACTGATGTCCAATTTTGAGAATCTGGACTTTACAGTCTCTTTTGGAAACTTTGTACTTGAAATAATAATATAATCATTTTCACTGATAATAGTTTCAACAATAAGATTAACCATTCCATCTATCATTGACTTTTCAAGATAATGTCTACTAATTAAAACATCATAGTCTATGTTATCCTTTACCATTTTTGTATATTTTTCAAAAATTGATTCTTCTTCTCTTCCCATCACATCAACTGCATTTTTCACCATGGGATTAGATAAGATATTATTACTCTCTTTAGTATTATTTATATTAATATTATTACTATTAGTCTTACTAATAAGCGGACCCCTTTTGGTTACTTCTTGAAGTTCACTTTTTACTCCTCTTGATGTAACCTGTCGTACACTTTTAGAAGTTTCCACATCTCCACTTCTTGAAGTGTAAGTTCCTACACCTCTTAAAGTTTCCTTCTGTACACCTTTAGAAGTTTCCATATCTACACTTCTTGAAGTGTGAGTTCCTACACCTCTGGAAGTTTCTCTCTGTATACCTCTTGAAGTTTCCATATTTTCATTCAAATTGTCATCTTCTGCTACATCATCAAAATCTGTGTCATCAGGCTCCGAATGGTCCTGAAACACAACAAAATTCTTTACATATAAGAGGCTTGGAAGTCCCAAACCTCTTCTTTTCTTTTCAACCAATCCAAAATTTTCAAGCTCATTTAAATATCTTACAGCTGTCTTTTTACTAAAGTTAAAGTCCTCCATTATTTCTGCAATTTGATAAATTATGTACACTCTGTTTTCTGAATCGAACCATCTGTTCTTCATTGACAGGTTCATTCGGTCAAGCAAAACTCCATAAAGAAGTTTTGCATTGACTGACAAATCCGCAAACATTGGGTCCACAATCATTGCTTTGGGAATTCTTATGAAATTAAACTGCTCTGCCTGAGCTCCATAATAATAATCAAATGTCATAACCATCACTCTTCCATTTCTCCAATAACTGGTAAATTATGTTCTCCATTTCCGCCTTTGTATAATTTTCAGGAAAATACTGATTAAGTTTCTTTCGGGATATTGTAACCTTTGCACTCTCCTTAGTTTTCTCTTCCGTTCTTTCAATGATGTCTGTTGATTTTTCCTTATTTTTAATTGCCTTAATCTGCTCTAAACTAACCTTATATCCAAGATTGAAATAATCTAAAATATCCTGCTGTTCATTCTCTGACAATTCTGCTATTTCCACTGCAAGTTTTATGGCAATCTTTTTTTCATCTACCATTTCAAGTAACTCCGGTAACAGATTAGTAAGCTTTATGTATCGTGATACCTGTCTCCCTGACAAGCCATTTGCCTCTCCTACAACTTCCCTGCTTTCTGCTCCTTTTATTCCTTTATGGTGAATCGCTTCAAGTTTCATTTGAAATGCATAGGCTTTTTCACTTGGAAGTATTTCTTCCCTTTGAATGTTTGAATCAACCATTACTATTGTTGCATCGTCATCACTTAATTCTCTTATAATAACCGGCACCTTTTCAATTCCTGCAAGCCTTGCTGCATGTGTTCTTCTATGCCCCGATATTATCTCGTATTCTTCGTCATTTGTTTTCCTAACCAATATAGGAAGAAGTACGCCTCTTTCCCTTATTGACTCTGTTAATTCTTCCATTTTTTCATCATCCGACACCTTAAATGGATGATTGCTAAAATCATGTAATTTATCTACATCTATTTCTTTTAATCCGTCTGTTGTTTCCACTTTCAATAATTCATCGTAACTTGTTAATTTTATTTTTTCTCTTACTTTACTCATGTACAAGCACCTCCTCTGTTAATTCTTCATAACTTCTTGCCACTTTTCCCTTTGGATCATGAATATATATACTCTTTCCCTCAGCACTTGTTTCTGCAGCTCTTACTGACATTGGTATTCTGCTGTCAAATATTCCAATTGTTTCTCCGTAGGTGCTCTCTAATGCCATTAATATGTCCTTTGTATAGTTAGAACGCATATCTACCATTGTCATAACCATACCTTCTAGTTTTAGTTCCGGATTTATTTGTTTTCTTACTCTGCTTATCGTCTTTATTAACTGTTGTAATCCTTTTACCGGTAAATACGATGCCTGAACAGGAATTAGTACTGAATTGGCACACACAAGTGCATTAATGGTTATCATTCCAAGACTTGGCATACAGTCAATGAGAATATAGTCATAGTTTTCTTTTATATTAGAAATAAATCTTTTCATTACTAATTCTCTACTCATTACATTAACCATAGAAACCTCTAATCCTGCCAACTCTATGTTTGCCGGGATAAAATCAATATTTTCTTCATGTTTTAAAATAATTTTCTTATAATCAATTTTTTCCTCATTTACAACGTCCATTAACACATTTGCTAATGAATACTCAATCTTGTCTGGTTCATCAATTCCAAGACTTACTGTCATGCTACCCTGTGGATCTGCATCTATTAATAGAACCCTTTTCCCCTTTCTTGCTAATCCAATACCTAAATTAACTGTTGTAGTAGTTTTTCCTACTCCACCCTTCTGGTTTGCTATTGCAATTACCTTACACATTTCTTTCTTCCTCCTTATATAATTTTTAGAATGAAAACTCATATCGACTCTGATTATTCTGTTACATTTTCGTCTTACTAAAGAAACATGAAGACTTCGCATCTAATTTGGTTGAACCAAAATTTTCCCAAATCAAACCAAAATAAACCAAAATTCTACGATAAGACGTGATAATTTATGATATTTTATGAATTTAAGATATTTTGCATTTTCAGGATTCAGAAAGCAAAAAAAATCCCTCAAACATACTAAAAATAGTACATTTAAGGGATTTTTTCCTCTATAATGTGGGTTTTCACCCGTTATAAAATAGAATTCTTTTTTATAATATCAAGTTATGATAACTTACGATTTATTTCATCTGTTTTGCTACTTCTGCAGCGAAGTCTTCTTCTTTCTTTTCAATACCTTCGCCTGTTTCAAATCTTACGAAGCTCTTAAGTGCAACTGTAGCACCAACTTCTTTTGAAACTTCAGCTAAGTATGCTTTTACTGTCTGCTTTCCGTCTGCAGCCATAACGTATGTCTGATCAAGAAGACATACTTCTTTTAACTGCTTTGAAATACGACCTTCAACTAAGCCGTTGAAAATCTTGTTAGCCATAATTGCTTCCTTCTTGCTCATTGCAATTGCAGCTAATGCAGCGATTGCTTCTTTTGAAAGGAAGTTGAATAAATACTTGTCATTCTGCTTTTCTTCTAATACAGCCTTGTCTTCAGCATTTAATGCATCTGAAGCAAATGCTTCAGCGAAGATATCCTTCTGGATTGGCTTTGGAAGTGATGATACATCATTTAAAGCACTGTCAATTGTGATTTCTCTCATCTTAGCAAGTTCTTCATCTGAGATGTCTTCTCTGCTAACGTACTGAGGGCTCATAGCTGCAATCTGCATAGCTACTGTCTTAATTGCTGCTACAACTGTATCGTTTGCTGGAGCATCAGCGTCAACTAATACACCAATCTTTCCACCAGCGTGGATGTATGAAGCAAGAACTCCGTCTGATTCAATCTTCTTGAATCTTCTGATATTCATGTTTTCACCGATTACTGCGATCTGTGAAACTAATTCGTCTTTAACTGTCTTTGTTGTATCAAGTGCCCATGGTTCAGCCATGAATGCGTCCATGTCTGCTGCATCAGAATCAAGAATCTGATTTGCAACGTTTGATACGAATGTCTGGAATTTTTCGTTCTTAGCAACGAAGTCTGTTTCTGAGTTAACTTCAACGATTGCTGCCTTGCCGTCTTTTACTGCTGTAAATACAACACCTTCTGCTGCAATTCTTCCTGATTTCTTAACTGCTGTAGCTTCGCCTTTTTTTCTTAAGATTTCGATAGCTGCTTCCTGATCTCCATCTGTTTCTACTAAAGCTTTCTTACAAGCCATAACACCAGCGCCTGTTAATTCTCTTAATTCTTTTACCATTGCTGCTGTGATTGTCATAATTATATCCTCCTAAAAACTATATCTTATTCTTCTGTTGCTTCTTCAACTGTATCTTCAGCTACCATTTCTTCACCCTGGTTTGCTTCGATAACAGCATCAGCCATCTTAGAAACGATAAGTTTTACTGCTCTGATAGCATCATCGTTACCTGGGATAACGTAATCTAATTCTTCTGGGTCACAGTTTGTATCTGCAATACCGATTAATGTAATTCCAAGTGAATGTGCTTCCTGAACACAGATTTTTTCCTTCTTAGGATCTACTACAAAGATAGCATCTGGGATTCTCTTCATGTCCTTGATACCGCCAAGGTTCTTTTCAAGCTTGTCCCATTCCTTCTTGATGTTAACAACTTCTTTCTTAGGAAGAACATCAAATGTTCCATCTTCTGCCATCTTTTCGATGTCTTTTAATCTCTTAATTCTTGACTGGATAGTCTTGAAGTTTGTAAGCATACCTCCAAGCCATCTTTCGTTAACGTAGTACATTCCACATCTTTCAGCTTCTGTCTGAACAGCTTCCTGAGCCTGTTTCTTTGTACCAACGAAAAGAATTGTACCGCCTTCTGCTGCGATATCTGAAACTGCCTTGTAAGCTTCATCTACTTTACCTACTGACTTCTGTAAGTCGATGATGTAGATACCATTTCTTTCTGTGTAGATGTATTCTGCCATTTTAGGGTTCCATCTTCTTGTCTGATGTCCGAAATGAACACCTGCTTCTAATAACTGTTTCATTGAAATAACGCTCATTCTTATACCTCCTGGTTTTTTAAAAATTAATTATTGATACTGTTCCGGTTGTTAACCCGGCATATATCATGCCTTCCATCTGCTTCACCAAATCAGACAACCCCGAGCGTGGGCACCGGTCTGACTCTCCACAGATGTGCTTAATGCAACTCAAATATCATAACACAAAAAAAAGCAGTATGCAACTGCTTTCTTTCGTATAAATTATGTTTTTTATAAAATTCTCATTCAGACTTTCACACAATTTTTCCACAACATTCTTTTACAATGTTGTAATATTGTTTTTTAGTTAGCCTGCTTTTCTTTCTTAAGTTCTGTAACATAACCACACTGTGGATCTGCACATGCAAGCTTGTTGCCTTTTTCAACCATATAGCCTCCACACTGTGGACACTTTTCTGCAGAAGGTTTCTGCCATGACATAAAATCACATTCAGGGTTATCTATACAACCATAATATCTTCTGCCCTTCTTGGTTTTCTTAAGTAATACATCCTTTCCACACTTTGGACAAGGAACGCCAATCTTTTCTAAGTATGGTTTTGTATTTCTACATTCAGGGAATCCCGGACAGGCAAGGAACTTACCATGTGGGCCGTATTTAATTACCATACGTCTTCCACATTCTTCACAGATTTCATCAGATTCTTCATCTGCAATGTCAATCTTTTCTAAGTTCTTTTCAGCATTTTCTACCTGTTCTTTTAAGTCAGGATAGAAGTTTCTGATAACTGTCTTCCATTCTATTGTACCTTCTTCAACTGCATCAAGAAGTGATTCCATGTTAGCTGTAAACTGTGTGTCTACAATAACACTAAACTCTGTTTTCATTACATTGTTTACTGCTTCACCTAACTCTGTAACATAAAGATTTTTCTTTTCTCTTGTTACATAACGTCTTGCAATAATTGTTGTAATAGTCGGAGCATAAGTGCTTGGTCGTCCGATACCCTGTTCTTCCATTGCCTTTACAAGTGCTGCTTCCGTAAAATGTGCAGGTGGCTGTGTAAAGTGCTGATTTTCTTCAAACTTTTCAAATTCAAGTTTTGAATCTTTTTCAAGCTTTGCAATGGTGTTGTTTGTAACAACTTTCTCATTATCACTGTCTGTATAGACTTTCATAAAACCGTCAAAATCAAGTTTTGATGTTGATGCATTAAAAATATACTTTCCTGCATTAACTTTTACGTTAGTTGTTTCGTAAACTGAATTTTCCATACGGCTTGCAACAAATCTTCTCCAGATAAGCTGATATAATCTAAATAAATCTCTTGGAAGCTGGTCTTTTACTTCTTCAGGCATTAAGTTTACATCTGTAGGTCTGATTGCTTCGTGAGCATCCTGAATCTTCTTGTTTGACTTCTTTGAATTAATCTCTTTAGCCATATATGAATCGCCATATTTGCTTTCGATAAATTCCTTTACCTGAACTTCTGCTGTTTCTGATACTCTTGTGGAATCAGTTCTCAAATATGTTATAAGACCTATTGTTCCTCTGCCCTTAATGTCAACACCCTCATACAACTGCTGAGCTATTCTCATTGTCTTCTGTGTTGAGAAGTTAAGCGCCTTTGAAGCTTCCTGCTGCAATGTACTTGTTGTAAAAGGTATAGGTGCTTTTCTTGTTCTGCTTCCCTTTTTAATGTCCTTAACAGTAAACTCACTGTCTTTTAATTCCTTAACAATTCCGTCTAACTGTTCTTTTCCGGTAATTTCTAATTTACCTTTGTTGTCGCCATAAAAGCTTACTGTAAATTCTTTATTTTTGTGCTTTAATACTGCATCCATATCCCAATATTCTTTTGGAATAAATGCGTTTATTTCATCTTCTCTGTCACAGAGCATTTTTAATGCTACAGACTGAACTCGTCCTGCACTTAAACCTCTTTTAATCTTCATCCATAATAGCGGACTAATGCTATATCCCACCATTCTGTCTAATACTCTTCTTGCCTGCTGGGCATCAACTAATCCCATTTCTATATCTCTTGGATGTTTTAATGACTCTTTTACTGCCTGCTTTGTAATTTCATTAAAAGTAATTCTGTAAGTCTTCTTTGGATCTAATTTCAAGGCTATTGATAAGTGCCATGAAATTGCTTCTCCTTCACGGTCCGGGTCAGTTGCCAAATATACTTTGTCTGCTTTTTTTGCATAGCGACGAAGTTCTGCCAACTTGTCTCCCTTTCCCCTAATTGTAATATACTTTGGTTCGTAGTCATTTTCCATGTCTATTCCCATTGTACTTTTAGGAAGATCTCTAACGTGTCCATTTGAAGCAACTACTTCATAGTTAGAGCCCAAAAACTTTTTAATAGTCTTAACTTTAGCCGGTGATTCCACAATCACAAGATATTTTGCCATAAACATCTCCTTAAAATATTTTCGCTGTTGTCGTTAAGCCTTTGAATAATAATTTTCTGATGGCTGCTCTACCAGTCCCATTAACTGAAGTTTTAGCAGCATACCTGTAAGTTCTTCATACTTAAAACCTGTTTCATTCATCAGTTCATAAATATTTTTCGGCTGTAAACGTAACCCACTATACAACAAGGCTAAATCTTTTTCAAGACCTTTTTCTTTTTGTTTTTTCTCATTTTCGTTTTTTGAACCACTATATTGTATGTCATTTAGCACGTCGTTAGCACCTGTAATTATGCCTGCTCCTGCCCTTATGAGACGGTTGCATCCATCGCTTAATTTTTCGCCCACTCTACCCGGTACTGCCATTACGTCTTTCCCCTGTTCCAATGCCCATTCTACGGTAATCAGGGAACCACTTTTCTCTCTTGCCTCAACTACTATAACCTTGTCCGAAAGTCCGCTTATAATTCTATTTCTAAGAGGAAAATGCCAGGCTATTGGTCCTGCCCCCGGAGGATACTCAGAAATTATTCCACCATTTTTTAAAATATCATTATAAAGTTCTATGTTTTCTGTTGGATAGCAAACATCCACACCACTTCCAAGTACTGCAAATGTTGGCGTTCCACCTTCCAAAGCTCCTATCTGACTATAAGTGTCTATGCCTCTTGCCATTCCGCTTATAATCTGAACTCCGTTTTCCGACAGCTCTCTTGCCAATGCTCTTGCCATTTTTCTTCCATAATTAGAGCACGCTCTTGCCCCTACCATTGCCACTACAGGCTTGTCCCTGTCAGGCAGTCTTCCTTTATAAAATAAATATTCCGGTCTATGATCATAAGGCAACAACTTCGCCGGGTAATCCCTGTCATTTACTGATACAACTTTTATGCCCTGTTTTTCTAATTCCTTTATGTAGTTTTTGTCCTTTAATTTTTCCAGCTGTTCTTTGTATTCACTGCCTCTTTTATTGTTTATTTTTTTATTTTCATTTGTATTTGCATTTTGATTTATGTTTTTATTTGTATTATCCATATTTATTTAAAAAACACCGGTCTGTAACTTACAGCCTCAGCTATATCCCCCTGTTGTATTTTTTCGTGTTGTTTTAAATCTGCTATTGTTCTAGCCACTTTTATGATTTTGTCATAAGCTCTTATACTTAAATCCATTGTAGTATATATTTTTTCCATTAAATGCTGTTCTTCTTTGTTAAGCTTGCAGTATTTCTTTATGTTTTCCCCTGAAAGCTGACTGTTAAACTTAAACTTCTCATTGGCATACCTTTCACGCTGAATCTGAACAGCCCTATTTACTCTTTCTTTGATGGTTAAAGAATCTTCCGGCTGTTCTTCTTTTTCCAATTGAAAATATGTAACCTGATTCATATGCACGCACAAGTCTATTCGGTCTATTAGCGGACCGCTTATTTTTTCCATATATTTCTTTACTTCCTGCTCTGTGCAAGTACATTTGTTCATATCAGGGTAGTAACCACATTTGCAGGGATTCATTGCCCCTATCAAAATAAATTTGGCAGGAAATTCATATGTTCCTCCGCTTCGGGACACAATAATCTTCTCATCCTCCAATGGTTGTCTTAATGTTTCAATTACCTGCCTTGAAAATTCAGGCAATTCGTCAAGAAAAAGTATTCCCCCGTGCGCCTGTGTAATCTCCCCTGGTTTAGGATTAAATCCACCTCCAATCATTGCCGAAACTGTTGTCGTGTGATGTGGACTTCTCACAGGTCTGGTCTTCACAAGGCTTCCTGAAAGATTTCCTGCCACACTTTGTATTTTTGATATTTCTATTTGTTCTTCCAATGTCATATCAGGAAGTATGGATGGCATTGTTTTTGCTATAATGGATTTTCCTACTCCCGGACTTCCCATCATTAACATATTGTGCATTCCTGCCGCCGCTATTTCCGATGCTTTCCTTGCCTGAATCTGTCCTTTTATATTTTTAAAATCGTATTTGTAATCTTCTGTTTCCTGTGGAATGATTTTTATTTCAGGCGGTTTCATATTAGTTGCCAAAATCATTACCAGTTGATTAAGATTCTCTACCCCGATTATTTCCAAGTCTTTTATAAAATCACATTCGCCTACGTTTTCAATTGGAACATAGCACTTCTTAATCCCCTGTTCCATCGCTGACAGCGCCAGTGGCAACACTCCGTTAATCTTTACAATGTCCCCGTTAAGGCTTAATTCTCCTATGAACATTTTGTCATCTACTGTGCAGTTAATCAGTCCCATTGACATAAGTATGGATACTGCCACAGGCAGGTCAAAATAGGTTCCCGTCTTTCTAATATTAGCCGGCGAAAAATTTATTGTAATTCGCTTAGGCGGTATCATAAAACCTGAATTCTTAATTGCTGTTCTAACACGTTCTCTGGATTCTTTAATATTGGATGCTAAAAGGCCTACCATATCAAAAGATGGCAGGCCATTACATACGTCTGTTTCCACAATAACAGGTTGGGTGTCAATTCCGGTTATTGCGGCACATTTTATCTTACATACCATATAAGTCCCCCGCTTTCCTTTAGTATTTTGATTATATGTTTAGTTTTGTTTTTTAACAAAATCTAACATATTTTCTGACTATTTTTCTTTATTTCTTTTTCTGAAGCCAGTTTATGTTGCATTTTGTTTTAAGTGTTTCATTTGTAATGTAGTTTTATCACATTCTATATGAATTATCAAGAGCTTTTTTTAATTTTTCTAAAGCTCTTTTTTCTATTCTGCTTACATAGCTTCTTGATATGCCAAGTTTTTCCCCAACCTTTTTCTGAGTCATTGGCTTCTTGCCATCCAATCCGTACCTCCAGACAATTATTTCTTTTTCTCTTTCATTTAAACTCTGTGCCACATATTTCTGAACAAGGCTGATATTCTCGGCTTTTTCTATTTGTTCAAGCGTATCCATTTCATCATTTTCAACCACATCTATAAGGCTTATGGTATTTCCCTCTTTGTCCGTTCCAATAGGCTCGTTTAATGACACATCCTTGCTTCTCTTTTTTTCCGCTCTAAGCATCATTAGAAGTTCGTTTTCTATACACTTTGCAGCGTAAGTTACAAGGCGATTCCCCTTGTCAGGATTATATGTGTTAACAGCTTTTATAAGTCCAACTATTCCAATGGAAATAAGATCCTGGTTTTCCCTGTTCTCATCATAATATTTTTTTACAACATGGGCAACAAGTCTTAAATTCCTCTCAATCAGTATGTCCTTAGCTTTTTTATCCCCAAGCCTCATTTTTTCGATATAAATCTTTTCTTCATCAGGGGTAAGAGGTTCCAAAAAAGTTTTCAAGCCGGATACCTTTCGACATACTTAATCTAGTTTATGCTTTACCTGACTTCTTTGTGCCTGTACTCTAAAAAGAAAAAAACTTGAAAAGTTACTTATCTAAGTTCTCTCCAAGTCTTTTTATATTAACATTTATTCTGCTTTCATTCTAAGTATGTCTCCGGCCTCCGGTACCTGGTCAAGCTTTATTGTAATAATCTGCTTTGGATGCGGACAACTTTCCATTGCCACTCCATCCTGATCTGTAATCGATATTACATTAGCTTCAATATCTCTTCCGTCAGCTTTCATTATTTCGATTTTATCACCTACGCAGAATTTGTTTTTCTGCTCAATTACAAAACTTCCATCTTCCAAAGGTTTCCCTGATATTCCAAGATATACATAATCTCGTTCATAAACGTTACAATCATATATCTGTGTTGTTTCATCAGGTTTTCCAAAGAAAAATCCTGTTGTGTACTGTCTGTAAGTACACTGTGAAATTAGTGTTTTGTATTTTGGAATGTTTTCTTCGTACTTCTTTGGATTTTCAAAATAATCATCAATTGCCATTCTGTATGTTCTGGCAACTGTTGCCACATAAAGAGCTGTCTTCATTCTTCCTTCTATTTTGAAGCTGTCAATTCCTGCGTCCACAAGTTCAGGAATATGGTCAATCATGCATAAATCCTTTGAGTTGAAAATGTATGTTCCGCGCTCATTTTCTTCTACAGGCATATATTGGCCCGGTCTTGATTCTTCCACTACTGCATATTTCCATCTGCAAGGATGAGTGCAAGCACCTTTATTTGCATCTCTTCCCGCCATAAAACTACTTAAAAGGCATCTTCCTGAATATGAAATACACATTGCACCATGTACAAAAGTTTCAATTTCCAAATCATCCGGAATATGATTTCTAATATCTTTTATTTCGCTAATTGAAAGTTCTCTTGCTGACACAACTCTCTTTGCACCTAGTGAATGCCAGAAATTGTATGTTCCATAGTTAGTATTGTTAGCCTGTGTGCTTATATGAAGTTCCATGTCAGGCAACATTTCCTTTGCAATTGTAAAAATAGCAGGATCAGCAATAATAAGCGCATCCGGCTTTACTTTTTTCAAGTCATTGAAATATGCCTTAACCGGTTCAATATCACTGTTATGAGCCAAAATATTGGCTGTAACATACACTTTTACGTTATATCTGTGGGCAAATTCCACCCCTTCTTTCATCTCTTCCAATGAAAAATTTTTAGCTTTTGCTCTTAAGCCAAAAACTTCACCACCTATATATACAGCATCTGCTCCATATCTCACAGCAGTTTTTAAAACTTCCAAACTGCTTGCAGGAACTAATAATTCAGGTTTTTTCATCTTTAAATCCTTTCCTCATTATTCATCTATCAAAATAGTATCTTGTATATAATATCTTTTTTCAAATATTATTTCTTCACTGATATTGTTATTCCATCACCTATTGGAACAATAGTTGTTTCAAGTTCAGGATGATTCTTTACTACTTCCAAATATTCACGCATACGCTTATGAATTGTTCTGTCACGTCTTCTCACAACGTACTTAGACTGGATAATATCCCCTTCCTGCAAAACATTGTCTGTTATAAGAACAGCCCCCTTCTTCATTAAGCGCATAACTTCAGGTAGAAAATGAATATACTGTGCCTTTGCCGCATCCATAAAAACAAAGTCAAAGCTGTCTCCTTCAAGGCCGGGCATAATTTCCATGGCATCTCCTTCAAGCATTGTAATAACATCTTCCTTATCTGCTTTTTTGAAATTATCCCTTGCCTGAACAATTCTCTTTTCGTAGTTTTCAATTGTTATAATACTTGCGTCCTTTTCAATTGCTTCACTCATTAAAATGGCTGAGTACCCAACTGCAGTACCCAGCTCTAAAATTCTTTTTGGTTTTGTTATTGTAAGCATTACTCTCAAGAAGCTTTCCATTTCCTTTCGGATAATCGGAACTCCGTCAATATGAGCCTGCTGTTCAATTTCTTCCAACACATTATTATTTGGTTTTTCAAGTGAATGCATGTAAGTGACTATTCTCTCATCTACTATCACACTATTCTCCCTTTGCTTTCGTAGTTGTTTCCGTTTCTTTCTTGTCCTCTTCCGGACCGGCATTTATAATCTTAAAAATCTCCTCATTGCTCTGAGATGTATTAAAAGAATATGTTCCTGCCTTTATTTTTCTTACTTCATAAAGATATGACTGAACCGTAAAAACTCTTGAACTTTTTATAACATTAAACTCCTCTAATGTTTTTCCAAAACTTTCTATTGAAGTTCCCTCATCAACAGTAAATGTCATATCTGTTCCCGGCTTTGGATCCACACCTTCATTGCTAAAAATCTGTGAGCCAAAACTATATGCCGTTGTGGCACAGACAATGGCAACAACTATCATTACAACATAAACCAATGTTTTTATTGAAAATTTTGCAAATCCCTGTGAGGTCTTTCTATTATCCATGTAAATCTCCATTTCACTCACTTACAAAGCGATGTTCTTTATTACTCAACTTCCATGATAATTGGTAAAATCATAGGATTTCTCTTCATTGTTTTCCAAATATATTCACCAAGGCTGTCTTTTACTACCATCTTAATCTTGCCCCAGTCAGCATTTCTTCTGCTTAAACATTCTTCCAATGCCTCAGTTACCACAACTTTTGCATTTTCGATTAAGTTCTCTGATTCCCTAACATAAACAAATCCTCTTGTTACAATGTCAGGTCCTGCCAATATCTGATTTGTGTATTTTTCAAGTGTTAATACTACTATTATAATTCCGTTTTCAGCAAGGTTCTGTCTGTCACGTAAAACAATATTTCCTACGTCACCTACTCCAAGTCCGTCCACAAGAACTGAACCTGCAGGAACCTTTCCTACTACCTTGGCATTTTCTTTTCCAATACTTAACACATCACCTGATTCCATAAGAAAAACATTCTCCTTAGGAATACCCATTGACTGTGCTAACTTTCCATGTTCCATTAAATGTCTGTATTCACCATGAACAGGTATAGAATACTTAGGTTTAATTAATGAATACATTAACTTAATTTCTTCCTGACACGCATGTCCTGAAACGTGAGTTTCATTAAAAATAACATTTGCGCCCTTCATATAAAGTTCATTAATAACCTTTGATACAGCTTTCTCATTTCCCGGAATTGGTGTTGAACTAAATACAATTGTATCTCCCGGTTTAATCTGTACCTTTCTGTGAATTGATGCAGCCATTCTTGAAAGTGCTGCCATTGATTCACCCTGACTTCCTGTTGTAATAAGTACAAGCTGATCATCTGTATAATTCTTCATTTCTTCAATACTAATTAATGTATTGTCAGGAATCTTAAGATAATCCATCTCTCTTGCAACAGAAATAATATTTACCATACTACGGCCTTCAACTATAACCTTTCTGTTATATTTGCAGGCTGTGTTAATAATCTGCTGTACTCTGTCCACATTAGATGCAAATGTGGCAATAATAATTCTGCTTTTAGTATTTTCTGAAAAAATATGGTCGAAAGTCTTTCCTACCTTTCTTTCAGATGGTGTAAATCCCGGTCTTAATACGTTAGTACTGTCACACATTAAGGCCAAAACACCTTTCTTTCCTAATTCGCTAAATCTGCATAAGTTAATTGCATCACCAAAAACAGGTGTGTAATCTACCTTAAAGTCACCTGTATGAACAATTACACCTACAGGTGTGTGGATTGCAAGTGCTGCTGCATCTGCAATACTATGGTTAGTTCTAATAAATTCAATTCTGAAGTCACCTAAATGTATGCTTTGTCCAAACTTAACAACCTTACGTTTTACAACACTTAAAAGGTCATGCTCTGAAAGCTTTCCTTCAATAATGCCCATTGTTAACTTTGTTGCATAAATAGGTACGTTAATCTCTTTTAAAACATATGGCAGAGCACCAATGTGGTCCTCGTGACCATGTGTTATAACGAACCCTTTAACCTTATCTTTATTTTCAAGTAAAAATGTAATATCAGGTATTACACAGTCAATTCCTAACATTTCATCATCAGGAAATGACAAACCGCAGTCAACTACAATAATTCCATCATTATACTCAAATGCAGTCATGTTCATTCCGATCTGTTCCAGTCCTCCCAATGGAATAACCTTTATTCTTGAACTATCACTCATATTTTTTATTTTTCCTCCTAAATCTCTATTCACGTTCTTCTTTTCTTATACTCATAATACCTTGCTAACTATAAAATCATCACAATTCTCTAAACACATAGTCATCCCCATATTTACAAACTATCACATTTTCTATGATTGAAACGATTTTACTTAATATTTTTCTATTTTATCGCTCTATATCAATATCTTCAAGCAGTTCTGAAAAAATTCTTCCGATATAATCTAATTCAGAATCGTCTTCTACCATCTCATATATTGCTTCTTCATCATTTTCATCTGATACATCTTTTAAAATATGTGCAATTTCTTCCTCTTCATCCCCTTCCTCTGTTACAAGGATATAGTTAACGTTGTTAATTCTTGTTTCTTCAACAACGTACATTTCAACTTCATTACCTTCATCATCTGTTAAAACAATCTTTTCTTCCATTAAATAAATCTCTCCATATTCTTTAATCCTATTTACCACACAGTTCCTATCGTTATAATAATAGCTATAGCTTCTTAATCTTATGTGTTCTTTTCAATCCTATTAATATAATCTTCCAAAATAATTGTGGCCGCAATCTGGTCCACATACTTATACCTGTCCTGTTTCTTTATGCCTGCTTCATCCATAATCTCGTAGGCTTCAACAGTTGTAAGTCTTTCATCCTGAAAGACTATTTCAAGACCTGTTCTTCTCTCAAGCATTGCGCCAAACTCTTTGGTCTTTTTAACTCTTTCACCTTCCGTACCACTAAGCATGACAGGATAACCAAGTACAATCTTCTCTATATTGTATTGTTCTACTAACTGCTCTATTCTTGCTAATGTCTTTCGTAACTTGTTTGGAGAATCCCTTCTTATAATCTCAACTCCCTGAGCTGTATATCCTAAAGGATCCGTAACTGCAACTCCAACCGTCTTAGAGCCAAAATCAAGTCCTAAAATTCTCATTCCATTTTCCATTTTATTTTCCATTTTGATTTTTATACTGTGGTATATAAAAGCATCAAAAACTTATCAGCCGGGATATTCGTGATTTCAATAGGATTATTGCTTACAATGTTAGCTATAATACCATTCCAAAACCACATCTTACTTAATCGCTTTCCCATATTTCCGCCTGATAAGTTTAATTTTATGTTATTCTTATGCTGTTTTATACCACCTTTATTTCAACTTATGGTTAATGTAATACTTTACTGTTTCTTCAATAAGTTCATCACGTTCCACTTTCATAATCAGGCTTCTTGCATTCTTATAGCTTGTTATGTAAGTTGGATCCCCTGACATAATATAACCAACAATCTGATTTACAGGATTATATCCTTTTTCAGCTAAGGCTTCATAAACCTTTTCGAGAATCTCCTCTACTCCTAATTTCTGTTCCTGTGGAACTCTGAAAAATTGTGTATTTCCTAAATCGCTCATCTTATCACGTCCTTTTTTTACCTATCAAGTAGGCTTTCTTTATCACTAATTTTAATATAAAACTTACATAGTGGCAAGCATTATTTCGTTAGTTAAAAAATCTTTAACATTTACTTTTCGTATTTGTCCTTCAAGATTTTCCTTTTCGGGCACTGCAATTTTAATATAATCAACTGTATGTCCAACCCAATATTCCTTGTTATCCAGTAGGATTTTTTCTTCAAACAATACTGTGGTATCTTGACCTATTTTAGCCTGTCTAAACTCTTTTGTAAGTTCTTCTCCTGTTTTGATTAAGTCTTCACTTCTTAATGTTTTTATTTTTTCATCTATCTGATTTGGCATTTTTGCTGCCACAGTGCCATCTCTCTTTGAATATTTAAAAACATGTAATTCTGCAAACTTAATCTTCTTTACAAACTCTCTTGAACTAATGTAGTCTTCCTCTGTTTCTCCCGGAAATCCCACAATAACATCTGTTGTAAAAGCAGGATTATCAATATACTTTCTAATTAACTGACACTTTTCATAGTATTCATCTGAAGTATAATGTCGATTCATGGCTTTTAATGTTTTGTCGCATCCGCTTTGAAGTGAAAAATGAAAATGCGGACAAATCTTTTTAACCTTGCCCAGTCTTTCCACAAAATCTTCTGTTACAACTTCCGGATCAAGGGAACCTAAACGTATTCTTTCAATTCCATTAACATTATCTGCCATTTCTATAACATCTATTAACTTTTTGCCATTGTCATCATAGCAACTTAAGTTAATTCCTGTTAAAACTATTTCCTTAAAACCTGAAGCTGAAAGTCTTTCAAGTTCAGCTTTTATGCTTTCCATTGTTCTGCTTCTTATTCTTCCCCTTGCATATGGAATTATGCAATATGAACAGAAATTGTTACATCCATCCTGAATTTTCAAGTGGGCTCTTGTATGTTCTGTTACTGTTGAAATTTCCAAATCTTCGTATTCATCTGTGTGGTTAATGTCAATTACATATTCTTCTTTAACCTGTTCTCCGGCTTCTTTTTCTTCATAATATTCATTAAGAATTTCCACAATGTCTTTTTTTCTGTTATTTCCTACAACTAAATCTATTGAAAGATCCTGTGCCACTTTTTCAGTTGCAGTCTGCACATAACAGCCTGTGGCCACTACTACTGCATTAGGATTTTGCTTCTTAGCCTTATGAAGCATCTGTCTTGATTTTCTGTCTGCCATATTTGTAACAGAGCATGTATTTATAATATAAACGTCTGCCTGATCCTGGAATGATACGATTTCATAACCTGCTTTTTTAAGCAATTGAGTCATTGCTTCTGTCTCGTATGAATTTACTTTACATCCAAGATTGTGAAGTGCAGCTTTTCTCATATTTTTTCTCCTTTATAAAAATTAACTGATTTTTGCAAATATTTTTGGGCATTTATACACATTGACAAAGATTCAATCCGTGTTATCATTTTACATATAAAGATTAAGAGAGGTAATGATATATGAAAACAGTTACAATCAACTTAGGATCAATTGATAAGGTTAAATCTTTTGTCAATGATATTACAAAATTTGATAGCGATTTCGACTTAGTATCAGGTCGTTATGTTATTGATGCAAAATCAATTATGGGAATCTTCAGTCTTGATCTTTCAAAGCCTATTAATTTAAATATTCATGGTGATGAAGATAATGCTGAAATTATGGAAGTTATTAAGAAATACGAAGTATAATTTCTTCTATTCCTAAATAAGTATTTTTATTTATTTTGATTTTATTAGCAGGTTTACATTTAAGTAAACCTGCTTTTTTATTACAATATCAAATTTTTTAATATCATCTGTGCTTACACAGTAATGGATTTCTAACCAATCTCTATAACTTCTGCTGTTTTTACAGCATCCTCAAACATTCTGTCGATTTCTTCTGCCAAATGTTTTTCTGAGTTTTTAATCACATTAATGTTAGGTTTTGTTACAGGGTGCTTTGCAACAAATGTTGTACAACAGTCTTCGTATGGAAGAATTGATGTTTCATATGTTCCGATTTTTAATGAAATATCAACAATCTCCTGCTTATCAAAAGCAATAACCGGTCTGAATACAGGCATTGTACATACTTCGTTAGTTGCTGCAAGACTCTGCATTGTCTGGCTTGCAACCTGACCAATCGATTCGCCTGTAATAAGTCCCTGTGCCTTTTCCTTGTTTGCAAAATATTCTGCAATCTTCATCATATATCTTCTCATAATAATTGTTAATTCATCATGAGGGCACTTGTCATATATATACATCTGAATTTCTGTAAAGTTTACAACATAAAGTCTCATTGGACCTGAATATTTTGATACTAACTTAGCTAAATCCACAACTTTCTGTTTTGCTCTTTCTGATGTGTATGGTGGTGCGTGGAAGTAAACTGCATCAACCACAACGCCTCTCTTAGCTGTCATCCAGCCTGCTACAGGGCTGTCAATACCACCTGATAAAAGCAACATCGCCTTTCCTGCTGTTCCTACCGGCATACCACCTGGTCCCGGAATAATCTTTGAATAAATATTAATGTGATTTCTGATTTCAACATTAATTTCAACATCAGGATTATGAACATCAACCTTTACACCTTCAAAAGCATCTAAGATTCTTCCACCTAATTCTGCGTTAATCTTCATTGAATCCATTGGATAATTCTTTCTTGCTCTTCTTGCCATAACCTTAAATGTAAAGTTTTTGTCAGGGTATGTTTCATCAATGTATTTAATAACCTGTTCTGCCAAATCATCAAAACCATTGTCTTCAATCTGAACCATTGGACAGATTCCAACAATACCGAAAACGTGCTGTAATGCATCTACAGCTTCATCAAAATCATAATCACCTTCTGCTATTGCATAAATTCTTCCGTTTTCTTTTGTTACCTTAAAGTTTCCGTCAACCTTATCTAATGCTCTTTTGGCATTATCTACCAAAGCATTTTCGAAAAGATATCTGTTTTTTCCTTTTACGCCAATTTCAGCGTATTTAATCAAAAATGATTTAAACATCTTTCTCCTCCAAAATAAATTGTACTAATTTTTATGTTATTTATCTACGCACATATTTTCTCAAAATAGGCAATAATTGCTTTATTTCTCCAACTGCATAGTCAACTTCTTCCTCTGTGTTAAATTCACAAAAACTAAATCTTACTGTTGATTCCAAAAGGTCCTTGTCAATTCCCATAGCCTTAAGTGTTGAGCTTACGGCCGGTCTGTTAGATGAACATGCACTTCCTGCTGAAATATATATGCCCTTGTCCTCTAATGCATGAAGAAGTACTTCACTTCTAACGCCCTTAAAACTTGCACTTACAATATGAGGTGCCCCAAGATTGCCCTTTCTGCTGTTTACAGTTACACCTTCTATTGCTTCAAGGCTGTCAATTAACTTATCCTTTAAATTAGTCATAATTTCAACGTTATGCTCTAAGTTGTCATAACAATCCTTTGATGCCTGACCGATTCCTGCTATACCCGGCACGTTTTCTGTTCCGGATCTAAAGCCCATCTGCTGACCGCCACCAAAAATAATGGGGTTAATCTTTGTATTCTTTTTAATATAAATAAATCCGCTTCCCTTTGGTCCGTGAATCTTATGTCCACTAACTGTAAGAAGGTCTATATTATCTCTTCTTGGTTTAATTTCCAACTTGCCAAATGCCTGAATTGTATCTACGTGATAAACCACAGAAGGATTTACTTTCTTAATATACTGACCGATTTCTCCTACCGGCTCAATTGCTCCAACTTCATTATTTACATACATTGTTGAAACTAAGATAGTATCTTCTGTCATTTCTTTTTCCAAGGCTTCCATCTGTACAACGCCATATCTGTCAACAGGCAAATAAATAACTTCAAAGCCCTGTTCTTCCAAATATTTCATTGTTGCAAGAACAGATGAATGTTCAACTGATGTTGTTATGATTTTGTTACCTTTACGTTTGTTCGCCATTGCTGTTCCAATAATAGCCATATTATTTGACTCTGTTCCACCTGATGTAAAGAAAATCTCCTTTGGATCAACTTTTAATATTTTTGCTATATTTTCCTGTGCTTCTTTAATATATTTTTCAGCCTTAACTCCAACCATATGCATAGCTGATGGATTTCCAAAATCCTCTGTCATTGTTTTTACAACAATGTCTTTTACTGAATCTGTAACTATGGTTGTAGCTGAATTATCAAAATATGCTTCCATTTTAACCTCTATATTTAACTATCAATTATTTACATAACTTTAATTATTTTTGTTTCACTCTTCTGTTTCAAACATTAAAACTGACATTAATGCCATTCCGGCTGTCTCTGTTCTTAAAATTCTTTTGCCAAGAGTAATGTCATAAGCTCCGGTATTTATTGCCTGTTCTACTTCTTCCTCTGCAAAACCACCTTCAGGTCCAATAAATATTCCAACGGTCATGCCCGTCTTAATCTGACTTACAACCTGTCTTGTATGAGCCATATTTTCTGCATTTTCGTATGGAATAAGTACCATATCCATAGCTTCTGCCATTTTAAGTGCCTCTTTGTATGTTACAGGCATTGAAACTTTTGGAATAATTCCCCGCTTAGACTGCTTAGCCGCACTTTCAGCAATTGAATTCCAACGTTTTGTTTTAGAAACAGCTTTCTTATTATCAAGCTTAACTATACATCTCTTAGTGGATACAGGAACTATTTCGTATGCTCCAAGTTCAATCATCTTCTGGATAACCGTTTCCATTTTGTCCCCTTTAGGCAATGCCTGAAAAAGAGTAACCTTAATTGGAAGTTCCTTTGCCACTCCATTTACGTCTTCTATTTTTGCCCGCACCTGTTCATTTTCAAGTTCATCTATTGTACAAACATATTCCCTGTCTTCCCCGTCGCTTATAAGAATGGTTTCGCCCTTCTTCATTCTGAGAACGTTTTTTATATGATTAACATCTGAACCTATAATTATAACTGCGTCTTCCTGTATCTGGTCTTTTTTAACAAAAAATCTATACATCTTATTTCACTCTTACCTATTTCTTAATTGCCATAATGGCACGCCAGTCACCCTGATTTACTACTTTTGAAAGCTGAAGATTACTATTATTATTAATTGCATCTTTAACCTCTTCCTCTTTCATATAAATAATACCTGATGAAATAAATACTCCGCCTGGCTTTAAAAATCTATCCACAATACCTGCAATTGGAATAATTACATCTGCAAGAATATTTGCAACAACAATATCGTACTGCTCTGCCTCAAACTCAGCCTGCTTTTTTTCATCTTCCAAAACATTGCCTGCTTCAACTTTCACATTATCCATAGAAAGCTTATTTACCTTAAAATTATCATAAACAGCCTCAATTGCCGCAGGATCAATATCGGTCATATCAACCTTTGAAGCATTTAACTTCTTTGCCACAATTGACAAAATACCACTTCCGCAACCTAAATCAAGAACCTTGTCACCATCCTTGACATATTCCACAAGCTGCTTAATACAAAGCTGTGTTGTGTCATGCTTACCTGTTCCAAAAGCAGTGCCCGGATCAATTTCAATCATCTTCATACCCTTATGCTCTTCATCTACTTCTTCCCAAGTAGGCTTAATAAAAAACTCTCCAACAGTAAAAGACTTAAAATACTTCTTCCAATTGTTAACCCAGTCAACATCTTCAGTTGTACTTTTTTCAATACTGCCTTCGCCCACATTAATAAAGCTCTTAGCTTCCTTTAACTTCTCTCTTAACTGATCAAGAAGCTGCTCTGCATTATCATCTTCCTCTGTATAAAAACTAATATATGCAGTTCCGTCATCTTCTGGAAGGTCAGCCAAATAATCAATAAACTGCTTCTCCTTATCTTCCTGACTAATCTGCACATTATCTTCAACCTGAATACCACTAATTCCAAGTTCCATCAAAACACCACTGACAAAATCCTCTGCCTGAGTAGTTGTCTTTAATTTATACTTATTCCACTTCATATAAACGCTCCATTTCCTGAACCCTTTTTAACTGATTTATCATAACATATAAACATCTAATACGCAAATTTTCTTTTTCCCACATTTTGTAATTTCAAATTTTCGATATATAATAAAAACAACTCATATACAATTTTGATATATTTCGGAATATTTTATATAAGTAAACAATAGGCAGGATTTCGCAATTTTGTGCTATAAAATATTCCAAAACACACCCAAAAATTATATCTAGTTGTTACTTTATACAAAGGAGATTAAATGATTGAAAAGAATTGATTTTGATAATGGCAATGTTGCCGGCAATATTCTTAATGCTGCCATTCCTATGTTGGTGGCTCAGATTTTAAGTCTTTTATATAATATTGTTGATAGAATTTATATTGCCCGTATTCCTGATGTTGGTACCGCAGCTCTTGGTGCGGTGGGACTTTGCTTTCCTATTATAACTATTGTAACTGCCTGCAGTAATTTGTTTGGAAGTGGCGGTGCTCCTCTTTTTTCCATTAGTCGTGGTATGGGTGACTCTAAGAAGGCTAACCGTATTATGAATACTTCTTTTTCTATGGTTTGCGCGGGAGCTGTTGTTTTAACTATTGTTGGGATTGTTTTTGCAAAGCCTATTCTTGTTTTGTTTGGGGCATCTGACAATGCATTGAGTTATGCTTATCCATATATGACTATTTTTATGCTGGGCACTCTTCCTTCCATGATTTCTACAGGAATGAATCCTTTTATTAATGCACAGGGCTATGCCACAACAGGCATGCTTTCTGTTGCAATTGGTGCCATTGCCAATTTTATTTTAGACCCTATTTTTATTTTTGTTTTGGGACTTGGTATTAGTGGAGCTGCTATTGCTACCGTTATTTCGCAAATTTTGTCTGCTTCTTTTGTTATTTTCTTTCTAAGATGTAAATCTGAGTTAAAAATAAGACTTTTGCACTTAAATGAAATAACAGGTTGTGTTGAGTACGCTAAGAATATTGTTAGTCTTGGAACTGCCGGTTTTATTATGCAGGTTACTAATAGTCTTGTTTCTATCTGCTGCAATAATGTTCTTTCTGTTACAGGTGGGGATGTTTATATTTCGGTTATGACTATTGTTTCAAGCGTTAGACAGATGGTTGAAACTCCTATTTATGCAATTAACGAAGGGTCATCTCCTATCTTAAGTTATAATTATGGAGCCAATCGCCCCGGTCGTGTAAGAAAGGCGGGAGTTGTAATGGGCTGTCTGATTCTTGGATATACTGCGATTATGTGGACTTTGATTATTGTTGCACCACATTTTCTCATTCAGATTTTTAGTTCTGACAGCGCTCTTATAGCTGATGCTGTTCCTGCGCTTAAACTTTATTTTGCAGCTTTTATTTTTATGGATTTGCAGTATATTGGTCAGACATTTTTCAAATCACTTAACAAGATGAAACATGCTATTTTCTTTTCTTTGCTTAGAAAAGTTGTTATTGTTGTTCCTTTAACTTACATATTCCCATATTTATTTAATATGGGCTCTAATGGAGTTTTTCTTGCAGAACCTATTTCTAATGTAATGGGTGGAAGTATGTGCTTTATTACAATGCTATGCACAATATTACCGGAATTAAAAAGAATGGAAAATAAATAAAAATACCCCTTATACCGGCTAAGGTTTTGATTTGTATAATCTCTGCCTTTCCGTTATATGGGGTATTTTTTTCTATTATTTTTTGAAGAATTTCTTTATTTTATCTTCTGCTGTTTCATGTTTGTCTTCACCAAATTCATTTAAAGTGTTACCTGAAACTGCATCAAATTTTTTGATTAATTCCTTCTGTTCTGATGTAAGTTTTGTAGGTACTTTTACAACAAGTGTTGAGTACTGGTCTCCTCTCATTGAGTTGTTACGTACGTGGCATACACCTTTGCCTTTTAATCTGATTCTTGTTCCTGTCTGTGTTCCCGGTTTTATGTTAAATTTAACATCTCCATCAATTGTTTTTACTCTGATGTCGCCACCTAAAGCAGCCTGAGCAAATGAAATTGATGTAGTTGTATATATATCCATTCCGTGACGTTCAAATTCATTACTTGGTCTTACTCTAATATCAACTAATAAGTCACCTCTTGGACCTCCATTACGTCCCGGCTCACCCTGTCCTGTAATTCTAATACTCTGTCTGTCATCAATACCTGCAGGAATATCAACAGAAACTTTCTTCTTCTTTGAAATATATCCTGCGCCATAGCAGTCAGGACATTTCTCTTTAATTACTTTACCTGTACCATTACAATCAGGACAAGTTGTTACTGACTGCATTGTTCCGAAAAGTGTCTGCTGCTGGCTAACGTACTGTCCACGTCCACCACATTTTGAACATTTTTCAGGAGATGTTCCAGGTTTTGCACCTGTACCATTACATTTACTACATGTTTCCTTAAAGTTGATTGTAACTTCTTTCTTGCAGCCGAAAACTGCTTCATTAAAGTTGATTGTTATACCAACCCTAACATCTGCACCACGCATTGGACCATTGTTGGCTCTTGAGCTTCTTCTGCTTCCGCCACCAAATATGTCACCAAATATATCTCCAAATCCACCAAATATATCGCTAAAATCTGCTCCGTTAAAGTCAAATCCACCTGCGCCGCCTGAGCCGTCAAAAGCTGCGTGACCGAACTGGTCATACTGCTTTCTCTTACTGTCATCACTTAAAACTGCGTATGCCTCTGATGCTTCCTTAAACTTTGAAGCTGCTTCTTCATCTCCCGGGTTTGCATCCGGATGATATTTTTTGGCTAATTTTCTATATGCTTTTTTAATTGTGGCACTGTCTGCGTTTTTGTCTACACCCAGTACCTCATAGTAATCTCTTTTATCTGCCATAGCCTGCCTCCTAAACAACTAAGACTTACTTGCGTGTGAAAACCCGTCCGGGATAACTCGGGCGGGATTTTCACATGCATGTTGCATCATTTATTATACTTCTGTAAATTCACCATCTACAACATCATCATTTGCATTTCCGGCACCCTGAGCACCCATGTCTGGACCTGCACCCTGAGCTCCTGCTCCCTGTGTCTGTTCATACATCTTAGCAAATAATTTCTGTGCACTGTTCATTAATTTTTCTTTTCCAGCCTTAAGTTCTTCAATCTGAGCATCTGTAACTTCTTCGCCAATTCCTGCGATTGTAGCCTTTAATGCATCAAGGTCTGCCTGAACTTCCTGCTTGTCGTTAGGATCAAGCTTGTCGCCTGCTTCATTCATAGCCTGTTCTGTCTGTGATACCATAGCATCAGCTTCGTTCTTAGCATCGATTCCTTCTTTACGTTTCTTATCCTGTGCTTCGTATTCAGCTGCTTCTTTTACTGCCTTATCGATATCTTCATCTGACATATTTGAACCTGCTGTAATTGTAATGTGCTGTTCTTTTCCTGTTCCTAAATCCTTAGCTGAAACATTAACGATACCGTTTGCATCAATATCAAATGTTACTTCAATCTGTGGAACACCTCTTCTTGCTGGAGGGATACCATCTAATCTAAACTGTCCAAGGCTCTTGTTGTCTCTAGCAAACTGTCTTTCACCCTGTACTACGTTAATATCTACTGCTGTCTGGTTATCTGCAGCTGTTGAGAAGATCTGACTCTTCTTTGTAGGAATAGTTGTATTTCTTTCAATAAGTCTTGTAGCAATACCACCCATTGTTTCAATTGATAATGAAAGTGGAGTTACATCAAGAAGAAGGATTTCGCCGGCACCTGCATCACCTGCTAATTTACCACCCTGGATAGAAGCACCAAGTGCTACACATTCATCAGGATTCATCTTCTTTGATGGTTCATGACCTGTTAACTGTTTTACTTTATCCTGTACAGCAGGGATACGTGTTGAACCACCTACTAATAATACCTTGCTTAATTCTGCTGCTGTAATTCCTGCATCCTTTAATGCATTCTGTACAGGAACTGCTGTTCTTTCAACAAGGTCTCTTGTTAATTCATCGAATTTAGCCTTTGTAAGTGTCATATTAAGATGCTGTGGTCCCTGTTCATTTGCTGTAATGAAAGGAATGCTGATTTCGACCTGAGTTGCTGATGAAAGTTTCTTCTTAGCATCTTCTGCTTCAGCTTTAACTCTTTCCATAGCCATCTTATCGTTTGAAAGGTCGATACCTGTCTTGCCCTTAAAGTCTGCTACCATATAGTCCATAATCTTCTTATCAAAGTCATCACCACCAAGTCTGTTATCACCTGATGTTGCAAGTACTTCGATAACGCCATCACCGATTTCGATAACAGATACATCAAATGTACCACCACCTAAATCGTATACCATAATCTTCTGTTCGTTTTCATTATCAAGACCATAAGCTAAAGCTGCTGCTGTTGGCTCGTTGATAATTCTCTTTACATCAAGACCTGCAATCTTACCTGCATCTTTTGTTGCCTGTCTCTGTGCATCGTTAAAGTAAGCAGGTACAGTAATAACTGCTTCTGTTACTTTTTCACCAAGATAAGCTTCTGCATCAGCTTTTAATTTCTGAAGAATCATAGCTGAAATAGCCTGTGGTGTATAACTCTTACCATCAATTGTTACTTTATAATCTGTACCCATATGTCTTTTAATTGATGAAACTGTACCTTCAGCATTTGTTACAGCCTGACGTTTAGCGTTATCACCAACTAATCTCTGACCATCTTTCTTAAATGCTACTACTGATGGAGTTGTTCTGAATCCTTCAGCGTTTGCTATTACTGTAGGTTCTCCACCTTCCATTACTGCTACACATGAATTTGTTGTTCCTAAATCAATACCAATAATCTTTCCCATGATTGTTTCCTCCTATATAATCTAAAAACTTGTTAATATCTTTATTTGAAATGGTATGTTGTTAATTAGTTAGCAACCTTTACCATACTGTGACGGACAACTGAATCTCTGTATTTGTATCCTTTCTGTAATTCCTGGGATACCATGTTTTCTCCAAGTTCCTCGTTGTCCTCATGCATTACTGCATTGTGAAGTTCAGGATCAAATTCCTTTCCTTCAGCTTCGATAACTGTAACTCCCATATCTTCAAGAGCTGCTGTCATCTGTTTATAGATAAGATTCATTCCCTGACCTACAGGTGAATCCAAATCCTCTTCACTAAGAGCTGCAACGCCTCTTTCAAAGTTATCAACAACCGGTAAAATTTTTTCTATGATTGCCTTAGCTCCTACTTCATACATTGCTGTTTTTTCCTTTTCGCTTCTGTTTCTGTAATTCTGAAACTCTGCAAAAAGTCTTTGATATTTATCATTTAATTCTTCAATCTGCTGATCCTTTTTGTCTTTCTTATCTTTCTTTTTGAAAAACTTCTTTTTAGTATCTTCAGATTCTTCAGAAGTTTCTGTATCTTCAGCTTCCTGTTCATTAGCTTCTTCTACAGTTTCTTCTGTCCCAATATTTTCAGCCTTTGTGTTTTCAGCTTCATTATCTTTAACTTCATTACTAGTTTCTTCGGTAATGTTTTCATCCAAAGTTTCTTTTTCTTTTTCCATTGGACTTTCCTTTCTTTCTTATTCTATTGTCTAACTAAGCTTTGCTATAAATGTTCATCCTTAAATGTATCGCTTAGTTGTTCTTTCACATTTCTTAAAGCATCTACTACTTTCTCGTAGTCCATTCTCTTCGGTCCGATGATTCCTATTGTTCCCTTGAAACCATCTTCCAATTCGTATGTTGCAGTTACAACACTGCAATCTTTCATAGACTGTACAGGACTTTCACTTCCAATGTAGACCTGAATACCTGTTTTCTCATCTCCTTCATTAATTAATTCGGTAAGCTGAGACTTTTCTTCTAATGTAGTAAGTAACTGGCTTGCTCTTTCTTTATCACTTAATTCAGGATATTTGAAAATGTTGGTTGCACCTGAAGTATAAATCTTCATCTGCTCCTCTGTTGCAATTGCTTCCGTTATTGCTTTCAAAACCTCGCTTACAACTGATTCAAACTCTCCTGCCTGTGATGCCAGTGTAGTCATAACTCCTAAATTAATTTCTTCAATTGATAATCCTGCAAGGACTGTATTAAGAGCTACATTTAATCTGACTACTATTTCCTGGTTAACATCCTTGCTGACTTTGACAATTTTGTTAACCACATGGTTCTTATCTGAAACTACCGTACAAAGAAGACTCTTTTCTTCCAAAACTGAAAGCTGTACGAACTTAATTCTGTTAGTCTGTGCTTTCGGTGTGGAAACCATTGTGGCGTAATTAGTATTAGTTGCTAACATCTTCGCCATATTCTGTAATAAGGTTTCAACCTTATCAACTTTCTGAATAAGTAAATCTTCCTTTTCAGTAACTTTCTTCTCTCTCTCATCAAGCTCTGCCATCCTGTCTTTAAGAATATTGTCTACATAAAATCTGTAACCTTTATCAGTTGGAATTCTTCCTGCCGATGTATGTGGCTGAACTATGTAGCCTAACTCTTCAAGGTCTGACATTTCATTTCTAATTGTTGCTGAGCTTAAATTTAAATCTGTATATTTGGAAATGGTTCTGGAACCTACCGGTTCGCCTGTCTCAAGATAGTTCCTAATAACAGCGTCTAATATTTTTTCTTTTCTCTCATTAAGTTCCATGGCATCTCCTTTCTTTTTCTGTTAGCACTCGTTTAATTTGAGTGCTAATATTTTATCTGTGTTAAAGTTACCACTCCTCAACCGCTTTGTCAACATTTTTCTAAAAAAAGTTTTGTAAATAATTTGTGAACTTTCTTTGTACGCGATTGCATAACACGTAGCAATCCGTGCAATCAATTTGGGGGGGATTTCTAATCTGTATAAGAAAAAGAACTGTTACTCCGGCACTTGAACTCTGCCAACTTAACAGTTCTTTTCATTGTGGTTATTATATTTTTATTATAGCTTTCATCGTCATTGCTATTCCAACATTTATTAACTAATTCTTTGCTTTTTCTACTGCTATAAATCCAAATGTTTCAGGTCCAACATGAGTTCCTATTGTAGGTCCTATCTGATAACATTCCTTAAACTTAATTCCTTTTTCTTCAACTTTCTTTACAAAGTTATCAAGATTCTCTGTTCCGTCTGAATAAATTCCATAAATTGGAAATCTTTCATCTAAGTCCATTCCTTCTATATAACTAACAAGTCCTGCAATGGCTTTCTTTCTGCCGATAAACTTACCTTTTACAATTAACGTTCCTTCCGGAATTGAAATAACCGGCTTAAGCTTTGCAAAATTACCAAAACCTGCTTGCATCTTTGTAAGTCGTCCACCTTTGTATAAATTTTCAAGATTGTCAATTGCAAGGTTAATTGATATTCTCGATTTTAATTCTTCCAATGCCTCTACAATTTCATCTACAGTTTTTCCTTCATCTCTTAACTGCATTCCGTAATCTACCATTATCTTTATAGCATATACTGCTGTTTTTGAATCTATAAGATGGATTCCGTCATATTCAGCCATATCTTTTGCAATATTGGCACTCTGATACGTTCCACTTATTCCACCTGAAAGCATAACACCTATCATCTGGTCTCCATTAGCCTTAGCCTCTTCGAAAACATCAAGAAATGCCTGTGGTGATGGCTGAGCTGTCTTGGGGAAAGTATCTTCCTCCCTCATTCTCTTATAGAATTCACTTCTGCTTATTTCAATTCCATCTTTATATGTATCATTATCAAAAGTAATTGACAAAGGAACAAATGCAATTCCTTTTTCTTTTGCTTCATTTACATCATAGTCTGAACCTGAATCTACCATAAATTTAATCATTATATTTTACCTCTTCACCTTTAAGTGTTTTTATTGTACTTGCTTGTATCGTATACGTCAATAGGCTATTGAATTCTTTTCAAATCCGTAGCATAATAGTGTTTCAGCACAAAGTAAAAATCAATATATTTTGTACTAATTATAAAGGAGAGTTAACAATATGAATGAATCTGTTTTATCATTTAAAGATAAATATTTTGGCGATAAAAATTTTTACAAAATGACCCTTACAATTGCCATCCCCATTATTATCCAGAATCTTCTTACTAATCTGGTTAGTATGGCTGACAATATTATGGTAGGACAGCTTGGAACCAATCAGATGTCAGGTGTTGCAATTATAAATCAGTTGTTTTTTGTTTTTAATCTTTTAGTATTTGGAGGAATGTCCGGAGCAGGACTTTTTTCAGCCCAGTATTTTGGACAAAAGAATCACAATGGTGTTCGTGATGTTTTTAGAATGAAGATTCTTATTGGCATTACAATTATTGCTATTTCTCTTTCTGTTATGATTTTTCTTCATGAACCGCTAATTAATATGTTTCTTCACGAAGGAAGCAGTTCAGGAAATATTCAGGAAACATTCAATTATGCAAAAAACTATCTTTACATAATGGTTATTGGAATTGCACCTTTTGTTATTTCTAACTGCTACAACACTACTCTTAAAGAATCCGGACAGACTGTTGTTCCTATGAAAGCCGGAGTTTTGGCTGTAGTATTTGATATAGTTCTCAATTACATATTTATTTTTGGAAAATTAGGATTTCCTGCCATGGGCGTTGTTGGTGCAGCCATCGCCACTGTTATTTCTCGTTTTGTTGAATGTGGTTATCTTGTAATTTATACTCATATACATTCAAATGATTATCCTTTTATTAAACATTGCTACAGAACTCTTAAGGTTCCGGGGTCTCTTGTTAAGAAAATAATTATAACCGGTGCCCCTCTCATGCTTAACGAATTTTTATGGGCAGGTGGTCTTACATTGCAAACACAGGCTTTGTCCACTAAAGGTCTTGCCACTGTAGGAGGCCTAAATATTTGCAATACTATTGGAAATATTTCTAATTGTATTTTTGTTACAATGGGAACAACTATTGCTATTGTTGTAGGACAACTACTAGGTGCCGGAAAACTGAAAGAGGCCAAAGTGACTGCTACACGAATGGCTGCTTTTTCACTTTTAATATCATTTGGCATGATTATAATTCTTGGCCTACTTGGACCTGTATTTCCACATTTCTATAATACAACCGACGAAATACGCGAACTTGCCACAAAATTTATATGGGCTGTAGCTGCTGCAACACCATTTATATCGCTGTCAAATTCTGAATATTTCATTTTGAGAAGTGGTGGAAAAACTATAATTACATTTCTATTCGACAGTTGTTTTGTCTGCCTTGTAAATGTACCTGTTGCAATATGTCTTACAAAATTTACTGCCATACACATTGTTGGAATATTCTTCCTTGTAAATATGCTTGAAGGTATTAAGGCATTAATAGGATTTATAATGGTGAAAAAAGATATTTGGCTTAACACAATTGTTGATTAAAAATAATTAAGAAAAAAGAACAACCGATTTATTTTTTGAAATCAGTTGTTCTTTTTTATATTATTGAAATGTAAAACATCAAACTGTTAATTACTCCAATTGTCACCTGCCTGGTGCTACCACAATTTAATATATTTTTAAAACAAAAATTCTGACATTACATAATTGCTTAAATCTATACCAAACTCTGTAAGCTTAACGTAACCATTGTCATTTATAAGAAATCTTTTATCTTCCATTTTTTTCTGAACTTTTCCGTAGACTTCCATATAAGGCTTCCCAAAATACCGTTCAAACTTTTCCATGCTTACACCTTCCATCATTCGAAGCCCTAAGAACATAAATTCTTCCATTCTGTCCCGTTCAGTAAGCTGCTGTAGATTTTTTACTATACTGTTTAGAATATTAACCTGATTTTCAACTTCACTGGAATTTCCCACATTATTTATTGAATTCTCTTTGATATTGTTAGTTAATACTTCAATATATTTATTTATATCTGAAATATTATTATAACGATTCTCTTTATACAAAGATGCCGCACCGATGCCAAAACCTAAATATTCTTTTCGCTGCCAATAACCTATGTTGTGCTTACATTCTTTCCCCGGTTTGCTATAATTAGATATTTCGTATTTTCTATATCCATTAGAACGCAAAATATTATTTGTAAGATAATACATCTTTCTTTCACTTTCTTCATCGGGAAGAATATTTATACCTTTTATCTGAGCTTTTTTTACTCTGTCATACATTAATGTATTTTCTTCAACTATAAGACTATAAGCTGAAATATGCTCCGGCTCTAAGCGGACAACTTTGTTAAGGGTCTCCTCGTAACTTTTTAAAGTCTGTCCCGGCAAAGCGCTCATTAAGTCCACATTAATATTGTCAAAGCCACATTTTCTTGCCAAATTATAGCTTTCAAGAAATCCTGCATAATTATGGATTCTTCCAATGGACTTTAGTTCTTCGTCATTGGCACTTTGGAGGCCAAAACTTATACGGTTAATTCCACTTTTCTTATATTCCCAAAGCTTGCTTTCCGTAATAGTTCCCGGATTGCACTCTATTGTAATCTCAGGATTTTCAGACATATTACAATTATCTTTTAAAGCTGACATGATTTTTGAAATCTGATTTTCTTCTAAAAGTGAAGGTGTGCCTCCACCAATAAAAACAGTGTCCACAACATATTCTGACATTTTATTCTTATTTAGCTTTATTTCATTAATTAATGCCTCAACATATTTCTCTTTAGTTTCCAAATCTGCCGGTGCTGACAGAAAATCGCAATAATCACATTTTTTTACGCAAAAAGGTATGTGAATATAAATTTCAAGTCCATTCATTATTTCTACTCCAAAACTTATTCATCATCAAGTTTTAATACTGCCATAAATGCTGACTGTGGAATTTCCACATTACCAACCTGACGCATACGTTTCTTTCCTTCCTTCTGTTTTTCAAGAAGTTTTCTCTTTCGTGAAATGTCACCGCCGTAACATTTTGCCAGAACGTCCTTACGCATAGCCTTAACTGTCTCTCTTGCAATAACCTTACTGCCAACTGCCGCCTGAATTGGAACTTCAAATAACTGTCTTGGAATTTCAGTTTTTAATTTTTCACACATCTTACGACCGCGTTCGTAAGCTGACGCTTCAGGAACGATAAATGACAATGCATCCACTTCCTCTTTGTTAATCAAAATATCAAGCTTAACAAGCTTAGCCTGTTCGTAGCCCTTTAATTCATAATCAAAAGATGCATAACCTCTTGAACGTGATTTTAAGGCATCAAAGAAATCGTAAATTATTTCATTTAATGGAATATCATATTTAAGCAATGCTCTTGAACCTTCAACATATTCCATACTTATATATCGTCCTCGTCTCTGCTGACAAAGCTCCATAATTGCACCGATAAACTCTGTTGTTACCATAATTTCCGCACTTACAATAGGTTCTTCCATATGTTCAATCTCACTTGGATCCGGAAGGTTTGTTGGGTTTGTAAGGTCAATTACTTCGCCATTTTCTTTATATATTTTGTAAATAACACTTGGCGCTGTTGTTACAAGGTCAAGGTTGTACTCTCTTTCAAGTCTTTCCTGAATAATTTCCAAATGTAAAAGTCCTAAGAATCCACATCTGAAACCAAAACCTAAAGCAATAGATGTTTCAGGCTCAAACTTTAATGCTGCATCGTTAAGCTGTAACTTCTCCAACGCATCTCTTAAGTCAGGATATTTTGCTCCATCTGCAGGATAAAGTCCACAGTAAACCATAGGATTAACTTCCTTATATCCGGGAAGTGGTGCTTCTGCCGGATTATCTGCATCAGTTACTGTGTCACCTACTTTTGTGTCAGACACATTTTTTATACTTGCAGTAATATATCCAACCATACCTGCAGGAAGTTCATCACATGGAATAAACTGACCTGCACCAAAATAACCAACTTCAACAACATTGGCTGTTGCCCCTGTTGCCATCATTTTAATATTCATACCCGGCTTAACTGTTCCTTCTTTAATTCTACAGAAAATAATAACGCCCTTGTATGCATCATATAAACTATCAAAAATCAAAGCCTGAAGTGGTGCATTAGCATCTCCTTCCGGTGCCGGAATTTTTTCAACGATTGCCTCTAAAACATCTTCACAATTAAGACCAGTCTTGGCTGAAATAAGTGGTGCGTCATGGGCTTCAAGACCAATAACGTCCTCTATTTCTGCCTTAACTCTGTCAGGATCTGCTGAAGGCAAATCAATCTTATTAATAACAGGGAATACTTCCAGGTCATGGTCAAGTGCCAAATATACATTGGCCAAAGTCTGTGCCTCAACTCCCTGTGCCGCATCAACTACAAGCACTGCCCCATCACAGGCTGCAAGGCTTCTTGAAACTTCATAGTTAAAGTCAACGTGTCCCGGTGTATCAATAAGGTTAAAAATATACTCTTCTCCATCTTTAGCCTTGTAAATAGTTCTAACGGCCTGAGACTTAATAGTAATACCTCTTTCTCTTTCAAGTTCCATATTATCAAGAACCTGAGCCTGCATCTCTCTGTTAGTCAAAAGACCTGTCATTTCTATAATTCGGTCAGCCAATGTAGATTTACCGTGATCTATATGGGCTATAATACAAAAATTTCTAATTTTACTCTGATCAATATGTGACAATTTATTCGCTCCAATCTGTTTACATTTTGTCTGTATTATTCTATTTGCTTATATTTTTTAACATTTCTAACAATTAGTTTTCTAAAATTCATTCACATTTTAACATAAATAAATCATAGGTTCAAACATTTTAACTTTATCACTTTATTATTTTCATTTTATTTGATAAACTTAATACTATGTGCCATAATTTTATGTCACTTAAGTGACGGAATGGAGAAAATATGAACTATGCAGAAATAAAAACATTTGATGTGGCAAATGGTCCCGGTATCAGAGTTTCTCTTTTTGTAAGTGGCTGTAATCACAGATGTCCCGGATGTTTCAATGAACAGGCTTGGGATTTCAACTTTGGTCAGCCCTTTACACAGGAAACCATTAACTACATTATAGATACTTTGTCTTTTGGTGCTTATCAGGGAGTTACATTCCTAGGTGGTGAGCCAATGGAGCCTGTTAACCAGAAGGGGCTGCTTCCACTTGCCCGAAAGATAAAAGAAACATATCCCGAAAAAGATATCTGGTGTTTCACAGGATACGACTTTGAAAAAGATATAATTGGACACATGTACAACGAGTGTCCTGAAACTAAAGAACTTCTTTCTTATATAGATGTTCTTGTAGATGGTCCATTCATCGAAGCGCAGAAGAACTTAAACCTGGTATTTCGTGGTTCCGAGAACCAGCGCTTAATTAGAATACCTGAAACATTAAAAACCGGGAATATTGTTTTATGGGAAAAAGAAATGTAATCTAAATGGTATCTTTTACCCATTGCAGGCAGAAATTTCTGCAAGCAAACAATAGGCAGGATTTCGCAATTTTGCGAGCATAGCGTACAGCGATAAACTTACTGTCTGAGCCGTAGGCGAGTTTAAGTTTTCGCTGTACAATAGGCGGCGGAGCAAAATCAGAAAGACAACGTGTTTGCGGTAGAAATTTCTGCTGGCAATGGAGCAATATACCATTTGGATTACATTATATTTACAATAAAAGGAGATTTGTTATGGCTGTTAATGTTAACGTAAAAAAATTAAAGGAGAATGCTACTATTCCTACTTATGGAACTGAGTATGCCGCAGGTGCTGATTTATATGCCTGCATTGAAGAAGCTGTTACTATTGAAGCCGGTGAAACTAAGTTTATTGGTACTGGTATTGCAATGGAGATTCCTGAAGGTTATGCCGGTTTGATTTATGCCAGAAGTGGTCTTTCATGTAAGAGAGGTCTTGCTCCTGCTAATAAGGTTGGTGTTGTTGATGCCGATTACCGTGGAGAACTTACTGTTGCTCTTCATAATCACTCAAACAAGGCTGAGACTATTGAACCTAATGAAAGAATTGCACAGGTTGTTATTACACCATTTCTTTCAGCTAATTTTAATCAGGTTGATGAACTTTCTGATACAGTTCGTGGTGTTGGAGGATTTGGTTCTACAGGCAAATAACATTATTTTAAAAAGGCGCATTTCAATTCCATGCGCCTTTTTACTTTATTCTTTAAATTTTTCATCTCAACCTTACGATATATTTTTCATACCCATAACGTTTTACTGTTGTAGTATAAGATTAAAATGTATCATTTTTGTAACAGCCGTGTTTGCGTCATAAAATTTTTATCTTAGTAATTTATTATCAATAATTCTTTATGGATTTTTATTATACTTTTTAATAAAAATCATTATCAAATCCGTCTATTCCAACTTCTATGCTTTTTTTGCCAAGTTCTACTCTCCAAACAAGTCCACTTATTATTTCACACTGCCATATGTAATTCTCATCTTTGTCAACTATGGCAATTCCTTTAGTTTCTTTATCTTTGTCAGCTAATTCATTATAATAAATACCCTGTTCATATGGTTCTACATAAATTCCATTATAGTAGTCTGATAGCTGCTCTATTATTTCTTTTTGAAAAGTATCCAAATTAATAAGAGTTAACTTATTTTTCTCTGCGTTCTGCTTAGCGTAGCTAAGTATACTTTCCACATTGTCTCCCGTGATTTTTATTTCATATATTTTGTTGGTCGTATTGTCCAAATACACGGTTGCCATAATCTTTGGACTCTTGCTTAATGTTGCTGTCGCCTCTAAATATGGGAAAGAAGCACTTTCACCAACAATACTGTAACACTTTTGAATAACAATATTTTTAGGCACCAGTTTTATTGTTTTTTTATTGTTTATTAACTCTTTACAGCCAAAAAGCTCAAGCCAATAATTTATTTGCTTTTTTACATTTTTTCTAATTGTTTTCAATTCGTTCTCTGACGGATCAAACAATACTTCAACTTTCTTTTTTGCATATTCTTCATCAGTTATAATAGAGTTAAGGTCCTCTAACTTCTGGTCTATTGTTTTAGTCTTTGCCGTTGATGCCATTTCAAGGTTTACACTGCCTGTATCCTTATCACTATATTTAACCTGATTTAAGTAGCTTGTATCACTGTAATAATATAATAATTGAGGCAGAAAAACCGCCAAAGCCACAATTAGCAATACTGCTACAGGTAATATTCTTTTCTTCATTTAGTTCTGTCCTTCCTGAAAAATAATACTTATTATCGTACCTTTTCCCGGTTTACTTCTAACACTCCACTTAGCATTATGTATGCTTACAATCTTTTTGCAAAGGGACATTCCTATGCCTGCACCGCCCTCTTTTCTTGCTCTTGACTTATCAATCATATAAAATGCTTCAGTTATTTTTTTAATTTCACTTTTCTCCATTCCACAGCCATTGTCCTGAATGAAAACTGTGTATCCTTTTTCGGTTTTTATAGCCTTAAGGGCAATTATTCCCTGACCTGAAATGGCTTTTCTGCCATTATCGATAATATTCATAAACAGGGACTTAAGCAAATCCTCATTTCCAACAATCACAGCCGGTTCAACAGACATTTTAAACCTGATATTGTGTTCCCTAAGCATTTGTTCTACAGTTTTTTCAATGTCATTAAACATTTTCTCTGTACTAATTCTGTTAAATTCGATTTTCTGCTTATCAAGAGAAATCAAATCCATTAAAGTAAATGACAACTTCTCCAGTCTTTTTCCCTGTAAAAATATATAATTGGAATATTCTGAAATCTCTTCTTTTTCAAGGTCCATTGAACGCATCATATCAGAATAGCCTATAATTGAAGTCAAAGGAGTTTTCAATTCGTGAGCGAAAGCTGCCGTAAAATCTTCCTGTCTTCTTGCTGTATCTTCCAACTCTTCAATATTCTTCTCCAGCCTGTCTGCCATAATATTAAAGCTATTAACCAAGTCTCCAACTTCACCGTCAGTTTTTATCTTTGCTCTTGTGTCGTACTGACCTTTTGCCATTTGACTTACGGTATCAGACAACTTTTCAATTGGTCTTGTTATTTTTTTAGAAAAAACATATGCAAGAATGAAGGTAACAACAAGGGCAATTCCCAATATTACCCTATAATTTTTCATCATTTCATTTATGTCATTGTAAACTTCATTAATGCTGCTAACAATGCTTATGTAATATGTTCCGCTTTCAATTGTCATTTTTGACATTGTTTCCAAATAATAACTACCATTATTTTTAAAAATCAAGTATCCAAAATTATTGTCTTTTAAATCTTTGATTTTTATATTTTTTTCTATTTTGCTGTCAGTATATATTGCTTTTTCTTTCTGATTTACAATTGTAATTCCAATCTGGCTTTCGCCCATACTTCTTTTGACTGAATCAATTATTTTTTCTATGTCATTTTTTTGAATATATTCAGTATCCGATGACAACATTGAGGCTGAAGCTTCAAATGAATATACAAACATTTGATTCTCGTTTTGCTTTCTTGACAATTCTCTACTTAAAGAATTATCAAATGATAACTTTATGAATATTCCTCCAAATATAGAAAAAATAACCGTAACAATTATAATCAGTGAGAAAAACATTTTCCAAAAAAGTTTCATTTAACACCTTTTCCTGTTTGATTATTGTTGATTATATGGATTGCTTTGTGCTCCTATAATCACACTAACTTGTATCCAACTTTGTACACGGACTGTATCTTGTCTCCCCAGTCCAGTTTTCTTCTAAGTCTTTGAATATGTAAATCTATAGTTCTGCTGTCTCCAACATAGTCGTTGCCCCACACATTTTCATATATTACATCTCTGTAAAGGGCAATATTTTTGTTTCGTATAAGCAGAACCAAAAGTTCAAACTCTTTATGTGTAAGGTCCAAAGTCTTGCCTGCCTTCGTTACACTTCTTGACTGAAAATTAATTACCACATCATCTTCAACCAACTCGTCGTTTGTCTTCTTGTATCGTCTGAGAACACTTTCAACCCTTGCAAGCATTTCAACTACTTCAAAAGGCTTTGCAATATAGTCGTCTGCTCCTGCTCTAAGGCCCTTAACCTTATTATCTGTAGTTCCCATTGCAGTAATAAAAATAGACGGAATGTCCATTGACTTTGCATACTCCAAAAGTTCATAACCGTCTATTTCCGGTAGCATTATGTCGAAAAGACATAAATCAAAATGCTTACTGTCTAAAAGATTTGCCGCATCCTTTCCGTTATATGCGCATGTGCATAAATACCCTGCCTTTACAAGATTTATTTTTATTAAATTTGCAATCATTTCATCATCTTCTGCAACTAAAATTTCTATCATTAATTTTCTCCCGGTATACATATTAATCCACATTGTATTTTACATTAAATTGTATCTTATTTGTAAACTATTCTCCAAGTACTTTTTTTATTAAAACAGCCAAAGGCTCTGCTGCATTTTTTGCCTCCTGATATGTATTGGTCTGTGCCCCAACCTCAATTAACATACACTGCTTACCAAGGGACAAATTATATTCATAAGCATTTACATAATTTCTTCTTGTAAAACCCGGATAATAGCATTCTGCGTTTACTTTCATTTGGAGTCCAAGGGCAAGATTTTCGAACCTGTATGGATTTTTCAAATAATCAATATCGCCACTTAGCTTAAATCTGGACATGCCATTAAAAAACATAATCTGGGCAGTTTTCTTTCCATTGATTTCCGTAACCAACCTTGTTCCGTCATTTACTCCGTCTCTGTGAATATCCAAAATCAAACTAATTGACGGATATTTCTTTAACTGCTTCTTTACCCCAGCCTTAGACTGGGTGTATGCCTCGTGTCTGTCTAACTTACCATTTACTATATCATATTTTGTTTTGTCGTGTATTACATTATAACCAAACTGCTCTCTTAAAATCTGTGCCAGCCTGTTTCCAACACCAATAATTGTTGTGTCCTCATCCTTTGTTGTGTTGGAAAAATCCTCCATTGAATGAGTATGATATATTAGTATTTGAGGTTTCTTATTGTTTCCCGTTATTTTAAATTCTTTATTTAAAGCCTGTTTAATTGGCATATCACTTTCTTTTATGGTTGTTGCATTTGTTACCGTATAAAATCTGTTAATTACTTCTTTAAAACTGCCAATATTTTTTTCCGTATAAAGTTTTCCCGATTTTTTAGGCATTGGAACTATAGCCTTATTTTCCTTCTTTTTATTGTTGTTCTTTTCATTATTTTTAACAGTTGTTTCCACAGGTTTAGCAGTAGTTTCCACTTCTTTTTTTGCAATCTGATTTTCAGCTTTCATATTTTCATACAAAATATTTATAACCTGGCTATATGCCGGATCACTTGTGTCATAAGTGTATTCGCTTTTTGCTATATAATCTGTTACAACCGTTGTAAGAATCCTCTTTTTTGCATCCTCTGCAATATCTTTGTGATTCTCCAAATATATCATATATTGTGTCATTATATTTGAGTTTTCCAAAATCTCCTGAGCAAGCATATTTCCTGTTTCCATTAATTCTTTACTTGCGGCAACTTTTATTTTCTTATTAGTTATCATATTTACACAGGAAAAAGTTATATAAGCACACAATGCAACAATAATCGCCTTTACAATTACACTAAACATATAATCAGGCGATTTAAATTTATACAGTTTTATTATTCCATGTTTTGTATGTTTCTGCACTTTTCCTGTCTCCCTTTGTCCCACTTTTAAAATTATATGAAACAAGGTCCTGTAATATTAATTACTATTTTAAAACATTGCAAAACATATTTATTCCACAGGCAATTATTTTGCTTAAGTTATCAACAATTTCATCTATATCTTTTGGAGTTACAAACATTTGCTCTGTATCTTCCGACAAAAGTTCTTCAAACAACTGATATTTTTCATCAGATGTGTAGTCCTTAAATATATTTGAAATACTATTATTTTGGTTATGAGAAGCAAGTATTTCCAAAAGCTTCTCCATTGTGTCATTAACAATTGTTGCCCCACTTACAACCATGGGAACCCCAATGGCAATAACCTTGGTATTTAGAGATTGTTCATTCAACCCTTTTCTATGATTGCCTATTCCTGAACCGGGAGTTATCCCTGTGTCCGTAAGCTGTATTGTTGTTGTAATTCTTCTTACATTTCTTGCTGCAAGTGAGTCTATTGCAATAATAATGTCCGGTTTCATTTGAGCCGTTATGCCTTTTACTATTGAAAAAGTTTCCATACCGGTCTGAGCCAACACCCCCGGAGCCAAACAGTACACATTAGGCAAAATTTCAATCTGCTCGGCAACTTTTGGTCCCAATGAATCAGGCGTAGCCTTTGAATTTCCAAGACCCACTATAAGGATTTTTTTTATGTTTTGATTCTTAGTCATATCTTCCATATGATTTGCTATTTCTTTTGCAAAAATATTTTGCCTCTCCAAATCATCTTCCTTAAAAAGTCTTGTTTCCATTGTAACATAACTTCCTATAGGCTTTCCCATGGACTTTGCGCCATTTTCATTAAATATTTCCACATCTGTTGTTGTCATAAATAATTCTTTATTGTAATTTTTGTCTATTTTTACTCCACTAATTTCAATATTTCTTTTAAATCGTTCTCTTTCCTCTAATGCCAAATCCGTATAAATGTTTATTTTTTTCATAAAGCCCCCTGAAAACTATATATTCTTAAAGACGTTATTTTTTATTCATCAAATTCAATTTTTTCTTATAAAGCCATCCATCGTAAATTCTAAAAAATAAAGCGAAGCACTTTATGCTCCGCTTTATTAATATCTACATTATTATTAAATTTATTCAAACTCAAAATATGGCTGACCTTTTTTAAGCTTTACACCCTTAGCCTCTGCCATTTCAGATACACTTACTATCTGATATCCTTTCTTCTGAAGCTTTGGAATGGCTTCTATTGCTGCATCCACTGACCAGCTATGAATGTCATGCATAAGAATTATCTGTCCATCCTTTGCACTGTTCATTATAGATTTAACTGTTTCCTTCTTGCTTTTAGTCTTCCAGTCCAATGTGTCAACTGACCAACATACAATAGGCATCTTAGCAGCTTTCTGCACCTTGGCATCTCTTATTCCTGAACCATATGGTGGTCTTAAAAATTTAGGATTATATCCTACTGCCTTTTTAACCAATTCATTAACTCCATTAATCTCGTATTTACGTTTACTCTTAGATACCTTGTCTAGTGCACAATGATTCATTGTATGATTTCCCAAGTCACATCCAAGAGCATCCATTCTCTTAAGTAATTTATCAACCGGAATATCAGTTCTCTTAAGGCTGTATCCACACATAAAAAATGAAGCTCTTGCATTATACTTCTCTAACGCATCCAGTAGCTTTCCTGTATATTGTCCCGGACCATCATCAAAAGTCAACGCAATCATAGGCTTGTTAGGATCTATTGCTCTTGTGGTTTCTTCCTGAACTGTGGTCTCAACTATGGTCTTCTTAACTATGGTCTGCTTCTGGCTTGTTTCCACATTTCCCGCTGTTGGTACTGATTTTTTCTTTCCCAAAATCATCTTTCCGGCAAAAACTATGACAATAATAACCCCCAATATTATGGCTATTTTTTCATACTGTCTGCGCACTTCTTTCTTTCTTTGTAATTTCTTTAGTTCGTTTTTCTCTCTCGTTGTCATATTTACCTCACTTTCTCAGAACTGCATTATATTACTTATATTTAAGTTTTGCAATACTTTTTTTTATTATTTTCGACTTTTTATACCACTCTATTTTCACCTTATTTTTCCCACTTAATTTTTGCCTCTTTTCTTTTAATCTTATGTTTATTTTTTGCTTGTGACTACTATAAAATAATGATAAAATTTAGTCAGCATATTTTGTGAGGTGTAACGTGAAAACTTTAGCTAATGATATTAAAAATAAAAGCTTTAAAAACGCATATCTTTTATGCGGTGAAGAAGAATATTTGAAACTTAATTATAAGAACAGGCTGATTAAATCCATTGCCGGTGATGATACAATGAACCTTGGAATGTACGAAGGCAAAAACATTGACATTAACGAAGTTATAGACAGTGCGGAAACTGTTCCTTTTTTTGCTGAATACAGACTTATTGTTATGGAAAATACCGGTCTTTTCAAAAGTGGCGGGGAGCAGCTTGCCGAGTATATGAAGACTATTCCTTCAACTACTATTTTTCTCTTCGTTGAAAGCGATGTAGACAAGCGTAGCAAAATGTACAAGGCTGTAAAATCCGCAGGTTATATCTGCGAAATAAACCGACAGACTGAAAATGATATTGCAATTTGGGCTGCAAGAATTTTTGATTACAATGGCAAGAAAATCACAAAAGCCAATATGTCATACCTTATTGCCAGCGTTGGCACCGACATGGAAGTCTTATCAAGAGAAATCGAAAAGCTTATTAGCTACGCACTAAACAAGAACGTTATTTCTAAAGAAGACATTGACGCTGTTTGCATAAAACAGCTTAACGTTAGAATTTTTGATATGATGGATGCAATTTCCGTAAAGAATCAAAAGAAAACCTTGGACTGTTATTATGAATTAATTGCAGAAAAAGAACCTCCTATGAGAATCCTTTTTATGATAAGCAGACAGTTTAATCTTATGCTTCAGGCTAAAGACCTTTCATCCCGCGGAATGAACCGCGAACAAGTGGCACACACAATGGGCGTTCAAAGCTTTATAGCCGGCAAATGTATCAACCAATGCCGTAATTTCTCAATGGCCGAACTGAAATCAGGGCTCGCTGAAAGCGTAAACACCGAATCCCTAATTAAATCAGGAATGATGGACGAAAACATAGGGGTTGAAATGCTGCTGGTAAAATATAGTAAGAGAAACTAAAAAAGAAGTTGCAGAAAACTGCAACTTCTTTTTTATTCACAATTGTAATTATGCAACTGTGTTAACTAATTTTGTTAATCTTGAAATCTTTCTAGCAACGTTGTTCTTGTGGTAGATACCCTTTGAACCAGCCATTTCGATAAGCTTTGTAGCTGCAACTAAAGCTGTGTTAGCTGCTTCCTTATCGTTAGCTGCAACAGCTGCTTCAACTTTCTTAATAGCTGTCTTAACTGCTGACTTAACTGCCTTATTTCTTTCGTACTTTGTCTGATTAACTAAAATTCTCTTTTTTGCTGACTTAATGTTTGCCATTTTGTCCACCTCCGTGAAAAATCTAATTGTGATTTCCGTTGAGAGAGATTGGAAATCAAGTTTCACCATCTGCGCCATTGGAAATGCGGACGTTTGACGCAGACACTAAAAATTATTCTAGTAAAAAAAATATATATTGTCAATATTATTTTTTAAATTTTCATTTGATTTTTTACCTTATCGTTATCCCACCTTTTTCATCCGTCCTATATATCACCCCACCCTGCTTTCGTAATCTTTCCATTGTTTCATTTCCAGGATGTCCGTATGAGTTGTTTTTCCCCACAGATATTATGCTGTACTTTGGATTTACTTTTTTCAGAAATTTTTCTGAACTTGAATAGTTTGAACCGTGATGTGCCACTTTTAGGACTGTGTAGTTTTCTTCTATATCATCTTTTATTTTCTCTTCAATTTCCTTTGAAATATCTCCTGTCAACAGTATTTTTGAAGTTTTATTTTTAACGGAAAGCACTGTACAGTAGTCGTTTTTATCCGATGCTGTTGTTGTGGTTTCCGGATATATGCACTTAATTTTCGTTTTGCCAAGGCTCAATGCAGCTCCTTTTTTTATGTACAAAACATTGATTTTTTTTAACTTTGCTTTTTCAATCAGTTCATTGTAAGTATCATCCTTCATATTAATGTCTGGCATCACAAGGTTTTTAATTCTTATTCTGTTGGAGTTATTATTTTCTAAAATTTCCATAATACCGCTTATATGGTCTTTGTCCGTATGGGTTATTATGGAATAGTCGATTGTTCCTATGCCTTCGGCTTTTAAGTATGGAACTATGCAATTTTTTGCCACCTGTTTTTCAGACGTACTTCCCCCATCTACCATAACTTTCGTTCCATTATCTCCATGTATCAATATGCCGTCACCCTGTCCCACGTTAATAAATGTTATGTAGAACCCCGGATTTGGAATATAATATATCAAACAATTTAGTAGCAAAAATCCTACAATACAAGCTAATCTTAGTTTTACATTTTGACCCTTTATTCTTCTCTCTTTTTTAGCTTTCTTTTCCAGTACAAGTCCTGTTTCTTTTTTTATTATGTTCCTTTCCTTCTCAGCCCTTGTATACTTAGTTCTTATGTTTTTAAGTCCAAACAAAACCACAAGTAATATTGCATAATAAACTATAATTATAGTCACTTTAGGTTGTCCAACCACTATACTTGCAACTGAGCTTTTGTTAATTATGTTACACAGAAATGTGTAAAGTTCCAATATTCCACAGCCGGGAAATATTACAACTTTTCCAAAGCCAAACATTATGCATGAACAAAATATTCCCGCAATTGAAGATACAATTACCACGCTCATTAAAGGCACTACAACTATGTTTAACAAAAAAGAAAATGTTGGCAGTTCATAATAATTCCACGCCAGTATTGGATTCATTACCAAACTTATTGTAAAATTAGCACTTAAGACTTTGATTATTTTATTATCCGTGTTCAAAATTTCTTCAACTATTGGCAAGATAAGCACTATAGCTATAATTGCCCCAAAGGACATTTGAAATCCACTATTACAAACCACAAAAGGGTTCTGAACAAGCAACACAAGTCCTGCAAGGGATATGGCTGTTATGGCATCGTATTTTCGTCCAAGAACTTCCCCTATTATTTTTAGTATAAACATTATTATTGCCCTAATTGTTGAAATTCCAAAACCTGACATTATTCCAAAACTCAAAACAACAGGTATGGATACTGCTGCTGAAAAAAGAAATCTGAATCTTCTTCTAAGCAATCTGTAAATTGCCATGCCGATAAAGCTAATGTGTAGCCCGCTTATGGCGAGTATATGTGCTATTCCTGACACCGAATATAACTCCTTTATGTCACTGTCAAGGTCGGTTTTGTCCCCAAGGATTATTGCGCCGATTATTCCATTCTTATTATTTATAATAGAAAATATCCCATTATTATCACTGCAAAGCTTTTCCAGTCTTTCGATTATTTCCATTCTCAATTCATAAAGTCCCTGTCTTATTCCGCTGTAATCACTGTTTATTATTTCAATGGTTCCTGCTTCTATTTTCCCATAAAAACCTAATGACAGATAATATTTTCTTGAATCAAAATTTCCCTTATTGGCAGCTTCTTCAAACTGTCTTAACTTTCCCCTTACTTTTATAATATTTCCTATTTTTACATTAGGAATCTTCTCTGTATTTACAAATATTCTTTTAACACTTACGCTCTTTTCTCCATTCTCCATTTCTAAACCTTTTAAATAAATATTTGTACCCAATGCAGTATTTTCTATTTTGTATATTTTTCCCTGTACAATTACAGTATTTTCCTTCAAATCATATATATAATTCCGTGTTGTAATTTCGTTACTCATTAACATAAATCCCATAATTAAAGTAAAAAAAATCACCACAAAAGCACCCATATCTTCATATGCTTTTATGATGATTTTTCTAATAACTATAATTGCCGGCACAATGCATGGCACTGCTATATTCAAGTCAAAAACAGCTATTACCTCTCCAAGTACAAAAGCCAGTAATATCCAAAATACCGGTCTTTTTATAACTGTCACTCCTTTTTTATTTATTTTTCTGTTCAACCAAATCCAAATTTCTTATAAAAGGCTCTGCCAATGAAATATCGTCGTGATATTTTAAAGCTGAATCACCCTCTACACTTATCTGAACCTTATGAATGTTATCAAGTTCCAATAAAGAATTTACGATTGAGTATATTACAAGCTTGTTGGAAACCGTACTCTGTTCCGTTAAGAAATTGTCTCCAAAATCCACATAACATATGTTTCCGGCTGTTGCAACACTTATAAGCTCTGTGTCACTTGTAAGGGTGGCTGTATATTTTCCTTTTTGCGGGCCCTTAATAAGTTGCTCAACTATAAACTGCTCTTTTGATTTTCCACTGTAAGATGCATTCTTAAGATTGTATTCCTTTAATTTAGTAGCTTTCTTATTGGCAAAATACAACTTGAAATCATCCTTATTCTTATCTGCTAAATCCCCTCTTAATCCCGAAATAAAATCAGATGCTTTCATTGCCGTTACTGTTTTGTCGTCTCCTGTCTGTCCATATGGTACACCCCCTATTGTAAATGCCACATAGTCAACACCGTCAATCTGATTAAGAGTGCAAACTACTGCTGTCCTGCACAATACTTCCACCTGTGGATTTAAAACATTATAGCTTTCGCCAAAATCCACTGTTAAAAGTCCATCTGCCAAAGTATAACCGTTAACTGTTACAGTGTCCGGAATTGCTTTTTTATCATTATCCTTACCATTCCTTTGCAATGCCTTAAGTGCTTCAGAAATCTGATTTTCAGTTTCGCCTTCCTGAAGTTTGTAACTTTCCGTAACTAATTTTGTATTTGCTGTATTAACATAATACATCTGAAAGCCTTTTTCTGCTTTAGTTACTGACTTGTTTCCACAGCCCCAAAAAGTTGCAATAAGACTTACAACTAATATTAAATTAACTATATTTTTGATAGTTCTTTTCATGCCTTTCAATCTCCATTTATGCAATGTACTTAAGAGGTATACGTACAGTAAATGTTGTACCTTCTCCCTCTTTACTGTGAATCTTAATGGAACCATGGTGCTTCATAACTATTTCCTTAGTTATGGCCAGACCAAGACCTGTTCCTCCTGTCTCCCTTGAACGTGCCTTGTCAACTCTAAAGAATCTTTCAAAAACTCTGTCCTGATTTTCTTCAGAAATTCCAATTCCTGTATCTGTTACTTTTAAATAAAAATACTGGTGGTCTGAATTTAATGATGCCGTAACAGTTCCATCTGTATTGTTGTACTTTATTGCATTTTCAACTAAGTTAGTTGCCACACTTGCAAATTTAAGTTCATCTACGTCTGCAATAACCGGTCTGAAACTTTCAAATATTAATTCAATGTTTTTGCTTTCAGCTATAGGCTTTAATCTCTTAAGAACAGCTTCCAATATCTCATTAATATTAACTGATGAAATATTAATTTCTGACTCTGATTTTTCCATTCTTACCAATGCCAAAAGGTCTGTTATTATGTCATTTTCCCTGTCTATTTCTTTTGAAATATCATGCAAAAATTCCTGATATAATTCTTCCGGTAATCCCTGCTGACCTAAAAGTGAATCAGCCAAAACTTTCATTGACGTAATAGGTGTCTTTAATTCATGTGACACATTAGATACAAATTCCTGTCTTGATTTTTCCTGCGTATTTAATTTGTTTACAAGCTGACGAAATTCGTTACTTATATCCATTACTTCCCGGTAATCTTTTTCTTCTTCCATATTGCCCTTTGCAATTTCTTCAATGGAAATACCGATTCTCTTAATTGGTTTTGTAAACATAACTGCGCATAACCAACTTGCAAATAAAGCAAAAATCAAAACAAGTACATCTGCAATGGCCACATTTCTTACTATATAATCCTTGTAATCAACTGCATCTGCTGTTGAATAATTGATGTATAAAGAACCTATAACCGTGGTTTTAGTCTCTCCTTCACCGTCTGAAACAGTTGATGTAATAGGTATCGCAAATTCTATGTAATTATGACTCTTGCTATCAACCTGAACAGTCTCACCCTTAAAACTTTTAATAACATTTTCAGATATACATGTCTTGCCTTTTTCACTGTTATTGCTATCCTTAATAATAACATATCGGCTGTTTACAACCTGGATTCTACAATTATATTCCTTCGCTAACTGTTCAATCTGGGCATCTACAATATCAATGTTCTCATTGGACTGGTCCAAATAATTATTGTTAATAATATTATTCTTTAGCATTGTATTGTTAGCCTTAAAGCTGTTTATTCTGTTGTTTAAATAATTCTTTGTTGTTACGTTAACAATAAATATGCTTGAAGCAAGAGCCGGTATAATAATAGCAAGCATAATTACTACAAAAACTCTTAGCTTCAAGCTTCTTATTGGATTAACAAATTTTGAAATCTTATTATTATTCATGTTTCTATCCCTGGAAATAATATCCCATACCCCACTTTGTGTGAATATACTCCGGTTTAGCCGGGTTCTCCTCTACTTTCTCTCTTAATCTTCTAACGTTTACATCTACGGTTCTTGCATCACCCGGATATTTAGAGCCCCAAATCAAAGTTAAAAGCTGCTCTCTACCGTATATCTTTCCCGGATTTTCAGCTAAAAGTTTCAAAATGTCAAACTCCTTAACTGTTAATCTAATTTCACGGTCCTCAATATAAAGACGCTTAGCTTCAATGTCAAGCTTAAGCTTTCCTGATGTAATAACCTTTGGTTCCTCAGGTTTTGCAGGAGCTTTACGCTTATTTCTTCTGATAATGGCTTTAATTCTTGCCTTTACTTCCAATATATTAAAAGGCTTTGTAATATAATCATCTGCTCCATATTCAAGGCCCAATATTTTGTCCATATCATCACCCTTTGCAGTAAGCATTATAATAGGCATATCGGAAAACTCCCTAATCTGCTGACAAACCTCATATCCTGTTAAAATTGGTAGCATCAAATCTAAAAGAACTATGTCATATTCAGTTTCTTTCGCCTTATCAACGGCTTCCTGTCCGTCATAGGCACAATCAACTTCATAGCCTTCCTGTTCCAAACTAAATTTCAGTCCCTTTACAATTAATTTTTCATCATCAACTACTAACGCCTTCATTACCTAAACCTTTCTACTTAATCAACAGTTATCATTTTTTCAATGTTTGAGTAAATGGAATCACCTATTCCCGACACGTTTTTTATATCTTCCTTAGTTTTAAAATCTCCATTCTCCTCACGGTAGGCTATAATTGCTTTAGCTCTTGTTTCTCCAATTCCTGACAACGAAGTAAGACCCTCAACATCTGCAGTGTTAATGTTAACCAGATTCTCCTTAATGTCTTCACTATCATGTGTCTTGTCATTAGTGCCCTGGCTACTATTCCGGCCATCATTGCCTGAATCAGAATTTCCGTCTAAATTTTTCTCTGAACCATTCTGATTCTCCTTAAGCTTAGCATAATATTCCTTCTGGGAAAGTACTACAATATTCTGGCCGTCTTTCAAAACTTCAGCCATATTAACTCCCTGCTTCTGGGCTTTCTTAGTAAGCCCTCCTGCCTTCTCAATAGCCATAAAAACCCTGTCGTTACTCTTTAAACAATACACTCCCGGATTGTTAACCTGACCACTGACATAAACATAAATCTCTTCCAAACTTTCTGATGGTTCTTCACTGTTCTCACCGGCTTCCACACGTGTAGTCTGACTGTTGTTTTCAGCCTTGTCCGTTAAAGAAACCTGAGTATTTTTATCCTTACAGCCCGTAAAAAATACTAAAACCGCAACCATTGTTAAAACAATGTATTTCTTTGTATTAATCATTCAAACTCCTATCCGGAGCTTCCCCTTGAACGCATATCATAATTGTACAAAATTATGTTTCAGTTAGCAACACTCATTTTTCACAATTTTATATTAATTTTATCTTTCAAAAATGAAAATACCTACAATTGCAATAATTGCACCCATTAACTTGCTCCACTGAAAATCAACCTTTTCAACTCCAAACATTCCAAACACCTCTATCAGATATGCAATAATAATCTGGGATATTACAATCAAAAGAACTGCCTTTGCAGGGCCAAGTATGTTCATACTCTTTATAACTGTCAAAGTAATAAATGCCCCAATGACACCACCCAGCAACATATACTTATTTTCCATATGAAACATACCCGACACATTTTGACGTCCCGTAATAAACCAAGCCAAAATACAAACGATAAAAGCCGTTAGCTGCACCCATGAATTGGCAGCCCAAAGGCTACTACTTTTCGTAACCTGCGTGTTAAAAACACCCTGAACACTCATTAAAGCTCCTGAAATCAATGCAATAATAAATCCCCACATGTAAAAAACCTCCACTATTCACTTAGTAAGGTATTTTTTATAAATATGGCACAGAAATTTCCGTTGCAAACACGTTGATTTTCTTATTTTTCTCCGCCGCCTATTGTAAGACAAAAATCTAAACTCGCCTACGGCTCAGACAGTAGATTTTTGCCTTACGCTATGCTCGAAAAATCGCGAAAATCTGCCTATCGTTTGCTTTCGGGAATTTCTGTGCCATATTAAGTCAAAAAAAATACCCACCAAATGTTTATAGTGGATATTTTTTACATATTTGATTTATTTATTCATTGTTTTAAATATTATTGATATTGTTGTGCCTTCCCCAAGGGTGCTGTCGATTTGGATTTCTGCCTCGTGTTGTTCTGCTATGTGTTTTACAATGGCGAGCCCAAGTCCTGTACCTCCTGTTTTCTTTGAGCGGGCTTTGTCTACTCGGTAGAATCGCTCGAAGATTCGGTTTAAATCGTCTTCCGGTATTCCAATACCGTCATCCTTCACCTGAAGTATTATGTTGTCATCTTTTTTGAATACTGATGCCCATACGTGTCCTTCCGGCTTGTTGTATCTTATGGCATTATCGCAAAGGTTGTATATAACCTCCTGTATCATTTCCTGATTTGCCTTTATTATACAGTCTTTTTCTATTATGTCTGTTGCGATTGTTATGTTGTGCTTTTCGGCATTCATCTGCAATATGTCCACACAGCTTACTACTTCTTCATTTAAGCTTACGTTTGTTGTTGACAGCTGATGGTCCATAACATCTAACTGTGACAATTCAATTATGTCATTTATAAGTGACAATAATCTGTTGGCACTTTTATGAATTTCACTGGCAAAATGCTGGATATCTCCCTCTTTTGCCATTCCTGTTTCTATCAGTTCTGCGTAACCTGAAATTGAAGCCAACGGTGTTTTCAACTCATGAGATACGTTTGCCGTAAATTCCTGTCGCATTTTTGAGCTTTTCTTTAATGCTTTATGCTGGCTGTGAATTTTGTCCATAAACGGCTGAATTTCTTCATATGTTTTCGTTGCCTTATCATCTTCAAGATGTTGTGCCATAAGCTCTATTGGCTTTATAAGACTTTGTGCCAAAAGTTTTGCCACAACAAGACTTACTCCTATTGCCAAAATAAGAACTACCAAAAAGATTGGGAATATCTGTGCGCCAAACTGCCACAGGTTTCCTGCTTCTTTTGCAACTCTTATTATTTGACCGTGGTTCATTTTTTCAGCATAGTAATATGTATTTTTTTCAAGTGTTCCTGACTCTCTTATTGCACTTCCACTACCTGTCTTTAATGCCTGTTTAACTTCCGGTCTGTTTCCATGATTGCCCATGGAACCAATGTCTGCATTACTGTCATATTCAACTTTTCCGTCACTGTCTATAACTGTAATTCTCAGATTATCTATTTTAGGATCAAAGTCCTTTTCTATATATTCAAGAACTGCCTCCGTTGTTTTTAAAATATGAACATGAGTCTTAAGATCCTCCATAACCTGACTTCTGTATATATTATAAAAAATTCCTACACTTGCTATCATTGTTATTATTGTAAAAATCACCGAGATAATGGTCATTCTTGTATATATTTTCTTTTTCACTTACTTGTCCTTTCTGTAATTCATTGTGTAACCCACATTCCTTACAGTCTGAATAAGATTTCCTTTTTCGCCTATCTTACGTCGTAATGTTTTAATGTGCATATCAAGAGTACGTGATTCACCTTCGTAATCAATCCCCCATACTCTGTCAAGAATCTGGCTTCTCTGAAGAACGATTCCTGAGTTCTGAATTAACATTTTTAATAACTGATATTCCTTGTATGTTAATTCAGTCTCTTGTCCATCAACTAAAACCTGATGCTTAGCATCATCCATTGTTATGCCATCAAAACTGTAAATGTGACTTCCACCTGAAACATTTGCTCTCCTTAACAAAGCTTTCACTCTTGAAATTAGTTCCATAATTCCAAAAGGCTTTGTCATATAATCATCTGCTCCCTGATCAAGCCCTTTTACCTTGTCCATTTCAGAAGTTTTTGCAGTAACCATTATAACCGGTAACTTTGCCGTACTCTGCTCAGCTCTCACATCCTTTAACACAGATAATCCGTCTCTGTCAGGTAACATTATATCCATAATTATCAAATCCGGATGTTCTTTTGTCAAGGCATTTTCGAAATCTGATGCTGTTGCAAAAGCACTTACCTCATATCCTGCATTTTTCAATGCAAACTGTTCAATTTCCGAAATATTCTTATCATCTTCTAAAATATAGATTTTTCCCATATGCGTTTCCTATTTTTTTTCAGGTAAGATTGAATAAGCAATGTTTACGGCATGATCTGCTATTCTTTCTAACCCAATTACTAAATCAGTAAAAATAAGTCCGGCCTCAATTGAGCAATCACCTGCTGCCATTCTTTCAACATGACCTTCCTGATAATCAATCTGCATCTGATCAATAATGTCTTCTAATTCATTAATCTTATCCATATTAGACTTGTCATTGTTAACAAATGTTTTTACTGATTCATCAAAAATCTTAATTACTTTGTTATACATTTTTACAAGTTCTTTTTTTCCTTCATTAGAAAAGTTGATTTTTTTATTTTTCTCTTTAAAAGCGTCATCCATAATATTTACTGCATGGTCGCCAATACGTTCTACGTCAATAACAACGTGGAATAAACCACCTAATCTTTCTCTATCCTTAATAGGCATACCATACTGGTTAGCTTTTACCATATATTCTGTTATTCTATGACTTAAGAAATCAATGTACTTCTCTCTTTTATAAACATCATCTGCAGCACTTCTGTCATTTTCAAGTAATGCTCTTGTTGAAAATTCAAGATTCTCTCTTACCATTAATGCCATACGTTCAATTTCCTGAACAATTTCAACCATGGCTGTTGATGAAGATGGTGCACCTGAAACTCCAATGTATTTTAATACCATTTCGTTTTCATCATGTTCTTCATTTCCCTTTGAATGAATAACCTTCTTTGATAATTTTACAAGAAGACCTGAACATGGGAATAATATAATAGTCTGGAATACCTTGAATAATGTGTCTGCGTTGGCAACAAATCTCTTAAAGTCACCTGAACCGCTAATACCCATAATTCCATTAATAATAGTCCGGCTTGCAAAAGCTAATATTATTGAAATAACAACAAGACCTACAACGTTAAACATGACGTGGATAAATGCTGTTCTCTTAGCGTTTCTGTTAGCATTCATTGCAGCCATAACTGCAGGTGTACATGAACCGATGTTTGCACCTAAGATAAAGTATAAACATGCCAATGGTTCAACAAGTCCTGAGCCTGCCAATAATACCAATACGCTGACTGTTACTGATGAACTCTGAACAATAACTGTTAAAACAAGTCCAAGCAAAACTGCTATGAAAGGATTGTCCAAATATTCAAAAATCCTTACTAATGACTCATATTCCGGTATCTGGCCAAGTGCCCCTGTCATAAAGTTAATTCCAAGGAATAATGCACCGAAACCAAAAATAACCGCTGCTATCTTTTTAAGTAATGGTTTCTTTCCGAACATTAATACGGCTGAACCAATAAATATAATAAATGGTGCCACTGCCGTAAGCTTTAATGATACTAACTGTGAAGTGATTGTTGTACCGATGTTTGCACCAAAAGTTAACCCTACTGATCTTTCAAGTGTTAAAATGCCTGCATTTACAAAACTTACTTCCATTACAGTTGTTGCACCTGAAGACTGAATAAATGCAGTAAATAATGCACCAAATGCTACTCCTATAAATTTAGTTCTTGTGCATCTGTCTAATACCCCTCTAAGTTTTTCACCTGCGGCCTGCTGAAGACTGTCACTCATATATTTCATTCCAAATAAAAAGAGTGCAAGACCACTCAACAATTCTGTTATCATTGTGTACATAACTCTAATTAACTCCTAAATATCTTTTTCATTATTTTCGCTGTCGCTTCTTTACAATAACAAGCCTAAGTAAAATCTACGTAAAAATTTTAACATAGTTTTTACTTTTATACTAGATAAATATCTTTTTTTTAATATTATTTCGATTTATTAGTACTTTTCCACAAAATTTGCATAAAGATACTGCTAATTTTTTTCAGTTTGGTTTTAAATATACGCCTCTGTAATCCTTTGGAGAATTTTTGCTTAATATAATTTCCATATGAATTTCTTATTAAGAAAAAAAATGTGGGACATTTTCTTACATCCCACACTTTTTCTTAACAAAATATTTACTCAATTATTTCGTATTTTTTCATTAATTCTTTCTGATAAGACTCATCTTCTGCTGACTTTTCAAGCTCATCATATTTCTTTTCTGACATTAATACTTTGATTAACTTATTAACCTGACCGGATCCCTGAGCTTTTCCTTCTGCAATGCCTTTTCTCCAACCTTCGGCAAGTCCTCTCTTATACTGTCGGTCCATTTCTGTATTATATGACATGTATATTACCTCCAATGCCTATTTTGTCTATCGAGTTATCCTATGGACATCTTTTTCCATAATCCTATATTATAAGCATTGTGACAAAATTTCAATCATTTCATCAACATTTTCTTTTGTTATAACAAGAGGTGGTACCATTCTAAGCACATCACTTCCTGCTGATATAACAAGAAGTCCTTTTTCAATGGCTTTATTTACAGTGTCTATAACAGGTGTTGTAAGAACAAGTCCCTGCATAAGTCCTTTACCACGTCTTGCAACAACATTGTCGTACTGTTCCACTAATTTGTCCAACTGTTCTTCCAAATAATTGCTTACTTCATTAACATGTTCAAGAATATTCATTTCTTCAAACAAATCAAATACTTTTGAAACTGCTGCTGTTGCCAATGGATTTCCACCATAAGTTGTTCCGTGATCTCCCGGAACTAATGAATCACAGCACTTCTCCCCTGCAACAAATGCTCCAACAGGAACGCCACAGCCTAAAGCCTTGGCTGTTGTAATAATATCAGGTTTAACATTATAATGCTGGAATGCATACATCTTTCCTGTTCTTCCCATACCACACTGGATTTCATCACAAATCATTATAATGTCATTGTCATCACAAATCTTTCTGATTCCTTCCATAAATTCCTTAGTTGCCGGATAAATTCCACCTTCACCCTGCACAGGTTCAACAATAATGGCACATGTTTTTTCATTTATTAATGCCTTTACACTGTCTAAGTTATTAAACTCTGCAAACTTAATTCCTGAAATCATTGGCCCAAAAGGTTCCTGATAATGTGAGTTACCTGTTAATGCCAAAGCTCCCATTGTTCTTCCGTGGAAAGAATGATTCATTGCAATAACTTCGTGGTCTGAATTTTTGTCTCTGTCATAAGCATAACGCTTAGCCATTTTTAATGCACCTTCAATAGCTTCTGCACCACTGTTAGTAAAGAATGCTTTCTTAAGTCCTGATGCTTCCACTACCTTTTTTGCTGCTTCAATGGCAGGCACATTATAATACAAATTAGATGTGTGTATAAGCTTGTCAATCTGAGCCTTTAATGCATCATTATATTCTTTATTTCCATATCCTAATGCAAATACAGCTATTCCTGCTGCAAAGTCTAAATATTTCTTTCCATTAACATCATAAAGATAAACACCTTCACCTTTATCTAATACGATTTTAAATCTGTTATATGTATGTATAAGGTACTGTTCTCCCTGGTCCATATATTCTTTATCTGTCATTTTACTTTCCTCACTTTTATTAACGTTTTATTTGTTTAATAAGTCAGTATAGAATTTTTCCTGTTCGTCATCTAAAATTGCTGTACCGACACCTTTATTTGTAAAGATTTCAAGAAGAATACTATGTGGAATCCTTCCGTCAAGAATATGAACTCTTGATACACCATTTTTTATAGCATCCATACAGTTTTTAATTTTTGGTAACATTCCGCCGGCAATTATACCATCTTCAATTAATTTTTCTGCTTCTGAAACTGTCATTTCTGAAATAACTGTACTGCTATCATCTTTATCCATATAAACACCCTCAGTATCTGTTAAGAATGCAAGTTTTTCTGCTTTTACTGCTTCTGCAATTGCACTTGCAGCATCATCAGCATTAATATTGTAACCATGATAATCTTCATCTAATCCAATAGGACAAATAATTGGTAAAAAGTCATCTTCAAGTAATTCTAACAAAATTTCTTTATTTACACGTGTAACTTCGCCAACATATCCAATATCCTGGCCTTCTGATAATTTTTTCTTTACAGTGAGAAGTCTTCCGTCTTTACCACTGATACCTATTGCACGTACTCCTAACTGTTCAACTATCTGAACTAATTTCTTGTTTACGCTGTTAAGTACCATTTCAGCAGCCTCTAAAGTATCTTCGTCAGTTACTCTAAGTCCGTTAATGAATTGCGTTTCCATTCCAAGTCTGTCAATGTGACGGCTGATTGCTTTTCCGCCCCCATGAACAATTATTGGCTTGAATCCTACTAATTTAAGAAGTGTAATGTCCTGAATTACGCTTTTCATAAAGTTTTCGTCAAGCATTGCGCTTCCGCCGTATTTTACTACAATGATTTTTCTGTTGAATCTTTGTATGTAAGGTAGGGCTTCAATTAGCACGTCTCCTTTTTCTATCCATTTGTCCATGTCCAGCTGCTGCTGTTGTCCCTTCATTATCATTTTCGTCTCTCCTTTCGATGTTATCTCACAGAAAATTTTTGTCTTGCAAACACGTTGATTTTATCTTGTTTGCTAATCCAAAAATTTTCTGTAAGATTATTATTGATTTGCACAATATATGATTTTCTTTATTTACGTAATGCATTCGTATTAAGCTTCGCTTATTCTTCGTCTACATAGTTAAATTTTATTTTTTTCCATCAATCCCATATATGCATATTGTGTCACAAAATGTTGCATCTACATATTTTTCTTCTTTGTTGCATTTTTCTCTTCCATTCCCCACTCATTAATATATAATGCCCCTTTCAATTTCTTGTCCTTAGCTTCTGTAATCAGCATTAATGCTTACGTATTCATGTGTCAAATCACAGCCCCACGCTGTTGCTGTGCAATCACCCATTTTTACGTCTGCAATGGCTGTTACTTCATTTTCTGACAAAATCTTTGTTGCCTTTGCTTCGCTGTAGTCTGTAGCCATTCCGTTTTCTACTATTTTAAGTTTGCCTGCTTTGCTTTCAAAATAAATATCTACTTTTTCAGGATCAAACTTGGCTGTTGAATATCCCATTGCACAAAGGATTCTTCCCCAGTTAGCATCATGTCCGTAGATTGCTGCTTTTGTAAGGCTTGATGTTACAATTGATTTAGCAAGTGTTACTGCCTGTTCTTTGCTTTGTGCATTTACGATTTTTACTTCAAATAAAGCTGTTGCACCTTCTCCGTCTCCTGCTATTTTCTTAGCCAAAAATTCATTTACTGCGTGAAGTGCCTCTACGAATTTGTAATAATCTTCGTTTTTCTCTGTAATTTCAGGGTTGTCTGCCAAACCATTAGCTAATAACAATACTGTATCATTAGTTGATGTGTCACCATCTACTGAAATCATATTAAATGTATCTTTAATGTCACCACTTAATGCTTCGTATAACATTGACTTTGAAATTTTTACGTCAGTCATTATAAAACCTAACATTGTACACATATTAGGATGAATCATTCCTGAACCTTTGCACATTCCTCCGATTGTGCATGTTTTTCCGCCAATTTCAAATTCAAAAGCTATTTCCTTTGGAATTGTATCTGTTGTCATAATGGCTTCTGCTGCCAAATGACCACCATCTAAACTTTCGTCTAATGTTGGTGCAAGTAACTGGATTCCTTTTGTTATTTTGTCCATTGGAAGCTGGGCTCCAATAACACCTGTTGAAGCTACAAGTACCTGTCTTTTTTCTATATCTAATGCTTTAGCTGTTGCTTCTGCCATTTGTTCGCAGTAATCCATTCCTATTTTGCCTGTACATGCGTTGGCTACACCGCTGTTACATACTACTGCATGAACATAATCTGATGTGTAAATTGTATCTCTGTCCCAGATTACGGGAGCTGCTTTTACCTGATTTGTTGTAAATGTTCCTGCGGCAACACATGGTGTGCTGCTATATATCATTGCCATATCTTTTTTGTCTTTTTTAATTCCTGCTTTTAAGCCCATAGCTGCAAAGCCTTTTGGAGCTGTAACGCCACCTTTGATTTTTTTCATGGTTAAATTCCTTTCGTTTTGTTTTTCGCTACTTTTTATTCAGCTCGATTTCGCACTTTGTGCTCCATCTCGCTGTGGTTGTGTTTGCTATTTTCTTTCAAACGAAGATTTCTTTTAAAAGGAACCTTGTTCCTTTTAAAACCAAAGCTAACGCTTTGGTTTCTACCAAATAGTAATGGGCATCCTTGCAAGCAAGCTTGCAGATGCCTATTGCTATTTGGTAGGAAATCTTTCGGCTGTTAGTTTTATGGGAACATTGGTACTTGTTGTAAGCCTTCGTTTTCCGGTAATCCAAACATTATGTTCATGTTTTGCACTGCCTGGCCTGCTGCTCCTTTTACCAGGTTGTCCATAGCTCCCATCATTATTATTCTTCCTGTTCTTTCGTCTACTTTGAAGCTTACGTCCACAAAGTTGCTTCCTTCTACCCATCTTGTTTCAGGTGGTGTGCTATTTTCGAGTACTCTTACAAAGTATTCGTCTTTGTAGTATTTGTCGTATACTGCTTTTACTTCTTCATATGTCATTGGTTTCTTTAATGTGGCATATGATGTTGCAAGGATTCCTCTCTGCATTGGTATTAAGTGTGGTGTAAAGTTTATCATTACTTCTTCACCTGCTGCATAGCTTAACTGTTCTTCGATTTCAGGTGTATGTCTATGTGTTGCAACACCGTATGCTTTGCAATTTTCGTTTACCTCACAGAATAAGTTGTTTACTTTTGCTCCACGTCCTGCTCCTGATGTTCCTGACTTAGCATCTATTATTATTGATTTTGGATCTACCAATCCTTCTTTTACCATTGGATATATTGATAAGAAGCTACATGTTGGGAAGCATCCCGGATTTGCTATTAATCTTGCATCTTTTATTTTGTCTCTGTTTACTTCGCATAATCCATATACTGCTTCTTCTATAAACTGTGGGCTCTGGTGTTTGATTCCATACCACTTTTCATATGTAGCAACATCTTTTATTCTAAAGTCTGCACTCAAATCTATTATTTTTACTTTTTTAAGAATTTCTTCATTAACTAATGAGCCACATAATCCCTGTGGTGTTGCTGTAAATATTACATCTACTGCGTCAGCTAATTCTTCCATATTGTCATCCATGCATTTTGCATCTACTATCTGAAACATATTTTTAAATACATCTGCATATTTTTCATCAACGTAGCTTCTTGAACCAAACCAGACTACTTCTGCCTCTTTATGCTGCTGTATTAATCTTACTATTTCTGCTCCTGCATAACCAGTTGAGCCTATAATACCAACTTTAATCATAACTAACCTCTTTCATTATTAATATGTAATTCTTTTTGGGTTAAATGTTCTGTTATTCAATCCATCTCTTTATTTTAGTATTTTCCTTATTAAAATACAACATTTTTATATGTGCATTAATAAATATACATCTTTTTTGTATATTATGCAAGTAATTTGCATAAAAATACATAATAACACATTTTTTCCTTGCATTTTATGCATATATGCTGTATAGTATCACGTGAAAAGAAAAAGTGGATGCAATATTCCGCTGTTTATTATATTTATTTTTATGGAGGATTTTAAAATGGCAAAGGAAAAAGTTATTCTTGCTTACTCAGGCGGACTTGATACTACTGCTATCATCCCTTGGTTAAAGGAAAATTATGATTATGATGTAGTCTGCTGTTGCGTGGATTGTGGACAAGGAAATGAATTAGACGGACTTGAGGAAAGAGCTAAGTATTCAGGTGCTGCTAAATTATATATAGAAGATATTACTGATGAATTTTGTGATGATTACATCATTCCATGTGTTCAGGCAGGTGCTGTATATGAAAACAAATATCTTTTAGGTACTTCTATGGCTCGTCCTGGAATTGCTAAGAAATTAGTTGAAATTGCAAGAAAAGAAGGTGCTGTTGCCATTTGTCATGGTGCTACAGGAAAAGGTAACGATCAGATTCGTTTCGAACTTTCTATTAAAGCTCTTGCTCCTGATATTAAAATTATCGCTCCTTGGAGAGACAGTAAGTGGAAATTACAGTCACGTGAAGATGAAATCGAATATTGCAAGCAGCATGGCATTGATCTTCCTTTTGGAACTGATCAGAGCTACAGCCGTGACCGTAACCTTTGGCACATTAGCCATGAAGGTCTTGAACTTGAAGATCCAGCTAATGAACCAAACTACGACCACCTTTTAGTTTTAGGAGTTTCTCCAGAAAAAGCTCCTGATGAACCTGAATATGTTACAATGACATTTGAAAAGGGTGTTCCAACATCAGTTAACGGAAAGAAGATGAAAGTTTCAGATATTATCCGTGAATTAAACAGACTTGGTGGAAAACATGGTATCGGTATTATTGATATTGTTGAAAACCGTGTTGTTGGTATGAAATCACGTGGTGTTTATGAAACTCCGGGTGGAACAATTCTTATGGAAGCTCACAAGCAGCTTGAAGAATTAGTTCTTGACAGAGCTACAATGGAAACTAAGAAGGATATGGGTAACAAGTTATCACAGATAGTTTACGAAGGAAAATGGTTCACTCCTCTTTGTGAAGCAGTTTGCGCTTTCGTTAAATCAACACAGGAATATGTTACTGGTGAAGTTAAATTCAAACTTTACAAAGGAAACATTATTAAGGCAGGAACAACTTCTCCATATTCATTATATAGCGAAAGTCTTGCATCATTTACAACTGGCGAATTATATGATCACCATGATGCTGACGGATTCATTACATTATTCGGCTTACCACTTAAGGTTAGAGCAATGAAGATGTTAGAATTAGAAAAAAATAAAACAAATCAGGAATAATTAATCAAAATTAATTAAATGATTCTTATAAAAATATCCGATTATTGATTTTTTTCAACAGTCGGATATTTTTTATTTTTTACCCCTATAATTTTCACTCACTTTTATCACTTTCTATAGTTGTAATTTCTTTACACCCCTACCTTTTTATAGTAGAATATAGATATTAATGTAAAGACGGTTAGAAATCGTTTTTTTATTGTTTATATTTGAAAAATACTAATGTTGTTGTATCTATATTCTGAAGGCAATAACATTTCAGACTTTAAATAAAAGTACAAATTTATAAAGGTTATTAATATGAAAGATTCAATTATAAAGTTTAGAAGTTTTTTGTTAGCACATATTAAGAATCCAAGTTTGCAAACACTTATTAAAGGCTTAATAAGTTACGAAATGCTTACTTATGTTTTTTTCGGCATTGGTACTGCCATTGTTGACTACCTTGTATTTACTTTTTTTAATGCAGGTAAGGTCAGTGCCCTTATTGCCAATATCATCTCAACATTTTGTGCTATCATTTTTTCTTATGTCACAAATAAGCGATGGGTATTCAAAAGTAAGACCAGCGGTTTTATGGAAGTTCTACATGAGTTTTTGCGCTTTGCCAGAGCCCGTATAGCTACTTTAATAATGAGCGAAGTTATTATTTTTGCTTCAGTTGCTATTTATGGAAATAACCAGAAAGTCAACCAGATTTCAAAACTTATTTCTATGGTTCTTACGGTTATTTTAAATTATATTATCAGTAAATTATTTATTTTCAATGATAGAAAGGAGCTTATTAATGAAAACAAATAGTAAAAAGTTTTCTATTAAGGATTGGTTTGAAAAAAATAAGTTATATATACTTGCTTTTGTATTGCCTATTTTATCTATGTTAATAGTCTACTATTTTAAGAATATTTTCCCATTTGGTGACCAAATGTATCTTCGAAGTGACTGTTATCATCAGTACACACCTTATTTAGAAATACTTCAACAGAAACTTAAAGACGGGGGAAGCCTTTTTTATACTTGGGAAATCGGCGCCGGTATGAACTTTATGGCGGTTGCCGCTTATTATCTTACAAGTCCCCTTAACCTACTTGCCATTATCTGGCCGGGTTATATGGCTGATATGGTAAGTTTTTTCATCGTATTAAAAATGGGACTTGCCGGATTTTCAGTATGCTACTATCTTACAAAACGTTTTGGTCAGAAAAATATTTCTTCCGTAGTTTTCGGTATGGCATACGCTTTATCAGCTTATTTTGCAGCATTTAGCTGGAACATTATGTGGCTTGACTGTATGTGGTTACTTCCATTTATTGTTCTTGGTCTTGAAAAATTAGTTAACGAAAAGAAATGCAAAATGTACTGCATTTCACTTGCACTTGCAATTTTCTCTAACTATTACATTGGCTTAATGATTTGCATTTTCAGCATTATTTATTTTGTTTACTTATTCTGCATTGTTGAATTTGATGAAACTGTTAAAAAAACTAAAGCAAGACTTCTTATTTTAAAAGACTATGCAATTTACTCAATACTTGGCGGTGCTCTTGCAGCATGCGTTATCTTACCAGAGTATTTTTCATTGTTAACTACTAAGTCTGCTGATTCAAGTTTCCCAACAACTTTGGAAGAAACTGTTTCAATGCTTTATATGATTTTCAGATCATTAATATGTGTTCCTGTTGCAGATTTAAAATATTATCCTGAACCTAATATTTATTGTTCAGTAGCTATTTTTATACTTATTCCATTATTCTGGATGTGTAAAAAAATTAATGTTAAAGAAAGAATTGGCAAAACCGTTATTGCCTTGATTATGCTTTTAAGCTTTGGTCTTAACATTCCTGCATATATCTGGCACGGATTCCATTTTCCTAACAGCTTGCCTTGTAGACAGTCTTTCCTTTATATTTTCCTTATTCTTACTATGTGCTATGAGGCATTTCTGTATATTAGGGAATATGAGCCAAAACATATTGCATGGGCTACAGGCGGTTCACTAGCTTTGGTATTTTTACTTGACCAGTTATTTAAAGACGCTTCTATTTTCAGCGATTTGGAAATTGAGACAAGCATTGTAAAGATTATTTACTTTAGTCTTTTGTTTATAGTTGTATATGCCTGCCTTATTGTCTGGTATAAGAAAGCACCTAAGCTTAAACCTTTCCTTTCATATTTGATGGTTCTGATTGTATTCTGTGAATTAACTTTGAATATGAATGTTACAGGTATTCCAAGTACATCAGGAAGAAAAGGTTACTACGAAGCTACTAAGGCTTACGACCAGTTAAATGATATTACTAAGAAAGATGCAGATTCCCAGAATGTTAAATATTACAGAACTGAATCTGCTGTCCACACTACAAGAAATGATGGTGCCCGTTTTAATTACAATAGTATTTCAACATTTTCATCTGTATTATCTGCTAATATTCAGGATTACTTTGATTCAATGGGATTACAGACTTCATACAATGCATGTTCATACTATGGTCATACACCACTTACAGCATCATTGTTCTCAATAAAATATGAATATTCAACAGGAGAGCCATCTCTCCCTAATAATGTATCATTGCTTAACAGCGCTTCTTACAATTTAGAAAGTGGTGGAAATTCAACTGTTTATGCATATGAATATAATAACACATTACCATTAGGCTTCTTAATTAATTCAAGTTCAATTGCAAAGATGAACTCTGAAGCCGGTGATCCATTTACAATGCAGAATAACTTTGTAACTTCTGCAGTAAACGGCGGAAAGATGATTTTCCATAGATTAAAGACAGACGGTACTAATTCAATTACTGCTCAGTATAATCTTGAAGAAAATGATACAGCTAATAAGAGCGGCACAAAAGTTTATGATATATACTTCTACTGCGAAACATCTGCTGAAACTTTAACTGCTACTGTTTCTAACGGAAGCATTCAGGACAAGTCTTTTGTTTCAAGTAGTGTTACAACTTCTACTTCAAAAACTTTTGATTCTGCTAACCAGAATTATATTTGTCATCTTGGAAATGTTCCTGAAGGTGCAACAATTAGCATTTCCGCAAGTGATAACACAGCCATCTCAGCCATGTACGCTTATGCATTTGATGAAACTGCCTGGGAATATGACTACAATCTTTTAAATGCTAATCCTTATCAGGTAACATCATTTAGCGATACAAAGATTGAAGGAACACTTACAACAGACAAGGGCAATTTGTTATACACTTCAATTCCTTATGACAAAGGTTGGTCTGTATATGTTGACGGACAGAAAGCTAATACAACACCTATATGCAATGGTGCTCTTACAGGTGTAATGGTTACTGCCGGAACACACCAGATTACATTTAAATATACTCCTAGAGGATTCTTCCAGGGAATTATAATTTCAATAATTTCACTTTTAATTCTGTTGGGATTAATATTTAAAGACCGCATATTAGAATTAATCACAGGAAAAAAGAAAGGCTCAAAAGTACCTTCAAAAAAATCACAGGTTAAAAAAGCTGTGGCAAATGAGGAGCCAAAAGTTTCAAAATAAGAACAATAATATATTGATTATTTGTAATTAATATTACTAAAAACCACCCGTTAGATTCTGTACCGACCCCCAAAAGTTAGACCTAAAAATCTAACGATTGGAGGTCGGTATTT
>ENA-OWPB01000067-OWPB01000067.1-human-gut-metagenome-genome-assembly--contig:-NODE-67-length-127846-cov-11.790181_pt1 | contig 127846 bp, 97 predicted proteins | sample MGYA00248260_ERZ651838 | MGnify/ENA primary metagenome ERZ651838 (study PRJEB26924, sample SAMEA4378304) | human gut metagenome | biome: human gut; feature: human-associated habitat; material: faeces... | reverse complement strand
ACTTTTTCACTCGTTAAAAAGTTTTGAGAATATTTTATATTTTTGTTCATGTAATCACTCCTTCTTAATTACAAATTTTTAGCATCTAATTTCCATAAAACTTTCTATATATAGTGTAACCAAAGCAACATTATAGGCCACATGTTCGAAATTGCAGGAAGACCGAGAGATTTGGTTTGGACTGGACGGAAATCCCCCCCCCTCTGTCTTGATCTATAACAATTAGGACCGATTTTACTCGGTAACTGTTACAGATTGAGACGTTTGTGAACCGTGTCGACCGTTTGTCTCGATCTGTAACACGTAGAGGAAGATTTGCCCTGTGGATGTTACAGATTGAGACAATCGCCCCAGGCCCGCTCCATCCGCCCCGTCATCTGTGGTTTACGTGGGGTCATGCGAACCGAGGGTATACTAACCGGCGGCGAATCTGCTCCATCGCTTAGGGCCGCTGCGTCTGGACGGCGCGTGAAAGGCTGCCAAAGCGATCGCCAGCGTGCTGAGCAACGTCCTCTCTGTGCGCACCTGTTTTGTATGTATTAGCGCACTACCAAGCACGCCCGCGCGGCCTCATGCCGCGCCCATTGCGCGTGCAGATAAGGAACAACAACATATGCGTAATTCTGTATCCGACGTCACGGACGCCGAGATTCTGGACGAGATCCGCGAGACCATGACCCAGGCTGCCTTCGATGCTGCCGACGAGGCCAGCGCCGCCGAGACCGTCGAGTCCGCGACCGAGAACCTGCCCGCCTTTGACGAGCTGGGACTTTCGGACGAGATGCTTCGTGCCATCGAGAACTTAGGCTACACGGCACCCACGCCTGTCCAGGCTGGCTCCATCCCCGTGGTGCTCGAGGGCCGCGACCTGCTTGCCGCCGCTCAGACCGGCACCGGCAAGACGGCCGCCTTTTTGCTGCCGACCATGAACAACCTGGAGCACATCGCTCCGCCCAAACCCGTGCGTGGGCGCGGCGGTCGCAACCGTCGTCGCGGTGCTAAAAAGCCCGAGGGCAACGGCCGTGGCCCTGTGATGCTCGTCATCACCCCCACGCGTGAGCTTGCCCAGCAAATCGACGAGGTCGCGAGCAAAATCGCCGACGTCACCGGTCATGTCGCCGTGACCGTCGTGGGCGGCGTGAGCTACAAGCCCCAGACCGCGGCGCTCAAGTACGGCTGCGACATCCTGGTCGCCACGCCGGGCCGTCTGGTCGATCTGATCGAGCAGGGTGCCTGCCACCTGGACGAGGTCAAGGTGCTGGTGCTCGACGAGGCCGACCGCATGCTCGACATGGGCTTTTTGCCCGCCGTCCGCCGCATTGTGCGCGAGACGCCGGCCGAGCGTCAGACGCTGCTGTTCTCGGCGACCCTCGACGAGGAGGCCGTGGGCGAGATCACCGACCTGGTGAGCGACCCGGCACGCGTGGAGATTGCGCCCGCCACGTCGACTGCCGACACCGTCGATCAGTTTGTGTTCCCGGTGTCCATCGAGGCCAAGAACAACCTGCTGCCCGAGTTCCTCAAGAAGGAGGGCCCGGAGCGCACTATCGTCTTTATGCGCACCAAGCACCGCGCCGACAGCTGCTGCCGTCGTCTGGAGCGTAAGGGCATCAAGGCCGCCGCGATCCACGGCAACCGCAGCCAGGCTCAGCGCGAGCGCGCACTTTCGGCCTTCCGCGACGGCACCGTCGACGTACTGGTGGCGACCGATGTTCTCGCCCGCGGCATCGACATTAGCGACGTGCGCTACGTCGTGAACTTTGACGTGCCGGCCGAGCCGACCGACTACATCCACCGCATTGGCCGTACGGGCCGCGCCGGCGAGCTGGGCTGGGCCATTACGTTTGTGACCGAGCAGGATGTCGATGAGTTCTACGAGATCGAGAAGCTCATGGACAAGACGGCCGACATCTACGAGGCCGGCGACCTGCATGTGGGTCCCAATCCGCCCGCGGTTGACCCCGAGCGCGACCCTGCGGCCTTTAAGGTGAAGAAGAAGACCAAGCGCGGCAAGTCCAAGAGCAAGAAGAAGCTTGAGCAGGCGCGTCGCGACGGCAAGCGCAACGGCGACGATTACGGCGATGTGGCCGGTCGTTCCAACCGTGGTCGCGGCGACGGCGAGCGTCCGAGCCGTCCCAAGCGTGGCGGCAAGACCCGCGTGCGCGAGGGCGTTCAGGCTCGCGTGGACGAGGCTGTGGAGAGCGTGGCCCGCGAGGTGGCTGCCGAGGAGCGCGTCAGTGCTGGTGCCGTTGAGCAGGCCCCGCGCGGCAACCGCGCCGAGCGTCGTGCCAAGCAGTTCCAGGGCGAGGCACACCGCCGTCGCCGTGAGGACGAGGACCGCGGCGGTCGTCGCCGTGTCGAGCGCGAGGACGAGGGTCGTGGATCGCGTGGCGGCAAACGCGGTGCAGGCGACCGTCGTCGTTCCGGTCGCGATGGCGAGCGCGGCGGGCGTGATGAGCGTCGTGGCGGCGAAGGCCGTGGCTCGCGTGACGAGCGTGGTACCCGCGGCGGCAAGCGCTTTGACGAGCGCGGAGGCCGCGAGGGCGGCCGCGGTGGCGAGCGTCGCGAGGGCGCTCGTGGCAAAGGTGGCCGTAGCGGCGCCGGTCGTTCGAATGAGTCGCGCGATCGTCGCGACCCGCGTGCCAGCCGCGATCGTCGCGATGACTGGCGCAACTACGACGACACCCGCGAGGAGCGCCGTGGCGGCTATCACGGCGGGCGTGGCGGCAACCAGGCCGGCTCCCGCGGCGGTCGTGCCGGCGGTCGCGATAACCGTGGCAGCTATGGCAACAGCCGTGGCGGCAAGCGCGGCGGCAGCTCCCGTCGTCCCGGCGACGGCGGCGGCAAGCGCAAGTAGCATACGCGTCGCCCGCTAGGGCGAGGCGAACCAAGGGCCCCGAGCAACTACGCTTGGGGCCCTTTTTGGTGCAAAGGGGTCAGAGCAAGGAGTGTCCCTGGGTGCCGGCAGAAAAGGATCGTCCCTAAGTGCCGCATAGATACCGTTTATCGGAGAATAAATACCGTTCACCGGTCATAATGATTATTCTGGCTTTGGGCTTGTCTACAATAGCTCCCGTAAAAAGAAATGCGGAAGGTTACCGAGTCCCTCGGACGTGGGCCTAACCAAAGTCTTTGAACGGATGTGTCTCTATGGACGCATTCGCTTGATTTTGGTTGGGCTATATTTATGAAGGGACATGCCACCATGGGTTTCTTTTCTCGCCTGATGGGCGGTTCGGATGAGCAGAAGACTGCAACTTCCGAGTTCGAAATCCTCGCTCCTGTTTCCGGCGAGCTTGTTCATCTAGAAAATACCAATGACCCCGCTTTTAGCAGCCGTGCCGTGGGCGATGGCGTTGCCGTGGTTCCCCAAGAGGGAACGGTGTGCGCTCCTGTTTCCGGTACCGTTGCGGCGCTGTTCCCGACCGAGCATGCACTGGGCATCATGTCCGACGACAGCTCTGCTCAGGTGATGCTGCATATCGGAATCGACACTGTTAAACTTGAGGGCAAGGGCTTCCATGCGCTTGTTGCCCAGGGTGACCATGTCGACGCGGGCCAGGCCCTCGTCGAGGTCGATTTTGACGCGGTCCGCGCCGCCGGCTTCGATCCCACGGTCTTCGTTATTGTATGCGAGCGTTCGGAGAACTCGACTCTTCGTGAGCACGCTTCCGGCCCTGTTGCTGTTAAAGAGCCTGTCGTCTGGCTTTCCGAGTAAATTCTTGTGGTGGGTACCGTGGTTATCAAGCGAGTTTTCAACAACAACGTCGCAATGGTCACTTCGGACGATGGCTCCGAGCTCATCGTCATCGGTCGAGGCCTCTGCTTTGGCCGTCATGCCGGCGATGCCATCGACGAGGCATCGGTCGAAAAGACCTACGCGTTGCAGGAGGGAACTTCTCAGGATTCGCGTACGATTGACCGCTTGGCACATCTTTTAGAGTCCATCCCCACCGTCAACCTCGTGATTTCCGAGGACATCGTTCAGATGCTTCGTCGAGAGCTCAATGTTGATATCAACGACAAGATTCTCATTGCTCTTGCAGACCATATCAGCCTTGCTTTGGAGCGCGAGCGCAAGGGCGTCCCCTGCGAGAATCCGTTGCTGCTCGAGATCCAGCAGTTCTATCGCAAGGAGTATGCGCTTGCGGGCCGTGCGCTGCAGATTGTCAAGGAGTATATGGGCATCCAGATGAGCGAAGAAGAGCAGGGTTTTATTACGCTGCATATCGTCAACGCCACCATGCCGCAACGCTCCGACCGTCTCATCATCTCGGTCCAGCTTGTTCGCGACGTGCTCGCGATTGTTTCCGAGCGCTATGCTACGACCCTCGATGACACCTCGCTGCCTTATGAACGCTTCGTCCGCCACCTGCAGTTTTTCGCACAGCGGGCGCTTGACCCCGCGGCCGGGCAGATCAATGACGATGCACTGTTCCGAATCGATGAAACTAAGTATCCGTGCGCGTTCTCGTGCGCGGACGCCATAGCCGCCCACTTGTCGTCTACCTATAACGTTGTCGTTACCGATGCCGAGAAGAGTTATCTCGCATATCACATTGTTAACCTGCTTGGAGAACCTGGTCTCTAGGCATAACGTGCCCACACATCGATTGATATAAGGCAAGGCTCACGGTCTTGTCCAGGGCACACCTATCTCAATTTGCGGAAAAGGAAGGGGAGTACCGCTATGACCGCAAAAAAGAAGTTCAATTTCAAAGCGCCGTTGGAGGTGTTCGCGAAGTCGATCGTTCAGCCGATGATGTATCTCTCGGTTGCCGGCATCCTGCTCATCGTGGGCATCATTCTGACCAACAAGACCATCTGCGCCGTGGTCCCCGTGCTGGGCTCCGGCCCGTTCCAGCTTGTGGGCGCCGTTGTCTATCAGTCGCTGATGTTTATCATCAACAACCTCTCGATTCTGTTCTGCGTGGGCATCGCCGGCGCCATGGCTAAGAAGAACAAGGGCCATGCCTCGCTGATCGCCCTGATGTCGTTCTTCCTGTTCCTGCAGGCTAACAACATCGTGCTCAACGCCACCGGCTCTCTTGCCGAAGCGAGCGGCATGCTCGGTCTTACCGGAACCGGCCAGAGCACCGTTATGGGCATTCAGGTGCTCGATACCGGCGTGTTTGGCGGCATCATTCTTGGTTGCATCACCGGTGCCGTGTTCAACAAGTACTCGAACAAGCAGTTCCCCATTGCCCTTTCGATGTTCTCGGGCGTTCGCTTCCCGTTCCTGATCATGATCATCATCTCCTGGATCATGGGCGCTGGCTTCTGCATCGTTTGGCCTCCGGTTCAGGGTGCCATCTCCTCCGTTGCCGGCATCATTAAGGAGTCGGGCAACATCGGTCTGTTCATCTACGGCATGCTCAACAAGCTGCTCGTTCCCACCGGTCTGCACCACCTCATCTACACCCCGTTCCAGTTCTCCGATGTGGGCGGCACCCTGACGCTGGGCGATCAGGTTATCGCCGGCGCCTATCCCATCCGTGTCGCCGAGATGGCAATGACGGGCCAGCCCTTCTCCGATAGCACGTATTTCAACAGCTACACCTTCAACAACCTGTGGCCCTACATCGGTATCGGTCTCGCCTTTATCTTCACCGCTTACAAGGGGAACAAGGATAAGACCAAGGCCGTTATCATCCCGCTGATCATCACCGCCGTGCTCTCCTGCGTGACCGAGCCCATGGACTTCCTCTTTGTCTTTGCCGCTCCCGTGCTCTTTGTCGTTCACTCGGTTCTTTCCGGTATCTTCCTGGTCCTGCTCAAGGTCCTCTCCGTGCCCGCTTCGACGGCAGGCGGCATCATCAACATCGTGGTTTCCAACCTGGTCCTTGGTGTCGATAAGACCAACTGGCCGATGATGCTCGTGCTCGGAGTCGTCAACGCCGCTCTGTACTTCTTCCTCTTCACCTTCCTTATTAAGAAGCTCAACCTCCACACGCCTGGTCGCGAGGAGGAGTCCGAGCTCGCCGAGTCCGTTGCCGAGGGCGAGGCCGCCGCGTCTGTCGCGGTGAAGCAGGGCGCTGTTGCCGCAGCTCCCGCAGAGGGCGTCGATGCAGGTATTGCCGACCTGGTCGCAGGTCTTGGCGGCAAGGACAACATCGAGGAGCTCGAGAACTGCTTTACGCGTCTCCGCGTGAACGTTAAGAACCCGGACCTCATCGATGAGAACCTCATCAACCACGTGCCCAACAGCGGCATTAACCGCAACGGCAACAATATCCAGATCATCTTTGGCATGAAGGTCGCCGAGATGCGCGACAAAGTCGAGAACGCAATTGAGAAGGAGCAGTAAACAATGATCATTACTCTGTGTGGTGGCGGATCCACCTTTACCCCCGGCATCGTCAAGTCCATCGCCCTGCGCAAGGACGAGCTCGATGTTGACGAGATTCGTCTGTACGACATCAATGAGGAGCGCCAGCGCAAGATCGGCGTGCTCGTGGACTGGATTTTGCACGAGGACCTCGGCCTGGACATCAAGCTCACGGTGACCACCGACAAGAAGACGGCTTTTACCGACGCGAGCTTCGTGTTTGCCCAGATGCGCGTGGGCGGCTACGCCATGCGCGAGCAGGACGAGAAGATTCCGCTGCGCCACGGTTGCGTGGGTCAGGAGACTTGCGGTTGCGGCGGCCTTGCCTATGGCATGCGCACCATCTTCCCCATGGTCGAGCTGATCGATGACGTTGAGAAGTACGCCAAGAAGGATTACTGGATTCTCAACTACTCCAACCCTGCCGCCATCGTCTCCGAGGGCTGCCGTGTGCTGCGTCCCAACGCTCGCATCATCAACATCTGCGACATGCCGATCGCGATCATCGACGTGGTCTGCGCCGCACTCGATATCGACAAGAAGGATGTCGAGTACGATTACTTTGGCCTCAACCACTTTGGTTGGTTCACCTCGATCCGTCACAAGGGCGAGGAGGTGCTCCCGCAGCTGCGCGAGTACATCAAGGAGCACGAGATTCTGCTGCCCGATTCGTACCTCAAGGGCATGGGCTCGCTGATGTCCAAGAAGCCCGAGGAGGCTACCGACGAGCATCCCGAGCAGAACCGTCACACCAAGGGCAGCTGGTACTACGTCTGGAAGGGCGAGTACGAGATCATGGAGTGCTTCCCGGAGTACCTGCCTAACACGTATCTGAACTACTACCTGCAGCAGAAGGAGTTCGTCGAGCACTCCAACCCCGAGCGCACCCGTGCAAACGAGGTTGAGGAGACGCGCGAGAAGAACCTCTTCGACGGTATCGACCACTACGAGAAGACGGGCGAGATCGACGAGAGCACGTTCTATGCGGGCAGCCACGGCGACTGGATTGCCGACCTGGCCATCGCTCTGAAGAACGACACCAAGCAGCGCTTCCTGGTCATTTGCGAGAACAAGGGCGCTATCCCCAACATGCCCTACGACGCCATGGTCGAGCTGCCTGCCTACATTGGCAAGAACGGCCCCGAGGTCATCAGCCGCGACAACATTCCTCTGTTCCAGCAGGGCCTCATGATGCAGCAGCTGAACTCCGAGAAGCTCGTGGTCGAGGCTACGATCGAGGGTTCGTACGAGAAGGCGCTCAAGGCCTTTACGCTCAACAAGACCGTGCCTTCGATGAAGGTCGCCAAGGAGGTTCTCGATGACATGATCGAGGCCAACAAGGGTTACTGGCCCGAGCTCAAGTAAAGGTGACAGTGCCGCTGGCCACATAAATTGAACAATGCCCCGTCCGCGTATTGTGCGCGGGCGGGGCATTGTCATTTGGTAACGCGTTTTATCAAATATGGCATTTATCTGCGGTAATGTTCTATTTCACCGCTGGGGACGACGTTTCATACCGCCTGCCGAACCGTGTTGCTGCCAAATAACTATTTAGGTCAGTGTGTTGCGTGTAGCAATTTCGCCCGGCCTTCGGGCTGCCATGCGAGAGGGGATCTTATGGCTCGACTGCATGTAATGGAACGCAGCCACGCTCAGGCCGTCATGGACGACCTGCACGATGCGCTCGGACGCCGTTTGGCGGTGAGTTCGCTCGCCCCGTGTCCCGTTGAGTTTACGGCAGCGCTCGTCAACCTGTGCTCTACTCAGAGCTGCGGCAAGTGCACGCCCTGCCGCGTGGGCCTGAGCGCGCTGAGCGACCTGCTCGCCGATGTGCTCGAAGGGCGCGCCGATGAGTCCACGCTCAACCTTATTGAGCGCACGGCCCGCACCATCTACCTTTCGAGCGACTGCGCCATCGGCTACGAGGCCGGCGCCATGGCGCTCACGGCCATTCGCGGCTTCCGCGACGACTTTGAGCACCACATCCGTGAGCACTCCTGCGGCTTTGACCGCGAGGCCCGTGTCCCGTGCGTCTCAGGCTGCCCGGCGCACGTCGACATTCCCGGGTACATTTCGCTCGTTGAGGCCGGCCGCTATGCCGATGCCGTCAAGGTCATCCGCAAGAACAATCCGCTTCCGCTCGTCTGCGGCTTGGTGTGCGAGCATCCCTGCGAGATGCACTGCCGCCGCGGCATGGTCGACGACCCCATGAATATTCTCGCCCTCAAGCGGTTTGCCGTTGAGCACAGTGACCTCAACGACCACAAGCCGCATGTAGTGGACAACACCGGGAAGCGCGTCGCCGTGATCGGCGGCGGCCCGGCCGGTCTTTCCTGCGCTTATTACCTGGCCGTGATGGGCCACAAGGTGACCATTTTTGAGCAGCGCCACCACCTGGGTGGCATGCTGCGCTACGGAATCCCCAGCTATCGTCTGCCACGCGAGCGCCTGCAGGCCGAGATCGACTGGATCATGAGCGCCGGCATCGATGTGGAACTCGACCACTCCGTGAACGGCGAGGAGCTCGCCCGTCTACGCGACGAGTTCGATGCCGTCTACCTAGCCATCGGTGCCCACAGCGACAAGAAGCTCGGCCTTCCGGGCGAAGAGGCGCCCGGCGTTGAGTCGGCCGTCAAGATGCTGCGTGCCATCGGTGATGACGAGCTGCCCGACCTAAGCGGCCAGCGCGTGTGCGTCATCGGCGGCGGCAACGTTGCCATGGACGTGGCACGCTCTGCCGTGCGCTGCGGTGCCGAAAAGGTAAGCATCGTCTACCGCCGTCGCATCTGCGATATGACGGCCCAGGATGCCGAGATCGCCGGTGCCCAGGCCGAGGGCTGCGAGGTGCTGGAGTTGACCGCCCCGCTCGCTATCGAGACGGGCGAGGAAGGTCGCGTGAGTGGCCTGCGCGTGCAGCCGCAGATTATCGGCGAGCCCCGCCGTGGCCGTCCGGCTCCACGTGCCGCCGCCACGCTCGAGCGCGTCATCCCCTGCGAGCGCGTGTTCGTCGCCATTGGCCAGGACATCGATTCCAAGCCGTTTGAGGAGATGGGCATTGCCTGCAAGTGGGGCTGCGTCGTCACCGATTCGGACGGCGCCGTGCCCAACTTCGATGGCCTCTTTAGCGGTGGCGACTGCCAGACCGGCCCCGCCACCGTCATCCGCGCCATCAATGCCGGCCGCGTGGCGTCGGCAAACATCGACCGCTACCTGGGCTTCGACCACAAGATCAAGCTCGACGTGGAGCTGCCGACCGTCCAGTTTAAGGGCAAGCATGAGTGTGGCCGCTGCGAGCTGGGCGAGCGCGAGGCCGGCGAGCGTATTCACGATTGGAATCTGGTCGAGCAGGGTCTCACCGAGCAGGAGGCGCGCCAGGAGGCGAGCCGCTGCCTGCGTTGCGATCACTTTGGTTTTGGCGCGTTCCGCGGAGGGAGGAACCTGGAATGGTAGAGCCCAACAAAACCACTGTCAGCGACAACACCGAAAGCGGAGCACTCAACATGGTCAAGCTCACGATCGATAATTGCGAGGTCGTGGTTCCTGAGCACACCACGATCCTGGATGCGGCCAAGTCCGTCGGCATTCAGATTCCCACCCTGTGCTACCTGCGCGATCTAAACGAGATCGGCGGCTGCCGCGTATGCGTGGTCGAGGTTGAGGGCTGCGACCAGCTGGTTGCCGCCTGCAACAACTACGTGCTCGACGGCATGGTGGTCCACACCAACAGCCCCAAGGCCCGCGAGGCGCGTCGCACCAACGTGCAGCTGCTGCTGTCCCAGCACGATTCGCAGTGCACGAGCTGCGTGCGCAGCGGCAACTGCAACTTTCAGACCATCGCCAACGATCTGGGCATTTTCTATCTGCCGTATCAAAGGCATTTGGCGGGCGAGGGCTGGGATTTCGATTTTCCCATCATCCGCGAAAACGACAAGTGCATTAAATGCATGCGCTGCATCAAGGTGTGCGAGAGCGTGCAGGGCCTAGGGATTTGGGACCTGACCAACCGCGCCACGCATACCGCCGTGGGTACCCGCGGGCGCGCACCGATCGGCAAGACCGATTGCGTCGCGTGCGGCCAGTGCATTACACATTGTCCGACGGGCGCCCTGCGCGAGCGCGACGATACCGAGACCGTGTTTGACGCGCTCGCTAATCCCGACAAGATCGTGCTGGTGCAGATCGCGCCGGCCGTGCGCAGCGCCTGGGGCGAGGAACTCGGCATATCTCGCGAGGAGGCCACCGTTGAGCGCCTGGCCTGCGCGCTGCGCCGCGTGGGCTTTGAGTACGTGTTCGACACCGATTTCTCGGCCGACCTCACCATTATGGAGGAGGGATCCGAACTGATCGAGCGCCTGGGCGCCGCCGCCAAGGGCGAGGGCGACAGCCGCGGCTGGCCCATGTTTACGAGCTGCTGCCCGGGCTGGGTGCGCTTTGTGAAGGCGCGCTATCCGGAGTTTGTCGACAGCCTGTCCACGTCCAAGTCGCCGCAGCAGATGTTCGGCGCTATTGCCAAGACCTACTACGCCAAGGTGCTGGGCGTGGAGTCCGAGCGCCTGTTCGTGGTGTCCGTTATGCCGTGCACGGCCAAGAAGGCCGAGTGCGCGCTGCCGAGCATGGTGGGCGAGGACGGCACGCCCGATGTGGACGTTGCGCTGACGGTGCGCGAGATGGTGCGCATGATCCGTGCGAGCCACGTGAGCGTTGACACGCTGGTCGAGGAGCCGCTCGATACGCCGCTGGGCTTTGGCACGGGCGCGGGCGTGATCTTTGGCGCCACGGGCGGCGTGATGGAGGCAGCCGTGCGCTCGGCATATTACCTGGTGACGGGCAAGAACCCCGATGCGGACTTCTTTACCGATGTGCGCGGCCTGGACGGCTGGAAAGAAGCCGTCGCCGATATCGATGGCACCAAGGTGCGCGTCGCCGTGGCGCACGGGCTGGGTAACGCCGCCCGCCTGCTCGACGCGATTCGCGCCGGCCGCGTGAGCTATGACTTCGTTGAGGTCATGGCGTGCCCGGGCGGCTGCGTCGGTGGCGGCGGTCAGCCCATCCACGACGGCTGCGAGCTGGCGGCCGAGCGCGGCCAGGTGCTGTGGGGCCTGGATGCCGCTGCGGACATTCGCTTCTCGCACGAGAACCCCGATGTTCAGGCGTGCTACCGCGATTTTTTGGGCGCGCCGCTCTCGCCGCTGGCCGAGGAGTTGCTGCATACCGACCATCACGCCTGGTCGATGCCTAACGAGGGGAAGTGCTAACGATGCGCGCGTTTGATGTTGAGATGACGCGCCGGGGGTTTGCCTCGGCGCTCGCCGTGGGCGCGTTGTCGCTTGCGCTCGCGGGCTGTGGCGGCGGGGCTGTCGGTGCCGGGTCCGCCGCGGGCTCGGCTGCCACGGACGGCGCCGGTGCTGCTGCGGAGCCGGTTGAGGTGCACGTCGCCTCGCTCAAGGGCCCGACGTCGATCGGTCTGGTGAGGTTTATGGACCAGGCGGCGAGCGGCGAGACGGATAACGAGTTCGACTTTGCGATCAGCGCCGCAGCCGACGAGATCGTGCCCAAGGTCATTCAGGGCGATGTCGATATCGCCCTAGTGCCCGCCAACGTGGCGAGCGTGCTCTACAACAAGACCGAAGGCGCGGTGCAGGTCATCGACATCAACACGCTGGGCGTGCTGAGCGTTGTGACGGGCGATGCGAGTGTGGCCTCGTTTGGCGATCTGGCGGGCCATACCGTCTATATGACGGGCAAGGGCACCACGCCGGAGTACGTCATGAACTTCCTGCTGGAGCGCGCGGGCCTGACCGGCCAGGTGACGCTCGAGTTTAAGAGCGAGCCCACCGAGGTGCTGTCGGCCCTGCTTGCCGATCCGTCTGCCGTGGGCGTGCTGCCGGAGCCGTTCAAGACCGCTGCCATCGCCAAGAGCGAAGGCAAGCTGTCAGCGCCGGTAAGTCTGACCGATGTGTGGGACGAGCTGGCAGGTGACACGGGTTCGCGCCTGCTGACGGGCGTGACCGTGGTGCGCCGCGCGTTTGCCGAGGAACATCCCGAGGCCGTGGCGGAGTTCTTGAGCTGCCATGCGGCGAGCGTTAAGGCCGTCAATGCGGCGCCGGCAGACTGGGCGCAGGCCGTGGTCGATGCCGGCATCGTGGACAACGCCAAGATCGCCGAGAAGGCGATTCCCGGGTGCATGCTTGTGTGCCAGACGGGCAAGGATATGAAGGCGGCACTTAGTGGGTATCTGCAGGTGCTGGCCGACGCGGACGCGAGCGCCGTGGGCGGCAAGCTCCCGGCTGATGATTTCTACTACATGGAGTAGCCCGTGCGTGCGTTTGCTCGACAAATGACAGAGCGCATGAAGGCGGTGGCGGCAGCAGGTGCCGTCGCCACCTTTTGGCTTGCCGTGTGGATGCTGGTGGCGGCGCTGGTGGCGCAGCCGCTGATCTTGCCGGGGCCGGGTGCTGTTGCCTTGGCGCTGCTGCGCTTGGTGTGCGATGGCGGTACCTGGGCGATTTTGGCGGGCTCGGGCGCGCGGATACTGGGTGGGCTGGCGCTTGCCGCGGTGTGCGGCGGCGTGCTTGCCGGGGTTTCGTCACGTTCGCGGGCGTTTGCGCACCTGGTGGCTCCGGCGCTGTCGTTTGTAAAGGCGACGCCGGTTGCCTGCGTGGTGGTCCTGCTGCTCATTTGGTTGGGGTCGGCGCGCGTGAGCATCGCGGCAGTCTTTTTGATGGCGCTGCCGGGCGTGTATTTTTCGCTGGCCGAGGGCTTGGCACAGGTGAATAAACCGCTGGAGCAGATGTTCCGTCTGCATGGCGTGCGCGGCTGGCGCCTGTTTTGCGCCCATACCTGGCGCGAAGTCCTGCCGTTTGTGCTTTCGTGCGCCCGCGCCGTGATCGGCATGAGCTGGAAGGCCGGCGTGGCGGCGGAGCTTATCGGCATGGCGACGGGCACCGTGGGTGAGCGCATCTATCAGGCAAAGCTTTTGATTGAGACGGCTGATTTGCTGGCGTGGACCGTGCTGGTCGTTGCCGCCTCGTGGGCGTGTGAGCGCGTGCTGGTGTGGCTGCTGCGGGTTTCGGGACCCGTGGCGTGGCGCGCGGCCGTGCGGGCGCATGGGCGCGGCGCTCGCGGGCGTGCGGGGGCCGCGAGCGATGGCGCCGCAGCGGAGCTTGCGCTTGCCGTGGGCGATCGTGCGCCCTGGGTGCCGGCGCTGGATGGTCTAGTGCTCAACGTGCCTGCGGGTGGGCGTATCTGTGTGATGGGCGCTTCGGGCATGGGCAAGTCGACGCTGCTTTCGTTGGCAGCGGGGGAGTGCGCGCCGTGCTCGATGGTGTTTCAGGATGCACGTCTGGTAGAGGGCGTCTCGGCTTTGGATAACGTGCTGGTGTGCGCCGATGCGCGTGTGGATGCTTCGAGCGCCGCGGCATTGCTGCGCCTGCTGGTGCCGGGAATCGATGTGCATGCTCGCGTGGCCGAGCTTTCGGGCGGGCAGCGCCGTCGCGTCGAGATTGCCCGCGCCCTGCTGTGTGGCGGCTGCGTCGTTATTCTGGACGAGCCCTTTACCGGTTTAGATACCGCTGCGCGCGATGCGACGACTAAGGTCGTGCTCGATCTGCTCGACGGCCGTATGCTGTTGCTTGCTACGCACGATGTCGCCGACGCTCAGGCCCTCGATATCTCGGGCATCATCACGCTCTAAAAACTAACTCAGCAACAAAATGATTCGTTTTCCTCCGTCCCTATGGGGTCGGGTGTGGTATTCTAACTGCGGGGTAATACTTAGGAATACCAAGTAATACCAACGCCGCAGAAACAAACTCCGGATGCGGGCCAATCGGGTTGCCTTCACAGCCCGTCGCCCAGCCGCGTGGCCCGCATCTATCCGCACTACCGTCGTTTCAAAAAGGAAGCGCCATGGCAGAACACATGACCCCCGTAGTCGCGAAGGTCTTGCCCGAGGAGAAGGCAGCCTTCGCGGCGGCAACCCAGCTCGTGGGCACCACGCCGTCCAACGCCATCCGCATGTTTATCGCCGCGTTCAATCGCTGCGGCACCTTCCCGTTCGACATCTCGCCCAACGGGGCTTTTGGCATTGTGCCCGATTCTCATCAACAATGACTGTCCCAAACTGCCGGCACTTGGGGACGTTCCTTTTCTGCCGGCAGTTAAGGAACGTCCCCAAGTGCCGGGTTTTGAGGAGGTTGGCATGCTCAATGCGATGATTTGGGCGCTTGCCTGTTTTGGCGTCGTCGCTGCCGATATTGCCCTGAGCGTCGTTTTGTTCTCCGCCCTTGGCGTCGCATCGGTGTTCATGGGTTTTTCGATCGATGATCTCGACATCCAATTGCTTCAGGCCGCCGCTCAAACGGCATCGTTTTTGATGGCGCTGCTGTGGTGGCGTTATCTGTGGCCGCGTTCGTTTATGGCACGCTGGCAAAGCGAGCGTCCGCTCGGCGGGGGAGCGCGTGGGGCGTGGAAACGCATCGCCTGCGTTATCGTGATTGGCCTGGCCCTGCAGGTGGTCGTTGGCTACGTGACCGACGCCGTGCTGTCGCTGTTGCCCGAGGCGGCGGCTGACTACAGCGAGCTTGTCGAGGAAACAGGCATGGGCGACACCAGCTATCTCGCCGTCCTGACTACGGTGCTCGGTGCCCCATTTTGTGAAGAGCTGCTGGTGCGCGGCATTATTTTTGAGTTTTCGCTCCGAGCGTTTAATCCGCAGTGCCGCCCACTTTGGAAGCGCCGGCGTCGTGCGAGCGCACAGGGCGGCGCCATGGTGCCCTGGGCGGCCCCAAGCACGTGGGGTATCGCAGCGGCGATTGTACTGCAGGCGGCAATCTTCGGTTTTATGCACATGAATTGGGTGCAGGGTTGCTACGCGGGTGCCGCCGGCCTCATCTTTGGTTGGGTGCTCGTGACGACCGGAAAGCTCCGCTACACGATCCTGCTGCACTTTGCCTTTAATGCCGGGTCGTATTTCATGACGTTGCTCTGGTTTGTGAACACACCGCTCGACGTGATAATCACGGTCGCTATCGCCGGCGTCATCCTCGTTGAGGCAATGCGCTCGCTGCGCCACGCGTGTGGGATGGACGCAGCGAGCGCACCGCTGCCCTAGTTGCGACGCCCGCCTCCGTTGGCGCCCTGACGCCCTTGGGCTGCGCGGTTGCGGCCTGCGGTGTTCTGCGCGCGCGACATGCCACTGCGCCCCTTGCTGCCCTTGGGCCCCTTGCCGGCGGCGCCACCGTGGGCCTTGCCGCCTTTCTTGCCGGTGCCATGTCCGCCGTTGGCCGATGTCTCGCCCGGGCGTGGCGGCACGGGGCGAATCAGGCAATGCTTGGTGTAGCCAATCAGATCGCGGCGGCCGGCTTTTTCCAGTGCCTCGCGTACGAGCTTGTAGTTCTCGGGCTTGCGGTATTGGATGAGCGCACGCTGCATGGCCTTCTCGTGCGGGTCGCGTGCCACGTAGATCGGCTGCATGGTGCGTGGGTCCACGCCGGTGTAGTACATGCAGGTCGACATGGTGGACGGGGTGGGGTAGAAGTCCTGCACCTGTTCGGGCATGTAGCCCATGTCGCGTACGGCCTCGGCAAGGTCCACAGCTTCCTTCATCGTTGAGCCGGGGTGGCTCGAGATCAGGTACGGCACCACATACTGTTTAAGTCCGTATTCGCGGTTCAGGCGTTCAAATTTACGGCAGAACGCGTCGTAGACGGCGCGGCTCGGTTTGCCCATCACGGACAGCACCGCATCGCTCACATGCTCGGGCGCCACGCGTAGCTGGCCCGAGACATGATGCTCCAGCAGCTCTCGCAAAAACTCGTCCGAGGCGTCGGCCATGGTGTAGTCAAAGCGGATGCCGCTGCGCACGAAGACCTTTTTGACGCCCGGCAGCTGACGCAGGTCGCGCAGCAGCTGCGTGTAGCCGCTCTCGTCGACCACCATGTTCTTGCACACGCTCGGCCACAGGCAGCGCTTGTTCTTGCATACGCCGTGCTTGAGCTGCTTGTCGCAGGCGGGACGGCTAAAGTTGGCCGTCGGTCCTCCCACGTCGTTGATGTAGCCCTTAAACTCGGGATCGCGCGTGAGCAGCTCGGCCTCGCGCATGATCGAGTCGTGGCTGCGCATCTGCAGCACGCGGCCTTGGTGGAAGGTGAGGGCGCAAAACGAGCACTCGCCAAAACAGCCGCGGTTGGAGCTAATTGAAAACTTGATCTCGGCAAAGGCCGGCACGCCGCCCGCCGTGTCGTAGTCGGGGTGCCAATCGCGTGCGTAGGGGAGTTCGGCAACCTCGTCCATCTCGTCGGTGGTGAGTGTCGCCGACGGCGGGTTCTGCACCACATAGACGCTGTTGGGGTAGGGCTCTACCAGGCGATGACCGGTGATGGGGTCCATATTCTGCTGCTGCACGTTAAAGCTGCGCGCGTAGTTGAGCTTGTCGGCGGTAAGGTCGTCCCAGCTGGGCAGCAGGTCGTAGTCGTAGACCTCGTCGAGCGAGCCCGTGCGGTAGACGGTGCCGTTGATATAGGTGATCTGATCGACGGGCAGCCCCGCATCGAGCGCGTCGGCGATCTCGACAATCGCGTGCTCGCCCATGCCGTAGATGAGGATGTCGGCGCCCGAGTCGAGCAGTACCGAGCGCTTGAGCTTGTCCTGCCAGTAGTCGTAGTGGGCCAGGCGGCGCAGGCTTGCCTCGATGCCGCCGATGATGATGGGAGCGTCCTTGAACGTCTGGCGGATGAGGTTGCCGTAGACCGTGACGGCACGATTGGGACGGCGCCCCTCCTCGCCACCAGGGGTATAGGCGTCGGTGTGGCGGCGGTGCTTGGTCACCGAATAGTGGTTGACCATGGAGTCCATGTTGCCGGCGCTGACGAGAAAGCCCAGGCGCGGCTCGCCAAGCACGGTGATGCTGGCGGGGTCGGTCCAGTCGGGCTGGCAGATGATGCCCACCTTGTAGCCGTGCGCGTCGAGGACGCGGCTGACGATGGCCATACCAAAGCTGGGATGGTCCACGTAGGCGTCGCCGCAGATGTAGACAAAGTCGCACTGGTCCCAGCCGCGCGCATCCATGTCGGCGCGGCTGACGGGGAGGAACTTATCGCGGCCCGGCCGCCAGGGGCGGGCGGGCGTCGCTTGGGAATGCTTGGTGCGGGCGACCGTGGCCTGCGCCTTGCCGCCGCGCTTTTGTTGCTGGCCCTGTTTGCCCTGCTGACTGCGCTGGTTGTTCTGAGCGTGCTGAGGCTTTTTTGCCACGATCCCTCCCGGTGTTTGTATGCTGCACGTAATTGTAACCAGTCTTTTTGGGACGGGGCTAAAAAGACTGGTGGAGTACACGAGGCGTCGGGCGTCGGGTGTGGCGCCGCGCCCGCCGTTTGTTTCCAGACTGTGTATCTGCGCGTTGGGGAGCCCGTCTCGCGCGCACGCCATGTTGTCAATGGGTTACAGTATGAACGGCGGCTATGTCTCCGCCAACGCACGAGAGGGTCGTCAACAAGGAGGCCGCACGACGATGCAGCGTGCCAAGCAGATATCGGAGTCCATCGAGCTGGGCATCATTCTGGCGCTCGCTGGTGGCTTTATGGACGTGTATTCGTACATTGGGCGCGATCATGTTTTTGCCAACGCGCAGACAGGCAACATCTTGTTGGTGGGCGTGAGCATCTCGGAGGGTAATTGGGCGCTCGCGGGACGCTATTTCTTCCCCGTGGTGTCGTTTGCCGTGGGCATTATGCTTGCCGACCTGGTACACGAGCGTTTTGGCAGCGTGATTCACTGGCGCCAGGTGACGGTGTTTTTTGAAGCCGTTATCTTGCTGGGCGTGAGCTTTATCCCGGGCGGCGATTTCAACCTGCTCGCCAACTGCCTCACTTCGTTTGCCTGCGGTATGCAGGTAGAGAGCTTCCGCAAGATCCACGGTCACGGCATCGCCACGACCATGTGTATCGGCAACCTCCGTAATGCCTTGCAAAACGTGGACGACTACATCATTACCCACAAGCGCGGCTTTTTGGAAAACGGCCTGCTGTACTTTGGCGTGATCTTTACCTTTGTGTTTGGCGCCGTGTTGGGCAACTGGTGTATTGAGCGCATGGGCCTGCACGCCATCGTCGTGGCGAGCGTGCTGCTGTTTGTCGCGTTTGCCATCATGTTTATCGACCGCGAGCGCGACTTGCGTTTTCGCTGGAAGGTTGCGGCCGAGGCTTGGAAAGAGGGCTGCCGAAAGTAACCGAATGCGGCAAAGAGACAGCCCCTTTGCCGCATTATTTTTCATCTCTATGTAGTACAGCTTCAGGAGCCAGAAAAAAACTATCTAGCTCCTGAATGTTGTTACGAACTGCTTTTTGCAATTTATTCGAGATGCTCTTCAATCCGAGCCCTCAGAAGGGCAATGGCTGTGGGTATTCCAATTGCGGCGGCTAATTCGGCTTTATCCAAAACCTGTATGTTAAAGCACGATTGTTTATCACATTGAAGGACGTTAACTGAAGATAGCTTCACTTCCCGTTGACTGAATATATCGTAATCTCCAAATAGGAAGTTACCTTTTATTGTGTAATTCGGTATGTTCGTTACGCACTTCATCTCAAGTCTGTTTAGGCCATAATCGAACACCGCAACTTCCTTGTGTTCGATGATGAGCGCAACCCTGGGCATGTTACTAAAACCACCGTCGACGACAGTAAAGAGCTTTTCATTTGCATCGTCATAAACGGTGTATTTAAGACTCAATAGCTGTCCTAGTGGACCCGTGAACCCATGTCTTTTGATGTTGAGGTTGTCTCCCGCTGGGTTGACGAGAGCCAGAGCATGCGGATAAGGGTTACCTTCAATTGAGATTCGATATTCGTTTGTAGCCGTCTTGCTCGATTTAGGACCAGTAGCCATCACGCGTCATCGCCTCGATTGAATTGGAACCGTCTTCTGCTTCGTGCGGAGAATTACGCTGTATGTTGCAGTACATGCAGCTGCAATAACCGCATGGGCAATTTCTAACAAAATGAATGACACTATTTGCTGCATGCATATTAATTACTATAAAGTATCCTTTTATAAACGTATTGTCAAACACATATTGCTAAAATAGAAACAATTTATAGACTGAGTTGGTCGTACTCTTTGGGCAATTGCTCCTATAATCTAGCATTCGCTGCAGTCGGGAGGGAAGGACTGGGGCTCCGTTATTATGTTGAAACGCTTTAACACTTTTGACGTTCTCATGCATTTTCTGTTTCAAAAGCGTTAGGATGAGACTCATAGCGTGGGGCGTAATGGGCGCCCCGCACACGATGGGAGGCTATCAATGGCTAATCGTTTCGTCCTCAACACCATTTCTTATCATGGTTCTGGCGCCATCAAGGAGATCCCCGGCGAGCTCCAGCGTCGTGGCTACAAGAAGATCTTCGTCTGCTCCGACCCCGATCTGGTCAAGTTTGGCGTTACCGCCAAGGTGACCGACGAGCTCGACGCCGCTGGCATCGCTTGGAGCCTCTACTCCGAGATCAAGCCCAATCCCACCATCCAGAACGTCAAGGACGGCGTCGAGGCCTTCAAGGCCGCCGAGGCTGACGCTATCGTGACCATCGGTGGCGGTTCCTCCATGGACACCGCTAAGGCAATCGGCATCATCATCAACAACCCCGAGTTTGCCGATGTCCGCAGCCTCGAGGGCGTTGCTCCGACTAAGAACCACGCCGTGTTCACCATCGCCGTGCCGACGACCGCCGGTACTGCCGCCGAGGTGACCATCAACTACGTCATCACCGACCCCGAGAAGGTCCGCAAGTTCGTGTGCGTCGACACCAACGACGCCCCCGAGGTCGCCGTCGTCGACCCCGACATGATGGCTTCCATGCCCGCCGGCCTCACCGCTTCCACCGGCATGGATGCTCTGACCCACGCCATCGAGGGCTACACCACCAAGGGCGCTTGGGAGCTCTCCGACATGTTCCACTTTGAGGCTATCAAGCTGATCAGCGAGAACCTGCGTGACTCCGTCGCCGAGGCCAAGTCTGGTCAGCCCGGCTCCGGCCGTGAGGGCATGGCTCTTGGCCAGTATGTCGCCGGCATGGGCTTCTCCAACGTCGGCCTGGGCATCGACCACGCCATGGCTCACACCCTGTCCGCCCACTACGACACCCCGCACGGCGTCGCTTGCGCCATGCTGCTGCCGATCGCTATGGAGTTCAACAAGCCGGTTTGCGCCGAGCGCCTGGCCAAGGTTGCCGTTGCCATGGGTGTTGACACCACGGGCATGAGCACCGATGAGGCCGCCGACGCCGCCATCGCCGCCGTCAAGCAGCTCTCTGCTGACGTGAACATCCCGCACGTCTGCGAGGCCATGAAGGCTGACGAGATCGAGGTCCTGGCCAAGGACGCCATGGCCGACGCCTGCTTCCCGGGTAACCCGCGTGAGGCAACGCTCGACGACGTCATCGAGCTCTTCAAGAAGATCTGCCCGGCTGCTTAACCTGGTTCGGCGGGCCCCGCCCGTTAGCCCCAGAATCGTCCTCGGACATGTCGGAGGCCCCGCTGCGCACTACGTGCGGCGGGGCCTCCTTCTGTCCTGCGGAAAGATTCTGGGGCTAACGGGCGGGGCCCGCCGGCTCGTTGTCGTGGCGGGCGCTGTTCGGAAGAGCTCGATGGGTCATCTCGCTGGGTAAATATTTGTGCGTGATGGTATCGTTGTTGGGGCTTTTACTGATTACGGGATGTTGACTTTGGAGTTGTGGATGGTGTCCCAAATGGATTCTACGCTTGGTTTTATTACTGACCAGCTTAAGACGCTGACTTCTATTGCTTCGCCTACGGGCTTTACTCGTGCGGCGACTGATTATCTGATGGAAACTCTGCGCGATATGGGCTTCGAGCCTGAGCGTTCTAATAAGGGTAACGTGCTTGTTGAGCTTGGTGGTGAGGGTGAGCCGCTCGTGTTGGCGAGCCATGTCGATACCCTGGGTGCCATGGTGCGTTCCATTAAGGACAATGGTCACCTGCGTCCCACGACGCTTGGCGGGCATCAGTGGTCTACGGCCGATGGCGAGAACTGCACCGTCTACACGCGTGGCGGCAAGGTCTACACGGGCGTGGTCCTTAATACCGAGCCGTCGGCACATGTGGCCGATGAGCCGGTCAAGACCGTCGAGAAGAATATGGAAATCCTGCTCGATGAGAATGTCGACAGCAAGGACGACGTGCTTGAGCTGGGCATTCAGACTGGCGACATCATCGCTATGGATCCGCGTACCACGGTGACGGAGAGTGGCTACATCAAGAGCCGCTTCCTAGATGACAAGCTGTCGGCCTCCATTTTGCTGGGCTTGGCGCGTGCCGTCGCCACCGGCGAGGTGACGCTCTCGCGCAAGGTGTCACTGCTCTTTACCGTGTACGAGGAGGTCGGTCACGGCGGCGCCTTTGTGCCGGCCGACACGCGCGAGATGATCAGCGTGGACATGGGCTGCGTGGGCGACGACCTGGGCTGCACCGAGCGCATGGTTTCGATCTGCGCCAAGGATTCGGGCGGTCCGTACAACTACGACCTGGTGACGACGCTGTCCAACATCGCGCGCGAGCTTGAGCTCGACTATGCCATCGACGTGTACCCACATTACGGTTCGGACGTCGAGGCCACGCTCTCGGCCGGCTATGACATTCGCCACGGTCTGATCGGCCCCGGCGTGTATGCGAGCCACAACTACGAGCGCAGCCACATCGACGGTGTGCGCAACACCTACGAGCTCGTCCGCGCCTACGTTCAGCGCTAGGGAAGTAGTTTGCGACTCGGCTGACCAATCGCTAAGGCCCGATTTCTCGGGCCTTTTTTCGCCTTAGGTCGTTTAGTATTATGATGTATGTAATATGTTAACTAAACGCGTAAATTACTTAACGAGGTGATGCGGCATATGAATACATCTGAGTACTTATCTATGGGTGATGCCGCCCGCCTGTTGGGCGTTACGAAAGCCCGCATATCGCAACTTGCCGCATCGGGAACGCTCGCGTGCGATATTGTGGGCGGACGGAAGATGGTTGAGTATGATTCTGCGCTCGCTTATCAAAAGGTCCGCAAACGTGGACGCCGTCCTGCGGCCGATGTGGGGCGCAAGTTTACGCTGATGTCGGCCGACCATGAGGTCGCGCATGTCTCATTTGATCCGACACGTGAGTTTCCCTTCGAAATCGCCGAGGTGCTCGATGCGCAGAGGATGCCGTTTGGCACGTGCTCGAGTTCTTCTCCTACGGTGAATAAACGGGAGCTCAACGTGTGGTGGAGCCATCGGTCGGTGCCTGACGTCCGCCCCGGACTCGTCTCGCGCTATCGTGAACTGGGAATTGCCAGTGGCATCGAGGTTCCGGTTCAGTGCCTGGGCCTATCGCTTTCGGATTGCTATTGGCTGCGGCCGGCCGATTGCGCCGAACTCAAATGGCAAAACATCAATTACTTTGAGAACGAATTTGAGCGATCGGCACCCGAAGAGCGTTCGGGTTGGCTGGAAGGCATCGGTCTTAAAAATCCTGATAACACGTCCGAGGGCGAGCTCCCTAAATCGTGGATGATTCGCAACGGTGTTCGCGTTCTGGTCAAGGGATGCGGCATGGACGACCAACGGCCCTTTAACGAGGCGGTTGCAACGGCTCTGCATCGTCGCTTGCTGTCGGAGGGCGAGTTTGTTCCTTATACGGTTGAGCGGATGTTCGATGGCCCTGCGTGCCTGTGCGAGGATTTTCTTGACGGCCGCGAGGAATACGTTCCGGCTGTTTACGTTAAGGGCGCACTTGGTGGCCAGCGGGGAAACTCGACATACGATCGATACTGTCGCTGCCTTGGCAAGCATGGTGCCGATGAGGCCGCTGTGAGAAGGTCTATGTCGCAGATGATTGTCTGCGATGCCCTTTTGGCCAACAGCGACCGCCATTGGCGAAACTTCGGCATCATCCGCAATGTCGACACCCTGGAGATAAAACCTGCTCCGCTGTTCGATAGCGGCAACTGTCTGTGGTACAACGTGCCAACTGCCGTGCTCGCAGCTGGGGAGTTTGGGTTTTCCGCTAAGCCGTTTGGGCCCGACCCTTCCGTCCAGCTGGCGCTTGCGGATTTGCTCGATTGGTTCGATTCATCGCGGCTCAACGGATTTGTTGATGAGGCGATCGAGATTCTTTCGCAGAGCGAATGGGCCACGGCGGAGGGTCGACTCGAGGCCATCCGCCGCGGCCTCGAGCGTCGCATAATCGAGGTTGGTGCCGCTGTTGAGGTACTTCGACACGTGCAGCGATAAACCCGCGGCTACTTAAGTGCGCCGGTCACGGTGCCGCCGCCCAGGACGATGTCGCCGCGGTATATAACGACAGCCTGGCCGGGGGCGATGGCGCGCTGCGGCTCGTCAAAGGTCAGCAACATTTGCCCGTCTTCGCCGCGCGTAAGGATCGCTGCCTGGTCTTTCTGTCGGTAGCGGTACTTGGCGCCCACGCGGATGCCGCCGGCATCCAGCTCGGCTTCCATGTGGTCGGCAGGGGCGCTCCAAATCCAGTCGTTGGCCGTGAGCGCCGTGGCCGTCAGGTCCTCGGCCTCGCCCAGATGCACGGTGTTGTTGACGGCGTCGACACCCGTTACGTACACGGGATGCGCCATCGCGACGCCCAGGCCTTTGCGCTGGCCGATGGTGTAGCGCAGCGCGCCGTTGTGGCGCCCGACCACGCTGCCGTCGCGCCACACAATGTCGCCCGGTGCAGCGGGATGTCCGCAGCGGCGCTCGATATAGCCCGCGTAGTTACCGTCTGGAATAAAGCAGATATCCTCGCTTTCGGCCTTCTTGGCGTTGATGAAGCCCTGCTCGGCGGCAATCCGGCGCACGTCGCCCTCCTTGTCCAGACCCGCCAGCGGAAAAATCGTGCGCGCCAGACGCTCCTGCGTAAGCGAATACAAAAAGTAACTCTGGTCCTTTTTGGGGTCCTCGCCGCGATGCAGCTGCCAGGTGCCGTCTGCCGCCTGGCTTGTTTTGGCGTAATGGCCCGTGGCGATGTAGTCGCAGCCCATGTCCAGCGCTGCATCGAGCAGCGCGCCAAACTTAATGTGGCGGTTGCAGATAATGCACGGATTGGGCGTCAGCCCCTCCTGGTAGGCGTTCACAAAGCGCTCGATTACGTTACGGTCGAAGGTTTGCTGCAAGTCGAGCACGTGATGGGGTATTCCCAGGCGCCCGGCGACGGCCTTCGCGTCAGCGATGTCGCGATCGACTTTGCTCATGCCCGTGACGGGATCGGGCGCGGGACAGGTGAGGCGCATGGTGGCACCGACACATTCGTAACCCTGATTTTTGAGCAGATACGCGGTCACGCTGGAATCGACGCCGCCGCTCATGGCGACGAGCACGCGCTTGTTGTGCATGGGGAGGTTCTCCTTGGTGGCATGTGGCCAAAAAAGAAAAGCGGCGCGGGAGGCTGGTTCCGCGCCGCAGACATTGTAGCAAGTTCGGACGACTCGTGGGGCGCCCTGATGGGATGGGCTCAAGCTGCCGGGAGAGAGGAGACCGGTTCATCCTGGGCTCAACCTATGGGCAACAGACCTTAGTCCTGGAAGAGTGCCGTGGATAGGTAGCGCTCGCCGGTGTCGGCGAGCAGCGCCACGATGGTCTTGCCCTCGTTCTCGGGGCGCTTGGCCAGCTGCAGTGCGGCCCACACGGCGGCGCCGGACGAAATGCCTACGAGCACGCCTTCCTTGTGGCCCACGGCGCGGCCGGTGGCAAAGGCGTCGTCGTTCTCGACGGGGATGATCTCGTCGTAGACCTGGGTGTCGAGGACGTCGGGCACAAAGCCGGAGCCGATGCCCTGGATCTTGTGCGGGCCGGCCTGGCCCTTGGAGAGCACCGGGGAGGTGGCGGGCTCGACGGCGACGACCTGAATCTCGGGGTTTTGCTCCTTGAGGAACTCGCCCACGCCGGTCACGGTGCCGCCGGTGCCGACGCCGGCGACGAAGATGTCGACCTTGCCGTCGGTGTCATCCCAGATCTCGGGGCCGGTCGTGGCCTTGTGGATGGCGGGGTTGGCGGGGTTTACAAACTGGCCGGCGATAATGCTGTTGGGCGTCTCCTTCTGCAGTTCCTCGGCCTTGGCGATGGCGCCCTTCATGCCCTTGGAGCCGTCGGTGAGCACGAGCTGTGCGCCGTATGCCTGCATAAGTTTGCGGCGCTCGACGGACATGGTCTCGGGCATGGTGATGATCACCTTGTAGCCGCGAGCCGCCGCCACCGAGGCGATGCCGACGCCGGTGTTGCCGCTCGTGGGCTCGATGATGGTGTAGTCGCCGCCGCGCACGAGCTTGCCGGCCTTCTCGGCCTCGTCGATCATGTTCTTGGCGACGCGGTCTTTGACGGAGCCGGCGGGGTTGAAGTATTCCAGCTTGACGAGCACGCGGGCCTTGAGGTCCTCATCGGCCTCAAAGTGAGTGAGCTCCAGAAGCGGAGTGTGGCCGATAAGCTGATCGATGGACGTGTAAACATTGCTCATGATGAACCTCCAAAGTGTTCAAATGACTGGATACCGTGTGGTTTTACGGTGTGTGTAGCAGCGAAACCCACAAACCTTATAGGTTGTTCGTTTTGCTGTTGGGAAGCATGCTAGACACTAAAGCCTAGTAATGCAATAGGAAATAGGAGTTTATTGCAAGTTGATTAACCATCTTGACCGGAACGGGTATTTTCAAAGCCAATTTTTCGGCTAGAATTTCAACGGACTAAAAGACCGAAAGGCAGCACTATATATGTTGGTTTCTACTAAGGGCAGATATGCCCTGCGCGTTATGGTCGATCTGGCCGAGCACCAGGCGGCCGGTCGCATCCCGCTTAAAGAGATTGCGGCACGTCAGGGTATTTCGGAGAAGTACCTCGAGAACATTTTGGCCACGCTCGTGCGCGCCAATATGCTCTCGGGCATGCGCGGCAAGGGCGGCGGCTACGTGCTCACGCGCCCGCCCGAGCAGTACACGGTGGGCGAGATCTTGCGCCTGACCGAGGGCAGCCTGGCGCCGGTCGCCTGCCTGGATGGCGACTGCAAGGGTTGTTCGCGCTCTGACGAGTGCCCCACGCTCGACGTGTGGAAGAACCTGGACAAGCTCATCAACGACTACCTCGACGGTGTGACGCTTGATCAACTTGTCGCTCCCAACGAAGGCTACGACTACGTGATCTAGCCCACCTGCCATTTGGGGACGGGGTGGAAATGGCAGATTCTCTCGCCCTTTGAGACTTGGCAAATAAGAAGGCCGCCCATTTTTGCGATGGGCGGCCTTCGTTTTGGGCTGTTGAGACGGGCGCGGCCGGAATGGCCGTTTTAGCCCTCGGCGATGCTGTCGAGGATGCTGCGCATGATGGATACCAGGATGCTGCCCATAAAGGCCGATCCAAAGCTGGCAATGGAGATACCCGCGCCCAGCAGATTGACCGACAGGTAGCTGGCCAGCTCGAGCATAAAGCTGTTGACTACGAGCTGAAAAATACCAAGCGTGATAATAGTGAGCGGCAGCGAGATGACCGTCAGGAACGGCTTGACGAGCGAGTCGACGATGTTGAGGAACAGTCCCACGAAGGCGAAGCAGACCCAGGCCTCGGTAAAACCGAAGGGCTGGATGCCGGGAACGAGGAACGTGGCAATCGCGATGGCGATCGAGGTAAAGAGCCAGTTAAGCATAAAGCGCATGGTGTGAATCCTTTCTTGCGCAGGGTGCGTCGGTGTCGCGTGAAGCGGTTTGCTGCGGCAGCTTGGACGGCCGCTCGGGTGTGCCGCCTTGTTCGGCCGCCCATTGTCTCAGATATTCGTGGAGCTTACGTGCGCATTCGGTTTCAAAACGGCGTTCGTCCTAGAAAATGCGCCGCTGGCAGAGAGTTTTGTCGCTTTAGTTTGGTGGTGTGCTAAACTGCTACGGGCAAAAGCCACACGCGTTGCCCTATTGCATAGAACGGGCGAACGATGCCCGATGTCAGTATCAACTTCGATGCCTTTTGGCGGGTTTGGCGGTGATCGATGAATATCGAGAACATGTTTGACAAGCCTGATGTCAAGCAGCTGGTCCACGCATTTAGTCTTTTGGATGACGAGAAGGATATCCAGGCGTTTTTGACCGATATCTGCACGCCGCGCGAGATCTGTGATCTTTCGCAACGCTTGCAGGTCGCGCGTTATTTGGATGAGGGCGAGCCCTATGTTGAGGTTCAGGCCCGCACGGGCGCTTCGTCCACCACGGTGAGTCGTGTTTCCAAGGCGCTCAACGGCGAGTACGGTGGCTATCGCAAGATCCTCATCAAGCTGGAGGATGGCGAGTAGGCCAACGGCAACAAACGAATCAGCTGGAGCCGCCCCTTCGGGGGCGGTTTTTGTGTGTCGAAATCGATTTCTTGGGGACGGAGGAAAACGGATCATCGAGGGGATCTGGTGCATTGGGGTCAGGTTGTCCGCGCGGGCGGGTAGGATAGATGCGTTGAACATTGCGAACAGTTTGAGTGGAGGACCATGCCTGTTCGAATCTATACCACTAATGCCGGCACGGATTTGAGCGATGCCGAGGCGGCGCTGCTGGCCGACCTGGTTGCCCGCCACGGGCGCGCTGTTCTGTTGGCGCCAACATTTGCCGAGCTCGACCTGTGCCGCCATGATGCGGCAGAAGTCGGGGCTTCGCTGGGCATCGACTACAAGACGCCTGCATCGTGGCTCCGCTCGCTGTGGGAGCTTATGGGCGATGGCCGCAGCTTTGTGGATAACCTTCAGCGCCAGATGCTGTTCTCGGACATGATCGACCGCCGCGACGACGCTGCCCTGCAGCCGCTCTCGCGCAGTCAGGGCACGGTACGCATGCTTGCGCGTATGGCCCGCGACGTGTTGCCGGGCGTGGCGGGGACGGGCGACGAGCGCCGCCGCGATGCCGCCACTCAGCCCGAGCCCAAAAGCGACGCCGAGGCCCGCGTGTTCGAGCTGTTGAGCGCCTATGCGAGCGGCTTGGACCGTCGAGACATGGTCGAGCCCTGCGAAGCCGCCGATATGATGACAGAAGCCCTGGCGAACAACCTGCCGGGGTGCGCCCGCGCCGTCTGCGTGCGTGGTGTCACGTCGTTTACGCATGGCCTGCTCGAGCTGTTGTCGGCCGTGGCGAACAATGGGGGAGAGGTTGTCGTTCTGCTCGCTTGCGAGCAGGCGGCGATGCGTGAGGATTTGGCTGCCGCCTTTGATGCCCGCGGTGTGCTGTTTGAGGTCGCCCTGTTGGGGGAGAACGCTGGCGCGTCCGAGACCGCTTCTGCGCCTGCTGCCCAGCCTATTTTTATAGAGGTGGCCGGCCCCCATGCCCGCGCCCGCGCTTATGTGGATGCTCTCGAGAACCTGGTCGCGGCATGCGAGGAGTCCGTGTCGTGCGACGGCGTCGCGACGAACGCCGACCCCGCGCGCGTGCTCGTGGTGTCTGCCCGGGCTCCCCAGCTGTTCGGCGAACTCGCCGCCCGTTTGGCGGCGCGTCATATTGCTGCTGAGACAACCGAGTTCACGGCGTTTTCCCAATCCATCGCGGGCAGGCAGTTCTCGGCGCTCGCCAATCTGATCGAGCGCATGAAGGCCGCCGACGAGGGCGCCGCCTCCAAGACCGAGTGGTGGCCCGCGCCGGAGCTTACCGACTGGATTTACAGTCCGCTTTCGGGTGCCGATGCCGCCAGCGCGCGCACCTTCGACAAGAACATGCGCCTGTCGCGCGGCAAGACCACCATGGCCGTCAAGAGCCTGCTGCAGAGCGTGCAGGGCCAGGTCAGGGGCACGCGCAAGACTGCCGGTGATGAGAACTGGTTTAAGGACGTGCCGTGCGTGGTCTCGGACGTGTTTCAGGCGCTGTGGCGCGACAAACCCGTGACGGCGCTCAAAGCCATGCTCGCCGTCGCCGAGGCGCTGCCCGATCGCGCCCTTGGAGGCCTTGACGGTCAGGCTCGTCGCCAGGCAGAGACGGCTCTGCTGCGACATGCCATCGACATCCTTATGAACGACGCCCGCGCGCTCGACGTGTCGCAGGCCGCGACCGTACCGGTTCTCGACGGCGTTCGAACCAAGGTGGACAAGCGCAGTACCGCGTACGATTACGCGACCTACGAGGTCGATCGCCCGCCACGGGCGCAAGTACGCTTTGCGTCGCTTGCCGATGCGTCGGTCCTGCGTCCTGGCGGCTACGATGCCGTGTTGTTTGCCGATGTCGACCTGGACAGCTACCCGCTTTCGCACGAAGAGGGCCCGCTTGCCACGTTGACGGCCGAACTGCGTCGCGACGGCGTGTCTTTGGAGCCCGCCGCCCTGCTGCGCGTGCGCTTTGGCCGTGCAATGCAGGCGGCGAGCGGTCCGGTTGCGCTCGCCCGCGTGACGCACGATCGCCAGGCACGCGAGTGCTACCCGGCAGCCGTATGGACCGAGCTGCGGGCGCATGCCGATACCGCTGGCGCTGCCAAACCCACGCGCGTGGGCGAGGGCGATATCATCGCCGACTTTGATCCCGCTGCAGGCGAAGGTCTTAGGCGCGAGCGCGTGACCTGCGAAGCTCCTCAGCATCTGAGCGATGAAGCCATTCCGTATCTGGTCCTGCGCCGTCGCGATGGCGAGGGCGAGGATGCACCGCTGGTGCCGCGCCTGACGTCTGCCTCGCAGATCGAGGCCTATTCGACCTGCCCACTATGCTGGTTCGTCTCGTACCGCGTGAAGCCCCAGTCGATTGACGCCGGCTTTGGCAATATGGAGAAGGGCAACTTTGTCCACGACGTGTTGGAGCACCTGCACGCCCGTCTGCCCCAGGAGGGCATGGAACGCGTGACGCCCGAGAATCTGCCACGTGCTCAGGAGCTGCTGCGCGAGGTCTTTGACGAGACCTTGGCCGAGCATGCCTCCAAGCGTGGCAACGAGGGCCCGCTCGTGCCGCTCTCTCCGGTGGAGGAGCGCCAGGTGGCCGAGATTCTGCCGCAGCTGGAGGGCGTGCTTGCCTATGAAGCCGAGGCGCTGGCCCCCTTTGCTCCGCGCTACCTGGAGTTTGCCTTTAACGATCTTAACGTTGAGTATGCCGGCTGGCCGCTTGGCGGGCGCATCGACCGTGTGGACGTGGACGCCGAGAATCGCGCCGTGGTAATCGACTACAAGCATCGCACGGGCGTTGAGGAGTTTAAACTCGCCGACCCTACGGTGCGCGACGAGGAATCGGGTGAGGCTGCCATCGACGACCCGCGGTGGCTACCGCCACATACCCAAACGCTCATCTACGCCCAGGCCATGCGCCGGGCGCTGGATTTGGACACCCGCGCGGCGCTCTACTTTTCGACCAAGGGCGGCAAGCCGGCGTTGCGCGGTGCCGCGAGCGCTGAGCTGCTCGAGGAAGAGCGCGGCGACGGTCGCATCCCGGGGCTTAAGAAGGGCTTTCCCGGCGAGGGCGGCAACATGGACTTCGATGCGCTGCTCGATCGCGTGGAGACCGGTATCGCCGAGCGCCTGCGCGAACTCGAGGCGGGCAACGTGGCTGCTGTCGACCCGGCGTCGACGCAGGCCGCGCATGCGCGCTGCTCGTATAACCATGAAGGAACGTTTGTAAGGAGGGACGTGTAGACCATGGATCTTTCGACCTTGATGCCGCAACAGCTGCAGATCGTCAAGACGCTCGACCGTCCGCTGTTTGTCTCGGCGGGCGCCGGTTCGGGCAAGACCTTTACCCTCACGCGCCGCATCGTCTACGCGCTCTCGCCCGAATCCGGTCCGTTCGTTGAGCATCTGGACCAGGTGCTCGCCATTACCTTTACCAAAGATGCCGCGGCCGAGATCCGTGACCGCGTGCGCCGCGCGCTCATCGACGAGGGCATGGACGAGGAGGCCCTGACCGTCGACGACGCATGGATCTCGACCATTCACGGCATGTGCTCGCGTATCCTGCGCGCGCACGCGTTGGAGCTGGGCATCGATCCCGAGTTCACGGTGCTCATCGATACCGACGAGCTTATGGACCAGGCTGTTGAGCATGTGCTGGGTCGCGCGACGGCACCCGATGCCGCCCCCGAGCTCGCGGCATCGCTCAAGGCCCTCTACGCCTGGTATCCCATGGCGGGCGAGGGCGGCCCCTTTGGCGCCGGCACGACCATCAAGGGTCTGGTACGCGACCTGCTGGAGCTCTCGAGCCAGTTGCCGGGCGGCATGGACGATGTGTGCGTGGCGCGCGGCCAGGCTGACACTTCGGCGCTTGCCGACGCCTATCGCGCGGCGTTGGGTGCGAGCAAGGCCGCGACCGAGAAGGCACAAGTGGCACTCGACGCCATCGACGCGTTTGAGGCGAGCGGTAAAACCATGGAGGATGCGGCGCGGCTCATGATGTCGTGCACCATGCCGCGGGCGAGCAAGGCGTTCCCCAAGGAGCAGGTCGAGCTGCTCAAGGCCGAGGCCGCCGATGCATTTATCAATATCGTGCTTGCCTGCGGTGGCCCGGCGCTCGATGCACTGGTGGACTTGGCCCGCTCTGTAGAGGCTGAGTACCGCGCACTGAAGGCCGGCCAGTCTGCCCTCGACAACAACGACCTGCTGCGCATGGCCTACGAGGCGCTGCGCGACTACCCGGCCATTCGAGCGGCATATGAGGGCCGCTTTAAGATGGTCATGATCGACGAGTTCCAGGATACCGACCAGATGCAGGTCGATTTGATTCGCTATCTGACGGGTGCGGGGGAGCGTGCGCTGTGTACCGTGGGCGATGCGCAGCAGTCGATCTATCGCTTCCGCGGCGCCGAGGTCGAGGTGTTCCGTCGCCAGGAGCGCAAGGTGGGCTCGTCTGCTGCGCCCGAGGCGACTGCCGTCGCCGACGCCCCTGCTGGCGAGCTCGTCAAGCTCGTGCGCAACTTCCGCAGCCACGACGAGGTGCTGCGCTATGTGGCACGCGTCTTCGACGGCGATGACGGCGGCCTGATGCAGGGCTTTTTGGATCTTGAGGCGAGCGACGGCCGCAAGGACACGCTGGTGGCAGACGCCTCGCGTCGCCAGGCCCTCTTTGTTGCCGGCGGCAGTACGCAGGAACGTACACAGGCCAAGGCCCGTGCGATCGCCGAGCGATTCCGCGCGCTTGCCGATGCCGGCCAGCCCCAGGGCGGCATGGTGCTGCTACTGGGCCGCATGACCAACGCAGACGTCTACGCACAGGCTTTCCGCGATCAGGGGCTCGACTGTGTGATCGCGGGTGGCTCTGTCTTTGCCCAGGCAGCCGAGGTGCAGACGGTGCGCGCCCTAGTCTGCACGCTCGCCAACCCGGCCGATACGGCGCAGGGCCTTATGCCGCTGCTCGCCTCGCCGATGTTTGCGCTCGGCGCCCAGGAGTTCCTGGCGCTGGCGACCAAGCTCGATAGCGAGACGGGGGAGACCTCGCGCCGCAACATCGATGCGGGCATCATGAGTGATTCCGATGTGCCGGGCCTGCAAGACCTGCCGCTGGTGACGCGCGCCCGCGAGGTGTTGCGCTATGCGCTTCGTCGTGTGGGTCGCGATTCGTTCGCGGCGATCGCGCGCGACATGGTCAACGCTTCGGGCTGGTTCGTGCGTCTGGCGCAGCGTGGTCCCGAGGGCAAGGCCATCGCCGCCAACGTGCTCAAGGCGCTCGATGCCGTGGCTGAGGCTGAGGCCGAGTTCGGTAACTCGCCGCGTTCCATCGCGCTGGCCTTCGACCGCTTCTTGGCGGGCAAGGAGGCGCCGGGCGCCCTCAACGAGGGGGGCGACGGCGCGGTGCGCATCATGACGGTGCACGCCTCCAAGGGCCTGGAATATCCGGTCGTGGCGGTCGCCGAGTGCTTTGGCGCGCGTAAGTCCTCGGGTACGGCACAGATGGGTCGCGTCGAGGGCGGAGCGCAGGTCGTGGCGCTGCCGGCACGCTTCGACGGCGTTAAGCTCGCCGACGGAACCTTTGTGAAGGGCGACGACGTCAAAAAACAGTTTGAGCATGCGTTTAAGGGCAAGGGCACGTCGCTATGGCTGCCGCCGGAGCTCATGGAGGACGTCTGCGCGACGGGCTCTCCCGCCGAGGCATTCGTTCGCCTGCGCAGCGACGACCTGCAGCTTTCGCTCGAGGAGCGGGCTCGTTTGCTCTACGTTGCCATGACGCGTGCGCGCGAGCTGGTGATCTTGGCGATGGATGCCGGCGTGAGCCGTGGCAAGGTGTGCGCGCCGACCTTCGACGTCGAGACCGATCTGACCTATGACGTGCTGCGCCGTATTTTGCCGACCGACGCGCAGGCCTTGCCGCAGCTCGATGCCGACCGCCTGGTGTTCGACAACTCCAAGCCGGGCGACTACGAGCTTATCTCGCTGGCGGACTTTACGTTTGGCGAGCAGGCGTTTGAGGCCAACGCTTCACTGGATGCCGAGGGCAGGCTTGTTCGCGGCGATGTCGATACAGATACTGCCGACGATTCGGCCAGTACAATCGTCCCCGGTCCTGCCGACCCCGAACCCGATGCGTTCGAGCTCGTGCATCCCCAAGCGGTGGGCGTACGCATGGGCATCTGCCCGTATCCGGTGCGCGATTCGTACAGCTACTCGTCAATTGCCGCGGCGCTGCATGCCGAGTCCGAGGACCGTGCCACCGAGGCACATGTGCCCATGGACGAGGCTGGCGATGATGCGGAGTCTGATGGTTTCGAGATGGCGGATGCAGACGTGGCCGCTGTCGAGCCCGCCGGCAATCCCATGGCGCTGGGCTCGGCCTTCCACGCCGCCTGCCAGTGGCTCATCGATATGGGTGCCGATGCGCTGCCCGCTGAGCGTGCCGATGCGCTGGCGCGCCTGTGGTGCCTGACGCCGGAGCAGCGCGAACGCTTCGACGTTGCCCTGGACTGCTGGCTCAAGTCGGCTGTTCGTGCCGAGCTGCTCGCGTGGCCGTGTATCCGTGCCGAGGTGCCGTTCTTTTCGCTGGGCTGTGAGGACGAGGACATCGCTCGCTACGGTGCATATGCCGAAGGCGCCATCGACGCTTTGGCGACGAACCCGGCGGATTCGTCACGCGCGCTGGTCATCGACTACAAGACGGGCGGCACACCGGACGAGACGCCGGAACAGCTGCGGGAGAAGCACGCCCTGCAGGCGCGCGTCTACGCCGATGTTCTGCACAAGGCGGGCTTTGAGGCCGTGACCGTCAAGTTCGTCCGCGCGGAGCAGGTCGACCCCGCCAACCCCTGCGAGCCCCAAGTGGTCACCTACAACCTTTAGCCCTCAACAACCTGCTGTGGAATCCCTATCGATTCCACCGCAGTCTTTTTGGGACGGGGCTTTTTTAGCTACTTTGGGCAAACCCACGCGGCCGCCCCGGATAAAGCCCTCAATCGTCCAAATAGCACCGCAACGCATGGGAGAGCCTGGGACGGTACAATAGCTCGAACGGTTCAAACGAATAAGGAGCCATATGCAGCTCACCAAAACGCTTGGGGTGACGCCGGAGGAGCTTTTTGACGCCCTAGCGGGGTCCATCATGCAGGATATCGAAAACGCCACGGGCAAGCGCTCCAGCCGCAACAGGCTCAACGGCAATAAGTACGAGAAGCGTGCCCAGGCCGCAAAAAGGCAAGGTAGCTCTTCATCGGAAACTGTGAACACTTCAGGCTTCGAGTCAGTAGCGAGCGGCCCGACAAAAGTAGTTGATGGAAGTGCCAAATGAATAAGAATGCCGCTACGCAACTGCACATCTATTCCGCCTTTTTCGTTCTCGCGGGATTTGTTTTAAATCGGGGAGTGTTTCTACTTTTCCTTGCGGAGAAAGGAATGCCTGTCACGGAAATCGCGCTTTATCAAGCCCTGTTTAACATTGCAACGGTCGTCCTCGAGCTGCCAACAGGGCTGATAGGCGATTTCTTTGGAAAGAAGTTTTCGATTCAAGTGGGCGTGCTGCTGCTTTTCTTCCATACGGCTGGCATGCTGTTGCTCTCAGGCCCCTTTCTTGTCGTGCTTTCCCTTGTTGAGGCACTCGCCTACTCCCTTCAATCGGGATCCGAACAAGCACTTTTATATGAAATTGCCCGGAATGCCGGTCAAGGAGAGCGCTTCCTCACCATCAATGCTCGGCTGCTTGCCGCACAATCAATCGCTACGGGAATGGCAATTGTGCTCGGATCTTTCATTGCCCAAGTATCTTGGAGCGCCCTCTACGTATGTGTCTCCGTTTTCTATCTCCTGCAGCTTTTCCTTCTGTATCCCATTGAGAGGACGGAAGCGACCCGTTCTGAAAGCTCTGAAAAGGGAAGGTTTGACGTAGCCAAGATCTTCAGACGCGAAACCTGGTGCATTGGAGAATCCGCTTTTGCGGTGTTGCTTCTTCTAATCGGCACAAGCATGCTCGATGGATTCTATGGGAGTTATTACAACTTGAATCAGTTGGTATTCGACGCATTTGATGCTCCCGTCTCCATAATAGGAATCTTTTTCGGTGCATCCTATGCAGTAAATGCGACGGCCTACATTGCAGCAGATTTCTTCTCATTGCGTTTCGGGAAAAGAAATACCATGCTCGGCTCGATGCTAATCGAGGCTGGCCTTTTCATGATTCTTCCGTGGTTCGCTTCAAATCCGCTGTGTTTGTTTGGCCTTAGCATGGTGCTTTGTTTTCTCCCAGAAGTGGTGTACATCACTTCGGAAAACTTAATCCAAGACGCTATAGCGGACGATCTCCGCGCGACGATCCTTTCCGTCGCGTCTCTGGTAAGGGCTCTCTTTTCTGCAATGTTTTTCTCCATATTTGGATATGTGTTGGGGTTATATCCCATTCAGATAGCGCTCGGTGTTATTGGCGCAATCGCGATAGCAATTACCGCCGTTGTTTCTTTAAAAATGGTAGGAATACATGTCTCCAAGAATTGATATATCGATTGACGAGCTGCCCGAAGCGTCGAGCCTTCTTGATGGACATGACTATTCGTCACAAATCATTCAGCGTATCGCCGGGGTTTCAGTAATACTCGATATATCTGGATGCCCTTATTCCCCTTTTTGAAGGTCCCAAAAAGACTACCGTGTGGGTTTGGCTAGGTTCGGGTGCTGTCCGTGCCGTGGGGTAAAATCGTTCAGTCAGAACACGAACCCGCATCGGAGCTCATCACATGGCATTCGTCCATCTGCACAACCACACCGTTTTCTCCATGCTCGACGGCGCAACCCGTATCCAGGATATGGTCAACCGCGCCGTTGAGCTGGGCATGCCCGCCGTCGCCATTACCGACCACGGCTACATGTATGGCGTGCCCGATCTGGCGCTGGCCTGTGACGCCGTTAACCACAACACGCCCGAGTACAAAACCTGGAGCCACGACAAGGCCTTCTTGGAAAAGGACCGTCGCGACGAGCTGGTGGAGCCCGATCCCGAGGCAAACCCGCGCGAGCATGCCCAGTATGTGAAGGACATGGCCATGTGGGACGAGAAGGGCAACATCGACGAGCTCAAGCCGCCTCTGGTCATCAAGCCCATCTTTGGCTGCGAGGTTTACTTTACGCCGGACGAGACGCTCGCCCGCGACCATAAGCCCGAGCTTTATCACATGATCCTTCTGGCCAAGGACCAGGAGGGCTACGTCAACCTGATGCAGACGGTTTCCGAGGCCGCCGTGCAGGGCTTTTACTACAAGCCCCGCGTGACGCTCGACAACCTGCGCCGCCATGCCAAGGGCATGATCTGCACGAGCGCCTGCATCGCGGGCATCATTCCCAAATACATCGACCGCGGTGACATGGAGGGCGCCATCAAGTGGGCCGAGACCTTCCGCGATACCTTCGAACCCGGCGACTTTTATATCGAGATCCAGGAACACGGCATCACCACCGACAACGGCCTGACCGACGAGCAGATGGACCGCACGCTCATCGATATCGCCAAGCAGGTGGGCGTCAAAGTCATTGCCACCAACGACTTCCACTACCTGCGCCGCGAGGACGCGCCGGTGCAGGACGTCATCATGTGCATTGGCATGAACGCCAAGGTCGACGACCCCAACCGCATGCGCATGACCGGCTCGGAGTTTTATATGAAGACCGAGGAGGAGATGCGGGCGATGTTCCCGTATTGCCCCGAGGCCTGCGACAACACGCTCGAGATCGCCGACAAGTGCTACGTAGAGCTGGACTGGGACTCCATCATCCTGCCGCGCTTCCCGCTGCTCGACCCCGGCGAGACACACGAGAGCCAGTTCCGCCGCGAGTGCGAGAAGGGCCTGCGCCAGCACTATGGTGACGACTGGGCCACGCGCGAGATCGGTGGCGTCAACATCAAAGAGCGCTTTGAGTACGAATACAAGGTCATTTGCGACAAGGGCTTTGCCGCCTACTTCCTCATCGTCGCCGAGTACGTGCAATGGGCCAAGGACAACGGCATCGGCGTCGGCCCCGGCCGTGGCTCGGCCGCCGGCGCTATCGTCGCCTACGCCATGAACATCACCGCGTTCGACCCGCTCGAGAACGGCCTGATGTTCGAGAGGTTCCTGTCCCCGCAGCGTACCGAGATGCCCGATATCGATATGGACTTCGACGATGAGCGGCGCCTCGAGGTCGTGGAGCACGTTCGCCAGCTCTACGGCCCCGAGAAGGTCACCCACGTCATCACCTACTCGACCATTAAGGCCAAGCAGGCCATCAACGATGCCGCGCGCGTTCTGGACTACCCGGTCTACATGGGCCAGCGCCTGTCCAAGATGGTCTCGAGCGACCCCAAGGTCAAGCTCAAGCAGGTACTCGAAAAACAACCCGGCAAAGAGGATCTGTTTAACCCCGACTTTGCCGAGGCCTATAAAAAGGACGACGACGCCCGCCGCATCATCGACACGGCGCTCTCGATTGAGGGCCTCACCCGTGGCGAGGGCGTGCACGCGTGCGCCGTTCTGATCTGCCGCGACCCCGTCAACGAACATGTGCCCACCAAGCTCGACACCAAGGGCGGCGTCGAGATTACCCAGTACGAGGGCCATACCGTTGCCGACATGGGCCTGCTCAAGATGGACTTCTTGGGCCTGCGCACGCTGACGGTTATCTCCAAGGCCAAGGCAAACATCAAAAAGAACTTCGGTATCGACATCAAAGAGGAAGAGATCCCCTTTGACGATCCCGAGATCTTTAAGCTCATGGGCTCCGGTCACACTGCCGGCGTCTTCCAGGTCGAGTCCGCCGGCATGACGGCCACGATCAAGAACATGAAGCCCACCGAGTACAAGCACGTCGTAGCATTGATCGCCCTGTACCGCCCGGGCCCGCTGGGCGCCGGCATGGTCTCGTCCTACATCAACCGTATGAACGGCAAGGAGCCGGCCGTCTCCTACGACGACCGCCTGGACGACATCCTGGGCGAAACCTACGGCACCATGGTCTACCAGGAGCAGGTTATGCTCATCTCCGTCGAGATGTGCGGCTTCTCCAAGGGCGAATCGGACTCGCGTATCCGTAAGCCCGTGGCTAAGAAGAAAATCAAGCTGCTCACGTCGACGGTGCTGCACTGGGAGGATGGCTCGGACGAGACCACCTACGACCACTGGATGAACGGCGCTATCAAGAACAACTACACGCGCGAGGTCGCCCAGAAGATTTGGGACGATGTTCTCGAGTTCGCATCTTACGCCTTTAACAAGTCGCACTCCGCCGGCTACGCCATCCTGGTTATGCAGACGGCGTGGCTCAAGGCGCACTATCCGCACGAGTACATGGCGGCCGTTCTGACGTCCTACACGGGCAAGACCGACAAGATCGTGCACTACGTCTCGGCATGCCGTCACGACGGCATCCCCGTGCTGTCGCCAGATGTCAACGAGTCGGGTACCGAGTTCACGGCTACCAAGGAGGGCGTGCGCTTTGGTCTGGCCGGCATCCGCGGCGTGGGCACCGGTGTGGCACAGGCGATTATCGCCGAGCGCGAGGCGGGCGGCCCGTTTAAGACGCTGCACGACTTTGTCGAGCGCGTGGACTCGAGCCAGGCCAACCGTCGCGTAATCGAATCGCTGATCAAGGCAGGCGCCTTCGACTCCACGGGGTATCCGCGTCGCCAGATGATGCACTTTGTGGACAAGAACAACCCCGAGAACATCATCGATGCCGCGGTAAAGCGCCAGAAGGATCGCGCGAGCGGGCAGACGTCGTTCTTCGATATGTTTGGCGACGTTGAGGGCTCGGGCTTCGAGGTCAGCGTGCCCGATCCGGATGGTCAGGAGTGGGACCGCCACCTTAAGCTGAGCCAGGAGAAGGAGGTTCTGGGCATCTATGTCTCGGACCACCCGCTGCGCCCGTTTGAGTATGCACTAGCCAAGGCGCGTGACTTCTCGTTCTCGCAGATCGACACCGGCTACGAAGTTCAGAATCCTACGGGCGGCACCATCAACCAGGAGATTCCCGAGGGCAAGGCGCTGTGGTGGGCCGGCATGGTCTCGAGCGTGTCCAAGCGCGTGACCAAAAACGGTGACCCCATGGGCATCGTGCAGCTCGAGGACATGGAAGGCGAGGCCACCGTCGTCGTGTTCCCCAAGACCTATAAAGAGGCCGAGGGGTACCTGTACGGCGAGGTCGATCCCGAGACCGGCGCGCAGCTGTCCGATGCCTTTGTGCGCATTAAGGGCAAACTCGAGCGCTCGGACCGCGGCGACCAGATCATCGCGCAGGAGATCGTGCCGCTCGAGCTTAACGAGGAGAACAACAAGCCCAAGGTGTTTGAGGTCATGGTGCCCAACAGCCGCTTTAGCCAGGGCAATATGGCGCGCCTGGCCACGGTGCTCACCGCTAACCCGGGCGGCGACCGCGTGGAGATCTTTATCGAGCAGGTGGACGGGCGCGTGCTGCGTGCCGAGGTACCTGCCAAGGTCAACGCGCGTTCGATTCCGCTGCTGGCCGAGGCCAAGGCCATTGTGGGTAACCAGGGTCGCGTGACGGTGATCTAAGCTACCCCGGGTGAGATTGGAGGAAGTGATGGCGCAGGGGACGTTTGTGCAGGCGCTCCGGAAAGAGGCGGCGCTGAGCGGCACCTTTATGAAGGGCCGCTCGCTCATGCTCAACGGTGCCGTGCTATCGTTTGAGGACAGCGGCTCGCGCTTCTCCAAAAACGTGACGGTCGAGGGCACGGTGCGCGGCTCGCGCGGTGACCTGTACAAGACGCACGTGGCGCTCGACATGGACGAGCACGAGGTTATCGACTACGACTGCGACTGCCCCGCCGCATACCGCTATCCCGGTATGTGTAAGCACGCCATTGCCACGGCGCTGGCGTATTTGGATGCCAGCGGCGCCGAGCCCGTCGAAGGTTTGCGCACGCCGGTTCGCACGTTTACGGCGCAGCCGAAACAGCCCGCGCGCGCCGCGTCCGCCGCGCCGGCCGTCAACCCCAACTTTCCCTTCCCGGCGCCCGTCCCCACGAGCCCGAGCCTTGTGGCGGCGCTTTCCGATCTTTCGGACGCGCGCATGGATGAGCTGGCGAGCATGCGCCGCAAGCTTGCCGGTGCCGTTGATCCCGACGCTCCCAAAGCGGCGTTGGAGCCCTCGTTGGTGCCGTACTACAATCCGCTGTTCGCTGACCGCTTTAGCTGGGCGCTCGAGTTCCGCATTCGCTGTGGATCGGTGTCCTACGTGGTCAAGGACATCGACGGCATGGCCGATGCCTACGTGCGCGGCGGCACGTTCTCCTATGGCAAGAAGCTCACGTTTGTCCATTCACCTGAGGCCTTTGACGAAACATCGGCAAAGCTGCTCAACCTTGTTGCGACGACAGTTGCCTATCTCGATGACATCACAAGCTCGCGTTCGGCGTCGTACGACTTTGCCCGCAGCGGTTTTGTTGCCGAGCGTCAGTTTCCGCTGTCCGAGCATAGCATCGTATATGTGCTGGACCTGCTGCGCGGCCAGACCATCTCCTTTGAGCCCGCCTGGTCGCGGGGGATGACGACGCATCGCACCTACGACGTGGCGGTTGAGCTGTCTCCGCAAGGGGAGGACGGGGCATCCGCTAAGCGCCCACCGCTGCTTGCCGCCAAAATCGCGCCGGCGGCTGGTGGTAGCTATGACCTGCGCCTGCCCGCCGATATGTACTGCTTTGCGTCGGGCGATGCCGCCTACTTGGTTGACACGCGCCGCGCGCGCCGTACCGACGCTGCATTTGCTCAGCATGCCGCACCTTTTTTGTCGCGCTTGCTGCCGTGCCGCACGCCCGCCCATATTGCCGCCGAGCAGGTGGGGGAGTTCTGCCGTATGGCGCTGCCCATTTTGCGCGACTATACCGACCTTACCGCGCCCGCTGCGCTCGATACCGTGGCGCCCGAGCCGAGCTTTGCCATGGCAATCGGCGTCGACGATGGGCTCGTGACCTGCAAGATTACGGTTACCTACGGCGACTGGTCGGCGGATCTCTTTGGCCTGGGCGCTCCGGGCAGCCCCTTCGAAGAGCAGCGCCCCGGTGTGCCACCCCGCGACGAGGTGGCGGAGTTTCGCGTTATGGATACGGCGGCCCTGTACTTCGATTTCTACGAGGGCGGTCTGGCGTTTGAGGAGCGCGATGACGCCCGCTTGTTCTGCCTGCTGACCGAGGGCCTGTCCGCCCTGTCCGAGCTGGGTGAGGTCATGCTTAGCGACCGTCTGCGCCAGATCTCGGTCCGCCCCGCGCCCAAGCTCTCGGTTCGTGCGACCGTTAAGAGCAATCTGCTCGATGTCGAGCTGGGCGCGAGCGGGCTTTCGGCCGCGGACCTTGCCGTCTATCTCGATTCGTACAAGCGCCATCAAACGTTTGCGCGCCTTACGTCCGGCGACATCATTCGCCTGGACGAGGGAGCGCGCGCCGCGTTTGGCCTTGCCGAGGACCTGGGTGTCGATGCCGTCGACCTGCTCGACGGCGTGTCGCTTCCCGCGTCGAGTACCCTGTTCGTCGACAGCATGCTCGCACGCACGCCGGCGCTCGAGGCCGATCGCGACGCTGCGTTCCGCCGTACCGTCGAGCGCCTGGACACGCTCGGCAAGATGGACTTTACGGTGCCGGCATCGCTCAAGGCAACGATGCGCGGCTACCAGGTCGACGGATACCAGTGGCTCGGCTCGCTTGAACACCTGGGCCTTGGCGGCATCTTGGCCGACGACATGGGCCTGGGCAAAACGCTCCAGATGATTGCGCATATTCTGGCGCGCGTGGAGGCGGGGGACACCAAGCCCACGCTCGTGGTATGCCCGGCCTCACTCGTGTACAACTGGACTGCCGAGCTGGAGCGCTTTGCCCCGTCGCTCGATGTGTGCGCCATTGTGGGCGCCAAGGCTCAACGCCGCGTGCAGATCGCCGGCGTGGCCGAGCATAGCGTGGTCGTGACGTCGTATGACCTTATGCGGCGCGATATCGACGAGTACGTCGAGCAGGATTTTGCCCGCGTGGTGCTCGATGAGGCACAGTACATTAAAAATCCGCTCACGCAGGTGGCGCGCGCCGCCAAGCGCCTGCCTGCCGTCGTGCGCTTTGCCCTGACGGGCACGCCCATCGAAAACCGCCTATCCGAGCTCTGGAGCATCTTCGACTTTTTGATGCCGGGCCTGCTGGGCACGCGTGAATCGTTTGCAAAGCGATTCGAAAGCCCGGTCGAGCATGCCGAGGGCGATAGCGCCGCTCGCCTGCAGGCGCTCGTGTCGCCGTTTGTGCTGCGTCGCGTTAAGGAAGACGTGGTGGCCGACCTGCCCGAAAAGATCGAAGACACGGTGATGGCACAGCTTACCGGCGAGCAACGCAAGCTCTACCTGGCCAACCAGGACCGCATCGCCCAGCAGGTGCAGCACCGCGAGGCTGGGGAGTTTAAGAAGGACAAGCTCAAGGTGCTCGCCGAGCTCACCAAGCTGCGCCAGATCTGCTGCGACCCGCGTCTACACTACGAGGATTACAAGGCGGGGAGCGCCAAGCTCGATACGTGCATGGAGCTCGTGCACGGCGCACTCGACGGCGGGCATCGCATCCTGTTGTTCAGCCAGTTTACGGGCATGCTCGATATCATCGGTAAGCGCTTGGCCAAGGAGGACATCGCCTTCCTTAAGCTCACGGGCGCTTCGTCTAAGGAGAGCCGCGCCAAGATGGTCGCGCAGTTCCAAGCGGGCGAGGTTCCGGTCTTTTTGATTTCGCTCAAGGCGGGCGGCGTGGGCCTTAACCTGACGGCGGCCGACGTGGTCATCCACTACGACCCGTGGTGGAACGTGGCAGCGCAGGACCAGGCGACCGACCGCGCGCACCGTATTGGCCAGCAACATACCGTGACCGTGTACAAGCTCATCGCCAAGGACACGATCGAGGAACGCATCATGCAGATGCAGGAGTCCAAGCGCGACCTGGTCAACAGCGTGCTCGGCGGCGACGGCATCTCGTCGGCGCTGTTTACCCGCGAAGATGTTCTGGCGCTGCTGGGCGGCGACGGGCGCTAACCCGCTCGGGTGGGGCCGCCAGGGCGGATAGCGGACGCTGCCCCATCGTCCCCGCCCGTTATGTGTTCATTTGCAATACCGTGGATGGTTTGTCTGCCTTTGGGCATAAGAACCATCAAGAACATTGGCACATCAGCAAAGGAGAACATCATGGCGAAATTCTTTAAGGACCCCAATGGCAAGCTCGTTGCCGCCCTGGGCAACGACGTTGCAACCCCTGCCGGTTGCACGGAACTGACCGCAAACACTGAGGACGCGGCGCACGAGAAGCACGTGCCTGTTGTCGAGAGCGAGCGTGACGGTCACGTGATCCGCGCACGCGTGGGCTCGGTCGAGCACCCCAGCCTGCCCGAGCACTATATTGAGTGGATCGCCCTTGAGGCCGAGGGCCGCTTAGAGGTCCATTACCTTGAGCCCGGCATGAAGCCCGCGACGTTTTTTGCCGGCGGTTCCAAGACCGGTACCGTCTATGCCTACTGCAACCTGCACGGGCTGTGGTCCGCGACATTCTAGGAGCGCGCCCCCGCTCGGGGTATCATAGCTAGCATATGCACATGCGAGCGCCGACTGCATTATGCGGCCGGCGCTTTTACTACGACAACGATGGTTTACGACGGAAAGGGCTGAGCCATGAAGCTCGCGCTTGCACAGATCGATATGCGCCTGGGTGATATTGAGGGCATTTGCGGCCGCATCGAGGACCAGGCTCGTCTGGCCCACGAGCGCGGGGCGCGCGTGCTGTGCGTTCCGGCTCCGCTCTTTATGGGCGCCATGCCCGGGGGCCTGGTGGGCACTGCCGACTTTGAGCACGACATGCTTGCCGGCTTGACTGGTGTCGCCGAGCGTATCCAGGAGCTTGACATGATCTGCATCGTGCCCGCGGCGGTTTCGTTTGAGGGCCAGCCGCTGCTCGACTACATGATGCTCAAGGACGGTCATGTGGTGCCGGCGCGTTCGAGCATTGCCCTGCAGCGTGGCGAGAACAACGACACGCGTTGGGCGCCGCCGGTGTTCGACGTGGACGGCGTGCGCATTGCCGTGATTTTTGACTTGGACCGCGAACTCGAGATGTTGCCGACCGGTGTTGACCTCATTGCGTATTTCCAATTCAACGCGTTTGACATGACCGACCGCGAGACTGCTGCCATTGCCGCCGTACGCAGCGGCGCCTACCGCAAGATCGCATCCAAGCGCAGCGTGTGGTTTGCCTGCATGGCGCCGGTCGGTTCCTATGACGAGTCGGTGTATACCGGCGGTTCGTTTGTGCTCGACGACTGTGGTCGCGTGGTGGCCCAGGCGCCGTGTTTTGAGGAGAGCCTGCTGGTTCAGGAGATTCAGCGCGGCGTGATGCTCGATGCCCTGGAAGATCACGAACTGCCCGAGTTCCGTTCCGAGGAGTGGCTGTGGCAGGCGCTGGTGCTCGCCGTGCGCGACAACGCCCGAGCCCACGGTGCGTCGCGTGCTGTGGTGGCGCTCGAGGGCGACTTGCCGTCGTCCCTGCTGGCGGCGCTGGCCGTCGACGCTCTGGGCCCGCGTAATGTGATTGGCCTGGTGCTGGGGCGCAACCGTATCTTTACGCCGGCGCAGGAAGAGGCCGAGGCTGCCCGCTGTGCCGCCGTCCGCGCCATCGCCGAGCGTCTGCACATTCGCACCGTCGAGCGCGATGCACCGGATGCGGCGCGTGTGCTCGATCGCGACGTGTCGGCGGGCGATGCCGAGCGTCTGCGCTCGCGCACGCTGGGCCTCATGCTGGAGGACACGGCGCTCGAGCTGGGTGCGATGGCGCTGAGCCCGCTGTCCAAAACCGAGTACGCGCTGGCGGCGCCGGCGCTTTGCGGCGGCTACCAGGGCGATTACGCGCCCTTTGGCGATGTGTACCTGTCGACGCTTGAGTTTGTGGCGCGTGTGCGCAACCGCGCGTCTGCCGTGGTGCCCCAAGAGCTCGTGACGCTCAACGCGGTGGAAGATTGTATGGAGCGCGTGCTGGCGCAGGCGCTCTCGACGCTCGACGGTCCGGTCGATATGCTCGACCGCGCGGCACAGCTGCTCGGCGGGCTTGAGCCGGGTGAGGTCGATGGCGCGCTCGAGGCGCACGTGGACCGCAATCGATCTTTCGACGACATCCCGATGGCCGCTGGCAAGCCTGAGGCCTGCTCGCTGCTGCTGATGCTCGTGCGTCAGGGCGAGGCCGCCCGCCGCATGCTGCCGACGGCGTCGATCGTCTCAGCCCGTTCGTTTGTCGAGCGCGCCTGGCCGTACATGCTCGCGTGGTCCGACCTGGGGCTTAACGGCAAGGAGCGCATGACGGTTGATTCGCTGGCGCGCGCCGAGGTGCGTCGCTTTGCCGACGACGATACGAGTGACCGTATGCGCGGTGAGATGATGGGCATTTTGGGTGAGCTGCTGGGTATTTCGCCCGAGCAGATGGAGGAGCTGCGCTCTGAGGACGGTCAGCGTCGTTTGCACGAGGGCATGAAAAAGTTCGAGGGCGAGGTTCAGGACGCCATCGATAAGATGATGGGCGGCCAGGGTGGCCCGCAGGGTGGGCCCCAGGGCGGACCGATGCCGCATCCGCCGGTGGATCCCCGTCAGTTTCCTTTTTTCTCGCAGAACTAACTATGGGATAGGATTCGCTTCCAACCCCGACACTTCAACTAAGCATCTTGGTCCCGTTGTGTTATTCTAGAACAGACGTTCGTGAATGATGCTCGGGGCCTTGCCTTGTGCTGTACTTGTGACGAGGGGAGGTTGGCTTGGTCATTTTGGGTATCGACCCCGGTTTGGCTCATACGGGTTGGGGGATTATCGAGGAGCGGCGTGGCGAGGTTCGCTGCCGTGCCTATGGCTGCATCGAGACCAGTGCCGGAAGTCCGCTCGCGGTGCGCCTGTCGCATATCGCCCATGACCTTAAGGGTGTCGTCGAGCGTTATCGACCCGATACCGCTGCTATCGAGAGTATCTACTTTGGCGCTAATGTCCGCTCGGCAATCCCCACGGCACATGCCCGCGGTGCCGCACTCGTGGCGCTTTCGGAGTGCGCGCTCGAGATCGGCGAGTACACGCCTATGCAGATTAAGCAGGCTGTTGTGGGCACCGGAGCCGCGGACAAACGGCAGGTCGCGTATATGGTTCGTACGCTCACGCAGCTCGACCACGACCCGCATCCCGACCATGCCGCCGATGCCCTGGCTTGCGCCATCTGCCACGTAAACCTCAGCCGCACCCGTGCCCTTACCGGTGGCGAGTTCTATCAACAGAGAGGAACCGGATACTGATGATTTCCCAGCTCCATGGAACGCTTGTCGAGGCCACGATGAGCTCGGCCGTCGTCGACGTGTCGGGCGTTGGCTTTGAACTCGGCATCTCGGGCAGCACTGCGGCCACGTTGCCGACGCCCGGCGGCGAGGTCCGCCTCTACACGCGTATGCAGGTGCGCGAGGACGCCATGACACTTTTCGGTTTTTCTTCAAAGGATGAGCGCACGATGTTCGACCGGCTCGTGTCCGTCTCGGGCGTTGGCCCGCGCTTGGCGCTCGCCGTACTTTCCACCTATACCGTGGGACAGCTGTATTCCCTGGTGATGGCCGAGGACGACAAGGGCATGGCCAAGGTGCCCGGCGTGGGCAAAAAGACCGCCCAGCGCCTCATCTTGGAGCTCAAGAGCACCTTTGCCAAGGACAAGGGCTTTGTGCCGGTCGATGCGATCCCCGGTCAGGTTGCGATGCCCGTGCCCGCCGCCGCTCCTTCGGCGATCGATGACGCCCGTGCGGCACTCCTTTCCATGGGCTTTAGCCCGCAGGAGACCGATGTCGCTCTGAGCGGGTATGATGGGCAGGATATGCGTGTCGAGGATTTGCTCGGCGCGGCGCTTAAGCGACTCGGAATGGATGCGTGATGTGGGAAGCCGATGACTCTCAGGACCTGTGGGCGACGCCCGGCAACTCGCCGGCGGCATCCATGGCGCACGGCGAGCGCATGGTGGGCTCGGAGCTGACGGCCGAGGACCTCGATGTCGATCGCACTTTGCGCCCCCAGCGCCTGGACGATTACTGCGGCCAGGAGCATATCAAGCAGAGCCTGCGCGTGTTGATCGAAGCGGCGCAGAGCCGTGGCGAGACGCTCGACCACGTGATCTTCTCGGGCCCTCCGGGTCTGGGCAAGACCACGCTGGCTACGGTTATCGCCAACGAGCTGGGCGCTCAGATCAAGACCACGAGTGGCCCTGCCATCGCGCGCACCGGCGACCTGGCAGCCATCCTTACTAACTTGCAGCCGGGTGATGTGCTGTTTATCGACGAGATCCACCGCCTCAACCGTTCGGTCGAGGAGGTCCTGTACCCCGCGATGGAGGACTTTGCCCTCGATATCGTGATTGGCAAGGGTCCGGCGGCGCGCTCGATTCGCCTGGATATTCCCAAGTTTACGCTGGTGGCGGCAACGACCCGCTCAGGCATGTTGACCGGCCCGTTGCGCGACCGCTTTGGCATTTCATATCGCCTGGATTACTACACGGTCGAGGAACTCGCGCAGATTGTTACGCGCTCGGCGACTATCCTGGGCGTGACGATCGACCATCCCAGTGCACTCGAGATCGGCTCGCGTTCGCGCGGCACGCCACGTCTTGCCAACCGCCTGCTCAAGCGCGTGCGCGATTACGCACAGGTGCGCGGCAACGGCCCCATCGAGCTCGATATCTGTCGCCAGGCGCTCGAGTTCTTCGAGATCGATGAGCTCGGTCTGGACTGGATGGATATTCGCATTTTGGAGACGCTCGCTAAGACGTTCTCCGGTCGTGCCGTGGGACTTACGACCCTTGCCAGCGCGGTGGGCGAGGACCCGGGCACGCTCGAGGATGTCTATGAGCCGTATCTGCTGCAGTGCGGGTTGATGATTCGTACGCCGCAGGGCCGTCAGGCAACCCTTCGCACCTTTGAGCACCTGGGGATTGAACCTACCGTTTAGGGCGCTTTGTTTTGGCGGGCTGTTGGGCTATCGCCGGGCATCGGGTAAACATATCGCCGTTCATCGGTTATGGGCGTTTTACTATTGCGCGCCCGTGCTATGCTGAATTGGTCTTTTTCTCATTCGGTAACGAAAGGACCGCCCATGCCTACTGACATCGAAATCGCACGTTCTGTCACGCCGCTGCCTATTACCGAGGTGGCCAAGAACGCCGGCGTCGACGTTAAGCACCTTATTCCGTACGGCTTCGACAAGGCTAAGGTCGACTATTCACTGCTCAACGAGCCGACCGATCACCAGGCCAAGCTCGTCCTCGTGACCGCTATCAACCCAACGCCTGCGGGCGAGGGCAAGACCACCACGACCATCGGTCTGGCCGATGGCCTGCGTCGTCGCGGCGTCAAGAGTGCCGTGGCCCTGCGCGAGCCTTCGCTCGGCCCCGTCTTTGGTGTTAAGGGCGGTGCTGCCGGCGGCGGCTGGGCTCAGGTGATCCCCATGGAGGATATCAACCTGCACTTTACCGGCGACTTCCATGCCATCGGTGCTGCCAACAACCTGCTGGCCGCCATGCTCGACAACCATATTCAGCAGGGCAACCAGCTTGGCATCGACGTTAAACGCATCACTTGGAAGCGCGTCGTCGATATGAACGACCGTCAGCTGCGCCACGTCATCGACGGTATTGGCGGTAAGGCCCAGGGCGTGCCGCGCGAGGACGGCTTCGATATCACCGTCGCCTCCGAGGTCATGGCAATCCTGTGCCTGTCTACGAGTATCAGCGACCTCAAGGAGCGCCTGGGCGAGATCGTCGTCGGCTACAGCTTTGCCGGCGAGCCCGTCCGTGCCCGCGACCTTAAGGCCCAGGGTGCCATGGCCGCGTTGCTTAAGGACGCGCTCAAGCCCAACCTGGTGCAAACGCTCGAGGGCACGCCCGCGTTTGTCCACGGCGGTCCTTTCGCCAACATCGCCCACGGCTGCAACTCTATCATGGCCACGCGTATGGCGATGCGCTTTGGCGATGTCGCCATTACCGAGGCCGGCTTCGGTGCCGATCTGGGTGCCGAGAAGTTCCTCGACATCAAGTGCCGCATGACGGGCGTTCGCCCCAGCGCCGTCGTGGTCGTCGCGACTGCTCGTGCGCTGAAGTACAACGGTGGCGTCGCCAAGGCCGACCTCAACGAGGAGAACCTCGAGGCACTCAAGGCCGGCATGCCCAACCTGCTGCGTCACGTCGACAACATCCAGAACGTTTATGGTCTGCCCTGCGTGGTCGCCATCAACCGCTTCCCGACGGACACCGAGGCTGAGCTTGCGCTCATCGAGTCCGAGTGCCAGAAGCTCGGCGTCAACGTTAAGCTTTCCGAGGTCTGGGCCAAGGGCGGCGAGGGCGCGCTCGAGCTGGCCGATGAGGTCATGCGTCTGATTGAGCAGCCGAGCGAGCTCAAGTTTGCCTATGAGGACGGCGCCGATGTGGCTGACGCCCTCGAGGCCGTCGCCACCAAGGTTTACCGCGCCGACGGCGTCGACTTTACGCCGGCTGCCAAGCGTCAGCTTGCCGAGCTGCGCGAGAACGGCTTTGGCAACCTGCCGGTGTGCGTCGCCAAGACGCAGTACAGCTTTAGCGACAACGCCAAGGCCCTGGGCGCTCCCGAGAACTTCCGCATCACGGTGCGCGAGCTCAAGGTTTCCGCCGGTGCCCACTTTGTGGTCGCATTGACCGGCAGTGTTCTGACCATGCCGGGCCTGCCCAAGGTCCCCGCGGCTGAGAACATCGACGTCGACAACGACGGCAACATCACCGGCCTGTTCTAAGCTTGTTGCCCATAGCTGCTTGCCCGCCCCGTCGTGCCTACCAAGGCCCGGCGGGGCTTTTGTTTTCTAGCCGCGCTTGTCTTGTAGATATGGACGGGCTCTGCCCATCATAGGCTTTTGCGCGGGTAGAATGCATGGATAACTTGAGGCTCACGCGCGACGGAAAGGAATCGTTGCATGGATCAGGACAAGACAACCGTGATGGGCGGCTACGGTTCCGCGCAGGCTGGCGATAGCGCCGATGCGACCCGCGTTGTTCCCAACCCCGGTTATACCGACCCCGCCGCGACGCAGCCTTCTGCCGAGCCAACCCGGGTTATGGGCTATGGCGACACAGCGCGGGATTCTTATGCCGTATCTTCGCAAGGCCCCTATGGCAACGCAGCTCCGGACCCGTTTGATTACGCGCCGCAGGATTCTTATGCCGCCTCGACGCCGAATCCCTATGATGACCTGCCGCAAAATCCCATTCCGCAGCCTCAGCAGACGACGTATATGCCTCGCACGGCGCAGTCTCGCTACGAGTCGCGCGAGCCGTATCGCGAGTACCCCAAGTCGATTCCGCAATATGGCGAGGACGAGGAGAAGAAGCCGTCGCGTTCGTCGAGCGTGATCAAGAAGATCCTCATCGTGCTGGCGATCTTCTTTGCGCTGTCGGTTGTGTTTGCCATTGTGTCGGGCATGCTCAACAAACGAGGGAGTTCAACGGCCGATACCGCTGCCGAGCAAACCGAGTCCGCCTCGTCTAGCACCGTCGATCTGAGCGATATCCCGGGGCAGTACTGGTCCAACGCCAAGAAACTTCTAAAGTCGCGCGGCGCCAATCTTTCGAATGCCGTGGTCCTGACTGATGATGGCTCAACGCCCGTCATCGATGCCAACTGGGTCGTTACTTCTGCTTACTATAACGACAGCGGCAACCTCGAAATTCAACTCACGCACAAGAATAGCTCGGGCAACTCGCCCGACGGCCAAAGCGGTACCGACAGCTCGAGTTCCAATACGCTGGAGGACTTGAGCAACAAGGCACAGGAGCTTGGGGATAAGGCCCAAGAGCTGGGCGACACGGCCCAGAACCTGGGCGACACCGCTCAGAACTTGGGCGGCATGGCGACGGATGCCTGGAACGCTCTGCAAAACGGCATCTCGGGCGCTCAGGGAAACTAGCTGTTAAGCGGGCTACAGCTGCTCGGCCGGACGGTCGGGCGAGCTAAAGCCCGAGTCAAACGTAACGACGCATGAGGCATTGGGTCGGCGCTCGTGCACGATGCGCGTGACGAGCTCCAGCAGCTCCTCGTCGGATATGTCAAAGCCGTCGGGACGCACAAGGTCAAACGAAACGAACCCGTCGTGCTCGTGCAGGTCGTGGATGGAGAGCGCGGGGTCGATCTGCATGATGCCGCGCTTGACCCAGCCGCGCAGGTCGTCGCCGGTGGTGGCGATGGGGTCACAGTGCAACGTGATGCCGATGCCCATCTGGCGCTTGATGTCGTGCTCGATGGTGTCCAAAATCTCGTGGTGCTCAAATGCGTCGCCCTCACCGGGCATCTCCACGTGGGCGCTGGCAAACTGACGACCGGGGCCGTAGTCGTGCACCATCAGGTCGTGTGTGCCCAAGACCTGCGGATAGGACATGATCTTGTCGCGGATTGCCTGAACGAGCTTGGGGTCGGGCGCTTGTCCCAGCAACGGGCTGATGGCGTCGCGCACTAGACCCATGCCGCTGATGCAGATGAAGATGCCCACACCCAGGCCTGCCCAGCCATCGAGGTCAAAGCCGGTCGTCTGCGAAATAAGCGCCGCCATCAAGACCGAACCCGAGGTGATGACGTCGTTTTTGGAGTCCTGTGCTGTGGCAATGAGTGTTTCGGAATCGATACGGTTGCCCAGCGCGCGGTTGAATGCGGCCATCCAGAATTTGACGAGCATGGACAAGACGAGAGCGGCTAGGGAGACCAGCGTGTAGGCGGTGGGGGAGGGCTTGATGATCTTGGTGACCGACTCGAGGATCAGGTTGATGCCGACGGCGCAAACCAGGACGGCGACGAACAGACCGGCTAGGTACTCGTAGCGGCCGTGGCCATAGGGGTGGCCTTCGTCTGCCGGGCGGCTGGCAAGGCGGAACCCGAGCAGGCTTACGATGTTGCTCGAGGCATCGGAGAGGTTGTTGAAAGCGTCGGCGATGAGCGAGACAGAGCCGGCGAGCAGGCCCGCGATGCCCTTGGCCAGGCACAGCGTGATATTGAGGCCAATGCAGATGAGGCTTGCGGCGAAGCCCGCGTTGGTGCGGCAGGAGGTATCGACCGGCTCGCCCTCGCTGCCGGGAACAAGCGTATGTACCAGCCGATTTACAAATAGCATAGCGGTCGTCCTCACAATCATGTTTAAGGGGATAGTGTAGCTCGCGCGGAGGCGCTGTGCACCGATGCTCAGAAAATGCAGCAATCGTCTGCCGGTGTTAACGAGCGAGCCTTCTCGTCTGCCTGGGTGGTCCATTTTGGGCCACATGGGTATGGGCATGTGCCTGTTTGCTCGACATACTTAACGTCGACAGCCCCTGTGCAAAGGAGGACGTTTCCATGGACGAGATGTTTGCCATTAAATGTCAAAACTGCGGCGGCCCTATGTACTCGCACCAGGCTAAGCGCAGCTTTGAGTGCACCTATTGCGGCGCGGTCATTCCGTGGCAGGCGGACGCCGGAGAGCCCAAGAGCGCTTTGGGCATTCGCCATACGCCGTTGACGGTGGTGGATGGACTGCTCAAGCTCACGCATGTGTCGCAACTCGAGCGCCCGGAGGACCCGGACTGGTATTTCTTCAATTCGCACTGGCGCAATCAGTCGGTCCAGGAACATCTGCTGTGGGAGGATCGCGGCACGGCGCAGGAGTTCCAAGAGGCCACACATGTGAGCATTCCTTGCCCCTTCTGCGGAGCGTCCTTTGAGGGTGAGTCAACGCAGCGTGTGTTTGAGTGCCCGTCCTGCGGCAACAAGATCGGCATTGCCGACCTGCTCAAGCCCGGTACGTTTAGCAAACGTCTGACCATGGGCGTGGGTGCGGAGTATGTGCCGGAGCAGGGTATTCCCTGCGAAATCTCACCGCAGCAGGCACGTGCCAACGCGCTGCAGCTGGTGCGCCAGTACCCGGATGCCTTTGCCGGGCACGATGTGGAAGACGCGATCCAAAACGACATGATGCTCTTCTATTTCCCCATGGCGCTGGCGGACCTGCGTATGATGGCGAGCTTCCCGGGCAAGGGCCTGAGCAAGGAAACCCTGGTGTACTACGAGGTGCTCGACTGGGCGTATCCGCGGGCAAACTATCTGGATGTTCGCCTTATGGGCATTTTGGAGCCATGGGACTTTGCCAAGGTCGGCACGTTCGATCCCGCCATGCAGGAAGGTGACTTCCGCGTCGTCTCCGTCGATGCGTCTACCAAGGACCAGGTGGTCATTGATAAGCTGGCGCTCGACATTGCCGGCAACGATGCCGAGGCGGTGCTGGGGCTCAATAAAAAGAGCATCCGAACCTGGGCGCGCAAGGCCCGCAAGCATAAGGATAGCCTGGTGATGGTGCCGGTGTACTTTGTCGACCGTCCGGCAACGGACAGCCGCGATGGCGAGCAGGTGCGCATCGCCGTAAACGGCCAGACGGGTCGTGCGGCCGCGGTGGTGTTTAGCGACAAGCGCGAAACGCATATCGTGGCGCCGCTTAACCCGAGCCTGCATCTGTCCGGCGAGAGCACCGTGCACGCCACGCCCATCGAGGTCAAATACGTTAAATCGCCCTTCCTATACCAGATCGTGCTCCGTGGAGGTGGCGAGCAACCGCGCCAGGTTGCAGCGGCAGCTGAGGGTTCCTACCGAGAAGAAAAGCCCAAACGCAAGGGATTGTTCGCTGCGATTTTTGGTAAGTAGGGGAGTGGTGCCGGGGCGTCGGGCTGCATCGCAAGGTCATGAGACGAACTTAAGACTGCTGGGAACGTGCTACCATTGCCGATAGCCTTAATCTTGTAAGAAGCGGAGGCCAGATTATGGGTTTTGCGGATCAGCAGCTTCAGCTTCAGGTACCGTATTCTCCTGACGACACGTTTAATGCCTTGAAGGCAGCTATGGAAAAGCTGCCTAAAGTAAAAGTTGATAGTGCATCGCCCACAACAAGAACAGTTGCAGCCGAGATTGGTATGAGCCTTTGGTCTTGGGGCGAAAATATCAGTATTTCGGTTGTTCCAGTTGAAGGCGGATCTGGCGTTACTGTCAAGTCGTCATCTAAGGTCAGGGCAAACGTATTAAACGGGGGCAAAAATGCAAAGAATATTGCCAAGATAGTCGATGCCCTATCGAAGGAGCTCGAGCGGTATCCGCAGGTTTCACAGACTATTGAGACGCTGGCGGATAGTGGTTGATGTAGTTGCAAGGCTTGAGAGGCTTGCAGCACTGCGTGAGAGTGGAGTACTTACCGAGGAAGAGTTTGCTGCAGAAAAGGCAAAAATCCTTTCGTAATCAGACACGATGGTTGGATTTGCATTCTATTATTGAACTTGTTTATACCAGGCTGAAAACATCGTGTGTAATAAAGGTGCGTAGTAGCCTCGTCTTGATTGGCGGATGTAAATAAACGGTGGAACGGCTGTAAAAGAGCCTTGCCACTGGGTAAAATCAGGATGTGCCGCGGAACCCGCTCCTCAGTCGGTCAACTTTGGAAGCGCGGGCAACGCAGGTACTATCGTCTAAAGGGCCGGGTGCGACCGGCCCTTTGCATGACTCCCTTCGCTATCCGTTACTGCTTATATTCCCGCCAGATCGAGTAGAGGTTCCGGACGATGCCGGTTACATACATCGAGAGGCGCAGGATTTCAAGAAACAAGTTCATAGGCTTCACCCCAATCGGAGATCGGAGCGTTGCCCGCAGGCGGATTCCGCGGCAGTCGTAATTCTACCTCACAGGCCGCGGCGGGAGACATCCTACCCGCCCCATGGCTTGGAGCAGTGTCGATCTAACGGGCAATCAAGCCTCTAGTTCTCTTTGAATTGAGCAAGCATCTGCCCGAAGAAGCTTAGTTCGGATGGCTCATAAATGATCGAACCGCCGTCCGCGGTCCTGTAGACCCCGCAGGGGAGGTAACGCCCGTCGGGGAGGACATAGAGGCTGGCTTCCTCCTTCAGTCCTACTGGAAATAGCGGAATCCCGTTTTCGTCCACTTGGAACTCGTTTATATTTGCGATCTTCCTCTCCATGATGCCTCCTGCCTTATTTCTTGAATGGCGCCTTAAAACAGGCAGCTCTCAATCAGCTCTTTGCCGCGCAGAGTGTCGATCCACTCCTGTGGGATGGCTTTGAGACCGTATGCCGTGCCGGCGAGGGCGCCGGCGACGGCTGCGGTGGTGTCGGTGTCGTCGCCTAGGTTGACGGCGGCAAGCACGCAATCTTCGTAGCTGTTAGTGTTGACGAAACACCAGGTGGCTGCCTTAAGCGTGTCGCGCACGAAGCCACCCGACCTGATCTCCTGCTCAGGCACGCCTTTCAGATGGAGCGCCCACGAGGGGAGCACGTCGTTCATCACATCCCTCATCAGCTCGACAAATATGATGCATGCGTCGGTCGACGTTCTGTGGGCGTGCGTAATCGCGGAGACCTTGCTGACCTCTTCGTCTGTCGCATCGGTGAACGCCAGGGGAGCGATGCGCATGAGCGATCCGTTGCCGTTGTCGCGCTCGCCGGAGCCTCCTTTGCCGGTGCGCAGGGCGCGGGCGGTCGTACCGCCGTAATCGAAAACGCCGTCGATCGTATACTCGCCACGGGCAATCCAGCTTACGAACTTGTCGCGCATGTCCGCGGTGTCGATGTGCCCGAGCTCCCTAATCGAGTCGCAGGTAGCAAGCGTCATAGATGTGTCGTCGCTCCAGGTGCCGGCGGGTTGCCCATGCGTGCCGTAGCCGATCATGTCCGTGCATTCGAACGTACCGCGGGGCCTGAACTCGTAGGGAACGCCCAGCGCGTCACCGACGGCAAGCCCATAGATGCAGTCGCGCAGTGTTGTTTTCGGTCTGTCTGTCATGGAAAGCTCCTCTTATCCCGGGTGATGTGGAGCGCCGTCGGGGGTATCGGTCGCAACGTGCCGCTACCCTTGCGCTTCGCTATTAGTCGCTTCGTTGATGGCGCGGTACTCGGCACTCAGCTCGCGCGCCAGCTCTTCCTTGCTTGGAAGATACGGCAGGTATTTGGCGGCAAACACTTGGTCGTTGTCTTCGGGCAGCGTGTACTCGACGATCGAATCGCTTTTGTCCGCGCAGAGCACGATGCCTATGGGCGGATTGTCGCCTTCGTTCATGAGCTCGCGCGTGTAGTAGTTCACATACATTTGCATCTGGCCCAGGTCCTGGTGCGTAAGATCGTCCGTCTTAAGGTCGATGAGCACGAAGCAGCGCATCAGATAGTTGTAAAACACAAGGTCAATATAGAAATGGCGCCCATCAAAGGTGATGCGCTTTTGGCGCGCCTCGAAAGCGAAACCACGGCCAAGCTCCAGCAGGAACTTCTGAAGATGCGTGATGAGCGCCTGCTCTAGATCGCTCTCGCGAAACGCAGTATCGTCCGAGAAACCTAAAAACTCCAGTACATATGGGTCGCGGATGATATCCTCGGGGCGACGAGCCGGGGCGCTCTTTTGGATTTCCTGGGTGACGGCCTCCTTGTCCTTGCTGGCAAGTAGGCGCTCTCGGAACATGGTGTTGATCTGGCGTTCGAGCTGGCGCGTGCTCCAGCGAGAATTGGCGCATTCGTTCATGTACCAGGCGCGAGCATCAGGGTCGGGAATGCGCATCAACCTGCGGTAATGAGTCCAGCTCAATTCGCTACGCAGTGCGTCGCGAATTGGAAACGCAAGAAAGAGCTGACGCATATTGCGAAGGTTTGCGATGCCAAAGCCTCTTCCGAAATCCGCGGTAAGCCTTCTGGAGAGGCCCGCAATCAATGCCTCTCCATATGCTGCGCGCTCCTCTCCGCCCTGTTCATCAACAATGCTCTTGCCGATCTCCCAATATGCCTCAACCATCGCAAAGTTAACGGCGGTATATGCCTTGTTGCGAGCGGCGTTGAGAATCGAGAAAACCTGCTTGTAAAAAACTTCTGGCACGATTGTCGATTCCCCGCGGTTTACCAGTTCACCCATCAATATCGCCCGACTTTCCTCTTGAGGAATGCATCTTTATTACATTTAGTTTAAAGCCTCGCGCGGACACGAATTGCTGCGTTGTCTGGCACCTTCGCATGGGGGCCTTGCGGTGGTTAAAATGTGACCATAAAGGCAGTTTTAGCGAACCCCACGGGAGTGACATGCATGGACAAGAACACGCTGCTATTCCAGGACAAAGGTTCGGGTAGGTTTAAAGACGTCAAGATCTACCCTAACCGTATTGAGGTGCTCAAGAAGGGCACGTTTGGTGGCAAGCACACCGAGATTGTTTACCTTAAGGACATCACTGGGGTCAACAGGATCAAGGGCCGCGACGTTTTTCTACGTAACAGGCTGTTGACCGCTTGTGTCTTTAGCCTGAGCAGTCGTGCGAAGGCCCAGGAGTTTGTTAACGCGCTGAACATGGTGATGTAGTCGAAAGCGGCGTTCGGGCCAAGGTAAAAATCGGGGGCACAGAACGGTGTTCTGCGCCCCCGATTGAGTCGATGTGTCTAAAAGGCTGGCTTGCCTATTCGCTAGCGCCTTCGCTGTCTTCGCGGTCACTGGCAAGCATTGCTGCACCTGCGACCGTCGTCGCCACGGCGGCGGCAGCGAGCCCGGCGGCAACGCCAGAGCCGTCGCCCGTGTCGGCGAGTTTTCCGGCCGAGCTTTTGCCCTTGCCGTTCTTGTCGGCGCTACCTGCGTTGGAGCCCGTGCCACCGTCGGTGCCGGCGCCGTTGCCGCCCGCACCGCCCGAGGCCGCTACGGTAAAGCTTGCGGCTCCGTCGGTGGCAAGCGTGTAGTTTTGCGCCGCGTTGCCCAAGAGACCGTTCGCCCGCACCCAATACGTCCCCGCGGCAAATGCCTCGCCCTCGGCCATTGCCGTGCCCGGAGCGCCGTCCGCGTCGTGCGCAAACTCGAGCTGGGCCGTGCAGGCATCGGTTTCGAGCTTGCCCTCGAGTGATGCCGCAATCTTGGCGCGCACGTCTTCGCCGGCCTTAAGGCCTTCGAGCCCCTCAAAATGGGGCGTCAACGCGCGCGGATCGATATCGATGGGCACATGACCCCGCAGCTCCGTAACGGTCTCGTTGCCCAAGGCGTCGACATCCACATATTCGATGGTAAACGCATGGCCCGAAGCCGCCACGTTGAGTACGTTGCTGCTGTCGACGAGACGGAAATGACCCTCGCCAACGGTCTTGCCATCCTGGAGTGAGGCATCGCTCAGCGAGTCGCCGTATGTCATGCGCATACGGGTCGGGAGGTAGTACGAAGCCGACTGCGTGTGCTTCGTATCGTAATTGTAATTGCGCTGGTAGATGCTCCGTGCCAGTGCCGCATCAACAAAGTCGGATGCGATGATGCCAATGTGCTTGAGGTAATCTGACTTTGTTTCCTCGTTGCCGCTGGGGTTGATGTACGGGCTCTTATACAGATGCTCGTTGACTACTCGTGCCGAGGTAAAAGGATTGCCTCCGTGCGACAAGCCCGTGCAGCTGGTGTAGTTGATAGACCAGCAACGCTCCTGCGCTTGCACCTTGGCCCCGCCATCGTCCACGACGTCCACCTTGTTGCGCGTGCGCCCGGTCGTTTCCTTCAGTGCATTATCGACCCAGCTGAGCTTGTCGGTTCCCGTGAGTTTGTACTTGTCCTGGGCGTATACCTTGGTGCAATAGGGCTCTTTGTCGCCTGTTTCCCCCGCGGCTTCAAAGCCCCGCGCGTCTTGGACGAGACACATAGTGGTGCTGTCGGAGTGAGCCTTGATCTTGTCATCCCATTCGGCAAGGTCGAGGCCCCACGTATGGCCGCTTACACTGTTGCCGGCGAGCCTAAATCGACGCAGCAGAACGATCTTTCCGCGCACCTCGTGTAGCGTGGGAACGCGGCTCGATGTGTAGAACAGGTTGGGGTTATCGGCCATAACCTTGGCGAAGGCCGTCGTTATGCTTTCGTCGGTAGCCTCATCGTTGCCGCGCGATGCGAGCATGATGAGCGCTTCTGACGGGTTTTCGTTCAAAAACGTTTTGAAGTACCCGATGACATCGGAGAGATGCAGATAGTTCCCGTCTTTTTTGAGTAGGTAGAAAATCCCGTGGTCGATACCGGGGTCGTCGCCCTTTCCGAGTCGGATATCAAAATAGCGGATTCCCTCGAGCAACTGCGTGGGAATGTAATCCTGCTGGCATTTTACTTGCGAGGATTGGGGCTCAGTGTCGTTGTCCACGCTGCAGGTGCCCGAATCGTGCGTACCCGGGATGCTCAGCTCGTCGAGGAACTTGTTGTCGTCGACGTATTTCATCCAACATGGCCCATCGACGTAGCTGCTGTACGTGATCCAGTCGAGGCTGCTAACCGTGGCATCGTTCTTTTTCATGTCGTAACCGATAAGTTCGAGCTCCCACGGAATGCTCTTACTCTTATGGCAGATCTTATTGTTGTCCTGGTCTTTGCCGTTCGATTCTATTGCCAAGTACTTAATGTCTTTTTTCTCGGTTTCTTTCTCGACCGTGCGGTCTCGGATGATATAGGTTCCGTTTGATTGGCGCTCGAACGCAAAAGCGCGGCTGGGCTTGTTGTCATACTCGCCGCCCCATACGTGGATGACCTTTCCATCTTTGTCCGAGTCGTCGTCGACCGACCAAATGCTGTAGCCCGTCTTTTTATGCTCTTCGAAATTGAGCAAGGTGCGGATAGCATACCAGTTTGTATCGTCATTCTTGGTCGTTACGTTCTCAAGGATGAGCTTGCTGGACGTGCCGTCGTTAAACAGGTGGCAGACGTTGCCGCGAACGTTGCCGTCTTGGTTGACGCTCGCGGTGCGAAAATAGCCCGCGGGGCGAAGGCGAATGACGAAATTACCGAGGCTGACTGACGCTGTGGCAGCGTCTTCTGCAAATGCCGCGCGCACGGGAAGGCCCAATCCCGCGGTTTCGGGCAGGCTTACAAATGGCGACAATGCTGCGAGTCCTAGGCCCAACGTGAATGCTCGACGGCTGATGGCGTGGTGTTCGGTCATAACTCCTCCGTTCGCAGGGTGCGGTTATGCACTCATTTTGTTCACTATACTGCCCGGATGTCTAAACGTGTTGGCTTAATTGTCTGCGTGGCGCCATAAATCGGCGGGCGGACGCGTTGGGGCGCTTGTCTATTTGTGCTGCTACCGCGCTGGGGGTGGTTTTGCCGCCCGGCACCCTCGCGTTCGCCGGCTATCGGCATAAGAAAAGGAGGGTCGGTTTACCGGCCCTCCCTGGGTACGAAGCGCTGGGGTACCGTCGCTTGTTTGCTCTGCGACCGTGTTTCCCGTTGCGCTCGCCAGTCGCTTAGCGCTTGATCTCGATATCGTCGAGCTTGACGTCCATGGCCTCGGTCTTGGCCTTGGCAATGTCATCGGCAAACTCCAGAGACTTCATCATGGTCTCGACGGCGTCCTTGTGCTCCTCGACATTGTCGATGCTCACGTAAACGCTGCCGCCGCCTGCTTCGGTGAAGTACTCAGTCGTTACGCCGCCCGAGTGTGTATAGGAAGCGTTGCGCCAAGTCTTGCCGTTGTACTTGACGGGATCATTCTCGGTCCACTCAAAGTTGGCCTTCCATTTGGCCTCGTAGTCGAACAGCTCGTCAGCGTTCTTGTCAGAGTCGAAGACAGGGATGAAGCGATCGCTGGCGTGCTCGCTCTCGGTGAACTTAAACTGGGCCCTGTCGGCGGTGTCGCCGGCAACGTCGGTGATCTCGACGCCCTCGGGCACCTCGACCTTAAACCAAATGAAGTCGGTCCTCATATCCACGGCTGGCTTTTCTGCGCCGCCGCCACCGCCACTGCCGGTAGCGCCGCCGCTTCCGCCGCAACCCACCAGGGCAACCGCGGCAAGGAGACTGATGCAGAGTGTGAGAATCGCAAAGGCCTTCTTTTTCATGGTCGTGTCCTCCTCGATCTGTAACCGCCCATGGATTACCTGCCTTTACTGTACGCGTGGACGGCTCGCTAGGGTGGGCCATGTGTCCCATTCTGAGGGCCGGATTTGCGCCGACAAGTGGCAATATGCGCGGGTCCAAAAGAGGGGAGGGCCGATGCCTGTCGGCCCTCCCCGGGGTTGGGTGCCCGTTGCTTTAATGGGGCGCATGTGCGCAGGTGCGCGTAGGCGCGTGCGGGTGTCCCGTTACTTGAGCTCGATGCTCGAAATCTCGACTTCGCGCGCCTCGGAAACTGCCTCTGCCATGTCATCGGGGAACTCGATGGAGTTGAGGAGCGTCTCGGCTTCTTTCTTGTGCTGGTCGAAGTTCGAGATGAGGACGTAGACGCTTCCCGGCTCAACGTCGGTAAAAAGCATGGTTGAGATGCCGCTGTTGTCCTCGTATGTTCCGACGAGCCACGTCCTGCCGTTATACTCGACGGACCCGCCATCCTTCCACTGGAACGTATCCCCCTTCTTTTCTGCCTGGTCGGCGTGGGATTCCTCGGCTGTCATCGCTTTTTTCCAAACGGGGATAAAGCGATCGGCCGAGGCGTTCTCGTCTTCGGGGAAGGTGAGCTGGACCCTGTCGGCATTCTTGCCGGCGGAGTCGCTTACGCCGACGCCCTCGGGCATCTCGACCTTAAACCAGATAAAGTCGGTCTTCTTGGCGACGGGGGCCTTTTCCTTGCCCTCGCTCTTGGATGCGCTGCTGCCCCCGCCCGATGCGTTCCCGCCGCAGCCGACAAGGGCAAATGCGGCAAAGAGGGCGATGCAAAGGGAAAGGATTGATAGGGTCTTTTTCTTCATGGTGGCGTCCTCCTTGTCTGCCAGGGACATCGTGTGCCGCGGATCGCTGGGGCGGCGGTTGCGCGTGCACATGATGACTTTGTTTGCTGTGCGGTGATTCCTCCATTCGTCGTCCGGTGCCGTGATGAGCGTTGCCCCAACATGGGGCTCCTTACCTATATGTATGCCCCAGTTGCCGCTGCCCGGGAGTCTCGAAACGTGGGCCATGTGTCCCATGTTTGCGTTGGCATGGCCTATCGTTCGTCATAGAAATCCGCGATGGCCAGGTGCGCTGACGCCCATGTGCTTATGGGCTAGACTTAGCACCATTACGTGTTCGATGCGGTTGGTCGGCGGTTGCCGCCTGACCGATGTATATGACTTGAAGGTGCGTGCGTATGAGCCAAGAGATGATGGATAAAACCTGTCGAGAGTTTGCCGAGGCACTTGCCGCACGCGAGCCGGTTCCCGGCGGTGGCAGCGCGAGCGCCTTTGTGGGCGCGCTGGGCGCCTCGCTGTGCGGGATGGTCGCGCGCTACGGCGCGACCAACCCCGCGCTTGCCGATCGCGCGGATGACCTGACGCGCGCGTTTGCCCAGGCTGATGAGCTGGCCCAGGAGCTTGTCGAGTTGGTTGCCGAGGACGTTCGTGCATATGGGCAGGTGTCCGCGGCGTACGGTATTCCGCGTGGCGATCCGGCTCGAGCGACCGCGATTCAGGATGCGCTGCATGTGGCCGCCATGCCGCCGTATCGCATTATGGATGCCTGCGGGCGTGCACTGGCGCTGCTCGAGGACATGGCCGACAAGGGTTCGCGTCAGCTGCTGTCCGATGTGGCGTGCGGCGCCGTGTTCTGCCGTTCCGCTATGCAGGGCGCGAGCTTGACGCTCTTTGCGAACACCACGTCTATGAAGGATCGCGCTCGTGCTGAGGAGCTCGAGACGGCGTGTGATGAGTTGCTCGACATGTGGTTGCCGCGCGCCGATGCGCTGGCGCGCCGCGCCGCCGACGCCGCAAGGAAGAGGGGATAGCCATGGCTGAACTGCTGAAGGGTGCCCCCGTTGCTCGCGCTTTGACTGAGGAACTTGCTGCTCGCTGCGTGGCTTTGCGCGAGCGCGGCGTTGTGCCGACGCTGGCTATCGTGCGCGTGGGTGAACGCGAGGACGACCTATCCTACGAGCGCGGTGCGCTCAAGCGCTGCGAAAAGGTTGGCATTGAGGCTCGCCGCGTTTTGCTTCCCGCCGATGTTTCGCAGGACGAGCTGTTGGCGGCCATCGAGGACATCAATACCGATTCGTCTGTTCATGGCTGCCTGATGTTCCGCCCGCTGCCCGCCGGCCTTGACGAGGACGCGGTTGCCGCGGCACTCGATCCTGCCAAGGACGTTGACTCCATGACGCCGGCTTCGCTGCTCACCACGCTTTCGGGGCGCGGCGAGGGTTTTGCCCCCTGCACAGCCGAAGCCGTGCTTGCTTTGCTGGATCATTACGGCGTTGAGCTGGATGGGGCCAAGGTCGCGGTCGTTGGTCGGTCGCTGGTGATTGGCCGTCCCGTTGCCGCCATGCTTACGGCTCGCAATGCCACAGTGACGACGTGCCATACGCATACGCACGACCTTGCTGCCGAGTGCCGTGCTGCCGACATTGTGGTTGCCGCCGTTGGACGCGCGCGTACGATTGGCGTGGATGCGGTTCGAGAGGGCCAGACGATCATTGATGTTGGCATTAATTGGGACGAGGCCGCTGGCAAGCTGGTGGGTGACGTCGATTCTGATGCTGCGGAGCCGGTCGTTAACGCCATCACGCCCGTGCCGGGCGGCGTGGGCGCTGTGACGACGGCGATCCTCGCCAAACACGTGATCGAGGCGGCCGAGCGCGCATCGAAATAGGCGTTTTGGGCTGTTTGAGGGGTTAGCTCTATACCCCGTGGACAAAAAATGCCAAATATGAGTACTGTTGCCAAGATAGTCACATATTCTTTAGGTCAAATAGGCTCTCTAACGATATTTATTATCGATAAAGAGCCTATTTTATTGGACCTATGAGGAATTACATCATCTAATTTTTGAACAAATGTAGACTTTTGACACCCATACGTAGCAAAATTGATGTTACTAAATTGGTGACAGTACACACATTTGGCATTTTTTGACCACAGGGGTTGCCAGCGCCGCGGTTTCGCCCTTTCTGCGCCGAAGCGATACACTGTTATCGTTTGATTTCTTCGCTCAAGGAGGATGCGCATGCCGTGCACAACGATTTTGGTTGGTAAGAACGCGAGCTACGACGGGTCGACGTTGGTTGCCCGCAACGAGGACTCGTCCAACGGGGTGTTTGAGCCCAAGCGTATGCGCGTGGTGCATCCCGACGAGCAGCCGCGCGTCTACACGAGCGTCCTGAGTCACCTGACCGTTGAACTGCCCGATAACCCCATGCGCTACACGAGCGTCCCCGATGTTGTCCCGGGCCACGGCATCTGGGCCGAGGCCGGTTTCAACGAGCTCAATGTGGGCATGTCCGCAACCGAGACGCTCACCACCAACGAGCGCGTTCGCGGCGCCGACCCGCTCGTCGACTACGTGCCCGCCAAGGGCAACGAGGACGAGGACGGCTATGTTCCGGCGCAGCCCGGCGGTCTGGGCGAGGAGGACATGGTGACCCTGGTGCTGCCATATGCCAAATCCGCCCGCGACGGCGTACGCATTCTGGGTGACCTGCTCGAGCGCTATGGCACCTACGAGAACAACGGCATCGCCTTTAGCGACGTGGACGAGATCTGGTGGCTCGAGACCATCGGCGGTCACCACTGGATCGCCAAGCGCGTGCCCGATGACGCCTATGTGACCATGCCCAACCAGCTGGGTATCGACAGCTTTGACCTGGATGACGCCGAGGGCGCCCAGGCCGATCACATGTGCTCCGCCGACCTGCGCGCTTGGATGGCCGAGTGGCATCTGGACTTGACGCTGGGCGTTGAGGGCGACGGTCCGGCCGCGGTCTTTAACCCGCGCGAGGCCTTTGGCTCGCACAGCGACAGCGACCACGTTTACAACACGCCGCGCGCCTGGTATATGCAGCGCTGCCTTAACCCCAGCGATGTGTGGGACGGTCCCGAGGCCGACTACACGCCCGAGAGCGACGATATTCCCTGGAGCCGCGTGCCCGAGCGCAAGGTGACCATCGAGGACATCAAGTACGTACTCTCGAGCCACTACCAGGGCACGGAGTACGACTGCTACGGCAGCAAGGGCACGCCCGCCACGCGTGGCGCCTATCGCCCCATCGGCATCAACCGCAACAGCCAGCTCGCTGTGCTGCAGCTGCGCCCCTATGCGCATCCGGCCTACCGCGCCGTGCAGTGGATGGCCTTTGGCTCCAACTCGTTTAACGCGCTGGTTCCGCTGTACGCCAACGTCGAGACCATGCCCGAGTACTTTGCCGACACGCAGGCTCGCGTGACGTCCGAAAACTTCTACTGGGCCAACCGCCTGATCGGCGCGCTGGCCGACGTCCGCTTCCATGAGTGCGGCCGCGCAGTCGAGGATTATCAGGAGAAGGTCGGCGGCATGGGCCACAAGCAGATTCATGACGTCGACGCTGCCGTAGCCGTTCTGCCCGAGGCCGAGGTGCCTGCCGAGCTTGCACGCGCCAACGAGGAGTTTGCCGAGCTCGTGCGCGTGGAGACCGATGCCCTGTTGGGCAAGGTGCTCTACACCACGAGCTGCGCCATGAAGAACTCTTTCGCGATGAACGACAACGTGAGATAGGGATTTCCCGTCGATCGAATAGCGCTTAAACGCTTTGTCGCTTTCACTCAATCTTGGGTACAAGAACGCCAATGCAGTTGTTTGTGATTGGAGACAACCATGGTTATGAAACTCGATCAGCTTGTTAACGGCGCCATCAACGTGGGCTTCGGCGCCGCCGCCGTTGCCGTCGAGGGCAGCAAGAAGGTTCTCGACGACCTTAACACCAAGGGCGAGCAGGTGCGTAAGGACGCAGGCGCCCCCAGTATCGCCCGCAGTGTGTCCGACATGTTCGAACAGGCCGGCGGTACCATCTCCGATCTGACCGAGCGCTTGGGCATGCAGGGCGAGACCGCGGCCCAGCGCGTGCTCGACGAGCTCATTCTGGCTCGCGTCCGCGTCATGACAGCCCCCGAGCGCACGGCCTTCCTGGCCCATGTGCGCGACATCGTCGATTCGGTCGAGGACAACGTGACCTCGGTGCCCGTTGAGTCTGTTGAGCCCGACGACGCAGAGGACGCCGAAGAGGCCGAGTAGCAGCGCAGATGGCAGATTCCACCACCGATTACAACAATCAAGATCCCTTGTGTGACGAGGCGGCGGTTGTCGACGAGGTCGAGGCCGCCGTCTCGGGCGCTCGCAAGAAGCCTCGCGCGGTCGATATGGTCCCCGAGGAGCCCGACGCGATGGCGCCGGACGAGGAATACCAGCTCACGCCGGCGGGTCGTCGCGAACGCATCGGGCAGATTGTTCGCCTGGTCAAAAAGTACCGCGTGTGGGATAACCTCACGCCGGTTCGTTTGCGCCGCCTGCTCGAGGAACTCGGCCCCATGTTCGTCAAGATGGGGCAGATTCTGGCCAACCGGTCCGAGATTTTGCCGCAGCGGTTTTGCGACGAGCTGCGTCGTCTGCGCTCCGATGTAGAGCCGGTGCCGTATGAGGTAGTGCTCCGGTGTCTGGAAGAGGAGTACGGCCAGCGCCTGGGGCAGATGTTCGACGCGATCGACCCCAATCCGCTCGGAAGCGCGTCGCTCGCGCAGGTACACCGTGCCCGCCTGGTGACCGGCGAGGACGTGGCCGTTAAGGTGCAGCGCCCCGGTGCGCAGCAGGTTATGGCACAGGACATCGATATCATCCGCTCGGTGGTGCGTATCGTTTCCAAGTTCGTCAACACCGATCAATTCGTTGACCTGCACGGCGTAGTCGAGGAGTTGTGGACCTCGTTTCGCGAGGAGACCAACTTTTTGGCCGAGGCCAAAAACCTCAACGACTTCTACGAGTTCCATAAGAGCGTTCATGGCGTGACGTGCCCTAAATCCTATCTGGACTTGTGCACCGAGCACGTGGTGGTTATGGACTACGTCGACGGCATTTCGATCGCCGATCCTGAACGCTTGGTGGCCGCGGGCTATGACTTGGAAATGATCGGTGCCGCGATTGTCGAGGACTACTCGACGCAGGTGCTCGACGACGGCTTTTTCCATGCCGACCCGCATGCGGGAAACATTATTCTCAAGGACGGCATCGTTTACTTTATCGACTTGGGCATGGTCGGACGCATGTCGAGTCACGATCGCGGTATCGTCAAGGACATGATTTTCGCCGTGGCTGAGGGTGACGTGCCCAAGCTCAAGGATTCGCTCATGCGCTTTGCCGTGACGCGCGGCGATTCTGCCGAGCTCGACCATTCGGCCTTTTTGTCCGATCTGGACTTTATCGTCGCCGACTTTGCGGGCCTCGACCTTAAGGATCTTGATATCGGCGAGTTTTTGACCTCGCTGCTTAATCTGGCGCGCAAAAACGACGTTGAGCTGCCGAGCGTGGTGACGATGTTCGCGCGCGGCATGGTGACGCTCGAGGGTTTGCTGACCGAGTACATGCCCAACGTCAACATGATCCAGATCATCCAAACGCACATTAAAAACGAGAAAAGCACCTATACGCGCGTGCGCGACATGGGGCGCGATCTTGCCGCGAGCAGCTATCGCGCGGCGAAGGGCTCGCTCGAGGCGGCCGAGTACCTGGGCCTGGCTACGCGCATGCTCACGCGCGGTCAGCTTAAGGTGAATACGCAGATCATGAGCAGCGATAAGGCGCTGCGACAGCTGGGTGGAATTATCGACCGCATGTCGATGGCAATTGTGATCGCCGGTCTGTTTATCGGTTCGTCGGTGGTGTACTACGCGCGCATCGAGCCGGTTGTGTTTGGCATTCCGGTCATTGGCTTTTTGGGCTACGTGAGCGCGTTGGTGCTGGCGCTTATGCTGGGCCGCAATATCTGGCTCAACAGTCACGGCGGCAAGCACTAGGGGCTGCGGTCACCGTATTTTCCTATCGCAAATAATAGCTTTTACCTTGGGCTTCGCCTGCGTGCGAGGCCCTTTTGCGTGATACCATACTGACGGTAATAATCGATGGCATAGATGGTGGTGCGGAGACGCACGAATGCGCGGTTTTCCTGCGCGTTTGGGAGAATCGGGGTGCAAGTCCCCGGCTGTACCAGTAACCGTAATTCCTCTTGGCTCGGGATGTTCGCGTCGCAGATCGGACGACGTGCCCGAGTCGTTAAGGTTAAGTCGGATCGCCTCCCATCTTGCATGCGGCTGCGGCGTATGCCGCCGGCGTGCATAGGGCTCTGGAGGGAAGGGGGACCCCGATGGGGGAACTCGAGCGCAACATGCGCGATGACGTGGGGCAGCCTCAAGGCAACGCTCCAAGTACAGACAATGGGGGACAAATGGATATGTTTGAGGACGAGCGTGAGTGCGCCTCGTTGCATCGCCGTGGCGCGATTGCACGCGGTGTAGCTAAGCGCGGTCTGGTGGCATTCCTGGCCTTCGCGATGGCCTTTGGCACCACGCCGGCTCAGCTGTGGGCCGAGGGCGCCGAGGGCATTGCCGAGGCTGTGGCTCAGGCTGCGACGCCGAGTGAGGACGCAGCGCCTGCGGATGGTGCTGCCGACCAGGGCAACGTTGAGGTTTCAGATTCTGGGAGCGCGCCTGCAGCTAGTACCGCCACAACAGGGGCGGCAGCTGGCGACGAAGGCTCGGCGACGGGGGAGAACCCTGCCGCGAGCGAGCAGTCTTCGACGGCATCCGCTGGTCAAGCAGGATCTGCCGCCGTGGCTGCCGTCCAGGCAGAGAACCCGACGGAAACTGGCGATGTCGCCAAGAAGCAAGTCGAGGTCTCGTTCTCGATTATCGGCACCGATGCCGACGGCAAGGCTCAGACCTGGGTGGCACCTACGCAGCTCAAGCTCGACGAGGGCGCGACGGCTGCGGATGCCTTTATTAAGCTGCAGGAGAAGACGGGCTTCAAGGCGGACTACGATCCGAACACGGCATACGGGTTCTACCTCAAAAGCATCACATCCCCGAGCGATGGCCGCACGCTTGTCTACGATCCGACGACTTATGCCTTCTGGCAGCTGTTCGTCGATGGCGCGTCTTCCTCGGTTGGCGCGAGCAGCATCAAGCTCACCCAGGGGCAGAAGATTGAGTTTGCCTATACGGCTGGTAGCGCGTCCCCTGTCGTTAAGGACCAGGTTGCCGCAAATGTGACCGTCATTGGTCGCGATGCCCAGGGCAAGACTCAGACTTGGGTCGATAACGCGCAGTATGTGGTGACGTCCGGCTCGAGCGCACTTGACCTTACGAAGGTCGCGCTCGAGGCGAATGACATCGACGCCGTTGCTGCGGGCTCCTTCATTCTGAGCCTTAAGTACAACGGCGTTGAGCTGGGTACGCCGCTCGATTATTCGACCTATTGGCAGCTGTTCATCAACGGCAAGTCGAGCGACTACACGGCAGACAATGTCACCATTCATGCTGGCGATACCGTTACGTGGTTCTACGGTGGCTGGGGCGACCAGTTGCCCTCTGATTCCGTCCGTGCCTCCGTTCAGGTCCTCGGTAAGGACAAGGACGGCAAGCAGCAGGTTTGGGCCTCGACGGGCCAGACGAGTCTCAAGGCTGGTTCCACTGCTAAGGATTTGCTGGAGCAGACTGGTCTTACCCTCGATGCTAAAGAAGAGTCTTGGGGTTGGTACCTCAGCGGCATTACCTCGCCGCTTGACGGTAAGACCTATGAGTATGATCCTGCGACCAAAAGTTATTGGCAGTTCTATGTAAATGGCAAGTTCGCCCAAGTCGGGGCCGACAACTACGAACTCCAAGAGGGTGACGCCGTCACCTTTATGTATGGTGCTGACGCCGATGCCCTCCCCGGTCAGGTTCTTGGGTCCGTCGATGTTATCGGTCCCGATGTCAACGGCAACAATACTCGCTGGGGCTCGGCAAGCAATGTTTCCCTGCCCGAAGGCTCTACGGCCCAGGACCTTATTGAGACGGTTCTGAAGGCGAAGGGCGTTACGTACAACGGCTCCCAGAGTGGTGAGTACTGGTTCCTGAATTCCATTACTTCGCCGTTCGATCACAAGCCGTATGGCTGGGATGGTGCGACCAAGAAATATTGGCGTCTGTTTATCAACGGAGAGCCCTCATCTCTCTGCGCCAACCAGGTCACGCTCAAGAGCGGCGACAAGGCTACGTTTGCCTACACCACCGATAAATCGCCCATGCCCGATCCCGACAAGATTGTCGTGGACCCGAGTGCAACGACTCCTGATTGGGATGCCGAGTGGGCCGGCTACGGCAACGGTGGCAACGGTTCGACCGTAACGGATGCCAAGACACCTGCGCAGGCCGCCGGTCTTAAGTGGGCCTTCGATTGGAAGGCCGAGTCTGGTCAGCAGTATGCCAACTGCAGCGAACCTGTCATCGCTAACGGCTTTGTGTACATCGCGACCGAGAACGAGCTCATTAAGATCGATTCGTCCACGGGCAAAAAGGTTGCCTCTGCGCCGCTTGCCTCCAAGGTGAGCTATACCTCTCGTCCGATCTATACCAACGGCCTTATCATCGTTCCGCTCAACGGCGGTGCGGTCCAGGCGATTACTGCAGACAAGCTGATCTGCAAGTGGCTGACGCCTGGTTTGACGGACTTGACGCAGAGCTCCTGCACCGTCGTTTCGGACGGCGAGTATGTCTATGTTGGTACGGTCGATATTTCGTATGACGAGAACTACAACGCGACCTACGGCAACGGCTCCCTGAAGCGTATCAAGATTGCCACGGGCGAAGTCTCTTGGCAGAACATTGACCCTTCCGAGGGCTATTATTGGACTGGCGCTGCGCTGACGGATAAGTACACCATTGTTCCTACGAGCGCGGGCACGCTTAAGTGCATTGATAAGACGACGGGCGATGTCGTTTCGACCATGAAGCTCGGCGCTGTCGCAAATGCCGATTGCATTGCCGATCCGTCCAATGGTTCGACCTTCTATCAGATGACGCACGACGGAAAGCTCCATGTGATTTCGCTTTCGGCGAAGGGTGTGCTGAGTGAACAGAAGACGGTTGATCTGGGCCTTACGAATAATCTGAGCGCCCCAGCGGTGTCTGGTGACAATCTGATTGTCGGCGGACAGACGGCTACGGGCTCTGCTCTGGTTCTCTATAACCTGAAGACGGGTAAGACCACGATGGTCGCTGCTGCCGACGGCAAGGCGCTGCCGGCTGGCCTCAACGGTATTGCTGCTACTCCGCTGGTGAGTGTTCAGGGCGGCAAGACCTATGTGTACTTCACCGTGAACAGCGCGGATAGCAAGGATTACGTCAACTACTCTGCTGGCGGTGGCGTGTATCGCTATACGCTTGGCGACGCAGAGGCGACGCAGATTTATGATGCGGCTGGCCATTACCAGTACTGTGACTCTCCGGTCATTGCCGATGCTTCTGGCAACCTCTACTACATCAATGATTCGGGTACTCTGTTCAAGCTGGGGGCTGTCGAGTCTTGGACGGTTGCCTTTAATTCCAACGGCGGGTCTGCTTGCGACACTAAGTTCGTTGCTACGGCCGACGGCAAGCTGGTCAAGCCGGCCGATCCGACGCGCGATGGCTACACTTTCGGCGGTTGGTTCACCGATGAGGCTTGCACGCAGGCGTATGACTTCAGTACGCCGGTGACGGCCGATCTGACGCTGTATGCCAAGTGGACCAAGAATGCTGTTAACCCTGGCGGTAATGGCGGTTCTGGCACTAATGGTGGTAACGGTGGCGCTGGCAACGGTTCTGGTGCTGGTGCCGGCACTGGCACGGGTTCCGGCTCTGGCACGAAGGGCCAGCAGGCTGGCGGCGTTGTCGCCCCGGGTCATAAGCCGGCGACCAAGACGACGGTGTCGACCAAGACCGAGACCAAGGACAACAAGTCCGACAAGAAGGACTCCGATAAGTCCGATAAGAAGGACGAGAAGAAGTCTGACAAGAAGTCTGACAAGAAGGACAGCAAGTCCGACAAGAAGTCCGATTCCAAGTCCGATACGGGTGCTGCTTCCACGACCACTGCTAAGAAGTCCTCTAGTGCCTCCGAGCAGGAGGCTGGCACCAACCCGCTCGCCATTGTTGGCGTTGCCGCCGGCGTCATCGGTCTCGCCATCGTCGGCGTGTTCGTGTTCACCAAACGTCGGTAGGTGAGGGCTGTGTCCAATAAATCCAAGGACGCTGACCCCAAGCAACCAGATTCCTCGTTCATTCAGTTCGACGATACAAAGCAACAGGGCGCCGCTTCGGCGGCGTCCGCCCCTCGTCGCAAGGCGCTCCTTGGCGTTTTGACTGCCGCGTGCACCATTCTGATCGTCGTCTCGCTGGGCTTCGTCCATCCTTCCGAGAGCGGCGCCTGGTCCATCGACTGGATCATTCAGGCCGTGACGGGGGAGAGCGTCGTCACCAAGGACACCAAGGCGTCTGGCTCGACTATGGCTTCGGGCGAGGCCAGTTCCGAGGACTCCAAGTCATCGAATGATGCAAAAGACGAGTCCAAGGGTTCGAACGACGGCAAGGACGATTCCGAGTCTTCGGACAAGGAATCGGATAAAAGCTCGGATAGCAAGAAGTCCGATGGTCAGGACGGCAAGAAGTCTGGCGATAAATCCGCTGCCCAAAATACGGGAGTCGGCGATACTTCCAATGCGTCTGGCGGTGGTCAGTCGTCTGATGGAGCCTCATCCTCTAATGGTGGAAACGCCTCCTCGGGCGGCCAGAGCGGCTCGCAGGAGTCCAGCTACATAACAGTGACGGTTTCGGTCACATCGAGCGCTGTGGGCAATCCTGTATCTTCTGGTGGCACCTTCACCTTTAACGAGGGCGCTACGGCCTACGATGCCCTGTGCGCGCTGGGCCTTTCCGTGAACGCGCACGGCTCGTCGTACGGTACGTATGTTGCCGGCATTGGCGGTTTAGCCGAGAAGGAGCACGGCAGCACGAGTGGCTGGATGTATTCCGTTAATGGTGTTACGCCCAACACGGCGTGCAGCAACTACGTCCTATCCAACGGCGACAGCGTTGTCTGGTATTACGTAACGGGCTAAATGCCTCGACATACCACGCCAAACGGGCGGTTCGGACCAACATCCGAGCCGCCCGTTTTTATGCGAATGGGATACCGTTTCCCAATCGAGGCTCAACCGGATATTGCATCCCGCTCTGTAGGCGAATTCCGGGACACAGTTTCCGCATCAGCATTCATTGGGAAAGTGCATCCCGTTCTAGACGTCGATAACGGGATGCGCTTTCCGTTTCGGCGTCCGCGGGAAACCGCGTCCCGGACTCACCGCTCAGACCGGGACACAGTTTCCGCTAGGACGGCGTTGCGGAAGCTGTATCCCATTCTGAGGCTGCAATCTGGGATGCACTTTCCGGAACGGCGCTCATGGGGAAGCTGCGTCCCATTCATGCCCTGTAGCCCGCCTCGTGCGCCTTCCTCGGCAGGCTCTGCAAACAAAAAGCCGGTTGGAACGTGAATTCCAGCCGGCTGCGAAGCGAGATTATGTTGGGCCGTCTACGCGTCTACGACTGCGCGCCCTCGAGGAAGAGGCGACGGCTAAAGTAGTTGTACCAGGTGACGAGGAACGTGGCGATGGCCTTCATGGCCTGGTAGCCGATGCTCAAAAACGTGACGCCCACAAACATGTACAGGTCGTTGAGGCCCAGGCCGATCACCGACAGGATGGTGAAGATCGTGAACTCGCGCTTGCGGCTCATGCCCTCGCGATGGTCGAACACGTACTTCATGCTGAGCCAGTAGTTGACCACGACGGACGTGGTAAACGAGACCGTGGTGCTCATCAAAAAGTCGAGGTGAAACAGCTCGACGAGCGCAATGAGCATACCCCAGTCGATGCCAAAGGAGATAAGACCCACGACAGCGAACTTGAGGAACTGCTTGGTATGAGGTTGTGCCAGTGCCTTGCGCACGTAATCACATCCAATGCGTTGATGAATCGAGCAGAGGATACTTTAGAGCTTTTGCAAGGGAAACGTAAGGTCCTTGCCAAGAACTATACGAACTCGCCAAATTTTCAAGAGCTAATCCGCAAACGTTGAAAATTTGCCCGTAAACGAGCAAAGCCCACGAACGACACAGCGCTCGACGTGCGTCATCCGTGGGCATCGTAAAGCTGTAAGGTTGCGAGTTACTTGGTCTCGTCGCCTTCCAGGAAGATCTTTCGGGTCACAAAGTTGTAGACCATGACAAGCGCGGTGGCGCAGATCTTGGCGATATTGGCCTCGAGTCCCAGACCGGCGTTGAGTGTCAACACGATAGCGTCGTTGAGTACCAGGCCGATCACGGACAGCACGACAAAGATAATGAACTCGCGGCGGCGGCTCATGCCTTCCTTGTGCGCAAACACGTATTTCATGCTTGCGAGGTAGTTAAAGATGAGTGAGATGATGAAGCCGCTGGTGTTGGCGATTAGGATGTTGAGGCCCAGACCGTAGTGGAGCAGATTCATAATGCCAAAGTCGATGACCGTGGCAATGACGCCGACGACGCCAAACTTCATGATCTGCGCAAGGAGCTTTTGCATGGTACCTGCCTTATGGTGGCGCCGGGGCGCCGCGGGGATTACAAACTCAGCAAGTTTAGCCAATCCCCACGGGTGGTGCTAGGCGCGCTCCTCGATAGCACCGTTTCTATATGCATCGAGCAGCTGGCGCAGGTCCTGGATCTGGCTGCGGATCTTGGCACCGGAATCGGTGTCGCTCACCATGCGGCGACGGTCGGCCTCGTCAAAGCGGTTGGTCTCGCTTTCGATATCGACGTTGCGGGTGAGTGCCTCGGCAACCGTCGTAAAGGCCCGGTGCGACTTGAGGCGGCAGCCGCGCGAGCTCGAGATGAGCGTATAGCCGGCGATACCCGTCTTGGGATGGTAAGCGCGGCAGAAGCCGCCATCGATGACCAGCAGCTTGCCCTCGGCGCGGATGGGCTGCTCGCCCTTGGTGGTTTTAACGGGCGTGTGGCCGTTGATGATGTGACCGGTCGGTGAGCATGCCATGGGCGCGACGCCAAACTCGCGCATGATGTCGTCGCAGACCGAGGGTGACTTGGTAAGCGAAAAGTACGGGTCCATCGGCTCGACCCAGGTGCTCTTATCGGCGATATAGGCGCGCTCAAAGGTGCGCACCAGGCGTCCGCTGGCGGGTGAGTTAAAGCCGATCCACAGGTACCACATCCAGTCGAGGGCGTCGCGGTCGCCCATGCGCCAGGCGCGGCGGGCGATGTGGTCGCAAAAATCGAGATAATCGCGGCCAGCGTGCCAGGTGCCCAGGCAGTTCATGCTGCTAAAGGTGCCGTCTTCGTTGAGTGGCACGCAGCCGTGGAAGAGCAGGTTGCCGTTGGCGACTTTGTACATCGAGCCGTGGGAATAGAGGAAATCGATATGGCGATGCAGGTGATCGGCGGTGACAAACTCGGACACGAGCTTGTCGATGATGTGCTGCTCCTGAGACGTGAGCGTATAGGGGTCCGCCGGGTCGACGGTGGGGAAGTCGTTGGTCGTGAGCGGCCATACGCTGCCGTCGGCGAGCGTGACCGTGCCGGTGTCGTGATCGATCTTGTCGAGTAACAGGCGGTCGGTCATGTCGAACTCGGGATGGCGCTGGATAATCTGGCCCTCGAGCTTAAAGAGCAGCACGTTGATGGCCTTGATCAGCGGGGTGATGGACTCACCGGCGGTGTAGGTGGCATCAGCAAAGGCGACAAGTTCACGCAGCGAGATGCCGTAGTCGTTCTCGAGGATCTCGTAGTTGTCGTAGCGTAGGTTGTTGCGCAGCACCGTGGCGATGCAGGCGGGCTCACCGGCCGCAGCGCCCATCCACAGCAGGTCGTGGTTGCCCCACTGGATGTCGAGTGAATGGTAGGTGAGCAGGCGGTCCATAATCTTGGCCGCGCCGCCACCGCGGTCGAAGATATCGCCCACCAGGTGCAGGTGGTCGACGGCCAGGCGCTTGATGAGCGAGGCGAGCGACTCGATAAAGTCGTCGGCGCTGGCGGTCTCCAGGATGGACTCCACGATACGCTCGTGATAGCGCACGCGATAGTTGTTCTCGTCCGGGTGCGTGTGCAACAACTCGTCGATGATGTAGGCGTAATCGCGTGGGATGGCCTTACGAACCTTGGAGCGGGTGTAGCGGCTTGAAAGCGAACGAGCGACCATGATGAGCTGGTCAAGCATCGTTTTGTACCAGGTGGGCGAGTCCTCGCGCTGGCTGCGGACCAGCTCGATCTTCTCGTGCGGGTAGTAGATGAGCGTGCACAGCTCGCCCTTTTCGTCAAAGGTGAGCGTGTCGCCAAAAATCTCGTCGACATGCTCGCGCACGACGCCCGAGCAGTTGTTGAGGATGTGCATAAAGGCTTCGTACTCGCCATGCACGTCGCTCATAAAATGCTCGGTGCCCTTTGGCAGGTTGAGGATGGCCGAGAGATTGATGATCTCGGTAAACGCGGATTGCTCGGTGGGAAATTGTTTCGACAGCAGACGCAGATACTTGAAGTCTTGCGGATTGCGATCGAATGCGACCATGAAACACCTTCCGATGGAGCTGGTAAAACTGATAAACAGCGTCAAACGTTTATCAGTATGCGCCGCTTTTGTTTCGATTTTGCGCCAGCGGCTGAATTGTCGGCTGAACGGTTTGGTAAATCGATTTAGTTGAGGTAGATATGGCGGTTGAGTGGAGACGACAGAGGGTGTTTTCTCAGATATTTATGCGTGGGGCCGGTGGAGACGATGGTGGTAAAGATGTTCGCTATTTTTGGTTCGATTTGGTAAATAGTGGACATATGTACCGTATGTAGGCTCACTGTGCGATAATTTGCGCAGCAATGAGTAAGGAGCCTCATATGAGTGATTTTGTCCTGACCTGTGAATCTGCCGCCGACCGAACTCGGGAGTTCTTTGAATCGCGCAATATTCCCGTCGCGTATTTTCATTACGAGATCGACGATGTTGTCTATACGGACGATCTGTATCAGTCGATTACGCCGGACAAGTTTTTTGCCCAGATTGCCGCGGGCGCCATGCCCAAGACGTCTCAGGTGAGCGTGGGTGAGTACGAGGAGTTTTGGGAGCCGTTTGTTGCCGAGGGTAAAGACGTGCTGCACCTGGCGTTGTCGTCGGGTATTTCGGGCACGTATGGATCGGCCTGCGTTGCGGCACAGATGCTCGCGGATCGCTATCCCCGGGGCGGCAAGGTGCGCGTCATCGATTCGCTGGGGGCGTCTTCGGGCTTTGGCCTGTTGCTGGAATATGCCGCCGATGTGCGCGATAGCGGGGCTTCACTCGACGAGACGGCTGCCTGGATCGAGGAGCACAAGCTCAACCTGCACCACTGGTTCTTCTCGACCGATCTGTCGAGCTACCTGCGCGGCGGGCGCATTTCGGCTGCGAGCGCGATCATCGGCACGGCGCTTAAGATTTGCCCGCTTATGACGGTCGATTGCGAAGGTGGGCTGTCGCCACGTGAGAAGATTCGCACTAAGAAGCGCGCGATTTCCGAGATGGCTAAGACCATGGTGGCACATGTGCAGGACGGTGCGGATTATTCGGGTAAGTGCATCATGTCGCACTCGGCGTGTCGCGAGGATGCCGAGGCAGTTGCGGCGCTGATTGAGGAACAGGTTCCGCAGCTTAAAGGCAAGATTGAGATCAATGACATCGGTACTCTGATTGGCTCGCATACTGGACCTGGTACGGTGGCGCTCTTCTTTATGGGCGACAAGCGCGTGGATTAATTTGCCCCATCACATCGCTGCATGATTGCTCAAACGAAAACGGCCCGCCTCACGTTTGTGGGGCGGGCCAAGATGTTTTGCTAGCGTTTCTTTCCGCGGAAGAAGAAGCCGTGCAGTGACGGCTTGAGGCCGCGGTTGGCGCGATGCTCCTCGACGCGCTCGTGGATCGAAGCGACGCGCTCGATGACTTCGTCGGGAATCGGCACGTCGGGATTCATGTTCTCGACCTGGCTGACCTCGGCGGCGGAGACCTGGTCGATAATGGGCACATCGTCGTGCGAGATGACAGGTGTGGCGTCTTCCTTCATCTTGCGATAACGCTGCATCATGTCGGTCTGTAGCTGCTGGGCCGAAGGCGGCGTCCAGATGATGGCGTTGGCGCCGGCGGCGATGGTTTCACGGATGCTCTCTGGCGTCTTGCCGCCCGGCGCGATGAGCGGCAGGTTGGGATAGTGCTTGCGCAGCTCGCGTAGGACCTGGGGCGTGTTCTTGCCGGCGGCGATGTTGAGAATCTTGGCTCCAGCGCGCACCTTGGCGTGGGCATCGTCGTCGCAGCGAACGACCGTAGCGATGACGGGGATGTCGGCGATGTTGGTGATGTGCTCGACCATCTCGGCGGTGGCGGGGGAGTTGACCACGCATCCCGCCGCGCCCTGCATCTCGGAGACGGCTGCCATCTGCACGGAGCGCTTACCAGTGGTGGTGCCACCGCCCACACCTACAAAGACCGGGCACTCGGCGACGGTCAGCAGCGCTTGCGTAATGGCGGGCTGCGGCGTGAAAGGGTAGACCGCAAAGACGGCATCGGCGTTGGAGTTGCGGATAACCGCGACATCGGTGGTGTAAATGAGCGACTTGATGCGGCGGCCAAAGAGCGTGAAGCCGCTGGCCTCCTCAATCTCGTCAGGCATGCGAAGGGCCGCCTTGCGCAAACGCCCGTCGATGGGCAGCGGCTCCATGGGGAGCAGTCCGTTGGGGGTCACGGCTACCTGGGGCTCGGTGAACTCGTCTGCGAGCTCGACCTCGGAGAAATCGACCGAGGCGACGATGTCCTCGTGAACCTCGGCGGGCACATCCATGGGGGCTTGGTCGTTTGCCGCGGCAGGCGTGTCGAAGGAGCTGGTGCCGACGAAGGCGTCGACGCGCTCATTTAGATCGTTGAGGGTATCCATGGAAGCTCGATTCTATGCGATGACGGCCGGCGCGATGCAGCCGGAATTGCGAATGCTAAATCGTTTGACGAGTTGATTTTTCCCCGCCACGCAATTCGTTAGACCGAAGGGCCGGCGAACGTGAAGGAGCTGTGGTGGCGGGGATCGAGGTGCTATCTTGAAAGTCCCGTTTAAAAGAGAGGTGACGCGGTATGGAATTGACAGCAATGTTTGGCTCGATTGGCCTGTGTGTGGGCGCAATTGTTGCCGCCGCGGTCATCTACTTTGTGGTCACGGCCATTAAGGGCAAAAGGGCCGAACGCAAGGAGCGCACGATGCTTAAACAGCATCGCGACCAGCAGGGCAAACGCGCACGGAGATAGCTTGTTGAGTTTTGGATCCGTGCGCTAACTGCGTTTTCGGATCAGGGCAATGTAGAAGCCCTCAAAGTCGCGGCTGGGCGGAATGGTGAGCGTGCCGGGCAGGCCGTTGGCGATGGCCGATACCTGACCCGCGGCAATGGCTTCGGTCAGGGCGTTGGACTCGATGCGCGGCTCCTCACCAGCTTCCTGGGCGCGGCGTGCCTCACTTTCGCTCGGCGTGCCATCGAGGGGGATAAGCTCGCAGTCCATGTGCTTGTCGAGGGCCTCTTGCAGGGCGTCCTCGTTTTCCTGCGGCAAGATCGAACAAGTCGAATAGACGAGCGTGCCGCCCGGTTTGAGGGCTCCCATGGCGCGGTCCAGAAGTGCTCGCTGCGAGCGGGCGCACCTGCTCAGCAACTGCTCGGTGAGGCCGCGCAGGCTCTTCTCGTTGCCGCTGATGACGGTGCCCGTGCCGGTGCAGGGAGCGTCGAGCAGGATACGGTCAAAGCGGAAGAACTCGTCGAGCTCGCGTGCGTCGATGCGCATGACGGGCACGTTTTTTGCGCCTTGGCGGTGGAGGTTGGCTTCGAGCTTCTCGGCGCGGGGAATGCTCATCTCGCAGGCGGTGAGGTGTGCCTGGCCCTGGGTGAGGGCGGCGATCTGCGTCGTCTTGCCGCCGGGGGCCGCGCACATGTCCAGGATGTCCTCGCCGGCCTGGGCGCCCAAGACCAACGGCGGCATCATGGACGACAGACTTTGCAAGTAGATCTTGCCGTCGCGGTAGATGTCGAGGTCCCACAGGTCGGAAACCTGGGCCTCGGGCAGGATGGAAGCGTCCGGGTACCATGCGACGGGGCGGTGGGCGATGCCGGCGGCATCGAGCGCCGCGGCGATGTCCTCGGCGGTTGCCTTGAGCGTGTTGGCGCGCAGCGTGACCGGGCGTGTGGCCGCGGCGCCGAAGCCCTCGATCATAAGCTCGGCATCGGCGGGCGCATAGGCGCCGGCGACCGTGTCGACCATAAAGCGCGGCAGGTCGGCGGCGGAGTGTTGGGCGGCAAGCTGGTCGGAAAGCTCGGTGGCGGCAAACTGCCTGAGCTTGAGCTCAGCCTTGACCTGCTTTTTCTGCTTACGACGACGCGGCTTGGACATCCGTCTTTCCTTCCCATTCCATTACATGTCGAGTGTTTAGTACTGGCTCTCGTGCTTGCTGAAGAAGTCGAAGCGCGGGGGCAGCGGCTTCACGCGGTGCTCGCCGGGCTTCTCGCCCAGGCTCTCCACAAACTCGTCCGTGGAGGCAAAGATGTTATCCCAGCTAAAGAAGGCGACCGGATCGACGTCGAAGTACTCGCAGATGAGCTCGCAGCCGGCAGGGACGATGCCGTGCATGAGCACGGTCGCCACGCGCAGCTCGGTGAAGGCATCGACCAAGGCCTGCGTCATCGCCGCATTGGCCGGCTCGCCCTCGAGCTTGTTGGCGGCCTTGGAGGCATCGCTCCAGCGCTTGTTTGCGGCGCGCAGGTAGTCGTCGCACACGGCGAGCGCGCGGTGCGTCTCGAACTTGTACATGGCCTGCTCAAACGCGAGGGCGGCCTGCTCGGCGGCTTCGACCACGGTGGCGGAGGCGGCACCGGCGGGGATGCAGCCGTTGCGGTAGGGGCTCTCGTCGCCCTCCTTGATGGCGACGCCGTAGAAGCAGCTGCGGGCCAGACGGTTGAAGACGCCGGTCAAAAGGGCGCTCTCCTTAAGGGCCGGATCGATGACGCGCTTGTCGTCGCAGGCGCGTACCTCGTTGCCGTCCTTGTCCTTGCCGGTCACACGCGTGTCGTATGCCTTGGGGCTAAAGCTCACCGGCTTTTCGGATAGGCCGAGCGACAGCCAGTGCGCGCGCATCTGCTCGCAGGTGTAGTGGTTGAGCAGGTCGTCTGCCGGCGGGGGAGGCGTCTGCGAGGACGAGCTGGCCTTTTTGCCCATGTAGAGCAGGTGGTAGCAGGCGCTGACGGTGCTCTGCGTGAGGTCCCAGCCCAGGGCCTCCCACATGGCGGTCTGCGCGATGCAGTAGAAATAGATGTTGTCCTGACCGATGAACTGGTAAATCTGAGCGTCGTCAGAGCACCACCAGTCGCGCCAGTCGAGCGAGCTGTGCTGGTAGGTGGGTGCGGGCACCTGCGTGGAGTCGGCGGCGGGCTCGCCCATGAGGGCGGCATCCTGGGCGGCGACGCCCTCGGTCACGCCGGCGGCCTTGGCATCGCGCGCGAGCACGGTACGCGTATAGCTGATGGGCGCCCACAGGCTCTCGGGCCAGCACCAGCAGGTGACGTCGGAGACGCCATCGACCTCGGGCACCGGAACGCCCCAGTCGATGTTGCCGGTGATGCGGAAGGGCACGAGTGCCTTGCCGCTGCGGAAGCGCACACCACCGTTGGCGAGCACCGCGTGGGCGTCGTCGCGCTCCTTCCAGCTGGGGAAGGTGACGGTAAAGCTGCTCTTGTTGCCCTCGGGCTCCAGCACGGTGTGCTCGGGGAGCTGGTCCTCGACGGCATCGAAGGCCTCGCGGAACTTGTTCTGGATGTAGAGCTGAGCCGGCAGCAGCCACTCCTCCATGGTCTTGGAGACCACGGAGCGAACCTGCGGGTTCTGGGCGAGCTTGGCGGTGTAGGTCTTCATAAAGTCGAGGTAGGCCGGCAGGTCAAAGTAGAGATTGTCGACCGGGCGCAGCTCGGGCACCTCGCCGGTGAGCTGGCTCTTGGGCGCGATGAGCTCCTCGGGCTCAAACTGGTGGCCCAGATCGCACTCGTCGGCGTACGCCTTCTCGGACTTGCAGCCCTGGATGGGGCAGCGGCCGATGACCTGGCGGCCGTTGAGGAACGTGCCGGCCTTGGCATCGTAGAACTGCAGCGTGGAGCGCTTGGAGATGGTGCCCTGCTCGTGCAGGCGCTCGATAATCTCGGCAGTCACCTCGTTGTGGATCTGGGCCGCCGGCTCAAGGCCCGAGCCGCCGTAGATGTCGCAGCTGATGTTGTAGTTGTTGAGGGTCGCGGCCTGGCGGGAGTGATTGGACTCGACATACTCGCCGATGGACTTATCGTAGCCTTCGTTCTCCTTGAGCTTGCGGTAGCTCTCCATGATGGGCGAGCCGTAGCAGTCGGTGCCCGAGGTGAAGATGACGTTTTCGCGGCCCAGGCGGTCGCGCAGGAAGCGGGCGAAGAAGTCGGCCGGGACAAAGACGCCGCCAACGTGGCCAAAGTGAAGGCCCTTGTTGCCGTAGGGCTCGCCGGCGGTAACGATGGCGCGGCGCGGCCAGCTGGGACGGTCGTTCATGGAGTATTTGGATGCCATGGGACTCCTTCGCATATTGTAAGAGCGCAGCCGGGCACGGGGTTCGGCGGCGCGGTGGTCAATTCGTGCATATCGTTCGACATTATCGCACATGCGGACGGGTACGTGGCAGGGGCGCTATCCTAAGATGCTATGAATGAGATTTCCAACATACATGCGTTTGAGGACGAGGATTTTCTGCACGCCTGCTTTGTGTGGGGGATGGTCGTAGTCGGCGTGTTTGCCGTGTGCCTGGTGCCGGTGTTTATGCTGCTGGGCGGGCCTGCAGACTTGGATGCGGCTGACGCGGGCGGCTGGACGGCGGTCTTGGGCTGGATAGTCGGCTTGGCTGCGGTCTCAATGGCGTCGTTTGCCGTGCACGAGCTGGTGCACGGTGTGTTTTTTAAGCTGCTGGCGCCCGCGAGTGCGCACGTGACTTTTGGAGCGAACCGTGAGACGTGCATGATCTATGCCTGCGCCGAGGGGATTGTGTATTCGCGCCGGCGGTATATGGCGGTTTGCCTGGCGCCGACGGTTGTTGTGACGGCGGCGTTTGCCCTGGGATTTGCGTTTTCTGGGTATCCGCTGCTGTGCTACCTGGCGGCTGGTTTGCACCTTTCGGGATGCACGGGCGACTGGTATTACGTGCGGACGATCCTGCGCGACCGCCGCATTGCCGCCTGCGAGGACACGTCCTTTGGCGTGCGCTTTTTCGCAAGGTAGTCTTTTTGGGATGATTTTTCTGGGACGGGGATTAAAAAATCATTGCGGGGGAGGAGATGTCGATGAAGCCGTTGTTGCTGCATGCTTGTTGCGCGCCATGCTCGCTTGAGCCGGTTCGCCTGCTGCGCGAGGAGGGGTTTGAGCCCACGATTTGCTGGACCAATCCCAATATTCAGCCGCGCGATGAATGGCAGCGTCGTTTGGACGAGCTGCGCCGGTGGTGTGCCGACGGCGACATCGAGCTCATCGAGGCCGGGGAGGACCGCGAACGCTGGGAGACCGGCGTGGCCCCGTTGGGTGCCGATCGTCCCCGTCGCTGTCGCGTGTGCTATGCCTTGCGCTTGGCCGAGGCATGCCGCGTTGCCCAGGAGCGCGGGTTTGAATATGTGGGTACGACGCTCGCCGTCTCGCCGTACCAGCTGTTCGACACCTGCAATGACGTACTCGAGCGCCTGGCGGCAGCACGTGGGCTCACCCCGGTGATCCGCGATTTTCGCCCGTATTATCCCGAGGCTACGCGCCGTTCGCGCGAACTGGGCATGTATCGACAGAACTACTGCGGCTGCCGCTTTTCTGCCGTCGAGGCGGCCATGGACCGCGCTCGCATTCGCGACGAGCGCAAGGCTGCCAAAAAGTAGTTCATTTGGGACGTCAGCCTGCTAGGATGTAGGGCGGACTTTAGCTATATAAGGAGAATCCGACGTGTCTATGCGTACCGATGATTTTGACTACAACCTTCCCGAGGAACTGATCGCCCAGGCTCCCGCCGAGCCGCGCGACTCCTGCCGCCTGCTGGTGGTGGATCGCAAGGGCTCCCAGGCGGGAACGCCGCTGGAGCATGGCGGCACCGTTGAGCACCGCATCTTCCGCGACATCATCGACTATATCGAGCCGGGCGACGTGCTCGTCATCAACAAGACGCGTGTGATGCCGGCCCGCCTGATCGGTCGCAAAGCCGGCTCGGGTGGCGTGGTCGAGACGCTGCTGCTCAAGCGCCGCGAGGATGTTGACCCGCTGGGCCATGTTTGGGAGTGCTTGGTCAAGCCGGGCAAGCGCCTGAAGCCCGGTGCCCAGATTGAGTATCGCGCCGGTGGCGCCCATGCGCCCGAGGGGGCTCCCGTGGTGCTGACGGCCGAGGTCATCGACTTTGTCACCGATAGCCGTGGTGGCCGTCTGGTGCGCTTTGAGCCGGCCGGTTGCAATGCCGCCGGCGACCCGCGCACGCTCGACGAGGCCATCCATGCGGCCGGCCACGTGCCGCTGCCGCCCTACATTACCGATTACGAGGGCGACCCCGAGAAGTACCAGACCGTCTACGCCATGAAGGAGGAGCACTCGGCTGCCGCTCCTACGGCGGGTCTGCACTTTACTCCCGAGCTCATGGCCGCTATCGAGGCCAAGGGCGCGAAGTTTGCCGCCGTCGAGCTCGAGGTGGGCATCGATACCTTCCGCTTGGTGGAGGAGGACGACCCTACGCAGCACGTCATGCACACCGAGCGCTACCACGTGTCGCAGGAGGTTGTCGACGCCGTGCATAAGGCGAAGGCCGAGGGTCATCGTGTGATCGCCGTCGGCACCACCGCGGTGCGCTCGCTCGAGAGTGCGTTTGACGCGGACGCGCCGGTGTCCGATCCGGCTGTGACGGCGCGCTATTTTGAAGGCCGCGAGGACGGTGCCGACACGCTCGGCCGCGGCGACATCGTGGCGCGCGAGAACGCCACGACGCAGCTTTACCTCATGCCCGGCTCGACCTATCACGTGGTCGACGCGCTGATCACGAACTTCCACGTGCCGCGCTCCACGCTCATGATGCTCGTAAGCGCGCTTGCCACCCGCGACCAGATCATGGATGCCTACGCCGCTGCTATCGAAGAGCGCTACCGCTTCTTCAGCTTTGGCGACGCGATGCTCATTTTGTAGGTTACGGCGTTTTACAAACGCCGTAACCGGCCGACGCTGCAAACCCCCCTAAGCGGCAATCTGATGTTCAATCGTCGGGCATGACCAGAAGGTCAATGCCCCCCTCTTTCACGTCACCTTGCTCGCTTAGGGGCGTTTTCGCTGACTTTGCCAAAGCATCGGCAGGTACTCATTGGGGACGTACTTAAATGAGTGCCTGCAGAATGAGAGTGGATAATCTCCCGTTTTTGGCCTGCTTGGGGGCTCAAAGTGGGAGATTATCCACTCTCGTCATTGGGCTAGTCGTTGGGGACGTTCTTGTTTGACTAGTCGTTTAAGAACGTCCCCAATGACTACTTGCTCGCGAACAGCCAGATCAAGATGATCACGAGAACTACGGCAACGATGCAGACGATGGCGCCGGTGAATTTGATGCGTGAGTCGCGGGTACGTTCGCGCACCGCGTCCTCGGTGGCCTCGAGCTGGGCGACTTCTCGCTCGGTCTCGGTGTGTTCGGCTTTGTCTCGGGCCAAGGATCCTGCAAGCGACTCAGTAATCTCTGGGTGGTCGTGCACTTCGGTCGCCTGTTCGATGATCGACTGCGCATGTGCGGCATCTGCTTGGGCGTTGGCGATGCTCTGCTCCTGGTCGCGGCGTGCCTTGTCCTCGGCAGTGATCTTCTCGCGCAGTTCGCGCTGACGAGTCGCGGCGGCAGTCTTCGCCGTCTGCAGGTCGTCGCGCGCGGCATCGGCTTCGGTCGTCACGGCTTGGTGCGCGCGTTTTGCGTCGGCGATAGGGGCTTGAGCCTGCTCGACGGCCTGCTCGGCTGCGGCAAGCGAGTGCTCAAGGTCGGCGGTGATGCGCGGGACATCTTCTTCGGCTTTACGCAGGGCATCTGCCGTGTCGGAAATCTGCATCGAGAGCTCGCTGGTGCGCACCGTATAGTTGGCGGGATTTGCCGAGGGATTGCGTTGCAGCTCGGCATACTCATGACGCAGCGTCTCGAGCTGGGCGCGCGTGGCGTCGACGGTTTGTTGTGCGGCGGCAATGCCGGCGTCTCGCTCTGCCTTCACCTTGTCGCGGATGCGCTTGGAATCCTCAAGACGTCGAACGAGGCGGTTGCCGGTCTCGCGCGAGCTCGCCTCGCGGGCCTCCACGGCATCGAGCGCGGCCTTCAGACGGAGCTCAGTCGCGTCATCCTCTGTCTTCATTTGTTCGAGCTGACCCTTGAGCTCTGTCGCTTTGGAGGCGTGGGCATCACGGTCAATCTCGGCGGCCGCTGCAGTCTTTTGGGCCGTGGCAATCGCCTGGCGCTGGTCGGCGACGATCTGGTCGTAGCGGCCTGCGATATCCTGGCGCGTCTCGAGTTCCTCGGCCTGATCGGCAATGCGCTGCTCAAGTTCGGCCAGGTGGGCGCGGGCATCGGCAAGTGCCTTTTTCGCGGCGTTCATCTCGCGCATGGCCGAGGCACCCTGGGCGATAAAGGTGCCCACGGCGTTCGCAGTGTTCGAGACAGCGGTCCCCAGATCGCGGCTCGCGGCGGAGGAGTGCGGGGCGGTCGGGCGAGCGGTGTCGGCAGCGTCCGCATCGGCAGCCTGCGGCACGGCGATATTGCCGGTACCGCCCTCGATTACAGAAAAGCCTGCTGCGTGCGGGTCGACCGCATCGGCACCAATCGTGGGATGCTCGAGCTGCAGAAACGAGGGCATGGTGCTGCCCTGGTCGGCAACCGGAGTCTCGCCGGGTACGAAGGTCGAGGCTGCCTCGGCGGCCTCCTCTTCCTCGGCGTCAACGTCAGCGTCGGCCACGGCGTCTTTCATCGCTTTGACGGCATCCATCATGGAGTCCATGACGGCGTCGAGCTCTTCTTCCGAAGACACCTCGATGGGGCCTGCTGCTTGCGGAGCGTTCTCAGCCTTGGGCTCAGTATCGCTCGGGTCCGGCTGCTCTAGCTGCTCTTCTTTGTCTTGCTCTGCGGCGACATTTGCGTCTGCGGCCTCGTCTGCGGCGGCAGGAGCCTCCTCGACAGCGGCATCAATGCCGCCATCGCTTCTGGTGGAAGTATCGCAGCCGTCAATGGTGTCTGCGGAGTTATCAATATGCTGTTGAGTCTGGGGGTCCAGCTCGTCTGTCATAGGCATGTGCTCCTCATCGTTGTTTGTCACCCTATGATAAAGTCTCGCGCCGACATCCCGCGCGCTGCAGCAAAGTTTCAAAACGTGTTCGATGGCTCGTGTCGATAGCAAAAACTCGGCCACTTTATCCAGTTTGTACTTGACAATCCCTTCGCCGAAAGACGTTATGCCGTTCGCCTACCGAGGCCTTTTCTATTCACTTGAACACGCTAAAGTTGCATGTCAGCTTTTGGCGCGTGAAGTTGGATGCGCGCAGTCGACGGGCGGGCCCGTCGCGATTTGAAAGGACTTTGTATGGGACTTTTCACTGGTAAGACCGTGATCGTCACCGGCGGCGGCAAGGCCACGCTCAAGGACGGCTCCGCTGGCTCCATCGGTTACGGCATCGATATCGCTTTTGCCAAGGAGGGCGCGAACCTCGTCATCACCGGCCGCAACGTTGCCAAGCTCGAGGCCGCCAAGGAGTCTCTCGAGGCTGAGTACGGCGTTAAGGTTCTTCCTGTTCAGGCCGATGTCTCCGCCGGTCAGGACAACGAGGCCGTCGTGCAGAACGTTATCGACAAGGCGATTGAGGAGTTCGGTCGCATCGACGCCGTCGTTAACAACGCTCAGGCCAGCGCCTCGGGCGTGACCATCGCCGACCACACCATGGATCAGTTTAACCTGGCCATTTACTCCGGTCTGTATGCCACCTATCTGTACATGCAGAAGGCCTATCCGCACCTGAAGGAGACCAAGGGCTCCGTGGTCAACTTTGCTTCGGGCGCCGGCCTGTTTGGCAACTACGGCCAGTGCAGCTATGCTGCCGCCAAGGAGGGCATCCGCGGCCTGACTCGCGTCGCCGCCAACGAGTGGGGCAAGGACGGCATCAACGTCAACATCGTTTGCCCGCTTGCTTGGACCGCCGCGCTCGAGAACTTCCAAGATGCCTATCCCGAGGCGTTCAAGGCCAACGTCCACATGCCGCCGGCGGGTCACTACGGCGACGTCGAGAAGGAAATCGGCCGCGTTGTCGTTCAGCTCTGCGGTCCCGACTTTAAGTATATGAACGGCGAGACCGTCACCCTCGAGGGCGGCATGGGCCAGCGGCCCTAACAGTTACGCGGTTCTACGAACCGCGTAACCAGTTGACGCTGCAAACCCGCCAGAGCGGCAATCTGCCTTTCAACTTCGGCGGCATGATCAAAAGATCAATGCCGCCTTGTTTCAAGGCACCTTGCTCGCTCTGGCGGGTTTTCGCTGTCGGTGCCATAGCATCGGCGTTTGTGTTGTTGACAGAAGGCCTCTCATGGGTAGTCGTTGGGGATGTTCTTAAATGACTAGTCGAAAGGGACACTCTTGTCGGCACTTGGGGACAGTCCCTGAGTGCCGGCAGATTGGGACACTCCTTTGCAAGATGGCTGCGAAGACTGTCCCCAACGACTAGTCGTTTTCTGCGCCAGTTTCTGTCGAGTCGGTGCTTCTTGCGGGTTGCCCGTATAATGGTTTGCGTATGAACCGCAACCAAGGAGTTCCAGTTTATGGACCAGAACCTTTTTAAATTCGACCTGATTGCCGAGGATCCGACGACGCACGCGCGCGCCGGCGTACTGCACACCCCGCACGGCGACATCGAGACGCCGATCTTTATGCCCGTGGGCACCAAGGCAAACGTCAAGGGCATTCCTACCGAGACTGTCAAGAAGCTCGGCGCCCAGATCGTGCTCGCCAATACCTATCATCTGTCCATGCGTCCCGGCGAGGACACCATCGCCGAGCTGGGCGGCCTGCACAAGTTCATGAACTGGCACGGCCCCATCCTCACCGACTCGGGCGGTTTCCAGGTCTTCAGCCACAACGATGCCGTCAAGCTCACCGACGAGGGCGTGCGCTTTATCGTCAACGATTACGACGGCCGCCACGTGTTTTGGACGCCCGAGGACAACATGGAAATCGCCATGAAACTCGGCTCCGATATCTGCATGCAGCTCGACCAGTGCCCGGGCTATCCCGCCACGCGCGCCTACGTTGAGCGCGCCGTTGAGCTGTCGAGCATGTGGGCCGAGCGCTGCTATAAGGCGCATACCCGCGATGACCAGGCGCTCTTTGGCATCGTTCAGGGCGGCATGCACCTGGATCTGCGCCTGCGTTCGCTGCGCCATCTGGAGGAGTGCGGCGACTTCCCGGGCTATGGTATCGGTGGCTATTCGGTGGGCGAGGATCACGAGACCATGTTCGAGACCCTGGCGCCGCTCGTGAGCGAGTACATGCCCAAGCATAAGCCGCGCTACCTGATGGGTGTCGGCAACCCCACCACGCTCGTACGCGGCGTGGGCGTGGGCATCGACATGTTCGACTGTGTGCTGCCGACGCGCACCGGTCGCATGGGTACGGCGTTCTCCAGTGAAGGTCGCCTTAACTTCCGTAACGCGCGCTTTGCGCACGACGACGGCCCCATCGACCCCACCTGCACCTGCCCGGTGTGCACGGGCGGCTACAGCCGCGCGCTCATTCGCCACATGGTCACGCAGAAGGAGATGCTCGGCGGCATTTTGCTTTCGATGCACAATATCTACTACCTGCTCAACCTTATGCAGCGTGCCCGCCAGGCCATTATCGAGGGCCGCTACGGCGCATTCGTGAGCGATTGGATGAATAGTCCTGCCGCGGTGGATTACTAAGGGCGACAGACACGCTTGCAGAGCGTGGGCAACGGCAATGGTCGGGCGCCAGCCGGTCGTCACATTCGTTGACACCGGCTGCGCGACCGCTGACCGATAGCTTGCAAGTGCTTGATGCATCGTGGGTACCATACCGAATAGTTGATGCTCGGGCGGGTGTTTGACGCATAGCGTCGACCCCGCCCGTTTTTCTTTTTCTCGATAGGAGTACCCATGATTAAGAATGAGAACGTCGAGGGCGAGCCTGCCTACGACGAGACGTACCGCCGCGGCCCCGTGGTCATGCGCGGCCCCATGATTCCCAAGGACAACACCTACGCCAACCTGCTGGCGCCCGAGGACTCGACCGACTGGCTGCACGCCGACCCCTGGCGCGTGCTGCGAATTCAGGCAGAGTTTGTCGATGGCTTTGGCGCACTTGCCGAGCTTGGACCTGCGGTGACCATCTTCGGTAGCGCCCGCACGCCCAAGACCGATCCGCTCTACAAGGCGGCGCGCGCCGTCGGGCGCAAGATCGCGCAACGTGGCGTGGCGGTCATCACCGGTGGCGGCCCCGGCATCATGGAAGCGGCCAACAGGGGAGCAGCGAGTGTCAACGGCAAGTCAGTTGGCCTAGGCATTGAATTGCCGCACGAGCAGGGGCTCAATAAATACGTGAACCTCGGCATGGACTTCCGCTACTTCTTTGTGCGCAAAACCATGTTCGTTAAGTACAGCTCGGGCGCCATCGTATTTCCCGGCGGCTTTGGCACGCTCGACGAGATGTTCGAGGTTCTCACGCTGGTGCAGACGCACAAGGTCAAGCGCATGCCGCTCGTGCTGGTGGGCACCGAGTACTGGCAGGGCCTATTCGACTGGCTCAACGGCCCGGTGATGAGCACCGGTATGATTAGCCCGCTCGATCCGGATCTGGTACACATTACCGACGACCTCAACGAGGCCGTTGACATTGCGCTCAGCGGGCTGATGTAGATCAATCGTGCCCACGCGACATGAATACGCATGGCAATCTGATGTTATCTAACATCAGATTGCCATTTATATTGGGTATACTGGTGTAAAAGACGAGGGCGAGGAGGTCGCAAATGTCTACAGCAACAGTTAAGCCTACGACGGTTCGAATCGAAGAGGGGCTCAAGGAGCAGGCGACTGAGTTCTTGGATTCGGTCGGCCTCAGCCTCAATTCCTATCTCAATCTTGCCGTTCGGCAGCTGGTAAATCAGCGAAAGATTCCTTTTGAGATTGTAGGAAGGGCGGAGGTGCCCAACGAGGTGACGAGGCGCGCCATGGTGATCGCCGAGGCTCATGAGCTGGGGATTTTGCCGGACGATAGCCTGTCATTCAATAACGCTGATGAGCTTATGTCATTCCTCGATGAGGAATAGCGATGTTCGAGATTAAAGTCGAGGCTCAATTTAAGGTGGACTACAAACGAACGATGCGCATGCATCCGCAGCTAAAAAGTGAGTTTAAAGCGGCGGTTGCAGAGCTTGTGGCTCATGGGTCACTTCCGGCGGAGTATGGCGCCCACGAGCTCTCAAACCCGGGCGGAAACTACAACGGCCACATCGATTTCCACCTATCCGATGGCTTGGTCGATGTGGTCGTTCTTTATCTTCCCCATAAGACTAACCCAGTGATTAGGCTGGTGAGAATGGGCACTCATCAGGAACTGTTTCAGGGTCCGCTGGGCTGATCGCCGATTTCTAAGTTGCGGTGGAATAGGGATTGATTGGCGGCTAATAAGCCAAAAACAGTCCCTATTCCACCGCAAGAGGTAAAGGTGCCCCTAGTGGATGGGCTGGTAGCGGGGGCAGTAGCTGATGGCGATGGCATCGACGCCTACGTGGGTGGCGATGGTGCAGCCGATGGGGCCAGTGCCGGCGTCTACGTAGTCCTGGCCCGCGAGCGCCTCGTTGACAAGTTCCTGCTCCTCGGCGGCGCCAGTCGTGAGCACGCGCACGCTTGAGCCCGAGTGCTCGTCCAAAAACGCGAGGCAATCTGCCATGGTGTTGGCGACGATGCGCTTGGCGCCGCGGCCCTTTTTGATTGCCTTGATCTCGCCCGATTTCCACTCCGGCGAAACGGCCAGGCGAATGTTGAGCATCTGCGTCAGCTGGCCGGCGAGCTTGGGGGCGCGGCCGTTTTTGACCAGGTTCTCGAGCGTGCGGGGAATCAGCAGCAGATGGGCGTCGGGCAACGTCGCGCGGATCTGCGCCTCGGTCTCGTCCAAGCTGCGGCCGTCCTTGCGCATGGCAAGCGCGTACTCCACCAGCAGACCCTCGGCGCCCGAGCCGGTGCGCGAATCGATGCAGCGCACGTCGAGCTCGTGGGTCTCGGCGACCAGGCATGCGTTGGAATAGCAGGCGGACCACTCGCTGCACAGCGAGATAAAGATGGCGCTGTCGTGGCCATCGGCGCGCACGCGGTCAAACAGCGCCTTGAACTCGCCGGCGCTCGGCTGCGAGGTGTGCGGCAGCTGCTCAGAGCCGGCCATGCGCGCGACGTATTCCTCGGCAGTAATCTGCACCTGGTCGAGCAGGTCCTCGCCCTCGATAATCACATGCAGCGGAATCACGTAAATACCGAGCTCTTGGGCGCGGGCGGGGGAGATGTCCGACGTGGAGTCGGTTATGATGGCAAAAGACATAATTGCACCTTTCGATGGGGCGCCACGGCGCCGCCGATTGAGAGCAAAGTGCGACAAGTATAGTGGAGTTGCTCTACATTGCTAGGTTCAATTGTTGAATAGTCAACAGTTTGAAGTGTCGGTGTGGAAATCGTCAACTGGGGAAGAGGAATGCCGATGGAGGCGTTGGAGATATGCAGGCGGCCGGTCGTGCTGTTCGATTTTGACGGCACGGTGGCAGATACGGGCCGGGCGGTGATGACCTCGACACGCAAAACGTTGGCCGCGCGCGGGTTTTCGGAGGCGCAGATGGGTGACCTGCGCCGCATGATCGGGCCGCCCCTGTGGAAGAGCTTCCACGACTTTTACGACTTTACGCGCGAGGAGTCGCTCGTGGTGGCCGACGAGTACCGTGCCTATTTTGACGAGCTGGGTCCGGAGGAGTATCCCGTGTTCGACGGAATCGCCGAGCTGCTCGATGGCTTGGCGGCGCAGGGTCATCGCATGGCCGTCGCGACGTCGCGTATGGAGGCAAAGTGCATTGACATGGTGCATGAGCTGGGTCTTTCTCAGTTCGAAGCCGTGGTTGGCATGAATCCTCCGCAGGGGCGCGAGACCAAGGCCGATTCGGTTCGCGACGCGTTGACGGCCTTGGGTGCGGCCGCGGACGAGGCCGTGATGATCGGCGATCGCTTTAACGACGTCGAGGGCGCGCACGCGATGGGCGTGCCGTGCATCGGCATCTATTCGGGCGCGGCGGCGCCGGGTGAGCATGAAGCGACGGGTGCCGATGCGGTGGTGCACTCGGTGGCCGAGCTTGCTAAACTTTTCTCTATCTAGGAACTAAATGTGAGGGGCGGGTACGCTTGCCGCTCATTGGTAAGGAGGTCGTCCATGAATCAGGTGGAGCAGAGCGTCGCCGAGTATGTCGACGAGGTCTGGGAGGATGTCGTCGCCGATATCGAGCAGCTGGTGAGTTATCCGTCCGTGGCAGTTTCTGCCGATGCGGAGCCCGGCGCGCCGTTTGGCCGCCCGGTCCGTGATGCGCTCGATTGCGCGCTCGGCATTGCGCAGAAGCTCGGCTATCAGACGAGCGACGACGAGGGCTATGTGGGAATCGCCGATATTCCGGGCTGCGGCGACAAGCAGCTCGCGACTATCTGCCACGTGGACGTGGTTCCCGCCGGCCCTGGCTGGAACACCGACCCGTTCGCCATGGAGCGCCGCGAGGGCTGGCTGCTCGGTCGCGGCGTGATTGACGACAAGGGCCCGGCAGTGCTGTCGCTCTACGCCGGCGCTTACCTTCTCAAGCACGGCATTGTTCCGCGCTACACCTTCCGCGCACTGCTGGGCTGCGATGAGGAAGTGGGCATGTCCGACGTTCACCATTATCTGGAGAATTACGCGAACCCCGACTTTCTGTTTACGCCCGATGCCGAGTTCCCGGTCTGCAATGCCGAGAAGGGTCAGTTTGGGGCGACGCTTGTGAGCCCCAAGATCGACGGCGGGCGCATTGTGTCCTGGAGCGGTGCCGAGGCGAGCAACGCCATTCCGTCGCAGTCTATCTGCGAGCTTGCGATTGCCGCCGATGAGCTGCCGGCGCCGGTCGAGAACGGCGACCGCCTGGAGATCACGGCGCTCGATAACGGGCATGCGCAGATTTTCGCCCACGGCATTGGCGGTCATGCCTCGATGCCAGAGGGAACGATCAACGCCGTCGGGCTGATCGTGGCGTATCTGCGCGAGGCCGAGGACGCGTTTGGTGCACGCGACGAGCGCCTGCTGACGCCTGCCGAGCACGAGTTCGTCAAGTTCCTGGCCTTTGTGCATGCGGACGCCTATGGTCGCGGCCTGGGTATCGATGCGACGAGTCCGGCGTTTGGCCCGCTTACCTGCAACGCTGGCGTCATCCGCGTGGCGGATGGCCATATTGAGCAGGTCATCGACGTGCGCTTCCCCGACAGCACGAGTGCCGATACCATCCGCGAGCAGCTCGATCCGCTCGTGGGCCGTTTTGGCGTGACGTGCCGTGTGGGTCGTGCGAAGGTGCCGTTCTCGGTCTCTGCCGACGATCCGGCCGTGAAGGCGCTTATTGATACCTATAACGAGTTTACGGGCAAGCATGCTGAGCCCTTTGCCATGGGCGGCGGCACGTACGCGCGCAACTTTGCCCGCGCCGTCTCGTTTGGCCCCGAGGAGACCGGTCTGGAGCTGCCCGAGTGGGGCGGCCAGATGCACGGTCCCAACGAGTGCGCCAACGAGGAACAGCTCAAGCAGGCGCTCAAGATTTATATCGTCGCAATCCTGCGCTTGAACGAGCTGGAGCTTTAAGGTTACGCGAACGCCAGGGTGACAACCTGTCTTTCGAAGAGGACGGCATGACCAGAAGGTCTATGCCGTCCTCTTTCTGAAAATGATCCCTTGGGGACGGAGGAAAACGGATCATTTGGTGTAAAAGGCGGGTCATGCTTGTCGGCGGGATTGTTATTCGTTTGTAAAGCCCTGCCGTGCTTGCGGTAAGGGTCTATCAGATGCCCGTAATAAAGCGCAGCTGACGCGGGCGCTGCCCGATCGAGACCGTATCTTTCCAAACAGCAAAGCGGGCAGGGTGCCCGCGAGTCGCATGTATGAAAGGAAGATCATGCTCGATCAGGCTTATTCTCGTCGTCAGTTCCTCGGCCTCGCTGGTGGTCTTGCCAGCATCGTCGGCCTCGGCCTCGTTGGCTGCGGCGGCTCCAATGCCGCCGACACCGCTGCCGAGGGTAGCGCCGCTGCCGAGTCCGTCTCCGGCGAGGTGACCTACGACGGCGCCTCTTCGTTCCAGGCTCTCGTCGAGGCTGCTGCCGAGAAGTTCATGGACGCCAACCCGGACGTCTCCGTCTCCGGCTCGGGCAACGGTTCGGGCAAGGGCCTGACCGCTGTCGCCGCCGGCACCGTCACCATCGGTAACTCCGACGTCTTCGCCGAGACCAAGCTCGAGGCCGATCAGGTCAAGAACCTCATCGACCACGAGGTCGCTGTCGTGGGCATGGGCCCCGTCGTCTCCAAGAACGTCAAGGTCGACGACCTGTCCCTCGAGCAGCTCAAGGGCATCTTCTCCGGCCAGATCACCAACTGGAAGGAGGTCGGCGGCGACGACGCTACCATCGTCGTCCTCAACCGCAAGGCCGGCTCCGGCACCCGCGCCACCTTCGAGGCCGCCGTCTTTGGCGACGAGGCTGTCGACTTTAAGGGCGACGCCGAGCTCGACAAGTCCGGCGACGTCCAGACTCAGATGGGCAGCACCGACAACGCCATCTCCTACCTCGACTTCTCGCACTTCGACGACTCCAAGTTCAACGCCATTAAGGTCGAGGGTGTCGAGCCCAAGAGCGCAAACGTCACCGACGACTCCTTCAAGATCTGGGCTACCGAGCACATGTACTGCTCCAAGGACGCCGATGAGGCCACCACGGCCTTCCTGGAGTTCATGCTTTCAGACGACGTCCAGGGCAAGCTCGTCGAGGAGCAGGGCTTTATCCCCGTCTCTGCCATGAAGGTCGTCAAGGACGCCAGCGGCAAGGTCTCTGCTAAATAAGCAATCGCCCCCGGAAAGGTTTGTAATGGCAAAACAGCTGCCAAAGCGCGACCTTGAGAACGTGGGCCTGGGCGTCACGGGCGCGTGCGTAGCGCTCGTGACGCTTGTCGTTGCCGCGCTCATCTTTATGGTCGCCCAAAAGGGCCTCTCGGCTTTTCTCAAGGACGGCGTTTCGGTCGTCGAGTTCTTCACCGGCACCAAGTGGGACCTGGCCAACACAGCCGAAAACGGCCTGCCCTACACCGGCGCCCTGCCCTTGATCGTCACCTCGTTTGCGGTCATGGTACTCTCCACGCTCATCGCGCTGCCCATCGCCATCGGCTCCGCCATCTTTGCGGTCGAGATCCAGCCCAAATTTGGCTCCAAGGTCTTTCAGCCGCTTATTGAGCTTTTGACCGGTATTCCCTCGGTCGTCTTTGGCCTGATCGGCTTTCGCGTGGTCGTCGGCCTTATGAAGAGCGTTTTCCACGTGAGCACGGGTCTGGGTATCTTGCCCGGCGCTATCGTGCTGGCAGTCATGATTCTGCCGACGATGACCACGCTTTCGGTCGATGGCCTGCGCGCTGTGCCCGACAGCTACCGTCAGGGCTCGCTCGCGCTGGGCTATACCCGCTGGCAGACCATCTGGCACGTGGTGCTCAAGTCCGCCATGCCGTCGCTCATGACCGCGGTCATCCTTGGCATGACCCGCGCCTTTGGCGAAACGCTCGCCGTGCGCATGGTTATCGGCGGCATCGAGGCCATGCCGACGTCGCTGCTGTCGCCTGCCTCGACCATTACCACCACGCTCACCACGTCCATGGCGGTCTATGCCGAGGGCTCGGCCCAGGACGACGTTCTGTGGGCGCTCGGTCTGCTGCTGATGGGCATGAGCCTCATCTTTATCCTGATCATCCACCTTATCGGCTGCAAGGGGGCGAAGGCTCGTGGCTAGCACGCGCATCCACATCGACGAGGCGAGACTCGGGCGTGTCCAAAAGCAGGACCGCATCGCCACGGGCGTGCTGACGGCGATTGTCGCCATCGTCATGCTTATCGTCGTCTCCATGGTGGCCTACATCCTGTTCGAGGGTATCTCGACGCTGTTCCAGCCAGGCTTTCTCACGCAGCCCGCACGCGCCAACGGAACGCAGGGCGGCGTGCTCTACCAGCTATTCGACTCGTTCTATCTGCTGCTGATCACCCTGATCATCTCGGTGCCCATCAGCCTGGGCGGCGCGGTCTTTTTGGTTGAGTACGCGCCCGATGGGCCTATTCGCGACATCGCCTCGACCGCCATCGAGACGCTGTCCTCGCTGCCCTCCATTGTCGTCGGCATGTTCGGCTTTCTGGTGTTCTCGGTGCAGCTGGGCTGGAAGTACTCCATCATCTCCGGCGCCGTCGCGCTCACCATGTTCAACATCCCCATCCTGGTGCGCGTGATTCAGCAGGCGCTCGAGGACGTGCCGCAGGCCCAGCGCGATGCGTGCCTGGCCATGGGCCTCACTCGCTGGGAGGCCACACTGCACATCCTGATTCCCGAGGCCATGCCCGCCATCGTGACCGGCATCGTGCTTTCGGCCGGCCGCGTGTTTGGCGAGGCCGCGGCGCTGCTCTTTACCTCGGGCATGAGCTCGCCGGTTCGCCTGAACTTCTTGAGTTTTAACCTGTCGAGCCCCACCTGCGCCTGGAACGTGTTCCGTCCCGGCGAGTCGCTGGCCGTGCACATCTACAAGATCTATGGCGAGGGCAGCCCCGAGGCCCAGCAGATCGTCTGGGGCATCGCGGCACTGCTGATGATTTGCGTGCTGCTGTTTAACGTAGTCGCCCGTATCGTGGGCAAGCAACTGGCAAGGAAGATGACGGCCGAATGAGCGAGATGAACACAACGCCCGCAACCGAGGCGGCATCGTCCGACACCCAGGACTTTTTGTCGAGCGTGGGGGAGAGCGAGAAACGTGTTCGCGTGAGCGGCAAGGCCGTGAGCGACGAGGTCGTGGTCTCCACCAAGGACGTCAACGTGTACTATGGCGACCACCATGCGCTGCACGATGCGTCGCTCGACTTTCACAAGGACGAGATCACGGCGCTCATCGGGCCTTCGGGCTGCGGCAAGTCGACCTTTTTGCGCAGCCTCAACCTTATGAATCGCGAGATTCGCGGCTGTCGCGTGGAGGGCGAGATCAACTACCGCGGCCGCAACGTGAACACCAAGACCGAGAACACCTACGAGCTGCGTCGGTCCATTGGCATGGTGTTCCAGCAGCCAAACCCGTTCCGCAAGTCCATTCGCGACAACATTACGTTTGCGCCCAAGCGCCACGGCATCACCGACCGCGACGAGCTCGACCGCATGGTCGAGGAAAGCCTGCGCGGTGCGGCGTTGTGGGACGAGGTCAAGGACAAGCTCGACAAGAGCGCCTACGCGCTTTCGGGCGGCCAGCAGCAGCGTCTGTGCATTGCGCGCACGCTGGCGCTCAACCCCGACGTGATCCTGTTTGACGAGCCCTGTTCGGCGCTCGACCCCATCTCGACGCTGGCGATCGAGGATTTGATGTCGTCGATCGTGGCCGACCGCGCCATCGTCATCGTGACGCACAACATGGAGCAGGCGTCGCGCGTGTCCAACCGCACGGCGTTTTTCTACATGGGCGATATGGTCGAGTACGACGAAACCGACGAGATTTTCCAACGGCCCAAGGATAAGCGGCTGAATGATTACCTCACCGGCATGTTCTCCTAGTCCGGGACATGCTTGAGGCCCGCGGCGGCCATGGTTGCCGCGGGACTGATTGGAGAGGCGGGTCATCTCTTGCGGGAGATGGCCCGCCTTTTTGCGTCGTGTGCTGGTGCGCTTGCCCAAAACCACCACAAAGGTGCCTGTCCCCTTTGTGGTGGTTTTCGCTATCATGGACAACGTTGAATTTCTACGAAGGAGCAGGGCATATGGCGATTCTTTTGGGATGCGATTCCGTCAGCCTAGAGTTTCCCACCAAGCATATTTTTAATAGCGTAACGCTCGGCGTGGGCGAGGGCGACCGTATTGGTATTGTCGGCAAAAACGGCGACGGCAAGTCGACGCTGCTGAGTGTACTCGCCGGCACGCTGGAGCCCGACGACGGCCGCGTGACGCATCGCCGCGGCACCACGATCGGCCTGCTCGGCCAAAAGGACAACCTGGTCGATACCGACACCGTGCATCATGCTGTCGTCGGTGACACGCCTGAGTACGAGTGGGCCTCGAGCCCGCGTACACGTCAGATCCTCGCTGGCCTTATTAGCGATGTGCCCTGGGAGGGCATGGTGGGCGAGCTTTCGGGCGGCCAGCGCCGTCGTGTGGACCTCGCGCGCCTGCTGATCGGTGACTACGACGTGCTCATGCTCGACGAGCCCACCAACCACCTGGACATGCGTACCATCAACTGGCTTGCACGCCATCTTAAGGCTCGCTGGCAGCGCGGCCAGGGCGCCATGCTCGTGGTCACGCACGATCGCTGGTTCTTGGACGAGGTCTGCACTAGCATGTGGGAGGTCCACGACGGCCAGGTCGACCCCTTCGAGGGCGGTTACTCCGCATATATCCTTCAGCGCGTGGAGCGCGACCGCATGGCCGCGGTTACCGAGGAGCGTCGTCGCAACATGGCACGCAAGGAGCTCGCGTGGCTGAGCCGCGGTGCCCAGGCGCGCTCCACCAAGCCCAAGTTTCGCGTGGACGCCGCTCGCGAGCTCATCGCCGACGTACCGCCTGTACGCGACGAGCTGGAGCTCAAGCGCCTGGCGGTGAGCCGCCTGGGCAAGCAGGTTATCGACGTGGTCGACGTGGACGCCGGCTATGCGGATACCGATGGCGCGCCCAAGCAGGTACTTTCCGACGTGACCTGGCTCATCGGAGCGGGCGACCGCTATGGACTTTTGGGCGAGAACGGCGCCGGTAAGTCGACGCTGCTCGATGTGATCCAGGGCAAGATTGAGCCCGCGCGCGGCCGTGTGAAGATCGGCCAGACGGTGCGCTTCGGCGTGCTGTCGCAGCAGCTCGAGGAGCTCGAGCCCTACATGGGCGATACGATCCGTGAGGTGCTCGGCAACTATAAGAAGTACTACGTCATCGATGGCAAGGAGACCTCGCCCGAGAAGCTCTGCGAGCGCCTGGGCTTTACGACCCAGCAGCTCTGGAGCCGCATCGGCGATCTTTCGGGCGGCCAGCGCCGTCGCCTGTCACTGTTGCTGACGATCCTGGACGAGCCCAACGTGCTTATCCTGGACGAGCCCGGCAACGACCTGGATACCGATATGCTCGCGATTGTCGAGGATTTGCTGGACGGTTGGCCCGGCACGCTGATCCTGGTGACGCACGACCGCTTCTTGATGGAGCGCGTGACCGACCAGCAGTGGGCGCTGCTCGACGGCCACCTGACGCATATGCCCGGCGGCGTCGACCAGTACCTGCGCCTGTGCAACGCCACCGCCGAGGGTGAGCCCGTGGGTGCGCCGAGCGCCAAGACCGGCACGTTTGACACCGGTGCCGCGGCAACTGCGGCCGAAAAGCCCAAGTCGAGCGGCCAGCCCAATGGTCTTTCCAACGCCGAGCGCCAGAAGCTCCGCCGCGAGGTGAGCTCGCTCGAGCGCAAGATGGAGACGCAGCGCGCTCGCGTGGAGGAGGCCGAGGCCGCGATGACCCAGGTCGATCCCACCAACTACACGGCGCTCGGCGAACAGCAGGCAAAGATCGACGAGGCCCACGCCGCCATGGACGAGCTGGAGATGGCGTGGCTCGAGGCGAGCGAGAAGCTCGAGGGCGAGGAGTAGGCAGGATGATCAAGGCCGCATTTTTCGATATCGACGGCACGTTGCTGAGCTTTAAGACCCATCGGATTCCGGTATCGGCGCAGCAGGTGCTCGACAGCTTTCACGAGCAGGGGATTGCGTGCGTGATCGCCACGGGTCGCCCGACCTACCAGATGCCGGATTGGCTGTTCGACTTGGGATGGGATGCGTACATTACGCTTTCGGGTCAGCACTGTTTTGACGCTGACGGCGTTTACCGTAGCTGCCCGATCGATCCGGACGATGTTGCGGTGATTGTGGAGCAGGTGGCGCAGGGGCGCTACGACTCGCTGTGTATGCAGGGCGAGAATTCGTTTGTGAACCGTTTGTCCAAACGCGTGGTGGCGGCTGCCGACAATGCCGGAATCTCGTATCACGAGGAGCCTTTTGAGCATGCTTTCGATGCGCCGGTTTACCAGTTCTGCGCCTTTGTGGACCCGGCCGACCAGGGCATAGTTACCGATGCCTTGTCGCATTCTACAACCACACGCTGGTGTGACCTGTTCTGCGACATTATTCCGGCAGACGGCGGTAAAGACCTGGGTGTGGCGGCGACACTGGAGCGCCTGGGTATCGACGCAAGCGAAGCGATTGCCTTTGGCGATGGCGAGAACGACCTGTCGATGTTTGCCGCCGTGGGCACAAGTGTGGCCACGCGCAACGCGCAGGAGACCGTGAAGGCCGCAGCGACCTATGTGACAACCGCCGTGGACGACGACGGCATCTACAACGCCGCAAAACACTTTGGGCTGGTGTAGCTGCAGATTCGGCACGTAGGGACGTTCCTTTTCTGCCGGTAGCTGGGGACACTCCTTGCGCGTTGCGTGTTGTGTCGCCCTGCTTGCTCCGCGCATTTTGTGAAACACGGTTAACTTTTTAGACAACGTAGTAAGACATGGGCAACTTTTGCGGTAAAGTAAATCAAGCAAAAGTATCCAAAGGCTAACTAGAAGCCATCGCGAAAGGCGGCCCATGGCCCTGCGTGAATCCGGAGAAGACTATCTCGAATCTATTTATGTGCTCTCGGAGCGCCAAGGCATCGTTCGATCGATTGACGTTGCCGAATACCTGGGCGTAACCAAGGCAAGCGTCTCTAAAGCCATGGCGACGCTGGAAAGCAACGGCTATGTCGAAATGGGCAAACGAGATGTTCATCTGACGGAACGAGGGCTGGAGGTCGCTCGTCAAATGTGGGAGCGTCACTGCTTTTTCGTGGGGCTGCTGGAGGATGCGGGTGTTTCGGCTGAGGTCGCGTCGCAAGAGGGCTGCCATATGGAGCACTGCCTGAGCGAGGAGAGCTTCGAGAAGCTGCGGGCGATGTTGGGCCGGGAAGATGTAGCGGGTTCAACAACAGAAGCCTAACTGACTCACAGTAGCGCGGAGTTCACGCAAAGCGCGAACCAGCGACTGGGACCAGCGGCCCTTTCGGCCAAGTCTATTTCAGCAAAGGAACCTCGCCAGCAAGCGATGCCCAAGAACCGCCAGCGATGTTACCGCAGGCCGGGGCCGGGCTTGGTTTCGAAAACATTCCGCAGACCAGAAGTGCCCCCGTTCGTAGCTCCGAAGGAGCAGAACGGGGGCACTTCATTGGTCGAGGACGTTTTCAAAACCAAGCCCGGTCCCGGCCGGACAGCCCACGAACGCTACAGGTTCTTGACACCCATCGCGCGCATGGCGTTCAGGATGGCGATGATCGCCACGCCCACGTCGCCAAAGACGGCGAGCCACATGTTGGCAATGCCGAGCGCTGCGAGCACCAGAATCAGCAGCTTAATGCCCAGCGCAAAGATGATGTTTTGCCAAACAATCGACATGGTCTTGCGCGCCACGCGGATCGCGCGGGAGATGTTGGACGGCTTGTCGTCCATCAGCACTACGTCGGCCGCCTCGATTGCGGCGTCGGAACCCATGGCGCCCATGGCAATGCCAACGTCTGCGCGGGTGAGCACGGGCGCATCGTTGATGCCGTCGCCGACAAAGGCGAGCTTGCCCTTGCCGCTTTCGGCCGCGAGTAGCGCTTCAACACGCTCGACCTTGTCGCCCGGCAGCAGCTGCGCGTGGAACTCGTCGAGGCCGAGCTGCTTGGCCGCAGCAGCAGCCACTTCCTCGCGGTCGCCCGTGAGCATGACGGTGCGCTTAACACCGGCGGCGTGCAGGTCGCGAATTGTTTGCTCCGCATCGGCCTTGACGGTGTCGGCAATAACAATGTGGCCGGCATAGATGCCATCGACTAGTACGTGGAGGATGGTGCCGACGGCCTCGCAATTGGGCGCTTCGATGCCGGACGCGGCGAGCATCTTGGCATTGCCGACGATGACGTGCTTGCCGTCGATATTCGCCGTCACGCCATGGCCCGCGTCGTTGGTGGAGTCGCTTACGCGCTTGGGGTCGAGTTCGCCCTGGAAGGCGGCGCGCACCGACTGCGCGATGGGATGGTCGGAGAATGACTCGGCAAGGGCCGCGACTTCGAGCAGCGACTGCTCGGTATAGCCGGCCTCGGGGTGTACCGCCACGACCGAAAACGTGCCGTTGGTGAGCGTGCCAGTCTTGTCAAAGACGACGGCGTCCACATCGGCGAGCGTCTCGAGGTAGTTGGAGCCCTTGATGAGGACGCCCAACTTGGATGCGCCGCCGATGCCGCCAAAGAAGCTCAGCGGCACGCTAATCACGAGTGCGCACGGGCAGCTGACGACCAGGAAGGTCAGGCCGCGCAGGATCCAATCGGACCAGGCGCCAGTCAGCAGGCCTCCGCCGAGCGCGAGCACCGCTGCCGCGCCGGTGACGGCGGGCGTGTAGACGCGGGCGAAGCGCGTGATGAAGTTCTCGGTACGCGCCTTCTTTTCACTGGCGTTTTCTACGAGCTCCAGGACGCGCGCGACGGTGGACTCGCCAAAGGGCTTGGTGGTGCGCACGTGGATGAGGCCCGTCATGTTGATGCAGCCGCTGATGATGTCGTCTCCGGTCTTGGCGGTGCGGGGGACCGACTCGCCGGTGAGGGCAGCGGTGTCGAGCTGCGTCTCGCCCTCGATGATGACGCCATCGATGGGCACGCGCTCGCCGGGCTTAATGACAATGACGGTGCCGACGGCGATGTCATCGGGGAAGACCTGCTCGAGTGCGCCGTCGGGTTGCTCGACGTTGGCATAGTCGGGCGCGATGTCCATCATGGCACTAATCGATTTGCGGCTCTTGCCCACGGCATATGCCTGGAACAGCTCGCCGACCTGGTAGAACAGCATGACGGCGGCGCCTTCGGCCATGTGCGGATCGGTGTCGGGGAAGAGCACCATGGCAAACGCGCCGATGGTCGCGACGGCCATGAGGAAGCTCTCGTCGAACGCCTTGCCGCGGCGGATGTTGCTGAACGCCTTCTGGAGCACGTCGTAGCCGGCAATTAGGAACGGCACCAGGAACAGCACGAAGCTGGCGTAGATGTTGCCTGGGGTGCCGAATGCGGCAGCGAGGGTGCCGAGCTCATCGAGGGCGTACACCACCGCAAAAATGCCTAGCGCTACCAGGATACGGTTGCGCTTATGCTCAAGGGACTCTTTTTTCTTGCGCTTCTTCTTTTTCTTCTTGGGGTCGGCGGTGGCCATGACTCGTATCCTCCCATTTGAATGTATGAACACTCGCTCATATAAAATCGCGGACAAAGGCCGCGGCAAACGCGGCCTTGCAAGTCGGTGTAACCTGGGCTAGAGAATAATCTCGCAGTCCGGCTCGGCGTCGGCGGTAAACTCCACGACACGGTCGAGGACCTCGGCGAACTCGGCGTCGTCGGCCTCGAGCGTCAACTTCTGGGTCATAAAGTTGACGGACACGGATTTGACGCCCTCGAGCTTGGCAAGTTCGTCCTGAAGCTCGCGCGCACAGTTGGCGCAGTCAATCTCGTCGAGCTTAAACTGCTTTTTCATGGCGGGTTCCTTTCCCTGTTTTTGCGGCTTGGGTGCAGGCCGCGCTGGTACCGTGGTTGGTCGCTATTCGCAGATGTGGCTCATGCCTTGGTTGAGCATGGTATAGACATGGTCGTCGGCGAGCGAGTAGAGGATATTGCGCCCGTCGCGCCGGAATTTAACCAGGTGCGACTGCTTGAGCGTGCGCAGCTGGTGCGACACCGCAGATTGCGAGGTCTCGGTCGCTTCGGCGATGTCTGCCACGCAGAGCTCGCGGCCCATGAGGGCGTAGAGGATCTTGATACGCGTGGTGTCGCTGAAGACCTTGAACAGGTCGGCGAGGTCGTACAGCAGTTCCTCGTCGGGAAGGTCCTCGGGCGAGCAAGTGGTGGGGACGTCAGGCACGATGGTGGCGTCGATGCTGGACTTCATTTCATCAGCGCGATCGCTCATTGCAATATCCTTTCATATGAACATGCGCTCATATAATTTACTTCCGAGTATATGAGCGCATGTTCATATGTCAATATAATTCGTGAAATTTTTGCTATCGAATGGCCCTAGTGGCGGCTAAGGGCATCGGTGGGTGCGGATAAGGCCGCCGATGTCAACGTGGGTACCCTAGCGATGTGCTAAAACGGGCCGATATCCGTTTGGATATCGGCCCGCATTGCATCGCTTGAAAGGGACGCCTCGGCGTATCGTTTTTACACAGGCGCTATGGCCCGGCAAGTATTACTCGCGAATGGCGCCTCTGCTTGGCAATCTACTTGGCAAAAAGGTTCTTGAGGTTGAACTCGGCCTGTACCGTGCGGAGCATGAGGTCGGTGTCGTCCAGACCCAGATGCTGCTCGTTGGCGTCGGGCGCGAGGGTGCCGCGACGGCGCGCCCAGTTCTCGAGCGCGGCTGGGGCGGACTCGCGGGGGAGCGAGCGCACGTCGGCGTCCAGGCTGCGGCAGATCTGGCGCGAGTCGATGACGATGATCTTGCCGGCGCGGCGTGCCTCGGCGTAGCCGTCCAGGTGGATCTTGAACCAGCTGTCCTCAAAGGCGGCGTTGTGTGCCATGTACGGGTACTTCTTCATAAGCTTGAGCAGCTGCTTTTGCAGCTCTTTGTTCTCGCGGAACGGCTTTTTGCCGTCGATGTCGTCCCAGGTGATGTGGTGGATATTCGACAACGGCACATCCTCGCCGCGGTAGATGTCGGGCAGGCCGCAGTAGTGTGCCTCGGCGTCATGCGGGACGGCGTCGCTGGTGAGCTCCATGATCTCCCAGCCCACGTTGATGATATAGCCGCGCTCGGGTGCACGGCCGGTGGTCTCGATGTCGATACCGAGCACGGTGCCCTGGATGGGCTTGCGGGCGTAGGCCACGCCGAGCGCGTCGCGGTCGCCGCGGATTTCGCGCATAACGGACGCGGCGGTGCGCTTTTGCATCTTGCCGATGGCGGCGCAGGTGTCGGCATCGGACAGGCCGCGCGAGAGCGTCGCGGGCGTCACGTTGCGCAGACGCGCCTCGCCAATCTGGTCGCACAGGTCGCGGTTGCGGTCGGCCAGGTCGCGCACGGTGGCAAAGTCGAAGCCGGGGTCGCCCTCGGCGGTAAAGTACTCGGTCTCGAGCACCTTGAGGGCCTCCTCGTCCTTCTGGCGCTCGGACTCCATGGCGCCGTGGTCGCCGTAGATAAACATGGGGATAAACGGCTGGCGCTCGTATTCGAGTGCTTGCGATACGTTCATATGCTACTCCTTGGACGGGCCGCGTTGTGCGGCTCGAGGTTACTGAGTTATGGCGAGATGATAGTTTACCATAGGCAACTATTGGCACCGCGCCCGGGACAACTACAATACCCTAGTTGACCGCTAGGACTTTTACAATGCTGCCGAAAGACACGAAAGGTTCCATCCGTCATGGATTTACTGATTGATATTCTGCTCGACGCCGGCAAGGACACGCTGTCGCTGCTGCCGTTTTTGTTGGTGACGTATCTTGCTCTCGAGACACTTGAGCACGTTGCGGGCGACCGCGTCAACGGCGCTATCAAGCGCGCCGGCGCTGCGGGTCCCGTGGTTGGCTCGCTGCTGGGCATGGTGCCGCAGTGCGGATTTTCGGCCATGGCAGCAACGCTGTACGCCGGCCGTGTCGTGACCTTGGGCACGTTGGTGGCGGTGTTCCTTTCGACCTCCGATGAGATGCTGCCGCTGTTGCTTGCCGAGCAGGTTCCCGTGCAGACTATGGCGATGCTTTTGGCTTCGAAAGCGCTGATCGCACTGGTCACGGGTTTTATCGTGGACGCTGCCATTCGCGGCCTGCGCCGTAACGCCCGCGCGCACGCGGCGATTCGCCGTACCGTGCTGGGAACCGCGGCCAACCCGGCCCACGTGAACTGCGCGCACGACGACCACAGCGGCGGTGACATCATCGACGAGGTGGCCGAGGCAGGCGTGAGCGCCGACCACATCCACGAGCTGTGCGAGCGCGACCATTGCGGTTGTGATGAAGACGAGGACGAGCACGAACACGGACATGGCCACGATCACGGTCATGAGGGCGAACATGAACACCATGATGGTCACGGTCACTCTCACTCCCACGAAGGGACGCCTGTCCTGTCGATCATCCGCAGTGCGATCTCGCACACCGTGCAGGTCTCGGTATTCATTTTTCTGGTGACGCTGATTCTGGTCGCCGTGCTCGAGACGTTCGGCGAGTCCGCGATCGAGCAGTTCCTGCGCGGCAACGAGACACTCGCTGTCCTGGGTTCGGCACTCGTCGGCCTGATCCCCAACTGCTCGGCCAGCGTCGTCATCACGCAACTGTACCTGGAAGGCGCGCTGCAGCTGGCCCCGATGCTCGCCGGCACGCTCATTTCCGCCGGCGTGGGTTATCTGGTGCTGTTCCGCACCAACCGCAGCGCCCGCGAAAATGCCGTGTTCCTGATTATGATGTACGTCATCGGCGCGGGCTGGGGCCTCATCCTCTCCGCCGTTGGCCTCTAAGTAGGCCTAAAAAATGGGCTTCAAATAGCCATGCTCAGCGCCTGCGCAATGCGGCGACGCATGGCATTTTGAAGCCCGTTTTTTGTTGAGCCATGGATTCCGAGCGCTCACACCGCTCAAAACAAAAAGGTAGATTTTAGGCATGTCTCAAAAATCTACCTTGGTTAGTGCAGCAACTCGGTGAGGTTGCGTTTAAAGCGGGCGCGGTCTTCGCTGGTAAATGCTGCCGGACCGCGAGTGCGTCCGCCGGCGCGGCGTACCTTCTTTTCCTCATGGCGAATAAACAGCTGCATGTCGATAGTCGCCTTGTCGTACACGCGCCCGCGCACACCGATGGCGGCGGCATCGCGCCCGAGCACCATGCTCGCCAAGCCAATGTCCTGCGTCACGACCACGTCGCCCGCCTGCAGGCGTTCGACAATGGCAAAGTCGGCGCTGTCGGCGCCCACGCTCACGTCGAGCGTCGTGACCCAAAAGCCGCGTCGCGCGTGCTCGGCATCGCGCGGGTCGTCGCGGCGAATGTGTCGTTCCAGGTTTTGCGTGCTATTGCCGGCGATAACAACGGCGACGCCCGCCCGCCGCGCGCAGTCAATCGACTCGCGCGTGACCGGGCAGGCGTCGGCATCAATAAAGAGCGTTCGCGGCATCTAGTGCACCAGTTTGCCAAATTGAATGGCGCGAACAATGAGCGTTACGCCAAACACCAGCAGCGCGGCGCCACTAAAGATGACAAGCATCTTGGCCGACCACAGCGGATAGATAAACACGAACATGCCGGCGATGATGGAGAGTGCACCGCTCAGGATGGCAAGGGCGCGGTTGGACGAAAGCTCGGACTCCAGAATGGACATGACACCTTCGACAATCCAGCCAAAGCCGGCCACGATAACCACCATCGTGGTGAGTGTCGCGGTCGAGAAGGCCTGGTTGCGCAGGATTATGACGCCGCCCAGGATAATGAGTAGGTTGGAGATGATGCTCGTCACGCGCCAGCCAGTGGGCAGCAGCGGCTCAAAAATGGCAGTGAACAGCCTGATGGCAGCGGTGATTACAAAGTAAAAACCCAGGACGGTCGTCAAAAAGACGAGGGACTTGGCGGGTGCAAAAAGCAGCGCGATGCCAGCAATGAGCGCCACGACGCCCGTGATGGCGTAGATCCAGCGCACGGCCTTGACGGCTTTGCCCGCCATACTTTTCTCGTCAAATCCAAACTGGCTCGATTTTTGGTCATCGTTCTTAAAGATGCCCATAAGTCTCCTTTCCGTGCGGCGTAAGCCTTGATCGTTACAACCAGTATCCCCTAAGGGCGCTGACGTATGGGTCGGGGAGGGCGAAACGTAACCCAAAGGCCCCGAATTGTTTCCGTTGTTCCCCACGTCGCGATTTTCTATTCAACAGGTGTAGAACATTGCAGCCCTGTTCGTTATTGCCTACGTTTTAGGTTAGATTTTCCTAAGGACAATTGGCTTGTATTGGGGGTTCCTATGAACGAAGCAGTTCCCGAGGCACCGTCGAGTGTCGAATCGATGGCAGGGCAGGGTTGCGAAAAGCTCGGCTTGGACGCGTTTGATGCGTTGGTCCGTCGTGCCCGTACGTGCCGCCGTTTTGACGAGTCTATGCGCGTGCCGCGCGAGTTTTTGCTTGAGCTGGCGGAGCTGGCGCACCTGACCCCGTGTGGTGCCAATGCTCAGCGTCTTCGTTTTCATGTGGTGAGCGGTGCCGAGGATTGCGTGCGTGTATTTGATGAGCTTGCATGGGCCGGCGCGTTTAAGGATTGGCCGGGTCCTGCCGAGGGCGAGCGTCCGACCGGCTATATCGCGATTCTGGCCGAGCGCGCCGTTCCGGGCAAGCCTGCCGCTCCCATTACCGAGGTCGACACGGGCATTGCCGCGCAGACGATGATGCTCGCCGCCCGCAGCGCCACGCCCGAGGTGGCAGCCTGTATGTTCAAGGCCTTTACGCCCCACGCGATCGATGCCATGGGGCTCGATAACGACAAGTATGAGCTCAAGCTGATCATGGCTTTTGGCGTTCCGGCCGAGACGCAGGTGATCGATGCGATCGATTCCAACCCCGACGGCTCCATCAATTATTGGCGCGACGAGGCGCAGGTGCACCACGTACCCAAGCGTCCGCTTGCCGACGTGCTGCTGTAGTTGTGCGTCGTTGCGGTGCAATCCGGCGGCAAAATGACCACAAAGGCTCCTGTCCCCTTTGTGGTGGTACGAGGGGAGGGTGTGTGGCAGATCTGTATTTGGTGCGGCATGGGCAGACTGAGCTCAATGTGCAGAGCATTTTGCAGGGCTGGCACGATTCGCCGCTTACGGCGCGCGGGCGCGAGCAGGCGCTGACGGCGCGTACGGCGTTTGCGGCGCGTGGCGTGGCCTTTGATCATGTGTATTCCTCGCCGTTGGGCCGGGCGCGGCATACGGCCGAGCTTATCGTTGGCGAGGGCCGTTCCATTGAGCTGGTCGATGACCTGCGTGAGTGGCATTTTGGCTCGCTGGAGGGCACATCAAATCGCGAGATGCCGCCGCAGCCCTGGGGCGATTATCCGGTGGCCTTTGGCGGCGAGTCGGAAGTGCAGCTTCAGTCGCGCATGGTCGCGGCGCTGTCCCGCATCATGGCCAGGCCGCAGCACGACTGCGTGCTGGCGGTTTCCCACGGCTCAGCCTGCCAGGAGTTTCTTGAGTATGTGACTGGCGGGGGAGAGCTGCCCGACAACGGTGCCGTGCTTCATTTTGGCTATTGCGATGGGGCGTTTTCGCTCTTGGGTTGGTAACGAACGAAAGGACCCCTATGAATAAAGATCTGTATCTGGTCCGTCATGGACAGACGATATTCAACCTTAAGCGTATCATTCAGGGGTGGAGTGACTCGCCGCTTACGCAGTTGGGTTGCGACCAGGCGGCGCGCGCCGGCATGTTTTTACGTGCGCGCGGCATTGAGCCCGATCATGCCTACACCTCTACGCTTCATCGCACCGAGCAGACTATCGCCAACTTGTGGCCGGGCTTGGCGTACGAGCGCCTGGACGGCCTGCGTGAGTGGTTCTTTGGCGACTTTGAGGCCGAGCGCGTGATGCTTATGCCCGAGCGCCCGTGGCGCGACTTCTATCGGCAGTTTGGCGGCGAGGGCCAGATCCAGGTGCGCACGCGCATGGTGGCGACGCTGACCGATCTTATGCAGCGTCCGGACCATACGTGCGTGCTCGCGGTAAGTCATGGCTCAGCTATCAAGGAGTTTTTGGACCACGTGCGGGGCGCGGCGGCCGACGAGCGCGAACGCGTGCCGGGCAACTGCTCAGTGCTGCATTTTGCGTTTGACGATGCGGCCGATACGTTTGAACTGGTCGAAGTCTTTACGCAGGAAGACTACGCGCGCGAGCTGGGGCTAGAGCCGCTCGTGGCGGCGGCAGGTCCGCAGCGTGGATAACGCTGACGTTGCGGCCCGGTTTACCGGCGTAATTGTTTGATGCGAAAAGGGCGGAGGTGCATGCGTTTGCTGCATCTCCGCCCCTTGTTTGTTTGGATGCTGGGTTTTCCAGCTTAGCGTTTGAGTTCGCTAGAACCGTGAGACCTGGTGAGTGAGCAGACCCGTCGGAACCTGCGGCGCGCTGCCGCTGACCTGCGCGGCGGGGAACAGCACGGCTACAGCAAAGTTGAACGGCTCTTTGCCAGAGTAGGCGCCGGCAGCGCGGGCCTCGTCGGCCAGAATCTGCGATGCCCCAGCCAGTGCGGCGACATAGGCGGAGTCACCGGCGAACACCGGGTCGGGCGCCTGATCGAGCATGGCACGGATGGCGGCAACGGCGTCCTCGCGCTTGACCTCCCACACGCGATGTGTGACGCCCGCGGGATCGGTGACGGCGTAGAGCGATGCGCCCTCTTTGGCAGCGCTCAAAATGATATCCATGACGGGCGACGCCTCGTAGGCGAGCGACACGGGGCGCGGCTGCACCTTGAGCTCGGCGATCGCGCGCGCGGTGGCGAGTGCGTCGATGCTCTCGGCGGCAGCCTCGTCGCCGCCCGTCAGCACGTTAACCGGGCAAATCGCCACGACACCCGTCACGCGTCCCGGCTCTCCGGAGCATTCGTACACGTAATACGCCGCGCCCGGATCTTTGAGCATAAGCCCATCGGTAATCGCGCCGCGCAGGGCTCCGCTGTCACTCAGGATGCTGTCCATCGCAGGCAGCGCCTCGAGCACGCGGTCCTGAGCCGGGCGGATGCAGGGAAACGGAAGAGCTTTCATGGACGGTCCTAACGCGCGAGTCGGTTTGTTCGCGGCTTATTATGCCCCAACTTGGCCGCTTGCGTCCCAGAGCGTGTTATCGGCAAGCGCGATGAGCACGTTTTGGCAGCGAACGATATCGGCATGGGACACATACTCGTTGGGCTTGTGCGCGAGCGCCAACGAGCCGGGGCCGTAGCTCATACAATTGCGGTTGCCTGTCTTGCCGGCAATGACGGCGGTATCGGTGTAGCCGGTAAAGAAGCCGACGGTCGTGTCCGCGTCCGTTACGTCATCGGCGGCACGCTTGAGCGCTGCTAGAAGGGGAGAGTTCGGGTTGCGCTCGATGGCGGGGCGGTCGCCCGTCACGGTGTAGCTGCCATGGCAACCGGGAACGGTGGCTTCGGCGACGGCGATGACATGCTCGACCATATTGATTGCGGCGGCCGTATCGGTCGGCGGGGTCAGGCGCATGTCGACCCAAACTTTGGCGCGGTCGGGTACGACGTAGGGGCGATATCCGCCCTCGATTTGGCCAAACGTGATGGTCGAAGGCCCCAGCTCATCGTGCGCGGGCAGCGCCGCAAGCGCGCGACGAAGCGAACACACGACCTCGGCCATGGCGGCGACGGCATCCGCGCCCTTCCAAGGCTGGCTCGCATGCGCCGTCACGCCAGCCATTTCAATCTCGAACCACGTACGCCCCTTGTGCGCCACCTGGATCTGCCCGTCGGTGGGCTCGGTGTCCAGCACCCATTCGCGCGAGCCGACCCAGCCGGCATTGATGGCCGCCTCGGAGCCGCGCATAAAGTCTTCCTCGTCGACCGAGCAGATGAGCGAAAAGCCGCGGCGTGGCAGCGCGCCATCCGCCGCCACGCGCTCGAGCGTATGGACCAGTGCGGCAATGGCGCAGGCCAGGCCACCCTTCATATCGCAGGCACCGCGGCCATAGAGTTTATCGTCGCGCACAACCGCCCCAAGCGGTGCGATGTCTGCGTCCCAGCCATCGCCCAAGGTGACGGTATCCATGTGGCAGATATAGACCAGCCGCGGCTCGTCGCTTTGGCCCGGCACGGTGACTTTAAGGTTGCGGCGCCCGGGCAGCACTTCGAGCTCCTCAATCTGCACGGCATCGAGCGCAGAACTATCAAGTTGTGCCAGCTGCTGCTCAATGAGCCTCTTAATGAAGCGCTCAATTTCATCCTCATACGCGCCCGGGTCTGAGCTGTCGATCCGCACGAGTCCTTGCGTAAGCCGCCAGGCAAAGTCCTCATCAACCATATGCAACCTCACAATCAGTTTGCTTTCCAAACCGATTGTAAGCCTCCTGAGAGATCCGCGACGTGGGCGTGGCAGTATTTACCGTTCGCAGGCCGAGCCAGCGCGTTTGCCGTCCGAGCGGGTTCACAAGCGACGCAGCGGGTACGTACCCTTCATGGACGACATGCTGTGCGACATATCTGCCTTTCGGTATCACCGGATACCTCCACAGGTCTTGGCAATAATGCCGGACCTGCCCGATTCTGCGGACGATCCGCGCAGGGAGCACCTATGTGAGCATCCGCTCGTCAAGCATTTCCTGGGCACCCCGTTACACGTGTTGGCGCAGGGCGTCTGCGGGCGCAAGGGCGATCGCATTGTCAGGCATGTTTGGAACGGGGAGAGGCCGTTTGATTCCATGCGGCAGACGGAGTTTGGCCTCGATGTCGCGTCCCCGCTCTTTACCCTGCTGACCCTGGCTTCCTCGGTCTCAAACGAGCGTCTAATCATGTGCATGTATGAGATGTGCGGCACCTTTGCCGTGTGCAAGATTGCGCCTCAGGTAAAGTCGGCACTTGAGCAGGCATATGGGAGCCGATGGAGTGACGCACGGTCGGGCTGGGAAAACGTAAAGGATGTCTCGGGGAATCCAACGGACTTGTGGAAACGACCTCCCTTGATCGAGCTCTCTGAGCTTACCGAGTACGTCGATAAGATCCCGGGGCTCCGCGGCGCTAAATCGTTCACGCGTGCCGCGAAATGCATTACGGGGGTGGCGGCATCGCCGCTCGAGGTCCAGGCTTCGATGCTGTTTGGCCTTACGAGGTTGCGCGGCGGCGAAGGGCTGCGCCTTACCAATAACGTCGAGATTCGCTTGACGCGCAGTGCCCGCCTGATTTCGGGGCTTGATAGGCGCTATGCCGATATTCTGCTGGCAAATAAGGACGGCAGCCGAGAGTGCCTGGTTGAATGCCAAGGTAAAGCCATACACGGATCCATAGAATCCAAGATCTCGGACTCCGATCGAACGACGGCTTTGCAAGCCATGGGATATCCCGTCGTTCTGATGACCTATGGTCAGCTGGCCGATTCCGATGCCTTCCGCGTGGTGATGGAGCTCATCATGTCCTATCTCGATGTGCCGCCGAAAGACAAGACGCCGCGGCAGCAGGAGCTCGAACGGCGGCTTCGTGAGGAGATTTTTATCGATTGGGCGGGAATGTAGCCGCGCGGGCGGAAAATGGTCGCGCGGACTAGAGTTTTGGTCGCAAAATACTTATATTTTGCCTTGGACGGGCCTTAAAAATGCTACCTAGAATAAGTTGTTTCGGAAAATGGACAGTCAACTTACATTCGGCACATAGAGACCGATTTTTACCTACTAAAGTCCCTGATAAAGCTGTTTATCAAAGCGGGTGTGCTTAGCGACTGGAGCCTCACTATCGATTATCTGAAAAAACTTGTTCTGGGTATCATTTTAAAGTCATCCGGAGCAACAAAATCGCCCCCCGTTTCGTGAAAACGGGGGGGGCGAATGGGCGTCGTGGTCTGTCTGGCAGGCTTGGCACCGGCGCTATTTAATCACGCGCACGCGATACATCGACGGAATCTGCTTGAGCGCCTCGATCGTGCTGCCGTCCAGGTGCTCATCGGTGTCGAACATGGTGTAGGCGTTCTCGCCAGCGGACTCGTTGATCATGCGCTGCACGTTGGCGTTGTCCTTGGCGAGAATGGCCGTGATCTGGCCGATCATGTTGGGCACGTTGGCATGCAGGCAAGCAATGCGGCTTGCGGCGCGCGCCTTGCCCATGCTGCAGGCGGGGTAGTTGACGCTGTGCGCGATGTTGCCGTTTTCCAGGTAATCTTTGAGCTCGCTGATGGCCATGTCGGCGCAGTTGGCCTCGGCCTCGCCGGTGCCGGCGCCCGAATGCGTGGTGATAAACGTGTTGGGCATCTTGACGGTCTTGGGCGTGGCAAAGTCGCAGCTAAACCAGCTGAGCTTGCCCTCGCGCAGGGCAGCGTCGACGGCGTCCTCGTCAATGATGGTTTCGCGCGCGTAGTTGATGAGCACGGCGTCGGGCGCCAGCAGGTCGATCTGCTCGGTGCTGATCATGCCGATGGTATCGGCCTTGCTGGGCACGTGCACGGTGAGGTAGTCGCAGCCGCGGCAGAGGTCCTCGAGCGTGCCCACGCGCTGCACCTCGCGACTCAGCACCCATGCGTGCTCGACGGAAATGAACGGGTCGTAGCCGTAGACGTCCATGCCCAGATCGACACAGGCGTTGGCGACCTTGGAGCCCACGTTGCCCAGGCCGATGACGCCGATGCGCTTGCCCTTGAGCTCGCGGCCCACAAAGGCCTTCTTGGCCTTTTCGGCATCGACCTGAATCTCGGGGTCGTCGGCGTTGTCACGCACCCAGTTCATCGATTGCACCACGCCGCGGCTCGAGAGCACCAACATGCCCAGGACGAGCTCCTTGACGGCGTTGCTGTTGGCGCCGGGGGAGTTAAAGACGACGACGCCCTTCTTGGCATACTCCTCGACGGGGATATTGTTGACGCCGGCACCGCAGCGGGCGATGGCGCGAATGCCCTCGGGCAGTTCGTAGCCGTGCAGGTCGGTCGAGCGCATCAGGATGGCGTCGGCCTCCTCGGCGGTGCTTACAAACTCGTAGCCCTCGCCAAACTCGACTTTGCCGTCTTTGGTGATGTCGTCGATGGTTTTGATCTTGCGCATGGAAAACTCCTTAGCAGGTTTTGATCTATACAGGGTGGTCTGAGATGGCTGGTCGGCCCGCGCGTTGCGGGCTAGTTAGATCGCGGACTCAAACTATGCTGCGCTTCGAAGTCCTTCATGTACGAGGCCAGTGCCTGCACGTCTTCCATGGTTACGGCGTTGTAAACGCTGGCGCGCATGCCGCCCACCAAGCGATGGCCCTTGACGTTTTGAATCTGGTGCTCGGCCGCGCCTGCGACAAAGGCCGCGTCGAGTTCGGCGTCGCCGGTGCGGAAGGTGACGTTGGCGATGGAGCGGCTGTCGGCCTGTGTGGTGCCATGGAACAGCACGCTGTGCTCGAGCAGGTCGTAGAGCAGGTTGACCTTGGTCCAGTTGCGCTCGGCCATGGCGGCAAGTCCGCCGGTCTGCTCCACCCAATGGAACACCTTGCCGCACACGTAGATGCCAAAGGTGTTGGGCGTGTTGAGCATGGAGCCCTTGGCGGCCTGGGTCTTAAGGTCCATGTACTGCGGCGTCTGCGCATAGGCCGGGCCTTCGGCGATAAGGTCGTCGCGCACGATGACCACGGTCACGCCCGCGGCGCCGGCGTTTTTCTGCGCGCCGGCGTAGATGAGCCCGTAGCGCTCAACGTCGAGCGGCTGCGACAGAAAGCAGCTCGAGACATCGGCGACCAGCGGCACGTCGCCGCAATTGGGCAGCTCGTGGTACATGGTGCCAAAGATGGTGTTGTTCTGGCAGATGTAGACGTAGTCGAGCCCGTCGCCCGCAGCCTCGGCGGCAATACGCGCGTTGATGTCGGCCATGTCGGGGATGCGGTCGAAGTTGGTGTCTTCGGAGCTCGCGAGCAGCACGGCCTCGCCGTACTTGGCGGCCTCCTTGTACGCCTTGTTGGCAAAGTTGCCGGTCACGACGTAGCCGGCGCGGCCGCGGCGCATGAGGTTCATGGGGATGCCCGCAAACTGCAGCGTGGCGCCGCCCTGCAAAAACAGGACGCGGTAGTTGTCGGGGATGCTCAGCAGGCGGCGCAGGGTTGCCTCGGCGTCGTCGATGATCTGCTGGTACATGCTAGATCGATGGCTCATCTCGAGCACGGACATGCCGCAACCGCGGTAGTCCATCATCTCGTCGGCGATCTCGGCGAGCACGCTTGTAGGCAGCGCGGCCGGGCCAGCTGAGAAGTTGTGCACACGTGCCATCTTCTAGTTCCCCTCGTAGTCGTTTGAACGTTCGGGATACTTTAGCACAGTGGAGCGTCAGGCGCGACCGAATCACAGCAAAACCCGAGTGCGCCGCTATGATTTACAGGATGGTTACATGGGGGAGGGGTGCTTTACTCCTCGGGCAAATCCAAATCTGCGAGCGAAGGCATGAGGTTCTCTAGGCGCTTGATTTCTTCGTCGCAAATTAGCTAACCCCTGGTCACTACGACGCCAGCGTGGCGATGACGGCTTCGTCGCCGGGTTGGACTTGGGTGTCGCCGTCTGGGATGATCGTCTGGCCTTCGCGCTTGAGCATTACCACAATAAACGGGTGCTTGCCCTGCGGCACGTCGCGCAGGCGCTGACCGGCCAGGCGACCGTGGGGCGTCACGGTGACCTCGCGCAGCGTAACCTCGGCACGCTCTTCGAACGTTGGGGCGGCCATCACCAGCAGATCGCCTTCCTGGATCACGGTGTCGCCATTGGGCAGTACCGGATGCGCCCCGTCGCGCAGCACCAGGACCACGAGCATGTCCGTCGCGCTGCCAATGTCCGCGAGCGAGCGTCCGGCAAACGGATGGCCAGCGCCCACCTTGAGCTTTACAAACGACATGCCGTCCTCGTCGCGGTAGTCGTTAAAGGTGCGGCGCACGTCGCCGGTCGCATCGATCATATCGAGCTTCTTCGCCACCGCCGGTAGCAGCGAGCCCTGCACCACGATGCTCGACGCGGCAATCACAAACACCAGGTCAAATAGGTCGTGTCCGCCGGGAACGCCGGCCACCACGGCAAAGAGACTAAAGACGACCGAAGCTGCTCCGCGCAGGCCCGCCCAGCTTACGAGCGCGACCTGGCTGGGATTCGTCTTAAAGGGCGCTAGGAGCACGCCGACGGCGATGGGGCGGCTCACGAAGAGCATGAACGCCATGAGCGCCAGGCCCGGCAGCAGCATCTGCGGCAGGCGTGCGGGCGTTACGAGCAGGCCGAGCAAGAAGAAGATGGTCATCTCTGCCATCTCGGTGAGGGTGTCGAAGAAGTGCGCCATCTCGACCTTACCGGTGATGTCGCTTGCGCCCAGCACAATGCCTGCAAGGTATACGGCCAAAAAGCCGTTGCCGCCCAGGTAGCTCGGCAGCGCGTAGGCGACGATGGCCACGGCGAACAAGAAGATGGTCTGCGCGCCTTCGGCCGTTGCGTGTGCGCGCTCAATCAGACGGCTGGATGTCCAGCCGATGGCAAGGCCCAACCCCACGCCCAGGATGATCTGCTTGGTCAGCAGCACGGGAATGTCGATATTGCCGCCCGCCGCGAGGGTCGCGAGCACGGCGGTGAGCATGTAGGCGACGGGGTCGTTGGAGCCCGATTCGACCTCGAGCAGCGAGTCGGTGCCGCCCCTCAGCGAAAGGCTGTGCTCGCGCAGAACGCTAAAGACGCTGGCCGCGTCGGTGGACGCCACGACCGATCCCAGCAGCAGGCCGCCGATCCAGTCGAAGCCCAGCACAAAGTGGGCGAACACGCCGGTGATGCCTGCGGTGATGACGACGCCGAGCGTGCTCAGCAGCACCGCCGGCGCGGCGACGGGCTTGGCGCGGTCTATGTTGGTGTTAAAGCCGCCGTAGAACATGATGAACAATAGCGCCGTGCTGCAGACGGTTTCGGTGAGTGCGTAGTCGCTAAAGTCGATATGCGCCGGGCCGTTGACGCCCAACAGCATGCCGAGCGCGATAAAGATAAGCAGGGTGGGGAAGGGGAGCTTTTTGCCGACGGGTTTGATGGTCAGGCACAAAATGATGACGAGGCCGATAAAAAGAAGGATCTGGTTCATGGATGGTGTCCGCTCCTGGGTGGTTGGCGTGGCACGGTCAGTTGTCTGCGGTTATTTGTACCCAAAGATGGTGGGTTTATGGGGTTGGATTGCGGGCGTGCGCATTTTCGACACGAGGCTGCGACGCGGGCGGCGCTGGTCGGGGCGCTGGGCCAGACGGCGTGGCGTGAGCGGTGCGGGTTGGCAGGCGTGCGCTGGCGACTGTTGACGGTATGCAACCCTTCCCAGCTTTATTGCTACGGAGTACAATGGGTAACGTTTAAGTTCAACTTGAAGTTTTAGTTGCGGCGCCGGGCTTTGGCCGCAATGCAAGGAGAGGCGTACCATGGCGATCTATGTGACATCTGATGCTCACGGGCACGTGCGTGCGCTTGACGAGGCCCTGTCTAAGATCTCGTTGACGTCCGACGACACGCTGTACGTGCTGGGCGACATGATCGATCGCGGGCCCGATCCGGTCGGCGTTATTAAGCTCGTGCGCTCGCTGCCCAACGCCCGTGTGCTCAAGGGCAATCACGAGCAGATCATGCTCGATGCCATCATTGGCCAGGATCCGCTCGATGCCGAGACCTGGGATATCAACGGTGGCTGGACGACGCGCGAGCGGCTCAACGACATGGAATTTGACGCATACGAGGAGCTCGTGCGATGGATGGCCGCGCTGCCGCTCTACGCGGTGGCCGAGACCGAGGAGCGCCCGTATCTGCTGGTACATGCTGGAATCGAGATGAAGGCGGCGCGCGCGTTTTTGCTTGAGCATGGCGTCGATTGTGCCGATGGCGTTGGAGCGGTGGGTGCCGATCGCGAGCTGCTGCAGCAGATGCTTGCGGTGCAGTCGGCCGATGACCTGCTGTGGATTCGTCACGGCTATTGGGATGCGCCGACCGGGCTGCTTTCTGCCGAGGGCAAGGGTCCGGTCGTGGTGAGCGGTCACACGCCAACGGTGTCGCTCGGGCGTTATTGCGAGGTCGGTGGTCTTGCGGGGCTCGATGAGGAGTCGGGCCGCGGGCAGATCGTGCGCCTGGGTGGCGAGGATACCGCCGGCGTGCCCGATCGCATCGATATCGACTGCGCCGCCGCCACCGGCTCCGAGTTCGGCCGCGTCGGGATCCTGCGGCTCGATGATGGGGCGGAGTTCTACGCGAACATCAACCCGGGCGAATAATCGGTGCAAGTGGTAGCTAATTTGGGACGGAGCTTTTTTGACTACTTTCGGAGAATAGCGCTTTCTTGCTCGGTAAGCGCGAGAAATGAGGAGCGTCTGCGTCCTCGGCAGTGCGAAAATGCTCGAAAAACCGTCGCAACGGAGTCAAACGACGTTGCGACGGTTCTTTTTTGGCTGTCCGCTGGCTAAGTGAGTAGACTTTTTTGGAAATGCCGAGCAGCCGGCAAATTTGCCTCAACAAAACCGCAGGTCACTGACTTGTGTTTTGCCGGTGTGGTCAGGGATTCGGCAAAAGTCTACTCACTTAGTTTTGCGTGTCGCAAATCGTCCGCAACGAGACCCCCCATTGCGCCAATTAGGCGCCGTACGGGTTGCGGTCGCGCTCGATGCGTTGGCGGATGTGGGCGTATTCGATAATCAGCAGCACCAGGAGTAGGGCCATGATGGCTAGGTAGCTCACCACGGCGCCCATCAGACCCAGCAGGTTGATCAGGATCACCGGGAGCACCACGCTCACGGCAAAGCAGATCAGGTAGATCTTGGTGACGTCTCCAGCGTGGCGCAGCACCGTGATAATGGCGTAGATAAAATCGATGGCCGCGGTTACGCCGCCGGCGACGACCATCAGCAGCGCCAGCGTACGGTAGCGTTCAAAGCTGAGGCCGTACATAAAGCTCATGAGGGGAATACCGGGACCTGCCATAAATGCGGCGCACACGCCGGTGATGACCGCGATCAGCGCCATAACGGCAACAATAATCAGGTCAAAGCGACGACGCTTGCGAGGATTAGCCCAAATGCTCGACAAGCGCAGGAGCTGCGGTTTATAGATAAATCCAATGCTCAGCAAAATAGCCTGCGCCGGAAAGAACAGGGCATTAAAGTACAGCTGATATTTGTATGCCAGCGTGCCTTCCATCACAAACTTGGGCATGCTCTCAATAAGGTTGAACAGGAACAGTGCACCAAAGAGCGGGGCGCACTGGACAAACAGGTGGCCGACCTCGCGCAGGCTCACGTGGCGCGATTTTTCGGTCTCGAGCAGGGCAAGCGGCGCGGTGACCAGCACGAGCGAGGCGATGGCGGTGACACCCATGGCCATGGCCGCGATGGGCATGCTGCGCGTGAGGAACAGTGCCACGCTAAAGACCGCGATGACGCCGGCGGAACGCAGCGTTTGGCTCATGCCGGCCAAATAGAGCTTGTCGGCCTGCTGCAGGCGGCCCTCGTACACGTCGGCGATGCCGTCGATCACCTTATAGAGGTAGACGCCCAGGCCGATCGTGGCCATCTGCGCATCGTAGCCGCGGGCGCTGCTGTATACCAGGCCGCATGCCAGCGCGAGCGCTCCGCAGAGCCAGCGGTTGAGCTGGTAAGAGGCAAAGGACGTCTTTTCGTCGATGTCCGAGACCTGGAAATTGCGCACGCCGTAGTTGCACGCGATCATGATGAGCGTGCCGGTGACAAAGGCGATGGAGAATTTGCCAGCCTCCTCGGCGCCCGCGAGCTGTGTGGACACGATGGTGAGCAACGGAAACGCCATGCCCCACACGGCGGTGCCCAGGGTATTCCAAAGGTAGTCGCGACGGGTGGCGTGATCTTCGTACTCGGCTTCTTGCGTGGAGAAGCCGCCGCCGTAGACGGCTCCGAGCAGGCGGTTCCACCAGGCATTGACCATGCGGTGGATGGGGCCGGGCTGGCGATTGCGCTCGCGGCGACGGCGTGTGGCCTGGCTGCTGTCGGGACCGCCGGCGTTACGCTGGCTTAGCTCTTGGATTCGTGCGAGCTCCTCGGCGGTGTGCGATGCGGGGAACAGGCCGTTCTCGATGCGTCCGCCCTGCCCGTGCGCCCCGTCCGATACGGTGGGGTCGGCGACGCCATTGCGGCGGGCGATGGCGCGGCGAATGCTATCGATGGGCGTGATGCTCAAAGCGGAGTCCTTTCTATTGCTGCGCTCTAGTATAGACGCGACGGTGTTCGTTCGTGTTTTTGAACAGGTTGTTCGATAATTTCGGCGGCGCCATTCAGTAGACGGCATTTGGGGACGTTCCTTATGTGCCGGCACTTTGGGAACGTCCCTAAGTGCCGGCATCCGGGGTCGCTCCTTGGTTGTTGCCTGTTCAAGAGTGTCCCTAACGACTAGGCCGCTTGCGTGCGATTTTTGACCGTTGGGCGGGCGCTTCGCCGTTGCCGCAAAAACGTTTTTGCATATCGGGTACAACGGGCTTTACGTGAGTAAAGTGCGCGCCTCGTCCACGTGTCGCGCTTTTAAAGGAGGCCCCATGCCAGGTGTTACCCCTGCAGAAGTTCTGTCCAACTTTGGCATTACGCTGGTCGAAGATCCTGCCGAGAACCAGCCCCGCCTGCTGGTCGACCTGCCGGCAGCCGAGCTCGTCGAGCACGCCATCCTTCGCAACGAAGGTCGTATGGCCTCCAACGGCGCGCTGGTGATCGAGACGGGGGAGCGCACTGGCCGCTCGCCTAATGACCGCTTTATCGTTGACACCCCCGATGTTCACGACAAGATTGCCTGGGGTGCCGTCAACCGCCCGCTGTCTGTCGAGAGCTACGAGGCCATCAAGGCCGGCATCGTCGACTATCTCAACGAGCGCGACGTGTTCGTCACTCGCGGTATGGCCGGTGCCGACCGCAACCATACGCGTCGTCTGCTTGTCGCCTGCGAGCGTGCCAGCCAGGCGCTCTTTATTAAGCAGATGCTCGCCCGCCCGCTTGCCCGTGAAATCGCACGCACCGGCGAGCCGGACTTCTGCGTGCTCGCCGCGCCGGGCTACCAGTGCGATCCCGCCATCAAGGGCCTCAACTCTAGCGCCGCCGTGGTCATTAACTTCCAGGAGCGCGTGATTCTGGTCGCCGGCACCGGCTACTCCGGCGAGATCAAAAAGTCCATTTTCAGCGTCATGAATTACCTGCTGCCCGTCGAGGACGACGTGCTGCCCATGCACTGCTCGGCTAGCATGGATCCCGTCACGCATGAGACCGCCGTGTTCTTTGGCCTGTCGGGCACCGGCAAGACCACGCTTTCGGCCAACCCCACGCGCCTGCTGATCGGCGACGACGAGCACGGCTGGTCTGACATGGGCATCTTTAACATCGAGGGTGGCTGCTACGCCAAATGCGAGGGCCTGGACGCGTTCCACGAGCCTGAGATCTTCAACGCCGTCCGCTTTGGCGCGATCTGCGAAAACGTGGTGCTCGACGAGAACCGCAAGCCCAACTACGACGACATCTCGATCACGCACAACACGCGCGTGGCATACCCTGTGGAGCACATTCCCAACGCGTGGACCAAGGGCATGGGCACCACTCCAAGCGTCGTGCTCTTCCTGACCTGCGATGCCTTTGGCGTGCTGCCGCCCATCTCGCGCCTGACGGCCGACTCCGCCATGTATCACTTTGTGACGGGCTTTACGGCCAAGATCCCCGGCACCGAGGTCGGCGTCACCGAGCCCACGCCCACGTTCTCTTCGCTGTTTGGCGAGCCGTTTATGCCGCTCGACCCCATGGTCTATGCCAAGATGCTCGGTGAGCGCATCGCCGACGGCCGCACGCGTGTGTACCTGGTCAACACCGGCTGGATCGGCGGCGGCTACGGCGTGGGTCATCGCATCGAGCTTGCCTACACGCGCGCCCTGGTGGCCCGCGCCCTCGACGGTACCATCGAGGACAGCGAGTTCGTGCACGACGACATCTTTAACGTCGACATTCCCACCACGTGCCACGGCGTACCCGACGGCATCCTGGTGCCGCGCCAGTATTGGCAGAGTACCGCTCGCTACGACGAGGCCGCGCACAACTTGGCCGTGATGTTCGAGGAGAACTTCGAGAAGAAGTACTCGCACCTGCCCGAATCCGTCAAGGCCGCCGGTCCGCATGCTCAGGTGCACGCCGACGCCCGTCATCGCGGCCACGGCCTGCTGGGACTTCGCCACTAGCGTTGCTTCAGGCCCAAAACCACCATAAAGGGGACAGGCACCTTTGTGGTGGTTTTACTCGCGCGGATGACTCGGGTTACAATACGCCTGACATATTGCCCCCTTCTCCGGATGGGGGCAGCGTAGGCGCTCTTGTGGCGGCACCGTAGGACTTTGAAGGTGGCCGTCGTAAGGGCGCTTTTTGTTTAGGCGCCCTCGCTCGGGCGCGCACGATGAAGGGAGAGCGCATGAAGAGCTTTATTGCCGAGGATTCGTTTTGGGAGCTATTTCCGCAGGCGGCTGTCGGTGTTGTGGTCGTAAAGGGCATGAAGCCCGCGGCTCAGATTCCTCAAGAGGACGTGGATGCGATTGCGGCGTTGCTCGACCGCGCCAATATCGACGCGGAGCGTCATCTGACCAGCGATACGATCAGCGAGAACGCACCGGTCAAGGCATGGCGCGAGGCTTATCGGCTGTTCAAGACCAAAAAGGGCGCGCGTTGCTCAATTGAGAACCTGCTCAAGCGCGTGCTCAAGGGCAAACCGGTGGGCCACATTACGCCCGCGGTGGACATCTACAACACGGTGTCGCTGACCTACGCGCTGCCCGTTGGCGGCGAGGACCTGCATGCGATTGAGGGGGATCTTTGCTTGAAGGTGACTGACGGCGGCGATGCGTTCCTGCCACTTGGCGAGGAAACGGATGACCCGACGCTGCCCGGCGAGCTCGCCTACATCGATGATGCGGGCGCCGTATGCCGCTGCTGGAACTGGCGCGATGGCGTTCGCACGGCGCTGTCCGACGATTCGGCCGATGCATTCCTGGCGATTGAGTGCGTGGAGCCCGAGCGGATGGGGGATTGCCAGGCTGCCGTTGATCGTCTCGCCGAGTTGCTCGAGCGCTATCTGGGAGCGACGGTTGTCGTTAAAACGCTTGTGACCCGCGACAATCCTTGCGTGGGGCTGTAGCGAAGTCTGCGGATCAAACTCGATGCCCCAAACCACCACAAAGGTGCCTGTCCCCTTTGTGGTGGTTTTTATGTTGATGGGTTAACAAATGGGATATTTGGGTATGGGTGTTGCCTTGTGCGGCTAAGATGTTTACCCGTTAGCATCATGCAAGCGAAAGGCGGTCGTCTCCCATGCAGCAGAACGACGAGACACGTTTCGAGGACTTTGTCGGACTGATCAGCGGCCTCTACAAGGAGATTCAGCGTATCAAGACGTCCGAAGGCGCAAGGCTGGGCCTCAAGGGCTCCGACGTTATGTGCCTGTACTATCTTGAGCGCAGCAAGGACGGCCTGACTGGCGCCGACCTCGCCCGCATGGCCGGCGTTACCCGTGCCGCCGTTTCGCGCACACTGGCACATCTGGAGGAGGGCGGCTACGTCGAGGTTGACGACTCGGGTGATGCGGCCGTCAAGTATCGTGCCCCGGTGCGCCTGACCGCTCTGGGCGGCGAGAGCATGAGCGAGGCGGACCGCATCATTCGCGAGGTGCTCGACACCACCGGTAAGGCTATGGGTGTGGAGCAGCGCGAGCAGATGTATGCGTCGCTGCGTACGATTCTCAACACCCTGCGTGAGATCTAAGGCCGCCAAGGCATTTGCTTCCCATTAAAAACTGCATAGTCCCGTTTGAGCGCGTGAGCCGTGCCGGGACTTTGTTGTCAAAATTCCCTGCGCGAGACCTGCGCAAGAAAGGATTCGCTATGTCCGTCCGCATTATTACCGATTCCGCAAGCGATATGTCACCGGCTGAGCACCCCGCTCTGCGTGTTCTGCCGTTGTCCGTCACCTTTGGCACCGATGTGTACATGGATGGCGTCGACATCGATCACCAGCGCTTTTACGAGATGCTCGTGGAGCGCGATGAGCTGCCCAAGACCGGCCAGGTCAACCCGTACGCGTTTTCGCAGGCGATTGCCGAGGCGCGTGAGGCCGGCGACGAGGCCGTGATTATTACCGTGGGCGCCAAGCTCTCGGGCACCAACCAGAGTGCTCGTACGGCACTTGCCGAGGCGCCGGGCGGCGACATGTTCGTCGTGGACAGCAATAACGTGACCTTGGGCGAGCGCGTGCTGGTCGAGTATGCGCTACGCCTGGTGGACGAGGGCCAGGGCGCGGCTCAGGTTGCGGCGGCTGTCGAGGCCGTGCGCGACCGCGTGGTCGTCATCGGCCTGCTCGAGACGCTGGAGTACCTGGTGCGCGGCGGTCGACTGTCTGCTGCGGCCGGTGCCGTGGGTACGCTGCTCAACGTAAAGCCCGTGGTGGCTGCCGAGGACGGTCTGATCGTGCAGCTGGGCAAGGCGCGCGGTTCCAAGAACGGACGTAACCTGCTCAACCAGAAGGTCGAAAAGGCGGGCGGCATCGACTTTTCCATGCCGCTGGCGCTCGGCTATACGGGCCTTTCGGATGCGGTGCTCAAGAAGTATATCGAGGACAGCGCGGCACTGTGGGCTGGCCACACCGAGGGCGAACTGCCCGTTCACACCATCGGCGCCACCATCGGCACCCATGTAGGCCCCGGCGCCGTAGCCGTAGCCTTCTTCCAGCCCGTTAACTAGCCCACCTGCCAAAACCACCACAAAGGGGACAGGCACCTTTGTGGTGGTTTATGCTATTCCGGGTGGAAGGGAGCGAGCAATGGCGTCTGAGGGCTTTTTTGAGCGGGTGTACGAGGTGGTCGAGCAGATTCCCGAGGGGATGGTCGCCACGTATGGTCAGGTGGCGCTGCTTGCTGGACGTCCACGAAGTGCGCGGTACGTGGGGTATGCCCTGCATGGCAATCCGCGCCCCGGCGAGATTCCCTGTCACCGCGTGGTGTTTGCCGATGGCCGCATATGCGATGGTTTTGCTTTTGGCGGTCCCGATGCTCAACGTGAGCTTTTGCTAGGGGAGGGTGTGGCGTTTAAGGACGACATGCACGTCGACTTGGCCGCCTTTCGCTGGCCTGCAGGGCTCTAGCGGCTCTGTCGTGGCTTAAACCACCACAAAGGCGCCTTATTGAACTGCGCCCCGAAACTTGGACTGAATAAATAGCGACTACGCCGCAAGGGCCC
>ENA-OWPB01000066-OWPB01000066.1-human-gut-metagenome-genome-assembly--contig:-NODE-66-length-128260-cov-42.518638_pt1 | contig 128260 bp, 104 predicted proteins | sample MGYA00248260_ERZ651838 | MGnify/ENA primary metagenome ERZ651838 (study PRJEB26924, sample SAMEA4378304) | human gut metagenome | biome: human gut; feature: human-associated habitat; material... | reverse complement strand
ACAGTTCTATTTTTTATATTTCTATACACTTTGTTGGCATGCAATACGACATAACCTCAGGAAATCCGTAACACCACCTATAAGCGGCAGTTCACAAGTTAAACTCCGCTTTTTTCTTTTCTTTTGGCAAGTTTTACATTATAATCATTTTAACTGTAAAGAATTTTTATCTTAAAGGAGATTTTACATGCGAAACATTCTGAATATAAATTCTGACTGGATATTATCCACGGAAAAGACTCCTGACGGCAAAGCTGTCCACAAAAGGATCCTTCCTTTGAATAAGGAAGACGAATACTGCTATTATCTGGAACTGTTAGGAGCTGCACCTTCCATGGAAGTATTTGTGAATCAGGAAAAAATCGGAGCTCACACCGGAAGCTATACGCTTTACCGCGTAGATGTCACCGATCAGATCGTAAATGGTGACAACGAATTAGACATTGTTTGTGACAGTGAAGTTCCTTGTTTAGACGCAAGTCTTATCGTTGTCGGAAAACACCATTTTTCATTAGACCACTTTGGTGATGCAGGACTTACCGTGATCCCACAGGAGATTTCCACCTCCTCTGCAAGTATCCGTATCACCGCCCATGCAAAAAACCTTCCGGAAGATTCCATGATCTCTTACACTGTGCTTACTACTACAGGAACAATGCTTGCAAATAAAAGTGTTCCGGCCTCGGCACCAGAGTATATCTGCCATCTGACAAATCCATGCCTCTGGAATGGAAAAACCTCTCCAAAGCTTTATGTGGTCGTGGCAGGATTGATCGTTAATGGCTCCACAGAAGATCAGATTGTCCTTCCTTTTGGGCTGCGCGATCTGTCCATGGAATCAAACAGCTCTGTCCTCGTAAACGGTCTTTGTGTCCCGGAAAAGGATCTCATCCGCACTCTGGAATCTGATCCATTTGTCTATGACGATATGGACGAGGACGGAAGTTTTGCCTGTGTGGAATTAAAAGAACTCTGCGACATTGCTGCAGATGAGAAGGACTGTAGGAATCTGCTCACAGAATATGTGTTGCAGAACGCTTATCACCCTTCCATCCTCTGCTGGAAGCTCCCGGAAGATCATGCCGACTTTGCCGCTTTGCTCCGCGAATTAGACTCCACACGCCCGGTGTTATTTTAAATAATATGGAACAAAGTGTGCGCCAGGCGCACACTTTCGCACATAGGCGGGCAGCGCAGCTATCTGTTCAGGAAACCGCCTCACAGGCTTTTTCAAATTCTGTATGTACCTTGGCCATCTGCTCCTGCAGATGGCTGATTTCATTTTTCCGTATGGAAGCTACTACCACTGATGCTGCCTGGAACAGTTCCGTCATTCCAAGGGTCCCAGCAACCCCTTTTAAGGCGTGAACAGCCTCTAACACATCCTCATACCGTTCTTCTTTCATTGCCTGTTCCCCGATTGCAAGATGATTGTCCTCGGTCAGCTTTTTTAAAAATCTTTCATATAAAGCTTCATTTCCCGCAAAACGTTTCACTGCATTCTCATAATCAACACCATAGGCTTTCAATTTCTCTTTATTCATATCTACCGCTCCATTCAGGTTACTATTTTTTCATTTTCGGCTGGAAAATGATACTTGCAATATAGGAAAAAATCAGTGCTGCGGAAATACCGACCGCACTCGCTTTAAATCCCCCCATAAAAATGCCAATAAATCCATTCTCGTCAACTGCTTCCTTTACGCCTTTCCAGAGTGTATTTCCAAAGCCAAGCAGTGGCACACTTGCACCGGCTCCTGCGAACTCCATGAATGGCTGATAAATCTGCAATGCGCCAAGCACCGCCCCCAGACATACGAGTAAAACCATGATCCTGCCCGGAAGCATTTTTGTTTTCTCCATAAGAATCTGGACAAGTGCACAGATCAGGCCGCCTACCCAGAATGCATTAATATAATCCATTTTTCATCCTCTTTTCTTTCTGAAAATCCATTGTCTATGCATCTGCATGTTCGATGACAACTGCATGTGCAATGCCCGGCACCGTCATTCCTTCATTGAAAGACACCGTTGAAAGCAACGCACCTGTCGGCACGAACAATATCCGTTTTAATGTTCCATCTTCGATCTGCTTTAAAAAATAAGCGCTTAGCGTCACTGCTGAACATCCGCATCCGGAACCACCTGCCCCGGTATTCTGGCTCTCAGCATCAAAAATTTCAATTCCACAATCCGAATGTATCTTACTGATATCGTAACCGTCTTTTAACAACAGGTCAATGAGAATTTTCTGTCCTACCGTTCCGAGATCTCCTGTAATGATCCTGTCATATTCTTTTTCACTTCTCCCGAAATCCTCAAAATGCTGTCTGATGACCTCTTTGGCCGCAGGTGCCATGGCTGCCCCCATATTCATGGAATCTTTGATCCCAAAATCCACAATTTTTCCGGTTGTGATCCCTGTGATTTTTGCCATTCCCTTCTCTTTTCCGAGGACGAAAGCCGCGCTTCCGGTCACTGTCCAGGTGGCCGATTTCGGTCGCTGATTGGCGTATTCCAAAGGAAAACGGAACTGTTTCTCTGCACTGGCGAAATGGCTCGATGTCATGGTCACAACATGGTCGGCATAGCCTGCCGCCACACACATCGCGCCAAGCGACAATGATTCTCCGCACGTGCTGCATGCCCCGTATAATCCGAAAAGCGGCACCTGAAAATCCAGCACGCCGAAAGATGTTGCGATCGTCTGTCCGAGAAGATCTCCCGCAAAAAGATACCGGATATCTTCTTTTTGCAGTCCTGCCTTGCCAACTGCCATGGTAAAAGCTTCCTTCTGCAGGGTGCTCTCTGCCTCCTCCCATGTATTCTGACCAAATTTGTCGTCCTCACCGATCACATCAAAATGACCTGCCAGAGGTCCCTCTCCCTCCTTTTTCCCAACAATATTTGCCGTGCTGATAATAAAAGGAGCCTCTGTAAAACAGAGGCTCTGTTTTCCCTTCTGCATACTCGTATCCACACTTTCTTTTTCTTTTAGTATGGATCAGGGAAGTTTTTCTTATTCTCTTTTTCATCATTTTCTTATCGTTTTTGCAATCGCTTCCGGTGATAACTGTAAAAAAACACAAAGCTCTAAAAACTCTTCGGCAAGCAGAGGTTCTTTATAATCCGGATGCAGTTTTTCTTCCGGAACTTGTGTCTGTTCTGAGATCTCAGATGCTGAAATTCCTTTTTCCTGCATATAAGCAAGGATATATTCTGTCACTCTGGATTTATTCATGCGCTCCACTCCTTTTCTCATGTGTTCTTCCCGATATATGCAGACCTCATCATGCAAGCATGTTCGGTCTACATATTCTCGATTGGCACCGCTCATTGCTTACGCACATTATATTCTTATAATTCAAGACTTTCAACCATATTTTCCCATATAATCAGAATTAATTGACGGTCTAAAATATGTGAGATATGATAACCATAATAACTTTTTAAATTTCAGAAACAGGGGATTTTTATGCGAAATGAATTAATTCCAAAGGTGTTAAAAGAATATAGAAAACGAAATCATTACTCAGTGAAAGACGTATCGATCAGGCTGATGGAACATGATATTGATGTTGCACCGAAGACGATTTATGGCTGGGAAAGCGGACAGGCACAGCCAACGGCGGACACACTGCTCTTACTGTGCGAGATATACAAAATCCCGGACATCCTGAACTCCTTCGGTTACGACCAGCCTGATGATCCGGCAGCTTCCCTGACTTATCATGAGCGTGAGATCATCTACGCCTACCGCAACCGCCCTGAGTTGCAGCATGCGGTTGACATTCTGCTCGGATGTGATTAGGTATTTTGTTTCCTGTGATACAGTCTAATCTGTGCGATGTATAAATAAAAAAGAGGTTTTTCTGTAGAAATATCTGTTTTCAGGATTTTTGCAGGAAAACTTTTTTTGTGCTCTTTTTCCCCGGCTTCTTACGGATTCAGACAGTAACTCTTCTGTTTCCGTGTATATCATTTTATTTTCGCAGGTTGCAACTTTGCTTTAAGAAGTATAGAATAGAAGATACTCTGCGGTTTTATGGTAGTTCCGTAAAACCGTTTACCGCAGGACATTATTAAGGGAGATTTATTTATGAACGCTTTCCAATTTATCTTTCAGTATATCAAACGGCATAAAGTCCAGTATACGCTTGGTATCATCACGCTTTTTGTGGTAGACTTTGCCAATATTTTTATTCCGAAACTTACCGGTGTCATCACCGACGGACTCACCGCCCACAGCCTTGACTGGAGCGGAGTCAAATTAAATCTGCTTTACCTTTTTCTGCTTGGACTGCTGCTTGCGGTCGGCCGTTTCTTCTGGCGGTACTTCCTGTTTGGAGCTTCCCGCTCCATCGAAAAAGAGCTGAGAAACGACATGTTTTCCCATCTGGAGAAAATGGATGTGGAATATTACAACGAGCACAAAACCGGTGACCTGATGACACGTTTTACCAGCGACCTGAACGCGATCCGCATGGCGATTGGACCTGCCGTCATCTGTGTGTTTGACGCCTCCGTCATGACCCTTATGGTCATTTTCCAGATGATGTATTATGTCAGCGTGAAGCTCACACTGATTGCAGTCATCCCAATGCTTTTCATTTTATTTGGCGAGATTTATTATGGAAAAATCATCCGTCCGCGCTTTACTGCAAGGCAGGAGGCTGTTTCCGATCTCACCGACTACGTGCAGGAAAGCTTTTCCGGTATCCGTGTCATCAAAGCGTTTGTCCGTGAGAAGGCACAGCGTTACCACTTTTTAAAAGAAAACGAAAACACCATGGAAAAGAACTTAAGCATTGCAAAGATCCAGTCGATCGTCATTCCACTTTTAGATGTCATCATCGGGCTTTCCTCGCTGCTTACGCTCATTTACGGCGGCTATCTTGCGCTGGTCGGGGACATCACGCTTGGACGCTTTGTCGCTTTTAACCAGTATATTAACATGCTTGTCTGGCCGATGTTAGCCTGCGGGGATTCCGTCAATATGTTTTCGCAGGGTGCTGCCTCCATTCGAAGGATCCAGGAGATTTTCAAAGAACAGCCTGCCATTGCAGACACCGACAAAACAAAGGATGTGGACGACATTAAGGGCGAAATTGATTTTCATCACCTTACCTTCATCCACCGCGGCCACAGCGAACCGACTTTAAACGACATCACCCTGCATGTGCCTGCTGGAACAACGCTTGCGATCATCGGGCGCACCGGAAACGGAAAATCCACACTGGTAAATCTCCTGCTGCACCTTTACAACACGAAACCGGGCATGCTTTTCATTGATGGAAAGGACATTAACACCATTCCTTTAAAAACACTGCGTGAAAATATCGGATACGTTCCGCAGGATAACTTCCTGTTCTCGGACACATTGAAATCCAATATCGCATTTGGCGCTGAAAATGAGGATATGGAAGCCATCCAGTCCGCAACACGCGCTGCCTGCATCCATGAAAATATTGTCCAGTTCCCGGACGGTTATGAGACAATTGTAGGTGAGCGCGGTGTCACCTTATCCGGCGGTCAGAAACAGCGGAGCTCCATTGCCAGGGCACTGATGAAAAATGCACCGATCCTGATTTTAGACGACGCCCTCTCCGCTGTCGATACCGACACCGAGGAACACATTTTAACCAATTTAAAGAAAAACCGGGAAGGAAAGACGACCATTCTCATTGCGCACCGCATCTCGACGATCCAAAATGCAGATATCATTATGGTGTTAGAGGACGGCACTGCCGCCGAGATCGGAAACCACGATTCCCTTATGGCAAAACACGGGATTTATTACGATATGTTTGAAAAACAGCAGTTAGAAGCCATCCACGGTGAAGCCGGAAAAGCACTCATCAGACAGGATCATCCAGCTACAAAAACAGGAAAGGAGGACGCATAACTATGAAACGTTTACTGGCCTATTTAAAACCGCACAAATGGGTTATGACTGCTGCGACAGTCCTCGTCCTCTTTATCATCGTGGTAGAACTTTACCGCCCGATCGTCATCGGTGATGCGATCGATGATTATATCAACGGCTATTACGCACCGTACATCGAAACCACTGCGGATGCGCCGGGTGCTGTTCCTTATCATGACACTTACCTGACAAGAGATTTTGAAGCGGCAGACGGACAGAATTACGATCAGATTCTTCTATATAATAATCAATATTATATGGCAGAAAATCTTTCATCCGAAGAATGTGATGCATTAAAAAATGCAGATGCCGCCACACTTTCATCTTATGTAAACCAAAGTGCAACGCCTCTCACAAGGGACGACTTAAAAGATTTGCGGCATTATGATTTTGCCGGCATTTTGAAAGCGGCCGCCCTCTATCTGCTGCTTCTGCTCACCGGATTTGTCTTAAATGCATTAGACACCTGGATTTTGCAGAAAATGGGACAGGAGATCATTTACCAGATGCGTGAGGAGGTATTTACCCACATTCACAGCTTATCGTTAAACTTTTTCAACAATACGCCTGTGGGAAAACTTGTCACCCGTGTCTCCAACGACACCGAAGCGGTCAATGAACTTTTCTCCACCATTTTGGTAAAACTCTTTAAAAACATTGTAAAAATTATCGGATATGCCGTTGTCATGCTCTCCATTAATGTCAAAATGGCTCTCGTATCCTTTGCACTGCTGCCGCTTGTCACAGTGCTGACCTTCTTTTTCCGTTTTATGTCAAGGAAGGCATACGAGCTTACAAGAAACCGCATTACCGACTTAAACACATTTTTATCGGAACACCTCTCCGGCATGAAGCTCATCCAGATTTTTGCAAGGGAAGAGGAAAAATATGCACAGTTTGAAAAGAAATCCGAAGATTTATACAAGGCAAACTGGCGTGAGGTTATGACATTTGCGATTTTTCGTCCATCCATTTATCTGGTGTCCGTGCTTGCCATGATGCTTGTGATTGGAACCGGAAGTGCCGGGGTGTTAAACCAGACGCTCTCGCTCGGAACGCTGTTTATTTTTATCACCTATATTTCCTCGTTTTTTGATCCGATCCAGGAACTTGCGGAACAGTTTGGTACATTGCAGTCCTCTCTCGCCTCTGCCGGAAAAATTTTCTCCATTTTAGACGAGAAACCGGACATTGTAAAACCAACGCACCCGGTTGAAGTCAACATCAAAGGACGCATCGAATTCCGTCATGTATGGTTCGCCTACGAGAAGGACGATTATATTTTAAAAGACATCAGTTTCGTCATCGAACCGGGCGAAAAAGTTGCATTTGTCGGTGCTACCGGAGCTGGAAAATCTTCCATCTTAAATCTGATCGGACGATACTTTGACATCCAGAAAGGTGAGATTTTGATCGACGGCGTCAACATCAAAGACATCGACACTGATGTGCTGCGCGCCGCGATCGGGCAGGTACAGCAGGATGTATTTATTTTTACCGGGGATATTAAGAGCAATATTTCACTGGACAATGAGAATATTTCCATTGAGGACGTGAAACGTGCCGCAGAGATCGTGCACGCGGATTCCTTTATCGAAAAAATGCCGGGCGGCTATGATGCCCCTGTCACAGAGCGCGGAAGCACCTTATCCGCCGGACAGAGGCAGTTACTCTCCTTTGCGAGAACCCTGGCTTACGATCCGACCATCCTTGTCTTAGACGAGGCAACTGCCAATATCGACACAGAGACCGAGGCTCTTATCACAAGTGCTCTGGCAAAACTCATGGAGGGCAGAACTACGATCATGGTTGCACACAGACTTTCCACGATCCAGCATGCCGACAAGATCATTGTCATGCATCAGGGACAGATCAAGGAAGCCGGCACCCATCAGGAACTTCTCGCCCAGAACGGACTGTACCGGAAATTGTACGATCTGCAGCTTGTGGAAGCGTAGCAGTTCAATTTTTGTAACGACAGTTTATATGTCCGCCCCGGGAGCATGAACATCCGAGCCGGCATAAAAAACGTTGTGAAAATTGCGTAAATTTGTAAATGCTGCTTTTAAGCTTAAAGTTTGTGTACATTCCCAAATGGACTGTCGCGAAAGATTGTACGTCTATGAAATTCTTTCTGCTCATGAATCTAGCGTAAGTAAATACAGCCTCCCAGCATTGGTTATTCAGTGCAAAAATCAAATGTAAACGAATGATTTTTGCACTGCCTTCTGCTGGGAGGCTGTATTAACTTACACACGATTCAATCGCGAAGAAAGAATTTCATAGACGCACAATCTTTTGTGACTGTCCATTTGTTGAATGAACACAGACAATCAAAGAAGCTTAAAAGCAGCATTGACAAATTAGCAATTTGATACCGTTTTTTATGCCGGCTTGGATGTTCATGCTCCCGGGGCGGACATATTTACACTCCCTCAAAAATTGAGCTGCTATCATTTCCATAGCTGAATCCACTCCATCTCAAGCTTCGGTTTCACAACCTCTGTTTTGATCTCGTAGTATCCCTGTTTTAATTCCACACGGCAAATCTTCTGCGTGTTCGGTCTGCCTTCCGTGCCGCTCGTCTGCAATGTGAAGAATAATTCATCGTTGAGATAGAGGTTTGCGGCTGCCTGTGCCAGATTGGACTGCGGAGAAATAAATTTTACAACAACATTGTATACACCAGACTGGTTTACATAAATTTTCTGTGACACTTTATCTTCCGGAACAATGCTTATATCGCTTTCCCCATTTGCCCCTTCTGATCCAGCCCCCTGCAACGGCTCATATGCCTTCACTTCCTCCAACGGTCTTAACGGACGTTTCATAACCGGAGCATTTAAAATAAACCGACAGATATTTTTTGCAGAGCGCTGCAACTCCCCAATGGTCAGCTTTCCATTGTCCAGTGCCTCCAAAATATCATCGCCCATGGCATTGATTTCCGCGCCGTTATTGTTGACTACCATATAAAGGTCATTCTGGGAGCGCACCATCGAAGAAAGTGCATGATGATCCTGCTTGCCACCTTTTACAACATCATTGACACTTGCCCACCAGTCGGTCATGACAATGCCTTCATACCCCCACTCTCCTCTTAAGATCGTGGTATTTAAATCATAATTGGACGATGTCCAGTGTCCATTGATCGGATTATAAGATGTCATAATAGAGGAGGCTTCCCCTTCTTTGACTGCAATCTCAAATCCTTTCAGATAAATCTCACGCAGTGCACGCTCTGACACAACAGAATCTACTGTATGTCTTGCCGTCTCCTGGTTGTTCGCCGCAAAATGCTTCACCGTTGCAAAAGAGCCGCCTTTTTTGATTCCCCTTGTCACTGCTGCCGCAAAACATCCGGTCACATAAGGATCTTCACTGAAATACTCAAAATTGCGTCCGTTCAACGGATAGCGGTGGATATTAATTCCAGGTCCGAGCAGAGTGTCCACTTCGTTTGCAACCAGCTCTTTTCCTTCCATCACATAAAGTTCTTCCATCATTGGAATGTTAAACGAACATGCAAGCAGTGTTCCGATTGGAAGCTGTGTTGCCTTCAATCCGCTCTCCATACGGATACCGGAAGGTCCGTCTGCACAGCAGGCAGCCGGGATTCCATATGCATACAGGCGGTCGCTGACACCTCCAAATGTGGATGCCGTACCCGGTGTTACTTTCGGGCTGCTCATTCCTTCCCCGCGCACGATCGTGGCAAGTTCCTCTTTGGTCAATTGCGCGATAAATGTATCCAAATCTGCTTTTCCCTCTGCAACATCCGAAAAACGGATTCCTTTGTCTCCGGTGATTGCAAGCTGCTCCGGTAAATGCGCCTCAATCCGTTCCTGTAACCGGATCGTCTGCTGCGGCACTGCCTCCTTTTCCTGCTGATAGCTTCCATCCTCCCGGCTCTGTCCCGGACGGATGCGCTCAAATGCTTCTGTCGGTGCGAGTGCTTCCTGCAGGGCTTCCGTCACACAAAGCTCTTTTACGATATATGCTCCTTTTCCATCCACATCTGCGATTTTCGTATTCCGCACACTATTACCCACATGGAATACGTAAGCACCTGCCTCTGATACATAGCAGGACTTGTGGCCTGCCACACCGGAATCATCATATGAAGCAAGATTTTTTACCGGAATGTGCAGTGTCATTTTCTGTTTTTCTCCCGGAGCCAGCTCCTTTGTCTTTGCAAATGCTTTTAATTCTCTCGCCGGTTTTCCAAGTTTTCCCTGCGGTGCCTGCACATAGACCTGTACGACCTCTTTTCCCCTGCAGTCTCCTGTATTTTTCACACAGATGGTAATCTGCACTTCTTTTCCTGCACATGTTCCATTATCAATCGATACTCCGTGACTGCCCCAGGCACCTCCGACTTTGGATTCTTCTGTAACCGTCTCCGCTTTTAAAATTTCAATGTCAAACTTCGAATAGGAAAGTCCAAAACCGAACTCATACATGACTTTTTCCGGGCAGAATGTCTCAAAATAGCGGTATCCCACATAGATATCTTCGGTGTAAAAATTGCGCACATTGTCTCCGAAATCGTTCGCCGCCGGATAATCTGCCAGTGAACATGCGATCGTGTCCGTCAGTTTTCCACTAGGAGACACTTTTCCACTCAAAACATCCGCAACTGCATTTCCACTCTCCATGCCGCCCTGCCAGATATAGAGCACGGAACGGATATGATCCTTGTATACAGGATTCTTAAGCCAGCTCATATCTATGATATTCGACACGTTCAAAAGCACTGCGACCTGTTCAAAATGCGCTGTCAGAACCTTCAGATTTTCAAGTTCTTCCGGCGTTAGAAGGTAACTGCCCGCCTCATTTGCATAATCCTTATCTTCGCCTGCAGTACGTCCGATAATAAAAATCGCTTTCTCTGATTTTTCTGCTGCGGCTGCCGCAATCTCCTCTGTGATCACCATCTCTTTCTGGTGCCACGGCTCTGCTGCCCAGCCGCCACCGCCGTTGTCAAATGGGTGGTCTTTTAACCACGCTCTGTAAATGTCTGCCAGCTCCTCATTCAAAGTAAAGCTGCCGCTCTCTCTCATTCCATCATAAATATTCACCGCATAAGGCACGTTGACAGCTCCGCCGGAACCAGTCCCGCTGCGGTAAGTCTCAAACTGGCACCTGCCAAACACAGACACCATCTCTTCTTTTTTCAACGGGAACATGTGACCTTCATTTTTCAATAAAACGGCTCCCTCTGCGGCTGCCGCCCTGCAATATACTCCAAATCCTTCCAATGGTACTCCGATTGTACTCATACTCATCTGCTTCCTCCAAATACGTTTCTATTTTTATTTTAAAATGTTTTCTTTCACATCACATATTCTAGTAAAATCTTCTCTTCCATGCTATAATTTTTCTATTCAAAAATATAACAATTTTGTCATTGGAGGTTTTCTATGGATTATCCGGAGGAAAGAAAACAATATATTGACGGCATCGCCTGCCAGTATCTCTGTCATATTGAAAAAGCAGAGAAACCGGGCAATGTATTTTTCGCTCATTTTCATTATTATATTGAAATGCTCTATGCACTTTCCGGTCATTTCCGTATTTATTTAAACGGAATTTACCACGAATTTGCGGCAGGGGATTTTGTACTGATCAATTCCAGGGAAGTGCACCAGATCGACGCGCTCTCATCAGAGGGCGGCTCTTATATCGTGGTTCGTTTTCTCCCGGAACTCATTTACGACGGCATGACGCAGAGCCACTTTGAGTTAAAATATCTGCTTCCATTTATCACCGAAAACAGCATTTATGAAAAAGTAATTTCTTCTTCCATATTAAATGCAAAACACTCTGCCATCCCCGGACTTATGAACGAGATTATCCGGGAATCTGAGGAAAAACAATACGGCTACGAGCTTGCAATCAAAAATCACATTGGCGGTATTTTTCTTTGGCTGCTGCGCTACTGGCATGCAAATGGCGAAGAACCGCTTCTCGAAGATTTTGAAAACCAGCAGTTAAAACAGCAGCTCTCCCCAGCCCTGACCTACATGATCACCAATTATGAAAAATCTATCAGCGCAGCGGACATGGCAAAACTCTGCAATTTGAGCTACAGCTATTTTTCCAGAAGTTTCAACCGGCTTTTGCATATGAATTTCAGTGATTACCTGAATGAGATCCGCATCCGGGAAGCGGAAAAGCTGTTAGTCTCAACTACCCAGAACGTGACGGAGATTGCATCTGCGGTCGGTTTCTGTACCACAAGTTACTTTATCAAACAGTTTACCAAATACCTGCATGTTTCTCCCAAACAATACCAGAAACAAATGCGCCAGGGACAGAAAGATTTCATTGCATAACCACGCAACACAAGCTATAATAGTTTGCAGTGTCCAGTGGTTCCTTAACGGTGATTGGCGGTGCCGGACTTGTCATCGGCTCTTTTGTATCCGGTGGTACTGCAACTCCAAACTTTACCCGATTCGCAAAGTCTGAATATCTGGACTACAAACGACAATGCCTTATATACCGCCGGACTCGGACTTGCTAATATCTTCCATCAGAAGAAAAAACCTATGGTACTGATCTCCGGTATCATTGGAACGATTTTATCCGTCTGGTTATACTATAACTTCTGTAACTGGTTAAATGTATTAAACTGGGGGATTTCCTCCATCAATGGCATGGTGGTTGCTGTCGTCTGCTACCTGATTGGATATTTTGTGAAGAAAAATCAGAGATAAATAATACGTCCTAATTCTGCTGAAGTTCTGTGTGAGATGGAAATGACAGTGCGGTCTTTCGCTACACGCTTTAACGCCAGTAACACTGCCTTTTCCGTCTCTGCATCCAGATTCGCCGTGATCTCATCAAACAGCAGCATTTGTGGTTCCGCCACTGCGGCTCTTGCAATGGATAAGAGCTGCCATTGTCCCTGCGAGAATAACTCCGGCGTGCATTTCGTGTCATATCCGTTTTCAGAGCTTTCTATCACATCGTCTAACCCGGTCAGCTCTGCCACTGCTTTTACGCGGTCTGCCGGAATGGTTTCATCATACAGCGTGATCTGATCGCGCACCGTTCCCGGAACCATGTGGAAGATCTGTTCTACATAGCCGAACAGTTTCCGTTTCTCTTCCTCCCGGACTGTCACTGCCGGTCTTCCGTGGATCAAAACCTCTCCGCCCTGCGGTTCGTAAAGTCCTAAGAGAAGTTTTAAAATCGTACTTTTTCCTGCCCCGGTTCGTCCTGCGAGTGTTACCTGCTCCGCGTCCATGACCTTTAAATTCAAATGGTCTAAAACGACATGTTCATCATAACCGAAGGTCACATCCCGAAACTCGACAAACGGAACATCTGCTGTTTTATTTTCTGAGTGTCCCCCAGCCATCTGTTCCACGCATTCTTCTGCTACTGTCTCGCTGTCTTTTTCCACTATCTGCTTCTCCTCAAGTGCAAAAAATTCATTGATCCTGTGGATTCCGGCAATCGCAGACTGAATCGTCTGAATCTCCATTCCGAGGCTCTCCACCGGGGAGAATATCTGTGAGATATAGTTGATGACCGCAACCGCAGTTCCGGCAGACATTCCAAAGAAGGTCAGTACCGTGTGGTTTCCGGACGCGGAAAGCAGCATGACAACTGCGACAACCACCGCATTCAATATCAGTATCACCGGGGAGTAAACCGCATCATAAAAATTGGTGCGCTCCATCGCTGCATAACTCTCCCCGATATAAGTGTCGTATCGCTCTTCCATGTATGCTTCCTTTGCAAGACAATGGATTGTGCGGATATTGTGAAGCGTCTCCGGCACATGACCGGATGCCCGTCCGACAGCCTTTCGGTTTTCAATCTGCGCCGCCAGCATATTTTTCTGGACATGTCTGGTAAACCAGAATAAAAACGGCAGCAACACCAGCAATACCAGCGTCAGTCCACGGTTTTGAAACCAGATCACGACAAGGATACTGATAATCTTACATACATCCGCAAACATACTGATAATCCCGGAGGTAAACAGATTTTCCACCGTGTCAACATCCCCGACAAACCGTGACACCAGTGTTCCCGGCTCCTGCTTATTCACGCTGTCTGCCGTCAGACTTACAAATTTATCCATCAGGCTGCTTCTTAGTGCATGTGTGATTTTCTGACCAAACGCCGTCAGGAGTCCTTCCCTCGCAGCTTCCAATATTCCGGTAAGTGCGAGCAGGACAAAATAGAGAAGGATCACAGAAAACGCCGCCTCATTACCGGCTGTCACTGTATCAATGATTTTTGCAAGGATCAGCGGAGGAATCAGCGCTGCCACAACTGCTCCGATCACTGCGGTCAGGATTCCGGCAGACAGCATTTTCTGTTTTTTGATTGTTTCCAGGATCACACTTTTTACCCGTCTTTTCTGTTTCATCTGCCACTCCTCCTTTCCTCTGTATGTTCAGAAACTGTTTTTCTATTTTCCGTTTCCACTTTCGCATTCTCTCTTTCATCGCTCTGTGTCTCATACAGACTGCGGTACTCCGGTATCTTTTCCAGAATTTCTTCATGTGTACCGGCCACCGCCTTTCCATCTTCCATCCAGATGACCTGATCCATCTGCGGAAACAGATATAAACGGTGAGAAATTAAGAAAACAATATTGTCTTTCGTCTGCTGTTTCAAATTGGCAAAAATCTGTTTTTCCGTGTTTTTGTCCAGTGCCGAAAAAGGATCATCCAGAATCAGAACCGGCTTTTTGTGGCAGAGTGTCCTTGCAAGTGCAAGACGCTTTGCCTGACCGCCGGAGAGACGTACTCCGCCATTTCCAACCGCGGTCTTTTTTCCATCCGCCATCTCTGCAACTTCCTGTTCCATGCACACTGCCTTTAAGTAATCGTCTGCCTCTTTTTTATCACCGAGCAAAATATTATTTTCCACACTGTCAAAAAACAACTCCGGATCATGTCCAAGATAACCGATCCGCTTCGTGCGGTCTGCCTCGTCCATAGCCTGCAAATCTGTGCCGTCCACAAGAATCTGTCCCTCATAAGGATATTCACACAAAAATACTTTTCCAAGCGTTGACTTGCCACATGCGACCGCCCCGGTAATACCGATGATCTGTCCTTTCTCTGCGTAAAGACAAATGTCGTCTAAAATTTTCTTTCCATCCGGATAAGCAAAATTCAGATGACTGATCTGTATTTTTTGCACTGTTGTCTCTGTTTTGCCTGTTGGGACTGTGTCGTTTTTTTCCCTACACTCCCTGGCATGATTTTCTGCTGTCTGATCTTCGATCACAGTTCTCTCATCTTTTCGTGTCAGAAGTGGTTTGATACGGTTCCATGAAACCTGTGCTTTATGTACCGCATTGAACAGCTTCGCAGCGCTTGACGACTTCACGGAAAGTTTCACAAAGCACGACAAAAATGTGGTAAACGCCGCAATGCCCCATGCACGCCAGCCGGTTCCCAATACATTTTTCTGTCCGAAATACAAAATGAACAGCACACCTGCCATGGAGATGACGCGATACACCGGTGGCATTGCCGTGTTCCAGATGTTTGCTCTCACGGCTGCTTTTTCATACGCAGACAAATTTTCTTCATATGCATTCTGTCTTTCTTTTTCACGCCCGAAAACACGGTATGTGATTGCATTTTCTGCCCGGTCTAACGTCGCTGCGCTCAGCGCGCCGGACTGTTCCTTGTAGGCAGCCCCGGTTCTCTGGATCATTTTTTTCATTTTTTCTGCGGTCATGTAAGAGATTGGCGGAAACAGCATACATAAGAGCGCCAGCCGCCAGTCATACCACAAAAGCATTCCGGCATAGGCTGCCAGTGCCACACCTGTATCAAAAATTTCCGTCGTAAATTTCCGCATTCCCTCCACACAGTCATCAACGTCGAGGATCGCTTTCGTTATGACATTGCCTTCGCCCTCTTCCTTAAGGCTCGCCCTGCTTTTTCTGACAAGGCTTCCATAGAGGATTTCCTTCATCCTGCGGTTTACATTATTGGCAAAACGGCGGACATAAAAACGCTTGATATATCTCGAACTCTGCACGATCACGATCACTGCCACATAGCTTAACACAAGAATCAGCATATCGCCAAACTGTCCGGCACCTCTTAAAATGTCCACAAGACAGCCGGTCATTTTTCCTTCGAACCACGGTCCTGCAAGCAGTCCTACATTATAGATCAGACCGGATATTGTCACCGCCAGAAGTACTTGCCATTCTGCTTTAAAATAGGACAAAATCCTGTCCGGCTGAAATGATGCTGGCTGTTTCTGTTTTTCTCTCATTTTGTCCTCCTTTTCCCTGCAAAACAAGAAAGGCATCACACCAAAGTGCGATGCCTTCCATTCATTTCTGACTGTTTATTCATAAATATGTTTTTTCTTATCTTTTGCTTTTACCTGTTTTTTCTTTAACATATGTTTTGGATTTTTGTCTGCCATAATGTATCCTTCCTTTCCAATGCCTATAGGCTTTTCGGTCTGTAGGTTACTTTCTGTACAAAATAATTATCCTTCAATTGCGATGAATTTACGTTCCGGTACTGCTGCCTTTGCTTCTTTCTTTGGAACAAACAGTTTTAAGATACCATGTTTGAACTCGCCCTTGATATCTTCCTCTGTCATATCCTCACCGATATAGAAGCTACGCTCGCAGGAACCTGCATAACGTTCTCTCCGGATGTACTTTCCGGTATCTTTCTCCTGCTCATCCTGATCAAGACCTTTTGCAGCGGCGATGGACAAATATCCATTGTCTAACGATACCTTAATCTCATCTTTCTTGAATCCAGGCAGATCGATAATCAGCTCATAGCCGTTGTCCATTTCCTTGATATCTGTTTTCATAAGATTCTTTGCATGTCTGCCATACAATTTCTTCTCAACCTTACTGTCATCATAGAATGGTAAATCAAACAAATCTTCAAATAAATCTTCTCCAAAAATACTAGGCATCAACATAAGTCATCTCTCCTTTTTCTACGGTATCCGCTTTCTCGTGGATATCTCATGCTTTATTACCTTGTTTCTTTGAAACTGGGATGTTCGGAGAACTCACAGAACTTTTACTTCTGAAATCTTTTCTGATCTCTTGGTTCTTCTTTTGTTCTCTTCCTTTGTTCTGACTATGTTATACACCCGTTTGTTAGCGCTGTCAATAGGAGAGTGCTAATTTTTTGTGAAGATTTTGTGAAAGTGGACTACATTCACATAAATATGTATCTCCCGAAGCTGATTTTTTGTTTTCTGCTGATATTCTTCCTGCTCACACAAGCTTCTTTGTTCTCCACTTCCCGGTTTTCCAGCGCCATACCATGCCGACAGCCCTCACACACTCGTCACTTGCAAGACCGATATACGCTCCCACAGCCATAAGTCCCATGGAAATTCCAAACAGCCATGTGCCTCCCACCGCAAAGACAAACATGAAAACGGCTGCGATCACTGCCGGGAACACTGCATCTCCGCTTGTTTTTAAGGCTTGTCCAAACACAAGATTCGTCACGCGTCCAATCTCAAGTACAATGTCGATTGCCAGCAGCTTGCGGACCAGCGCAGTCATTTCCGGGTTGTCTGTAAAGAGTGGCATAATAAACCCGGAACCAAGCACAATTGCTGTCTCCATGCAGACTGCCACACATACTCCGACAAATGCTGCCCTCTTTGTCCCTCTGTCACACTCTTCGAGTTCCCCAGCACCGATGTGCCAGCCTGTCATGATCGCATTTGCCTGTGCCAGTGCTGCACCGACACAATAGGAAAAATTACTGATCGTTGCCGTATAAGATCTGGCTGTCACATTCAGCCCTTCTGCATCCATCTGGTTCAGGAAACGGATGACAAGCATCATTGCAACATTATAGAGTGCAGTCTCACATGCAGATGGAAGTCCGACTTTCACGATCTGCCCTAAGACTGTCTTATTTGCGATCCTCTCTGTACTGTTTTTTGCAGAGATCAGCTTATGTGAAAAATACAGTACAATACACAGGTTCAGGATCTTGGAGATCACAGTTGCTGTGGCGACACCTGCAACACCTTTGTGCAATACAAAAAGAAATACTGCATTCATCACAAAATTTGCGATATTTCCAACGATCGTGGCATATAATGGCTGCTTTGTATATCCGAATGCGCGCAGATAGCTTGAAAAAATAGGAATGACCGCATTTAATATACACCCACCCCCGACAATTTTAAGATAAATCAACGCCGGTTCATACAGTGCATCCGCAATTCCTACCATACGAAGGATCGCTCCTGCTCCCGAAAATAAAAATACTGCCATAAGCACGCCTGCAACAGCATTAAATAATAACCCAAGCTGCCTTGCCTGATAGGCAACTCCCGGTCTGCCTGCGCCAATATTCTGCGTCATGACCGAAACCATGCCGGAAGATATGATAGAAAACATTATGATAAAAATTCCAATATAACTGTTTGCCGTTCCCACCGCCCCGACTGCATAGTCTCCAACTGCGGATAACATCAGAGTGTCAACCATACCGGACAGCATATAAAATAGTGTTTCCAGACAGATTGGGATAAAAAGTCTTGTGAGCTGTTTCATCTTAAGTCTCCTTTTTCCGTTCATACTTATCCAATCTATTTTATATTATTTTCCCCTGAAAAACTTGCACTATTTTAACCAGAAAAAGTACAATTCTGCTCATTTTATAAAATATTTCTGCGTTATAAAAAACTGGAAGCCAGATAAAAATGAAATTCGTCATATTTCATCAGGCAATTCCACTGCTTTTCTTACTTCTTCCACCCACTCTGCACTATGACAGCAAAACAGTTCTTCATGCTGCATATTGTGCTTCCGGATATCCGGATTTTTGAAATACGTACAATATCTCTTTTCGTATTTTTCACCCATCTTGGTTGCGTAAAACACATGGATCGTTGTTCCAGGCACATCAATTCCATGTTGGACTTTCGTAACCAGATCAGAATAGAACTGATTATAAATACTCTGTTTCGTAATCCATGGACTTCCTCCCTTACCGATTCCAAACATATTTAAAAATCCATTATATAATTCTTTTTTGCCACCATCTGTCTTATCCAGCTTTTTCTGCATAAATTTTGGAAGAGTACCTGTATGTACCATTTTATACATAAAAGGCACTACCATGGATGACTGGATTTTAGCCACAAGATATATTCTCCCACCATACTTTTTCCTGATTTCCTGCTCAATTTTTTCACATTCATCTTCCATCGAATAAAATTCGGTTTTCTCGTTTGGATCAAATCCATCATAAGAAACTGTTACCGTGTAAAAATAAGAATGTAACCCATCCAGTACATGATCAAAACTGCTATACAGACAGCAGGTGCCGGGAAATAAAAATATCACTGGTTTACGATTATCTCCACTTTCATAAAATTTCATAGTTGGTCTCCTTTAGGCTTTTCTCACAACGCAATGCATCCTCATACCTTTACGGATTTCAAATTTTTCCACTTTTAGTCCTGCTTTTCTGCTGCATTCCATGACCACATCTCTTGTTGGAACCCGGACATCTCCGTGCCCACATATATTTGCCAGAGGCATTTCCAGTGTATTCATCAGCCATATCAATATTTTATTATCACTTGTCACATCCCTCAGTATCAATCTTCCATTTGGACGAAGACATCTCTTCACACTGTCAAAAAACGCCTGTGGATTCGGATAATGATGGAAACTCATAGAACAAATAATTGCGTCAAATGAATCGTTTTCAAAAGGAAAGTTTTCACAGTCTCCCACAACAAATGTTGCATTTGGAATATTTTTCTTTTTTGCCTGTTCGATCATGGCCGGAGTCAGATCCAGCCCTGTATAATGCCGGTCCGGATATTTTTCTGATAATAAAGAAATCATTGGAGCAGGTCCGCATCCTGCATCCAATAAATCATTAAATGGCTCTTTTTCTAATTCTTCCAGAATATCCGGATAATCCTTCTTACACATTTCGTAAATACCAGCATGGTTACTTTCATATCTTCCTGCTGCTTTTGTAAATTCGCTGATTGACAATTTTTTGTATTCTTCGTTTTTCATTCTTTCTTCCTCCGATCACGTCTGTAGCATAAATCAATCTTCTCCTAGAAATCTGGCTTCTTTTTCAATTTCAAATAAGCGGTCAAAACTTGTGTTAGTCTCTTTCTGCACTCTTCCATTCTGCAACCGCATTTCTCACCCGGCGGTCAATATCCAGACGTGTACTGCGGCATTCCTCCGGATATTTTCTTGCTGCCTGAAATGCCAGTTTCACAAAGAGTCCGGAACTAACCGGGAGCATTGACTTTATCATGCTCTCCGGAAAAACGAAATGGGTTCCATGCTCATAAATGACAGACTCCAACCTGCATGTGTGTGGATGTTCTTTCATTCGCTGTTTCATACGGCGGATATATTTTGCAGTATCCCACAATACATCATCTTCTGCACCGATCAGCAATAATGTTCCATGGATTTTTTCAATCTTGATCATCTCGTCTTCTGTGATTGGGTGAGCCGTTTCCGAATCATCAAACAGTTTTCTTGAATTGATCATATCACCGGTTCGTTTTGTTTCTTGTTCAATCACATGCCAGTAGTCCGGATGTTTGTAACAAAATGGCATGTACGGAAGCGGTTCTCCTTTGTAAGAAAAAAGAGATTCTCCCTCGATCGGCCATTCCTTACAGCCGTCTTTTTTGCCCTGCATAAACCCCTGCCAGATAAAATCACTCGGTGTCAGACCGATCGTCAATGTAATATCTTCAAAATAAGAAGCGGCAGTCAAAGCGAGTGTTCCTGTAGTAGATGCCCCGACAATTCCTATTTTCTGATTACCGTGTACTTTTAACCAATTGATTGCTTTCTCTATGCGTTCCAGCGGATAATTATGATGTCCATAATCCTTTTTTCCGGGTGACATCGTCATCACATTCACACCGAGTTTATGTAACCATTTCACAGATGTACGCGCCAGATAATCCTCTGAATCGTCTCCGATCATGGCGATCATTGCACAGTCTGAGCCTGTTTTGCATTTCCAATATGCACCATAAAATCCATCTGTTTCCATGTCAAAATGTCTTTTTTTCATCTGCATCATCTCCTTATTATCAGCCACGTTTCTCTAAAACTATTATTTTGTTTGAGATATTCCGAACGATCGGAATCTTTCCTATCACATGATAAATCGGCATAAGTTCTTTCATTCCCTCAACCAGACTGACTTCATGCAGGATAGAAAAATTCGGTACAATCTTTTTTAATTCTGTTCCATTCTCAACACCCCATGTGAATTTTGCACTGCTTCCCTCTATGGATTTTTCCTTCACATGTTTCACAACAAATGGTGACATGGTTTCGACCATTACGGTTACTTTCTGAAATGATTTTTCAATAATAGAAAATATCTTTCTGATGTTCTTCTCACACAAATACATCGTAAGTCCTTCCATTATCACCAGAACATTTTCTCCATGATAATCGATATCGTCCACGTAGGAATTATCCATTGCAGACTTTGCAATCTGATATATCGGACCTGTTTCTGGAAGAAACTGCCGCCTTATCTTCATAGTCTCCGGCAGATCCACGTTGTACCATCTCAGATATTTTTCCTTCATCCGGTAACATCTGGTATCCAGTCCACATGCAATATTTACAACAACTGTATTTTCATGCTTCTCCAGATATTGTCGAACCATCCGGTCTAATACGATCGTTCTCGCGATCACGCCACAGCTCATGGCTTTATCCTTATCTGCTTTGGAAAAGTCATAGTCCAGCTTTTTCACAAGTTCTACTGCAATCTCATCCCTGATTTTGGCATTTTGCTTTTTTGTTTCTTTTGCTCTTGCATACAAAGTCTGTACCATCGTTTCCGGCACACCTGTCACATTCACTTTTTCTTTCATGTACTTTCCTGCTTCCATATCAATACATTGCTGCTTGTGTTAGTTGTATCTAACCTGTGTCTGATAAAAAACCGTGTGAAAACAAAACTGTAATTCCACACGGCTTCTTTTCCCTATGCATTCAGTATATCACTTTCATCTGGTTTAGCAACCAGATTTTATCTCACTTTTATTGTGTTACTTGCAAAAGACAAACTGCACCAGCAGCATATAAAATACAGTTCCACCGCCGATACTGAGCAATATGCTCTTTTTCCATCTGTGAAGGAGTACGATAAATGCAATCGCCAAAAATTCCGGTATTCCATATGTTCCGCTTCCCGGTACATCTTTCAGACAATAAATGACCAGAAGACCGATGACTGCATAATGCAGTACCTTACCCAGATATTGGATAAATTCCGGTGGTTCTTTTCCTTCCGGGAAAATTAAAAACGGCAGAAACCGTGTCACCATTGTGCCAAGCAGTGCCCCTGCGGTTGCACCTCCCACCCAGTAAATCTGGCTCAAAAGCGTCACAAAAAACATAAACCATCCTTTTATCCACACCCTCCGGTACTTCTGTCGTACAATTTACGGAAAAGGTTTCATCACACATTCCATAAATCAGATAAAACTTTTTCCATCCGACATTTTGATATTTATCCAACATGGAGATCCCATGCTCCGCATCAGAAATCCATAAGACATTCCTAAAAATAAGAATCCTACACAGATTGGCAATGTGTAGGGCAATGCTGCCTTGAATGCTTTTTTCTTCATGTAACTTTGTTCCTCTTTTCCTGTTTGTAACGTAATAGCCTTTCCATACTCGATCGCATAGAATTCCTACCGACATACTTTACTTTTTCTAATTTAACGCAAAAAAAATCTGTCCTATGTGTAAGAGTGAGATTTCCATTAATGCATGCCGCTGTCCGATGTGTACCACAATCCTTGATGCCAAGGCTGTGCAGGAGTTTGAATCGAAAACCGGAGTTTAACGTATGAACTGCCGCCTGCAGGTGGTGTTACAGATTTTCTAAAGTTCATGTCATATTGCATGCCATCGGATAAAGTCAAAACACTACGCTTCTTGTTCACGGAGCTGTCTGCATATGGTCTCTGCATCATAATCCGGCGCACTTTTCTCTATGACATCATAAATCTGCCGAATCTGGGAGACTGGTTCTTCTAACATGTCCGCTGTGGCTTCTGCGGTGTAGCCTTTTTGATATATCTTTATAATGAGTTCCTACCCTCAATCCTGCCGGCATTCCTGCCCTCGATCCTGCCCTCGATCCTGCCTTCGATGATGCCCTGTTCCCTTGATTCACGCAGGTCGTCCGCAAACAATTCTTTTAATGCTTCGCACATATTTGATCCCTCCTTCAGTTTCTCCCAGTTTGCACGCATGACTGCATCTGCGAGCGCCTGATATAGCTTTGAGTTTTTGTTTTTACTGTATTTTTGATCTCACTTCCATCTTCCGGTCTTGTTCCAGCTTGCGGATGTTACACATTATATAGTTTTATCCAGAAGTATCTTATAAATTGCCTCTACATTATAATCAGGTGCACACTGTCCGATCACATCATAGATTTGTTTGATTAACGTTTGGGGTTCTTCCAGCATATCTGCTGTTTCTTTTACAGAGCAGCCTTTTTTATATTTTTTAATTACTATTTCTATGACTTTTGAAGCTTCGCCTTCGCGTTTTCCCTCAAGTTTTCCTTCGCGTTTTCCAACATTCCTGCCCTCCATAATTCCTTCTTCCCTCGATTCGCGCAGATCATCCGCAAATAATTCACGTAATGCTTCACACATTTTTCGTTCCTCCTTTAATTCCTGCCAGTTTGCGCGCATGATCGTATCTGCCAGCGCCTGGTATAACTTTGAGTTTTTATTTTTACCATATTTCTCTATAAAATTTCTGATCTCGCCGCCTGACTTTAAATCATTACGAAGATTATTCAGCCAGTAGTTATTCGTTTTAGATAATCTTGGAACAATGATAAGCTGGATCGGAATTGCATCTCCCATAAGGTAATAAATACCGCTTTCCATGTTTTCGACTGTTATCTGCCGATCTCTGTGCAATTTCTGAAGCATGGTTCTTGGATAATGGTAGCATACAAAAGTAATTGTCAGCTCTGCTGCCGGTATGAAGTCTACTGTCTCCGTATCGGCTTTATAAATACAGGCGTATGCGTACACCTTGTAAAAATCGTCAATGTTCAGGTCATCTTCCGGCGATTTGTATTCTACAATATTGTACTGTCGGAAAATTCTCCCGATATTCTTCTGGATTTTTACATGTCTTTCATTTTTGACTAACACATCGATCTGCATTGGTTTCTTCGACAGCAGATGTTCAGAATCAAATTCTAAATACTTTGTTTCTTCTCCAAGTTCGATCTGCAATGCCGCTTCAAATGCAGGATGCTATTGGATTTTCTCATCGTTTGTGTTCAATCATATTCCCCATTTATGATAATAGAATGTGTGGTATTTTTCAATGCACGTAAAAGATTTTGTCATAAAAATGCAACGGTGCTAACTTGTAATTAAGATTAAAAAGATCATACTCGTAACCATATATCAGGTTTTGGATCTGCAGACAGAAACGTTGTAAGAATGATCACGATTACGAAAGTTTCATAATCGTAACTGTTATTTGTCTGCGACTTTGATGTAGGCTTAGTATAAAGTAATCTTGGAATTGTGTCAATAAAATCCGTCAATCCAGAATACGAGCAGCAGAACCCAATATAGGCACTCATCCCATAACGTAAATTGCAGATTCTGTGGTGCGATTCACAGCGTAAATTGGGCATGTATAAGCGTCCTCTCACAAGTCATTCACAGCGTAAATGAAAGAAAAACGGTGCAGACAAATATGATTTCCTTTGTGAGCCATGGAGCTGGGATCCTAACAATCATGGAAGCTTCAGCTGAACATGATTGTTGTTCAGAAGCCCAGCGGAATGCCCGGCGAACAAGAACATCATATTTCGTCTGTACCGTTTTTCTTTTTCATTACATAAAGTGGCTGCCTTGTGAGAGGACGCTTATATCTGCCCTTCACAACCTATAAAAGCACCACGGAATCTGCGACACTACGCCAATTAAACTCCGGTTAAATTGTTTCCAGATCATATTCGTTGGTGCCAAGTCCGATTTTGACTGCATGCTCAATACATGTTTTCCACTCTGTGTCCGGATGCGTCATATGGAAATGATCATGATCACATTCCTCATGATGCTCATGTGCATGTGCAATATTCTTTCCAAGAACACTGCTCTCTACCGGTGATGCCTGATTGCAGAGATCCGCACATGCCTGATCCAGAGCTACCGGATCAAAAGAAGCTAACATCCCAATGTTCGGAAGAATCGGAATATCATTCTCTGGATGACAGTCACAATTTGGAGATACGTCACAGATCAGCGAAACATGGAAACATGGTCTGTTCTGACAAACTGCGAGACTGTACTCTGCCATTTTGTAATTCAGCATTGCAACAGAGTCCGCATAATCCGCTGAAATTGCATCCTTTGGACAGACTGCAAGACATCTTCCGCAGCCAACACATTTATCATGATCAATTTTTGCTTTGTGATCTGTGATGACCGGCGCTCCGTGTGCACAGATTCTGCTGCAGGCTCCACAACCTATACATGCTTCGGTTGCAACACTTGGTTTTCCTTCGCAATGCTGCTCCATTTTTCCTGCTCTCGAACCACATCCCATACCGATATTTTTAATAGTTCCGCCAAAACCTGCCATCTCATGTCCCTTAAAATGTGTCAGGGAAATAAATACATCTGCATCCATGATCGCAGAACCGATCTTTGCCTCTTTCACATACTCACCGTTGACTGGCACAAGCGTCTCGTCTGTTCCCTTTAAACCATCTGCGATCAGCACATGACATCCGGTCTGATATGGGGAAAACCCATTCACATAAGCGGTTTCCAGATGATCCAATGCATTCTTTCTGCTTCCAACATAAAGTGTATTACAATCTGTTAAAAATGGTTTTCCACCAAGTTCCTTTACATAGTCTGCTACCACTCTTGCATAGTTCGGACGTAAGAACGCAAGATTTCCATATTCTCCAAAATGGATTTTAATCGCTGCATACTTATCCTTAAAATCAATGTTTTCAAATCCGGCAGTTTTCATAAGACGATGAAGTTTCTGAAGCAGATTTTCATTGCCTGTTGCCTTAAAAGATGTAAAATATACTTTCGATTTCTCCATAATTCCTCCTTGTTTTTGCAAAGCAAAAATCCGAACTCTATGTGAGGAGAGGAATTTTGCCTCCTTGTTTTACTTTTGTTATTTTCTTATATGATAACTCCTAAACCATAGTCGCTGTCAAGATTTTTCTCAAATACACGCTCATAACCCTTCTATTGTTATGAATAAAAAGTGCTCAGTCCGATGTATACACCAAAGAGCAATCCCTTATATCTGTATCGAACTGAGCACTTTTCTAATTTTTAAATTTACATTATTAATCCAGCAGATTCTGCATACTCTCAAGACCAATCAGCAATGTCGAGCTGTTATGTAACAGTGCGGATGTGGTCGGCTGGATCACACCTGTCACACCAAGTACAATGAGCAGGGAATTAAATCCTACGATTCTGCGGTAATTCTTTTTGATTCGCTCCATCAGACTGTCACTCAATAATTTTAAGGTGACGATCTGGTACAGATCATCTGAGCTTACCGTGATATCTGCGATCTCTCTTGCAATCTCAGCTCCGTCGCTGATGGCAATTCCGACATTGGCTGCAGACAATGCAGGGGAATCGTTGATACCGTCACCGATCATGATGACTTTTCTTCCGGCTGCCTTTTCTCTCTCCACAAAGCTTGCCTTATCTTCCGGCAGTACTTCCGAATAATATTCATCCACGCCGACACGCTTTGCGATCGCCGCTGCAGTACGCTCACTGTCTCCTGTCATCATGACAACCTTGGACAGACCAGCCCGTTTTAATGACTGGACAACTGCCGAGGCTTCCTCACGCAGAGGATCTTCGATACAGATGACTGCTGCAAGTTTTCCTTCAATTGCAAGATACAGATGAGAGTATTCCTTCGGCAGTGCGTCAAATTTTGCCTGTTCTCCTTCCGGAATCACACAATTTTCATCTTCAAATACAAAATGTGCACTTCCGATCACGGCACGTTTCTCATTGATTGTCGAAACAATTCCATGTGCAACAATGTACTCTACTTTGCTGTGCATCTCCTCATGTTCGAGGTTTTTCTGTGTTGCTGCATCCACAACAGCTTTTGCCATGGAATGAGGAAAATGCTCCTCTAAGCATGCTGCAATACGGAGCAGTTCGTCCGTGCTTTTTCCGTTAAATGATACGACATCTACAACCGTTGGTTTTGCCTTGGTAAGCGTTCCCGTCTTATCGAATACAATGGTATCTGCCTCCGCAACCGCCTCTAAATATTTACCACCTTTTACTGTGACATTGTAAAGACTTGCCTCACGGATCGCAGATAAAACAGAGATCGGCATTGCAAGTTTTAAGGCACAACTGTAATCCACCATAAGAATGGACAGTGCCTTTGTCACATTTCTTGTGAGCAGATAAGTTAAAATCGTACCGCCAAGACTGTAAGGCACCAGTTTATCTGCCAGATGCTCTGCTTTGCTCTCTGCACCGGATTTTAACTTTTCAGAATCCTCGATCATTTTTACGATCTTCTCAAAACGGCTGGAACCTCCAACCTCTTTTACAAGAATGGTAAGTTCGCCCTCTTCCACAACGGTTCCTGCGTAAGCCGTGCTCTCTACGGTCTTTCTCACCGGGACAGACTCGCCTGTTAAGGAAGCCTGATTTACCATCGCCTCTCCCTCAGCAACAACACCGTCAAATGGAATGATATTTCCCATATGAACAACCACTTTGTCTCCGGCTTTGATCTGGGAAGTCGGAACTAACACTTCCTGTCCACCGCTTACTAACCATACTTTTCCCACATTTAAGGACATGGTTCTCGCCAGATCATCCACAGATTTTTTATGTGTCCACTCTTCCAATAATTCACCAATTCCAAGCATAAACATAATGGAACCTGCGGTATTAAAATCACTTCTAAGAACTGAAACACCGATGGCAGTTGCATCTAAAACCGGAACTTCGATTTTTCCTGCTGCAAGTGTTGTTAGTCCTTTCCAGAGATATTTTACGGATTGGATTGATGTGAGACAGATACGGATCGGATAAGGAAGGATCCAGCGTCTTGCGTAATGGAACACAATCTTACCAATTAATTTTTCCTGGTAGGTATTGTTTAACTCCCTTCCCGAATTCTCGATCAGACCTTCCGGTACTTCCACATCCTCGTAGTGGAAACCACGGAGTAATTCGATGATCGTCTGTCTGTCACCTACATAAGAGATCACTGCGTCGCAGGTTCTGTCGTAAACTTTTGCAAAGGTTACTTCTTTCCTGCTGTGCAAAAAATAAAGAAGGGTATCTGCCTGTGCATAACTCATGCGGTTCTGCACTGCGTGGATACGCATTCTTCCTTTTGTCTCATGCTTTATAATAAATTTCATTCTTCCACAGCTTCCTCTGCGTCCTCAACAACTGCGGCCTCTTTTGCTGCTGCACGTTCTTCGTTGATCGTCTTTGCATCTTCATAGATGTCACCAGCGTTCTCCTGAACAGTTGTCACTGTTTTCATGACACAGTCCTTAGCCCTTAAAACGGCTGCTGTACACTGTGTATATACTTTCTTCGCATCATCACCGGATAAAATCTTAACACCGGCTGTTCCAAATAATGTACCTCCTGCAAATAATGCAATTTTCTTCCAATCTACCATGATAAAATCCTCCTTTTTGTATTTCATGAAAGCAGTTTTCTTTTTCCGCTGTCTTCATATGTATTATGATTTTTCATAAAACACAATGTTTTCCTGTGTTTCGTACCGATTATAATTCGCATTATATCAGTTACACAAGCCTAACGTATTTTATTGATAAATTTTATCATGTTCTGTTTTTATCTGTCGATGATCACACGGTCTCTGCCTCTCTCCTTTGCGAGATAAAGTTTTTCATCCGCCTGCCGGTAAACGTCCGAAACATCCATACCGTCTGCAAACTGTTCCACACCACAGCTGAATGTAAATGCCCGGTTCTTTTTCTGTTTTCCAAACAGTATGTAGTCTGCTCTCACTTTCGCCAGCATACGTCGGATCTCCTCCTCCGTCACATCCGGCAGGATCAGCATAAACTCTTCTCCACCAAACCTCACTGCGATTCCATCTGCTATCAGATTCCGTTCCAGTATCCTCGCAAATTCAATGAGCACTTCATCTCCAAAAGCATGTCCATATTCATCATTGACCTTCTTAAAGAAATCCAGATCGATCAGTGCCGCATAAACACCATTCTTCCCTTTCTGTGCCAGCTTCTCAAGATAGCGGTTCATATATCTCCGGTTATATAACCCGGTCAGCGCATCATGATCTGCCGCCTGTTCCAGCTGCCTGCTGAGACTTGTGAGTTCTTCTGCCTGCTTTTTCTGCTGCACATTTAAAATGATCGTGATCGTAAACACACAGAAAAGTACGATCATCAATGAACAGATCGTAGAGTTTAACTCACTCTCAGCCGTTACCAATTCCACATCCACCGGATGATAATATGCAAGGATGACCGCTGACATATCCACCAGAAAAGCGAGACATCCGAAGATCACTGCTACAGTCGTTGGAAGAAAGGTTGCAATTGCCACCATGGCGAGCACCATATACACGATCGTTCCTGTCTGGTAAATGTAATAAAGTATCGGGAACTCGAAAAAAGTAATCAGTGTAATGATGACATAGGCTGCACGCTTCACATGTCTTGACCGGATGCCCCAGACTGTCATTCCAAATATGACCAATGTACACAGGGCGCAAAAAATTGTCGGCGCACTGAGTCCATAAATATACACATTTCCAACAAATCCAAACAGATTTCCAATACTTCCTGCTGCTCCCAGCACATAAAACTGTCTCAGTCCAACATTGACAGATGTATCAAATAAGCGGTTCATAACCGTTCCTCTCTCACTTCCGGCCTGATTTTCCGGATCAAAGCTATTTTTCTTCATTTTACCATAATATTCTTAAAAAACAAGAAAAGTTGTTTTTCATGGAAAAATATATTTTCTATTGTCTGGCTCACCTTTTTGCGGTAAAATAGTCTCGGATTTTTCATATGGTAAAGTACAAACAGGAAAATCTCACAGGTACTTTAGTCAGAAGAAGGAAGGAGGAAAAAGATAGCATGCGGTCTGTCAGACAAAAATATATCAGTCTCATACTCATTCTCTCTATGTTTTTCCTCGGAATGTGCTGCGGCAGCACACAGGCAGATTCTTCTCTGATGTATGGAATTCTCCATCACACAGACAGTGTTTTCGTAAATTCCGGCGTTGATGATTTACCGGAGCAGCTTTCCACCGATACCACGGAGCGTATGATCTCAGCCAATGCATATCTCCGTCAGGAAGGCAGACGCATAAACACACGCACAAACCGTGCAGTCAACTGTCTGTTTCTGATTGTGGAACTTCTTTCACAATTATTTCCCGTCATTTTTGCATGCAGCGTTTTAAGTCAGACTTATCACGCACCGGGCAATCATGTCATCGTTCGTTATATCCACAAGAAGGATGGCAAGAAAAATAATGAAACCATATAATTCCTACTGATTTACCGCACATTTTATCCGCGGTCTTATTTTGGTACGCAAAAACCCCATTTACAGGATATCTGCGCCCCAAATGCGCAGGTGTCAGAAAGGTATGGCTCTTATGGTTGAACATATTTTATTTGCAGTTCTTACTGCTGCCGTTATCGGTGCCGGCATTTTTATGTGGTGGTTTGAAAATCACGACGATAAAACAGGCTCTAAAAATGAAAAAGAAGGGAACTAAGTTATTATGAATATCGGATTAATTATTTTTGCAATTATTGGATCAATTATTGGTCTTGCCTCTACATTTTACATTGTGATCTCCATGTTTTGGATTCTTGGTGTTAAGATTGTGCGCAGGATCAAACATGGCACTCCACTGTATGATTAATATCATATAAAAACGCTCCGCAGGCTGCTGTACTCCTGCGGAGCGTTTTATTCTTCGTCATTCATGCGGCAAACGGCATCTGATCCAGCTATCATTTTTTCCCCGAAAAAGACCGGAATACGCTTCTTACCAGAACATCCAGTAAATCAGCCCCAGTACCCAGCTTGAAACTATCCCATATAAGATCACAGGACCGGCGATCGTAAAAATCTTACATCCGATTCCAAAAACCTGTCCTTCTTTCTGAAACTCAATCGCCGGGGCAGCTACACCGTTTGCGAATCCGGTGATTGGCACAAGTGCACCTGCGCCGCCCCAGTTGGCAATTGACGGATAAATGTTAAATCCCGTGAGGATCACACTGAGCAGAATTAACAGCATGCTGCACCAGCCACCGGAGGTGTCCTTGTCCAATCCATAATTTTCACACGTATTTAAAATAAACTGCCCGATACAGCAGATGATCCCACCGGTAAAAAAAGCCTTTACCATATTAAAGATCAGATTGTGCGTCGGTGTCACCTGTTTCACATAATCGTTATATGCCTGATCGCGCTCTCTCGTATCCTTGCTGTGCACGGTCTGATTCAGTTTCTTTATCTGCTCTGTCTCTTTATCTGCCATTTTCTGTGCCTCCTGTATCCACATATTTTATGTTCCTGTTTTTTGTCCGGCATAAATCCTCTCTCTTATCTTGCCTTTTTTACTGTAAAATATGCATAACACAGGTTCTGTAATTCCATGAACCGGCCAATATTTTTTCTTACTTTCAAAGAATAAGTATCTCTTATTTTTTTCTTTGTTTTATATAAGTAATCCTAATGGAATTAGATTACATTATGCATTGAATCACTTACTATTTGTAGTATAATGTTGATAGAATCTGTCGGCATACACTGTTTCAGGAAAACGCTGCGGATCGACCACAATGAAGTAAATGGAGCATGCCATGAAAAAATATATTTGTCTCTTTCTTTCAACCTTGATGTTTCTCACCATTTTTTCCCCTGTCAACTGCTATGCCCGCGATGGTAAAAAAGTCATCCGGGTAGGTTTTTACACACTAGCTAATTATCAGGAGTGTGATGAGAACGGAAACTACAGCGGTTATTTTGTGGACTACCTCCGGGAGATCAGCCAGTATACCGGATGGGAATATGAATTTATCCAGATGAATTACTCAGCATGCCTGAAATCCTTAAATGACAGAAATATTGACCTTGTCTGCGGTGTGGACTATTCTTCCTTCCGGACAAGCACTCTTGACTTTTCTGCACAGCCGGCGGTCACAACCCATTACGAACTGTATGCGCTGAAGGATAACGATACCTATTACTATAACGACTATGCGGATTTCGATGGAATGAGCATTGGCGTTCTTGCAAGCTGTAACCATTTAGACGCTCTGGATGACTATGCGGCTGCACACCATTTTTCTTTTGAGAAACAATACTTTGGAAACACAGCACAGCTGGAAAAAGCGCTTGAGGACAACACTGTGGATGCCATTTATGCTACAAATGTTTCCCACCCTTCGGAGAAAAAGATCCTTGCAAGCCTTCCTTCTTTCCCGCTTTATTTTGTGACTTTTAAGGGAAATCCGATCATGGAATACTTAAACTATGCCCAGACTGTGATCTTAAACGTCAATCCCAACTTTGAACACGACCTCTACAACACTTACCAGCGGGATATCCGGAATTACCGCTGCGAATTTACCCGGGATGAGTTAGACTATCTTGCCACAGCGCCGGAGATTACAGTGACCTGTGACCCTTCGAATGCACCAATTGAAGGTTACAATGAAAATACACAGACCGCTTCCGGCATTGCTGCGGATGTTCTCGATCTTGTCAGCCAGTATACCGGCCTGCATTTCCGGTATATAAAGTCTGACAGTTTCTCCGATGCCCTGTCGAAGCTTCGGTCACATGAGATTAATATGCTTACGGCACTGGCACACGATTATTCATGGGCTGAGCAGAATCATGCACTTCTGACAACCCCTTATCTGAACTCGTCCATTGTGGTTGTACGGAATAGCAAACCACAGAGCCATGAGAGGGATATCGTTGCACTGCCGAACAGCTTCAATCTCACAAATTCCATTCTGGACAATCCGGAATATGATACCGAGGATGTGGTTTACTATGATACGATCGAGGAATGTTTTCAGGCTGTGCTGTCCGGCAGTGCAGACTGTACTTATGCCGACAACTATAGTGCCAACTATCTGCTCTCGCAGGTAAAATACCGTAATTTGTCCTCCACAACGCTCACTGCCATGACAGAGGCTGCTTCCTTTGGTCTGTCTGACCAGTGCGATCCAAGACTGCTCAGCATTATCAATAAGGGACTGGCGTGTATTTCCTCTGAACAGCTGGATTCCATTGTTCTTCAGAACTGCAGTTATAGGGAGGATCCGTCCCTTTTAACACTTGTTTATGCTTATCCGCGCATTTCCATTGCAATCATTCTGGCAGTCAGTATGACCCTGCTCTCACTGCTGCTGGGTATTCTGCTGATCCATAGCCGGAAAACAAAAGAGATCCGGATCATGTCGGAGACAGATGCTCTCACCGGTCTTTATAACCGGAGGGCTGCCGAAGATCATATTACAAGACAGATGCAGGAAGATGGCAGAAATCCTGGCTGTGTACGTCCACTGATCAGTATCGATCTGGACAAATTCAAACAGGTGAATGATACTTATGGACATTTAGAAGGGGATGCTCTCTTAATTGCGGTTGCAGACACGCTCCGCACATCTGTCCGCAGTTCTGATATTGTAGGACGCATCGGTGGCGATGAATTTGTTGTGTACCTCTCAAATGTCACAGACAGACAAAATGCCATGGCCGTTGCAGAAAAACTGTGTCAGGTCATCCGCGGACTCTCCACCATGAAAAAAGAATGGAGCAATATTTCTGCGAGCATTGGAATCTCGTTTGCCGATCATCCAAATATTAAGATGGAAGAACTCTATATTTCGGCTGATAAAGCTATGTACTCCGCCAAAGAAAACGGAAGAAACCAGTATCAGACCCTCTGATGTCCCAGCAGGATGTCACTGTGGAATATTGACACTCCACAGATACTGCTCTCCCTTCCCCCACAAAAGCAGTTCCTTCATCTGCCCGTCATATAATTCATCCGGACGGAATTCTTTTAAAATATGGATCAGATAAGTCTCTTTTTCATCTCTGGGACTGATCTGGTCTAAATTTTGGTCTAAAAGTTCCCGGAGCTCCAGCGGTTTTATATCATCGGGGATCTCAAATCCCCCGATTTTTCCGGCAACCCCTGCCCCATAATAAAATTCATAATTTCCAAGCATCACTGCTTTCTGCATATTACATTTTAAGATCACGCTCTGGCGTGCGATGGATGTGACCATATCCGTTATTCTCTCTTTCGTCTTGTGCAGCCACACTCCCACTGCTTTGGGCTGTGTCTGACTGTTCTTATTTTTTATCTTATGCCATAATCACGTTTTCGTCAAATACCATGCTGACCATATAACAATGTCTCTGTGCTGTCCTTCTGACAAATGCCTGTGAAAATGTTTTCTCCAGACTGTCCTTTCTGCATCAGGGCGGTGTCATGTGATGTCCAAAATACCAGAACGCTCCTGCACATTTTCCAAATGCCATAAACAGCATGATCCAGGAAAGTCCTTCTTTTATCTGGAATCTTCTGAAGATGATCGGGAACGTATTTAAGATTTCTGCCAGTGCCACTGCAATACATCCCACAAAAATACCTGCACAGAAACCATATACATACAAAAGCCAGTGCCCGACCGGAAGGCTGATATCTGTAAATACCGACATAATTGTGCCAAAAATCCCACCAAGCACGATCATATTTTCAAAAAGAATGGTATTTTCCGCCCGGTTGCATTTTGCAATCATTCTTGGCACGACACCGATGACTATGATAAATGCAAAGGTTCCCGCTGCCACTCCGACACCGGAGGCAAGTCCGATAAATCCGAGAAATAAATGTTTAATCCACATCAACACTGTGTCCTCTTCTCTCTGCGTTATTGATGAAAGCGGTATCCAGATCTGTCTCATATTTCCGCATCTCGATCTGGATTGGTGTCGGATCATGCGTGATTTTCTTGTGTCCCACATGGTTGAAAAACACAATAATCCCAACAGCAAGTCCAATACTGTAGCAGATTTCCAGTTCGGTGATGCCATTCGATTCCATTCCCGTGATCTGCTGATAAAACTTTGCAAAAACATCTGTCACACCTACGTCATTGTTAAAAGCCATGATCGTAAAAGCCGCTCCAAAGAAAATCAGGATACACAAAATCACTGTCTTCAGACAATTCATCCACACCGGTTTTTCCGGGGACTTCACATACTCTACGATAAAGTCTGATTCTCCCTCATTGCTGATGTCCAGATTCGGGTAGTCCTCATGGATCAATTCGATCACTTTTAATACGGAAAACACGACAAGCGTATTCTTTTTCTTCTGCTCATCCTCCGCCCGGAAGGAATATAACTTCTTCTGCCTGATCTGACGCAGCGCCGCCTGATCCGTGCACTCCATCTTTGCCACATCACCGAGTGTCACACGGCGGTCTGTCACGACAATATTCTTTCCAATCTTTAAATAAAGCGTATCGCCTGCACTCATGCGTAGTTCCTGCTTTCCTCTGAAATAACTTCCTGTACGAGCATCCCATCCTTTGGCTCTCCTGCCTCTTTCTCGTTTGTCATATAATAAAACGCTGTTCCTGCCAGCAGTGCAAGCACAAGAAGCATAAGACAGATCCGATACTTTTTACAATTCATAATAATTTCGTCCTTTCTGTTTGATAAATGCGTCAGCTATTTTTTTTCAGTATGCACACCGATCATTCCTGCATACTATATTGCATTACTATGCTTCTTATTATGTATGTGATTGCTTTAAAATATACATACTATCTTTGATTTATTTCATTGCATTTTCCCCTAAAACATGATACCTTTTCATAGGACTACAACGTTTATTCAGGATAATTGCAAAACTCTTAGATAACGTAAATTAAATTGTGAAAAATCAACAAAAGACATGAAAGACATTGGGGAGCGGTCGGTACTTAGAAATCAGATTCTGTATTTCATTCTGATTTATCAGAAATGAAATGCAGGATATGAGTTCTTAGTACCGCTACCAGCGACACATAGCGAGAGCGTGTCTTGAATGTTTTTGTTGATTTTGAACAATTTAACTAACTTAAGAGGAGTTTTGCAATTATCCGATACAATAATAAAAGAGGATAATTATGGCAGTAACGAAAGAAATTCTGACTCTGGCTGTCGAAACCGGAGATGCATTGCTCCGCAATGGTGCGGAAGTTTACCGCGTGGAAGATACGGTGCTTCATATTTTAAAAGCATATGAGATTACAGACTGTGATGTCTATGTGCTTTCCAATGGAATTTTTGCAAGTGCAAATGAAAATAAAGAAGATGCCTGCAGCATGATCCGTCATGTACCGCTCGGCTCTACCCATCTCGGAAGGATTGCTGCGTTAAATCAGCTTTCCAGAGAGATCTGTTCCCATGAATGTTCCCTGCGGGATGCCTGGGTGCGTTTAGAAGAATGTAAATCCATTCCAAAAAATAAAAACTGGGTGGAGATATTTTTCTGTGGAGTTGGCAGTGCCGGTTTCTGCTATCTGTTCGGAGGAACTGCCTTAGATTCTTTTGTTGCATTTTTTATCGGACTCGTGTTACAGATTTTCCTGATCGCTTCCGACAGGCATCTGGAATCCAAATTTATCACTAATATTTTAGGAAGCGGCATTGTCACTTTTTTAAGCCTGATCGTGCTCTCCGCAGGGATACCGATCCTGCAGGATAAGGTTGTCATTGGAGATATTATGCCGCTCGTACCGGGAATCGCACTGACAACGTCCATCCGCGACTTTTTCAACGGAGACTATTTATCCGGTGCGATCCATATGATCGATGCGATCTTAACTGCTTTTAGTATTGCCGTTGGCGTGGGCGCTGTTATCACGCTTTACCAGCTTGTCACAGGAGGTGCATTACTTCGATGATCATTCAGTTTCTTGTCAGCTTAGCTGCGACACTCTCTTTTGCTGTATTATTTTCTGCTGAAAAAAAACAGTTGTTTTTCTGCGGTCTGACAGGTGCCCTCGGCTGGATTGTCTACCTGATCTGCTTACAGTATCACACAGACAATGCCATCGCAAACCTGATCGCCACCTTTGCACTGACACTGGTTGCACGGATTCTTTCGGCAGTGCGCCGAACTCCGGTCACGGTGTTCCTGCTCACCGGGATCTTCCCACTTGTTCCGGGTGCCGGAATCTACTATACCTCCTATTACTTTATCATGGGAGATATGAGCCGGTTCTCACAGTACGGAATCAGTACTGTGAAAGTTGCCGGTTCGATCGTGCTTGGCATTATCTTTGGTTTTGCGCTTCCACAGAGCCTCTTTAACGGGCTTTCAAAGCTTGCGCATAAAGATTAACGTTTTGTATTTTTTATTGCTGTCCGGCGATCTTTGCCGCCAGATCCTCCAGATATTCCCAGCGCTCCATTTTCTCTTCGAGCAGTTGTTCTGTCTGTTCTTTTTCTTTTGTGATCTCATTCAATTTCACAAAATCACTGCTGAATTTTAAAGTCTGCGCATCCAGCTCTTCTATTTTCTGTTCCAGTGCAGCGATATCATCTTCGATCGTCTCATATTCTTTCTGTTCTTTATAACTGAATTTCAGTTTACGCTCCCTCTTCCAGGTATCCATGGAAGAAGTCTGATTTTCTTTCTCCACAGAAGTTGTCGTATCGTTTTTCGCATCCAGAATATGTCCCGCAGGCACTTTTCCTTCCTCTGCCAATCGGTTTACATAATCTGTGTACCCACCTTCATACTGACAGATCTTTCCATCTTCCTCGAAGGCAAAAATACGGTTTACGACACGGTCTAAAAAGTAGCGGTCATGGGAGACGGTGATCACGATTCCATCATAATTGTCAAGGTAATCTTCCAGTATCGTGAGTGTCCGGATATCGAGATCGTTTGTCGGCTCATCTAAAATCAGGACATTCGGTGCCTCCATAAGCACGCGCAACAGGTTCAATCTGCGCTTCTCTCCACCGGAAAGTTTTCCGATCGGACTGTACTGTTGCGAGGATGGGAATAAAAAGCGCTCTAACATATTGGACGCTGACACCAGACCATCTTTCGTCCTGACAAACTCCGCTGTATTTTTAATATAATCGATCACTTTCTCATTTGGATCCATGTAGGCAATTCCAGCATCTTTTGTGTTCTCAATCTCCTGCGTATAATATCCGATTTTGATTGTCTGCCCGATGGTTACAGTTCCTTCATCCGGCTGGATTCTCTGATCAATGATCTTCATTAGGGTTGTCTTACCGCTTCCATTTGCCCCGACAAACCCGATCCGGTCATTTTTCAGAAAAATATAAGTAAAATCACGGATCAGTACTCTCGAATCATAGCTTTTGGAAATATGCGAAAGTTCTACCGTTGTCTTTCCCATGCGAGAACTGATCGAGCTGATCTCCACACTTCCATCTGTCTGCGGTGCATCCTGATCCTTAAGTTTCTCATAGCGCTGGATTCTGCCCTTTTGCTTGGTAGTACGTGCCTTTGCGCCGCGGCGGATCCACTCTAATTCTTTCCGCAGGATATTCTGGCGTTTCCGCTCACTCGCCTGCTGCATCTCCTCGCGCTCTGCCTTAAGTTCCAGATACCCGGAGTAATTCGCATCATAGCTGTAGATGGAACCTTTATCCACCTCCACGATCCGGTTGCAGACACTGTCTAAAAAGTAGCGGTCATGGGTTACCATAATAAGTGCCCCGCGCCACTTTTTCAGGAAATCTTCCAGCCAGTCTGCCATAGCGGAATCCAGATGGTTGGTCGGCTCATCTAAGATCAGCACATCGCACGGCACTAAAAGTGCTGCCACAAGCGCAAGACGTTTGCGCTGTCCCCCAGAGAGTTCCCCTGCCTTCTGTTCAAAATTCGTAATGCCAAGCTTTGTCATCATCGCCTTTGCATCACTCTCTAAATTCCAATGTTCCACATGTTCTGCATGATTTCCTGCATTTTGATTTTGCTCTGATGTTCCTCCGACAAAATTCTGACTACTTTGCGCCAACACCGTATCAATCACTGACAATTCCGGATCAAATACCGGATTTTGCGGCAGATAACGCACCACGATATGGTTTGCACGGATCACCTGTCCTTCATCCGGTTCTTCAATGCCCGCTGCAATTTTTAACAGAGTTGATTTTCCGGTTCCGTTAATACCGATCACACCCACTTTTTCTCTTTCCTGCAAATAGAAAGACGCTTTCTCAAAAAGCTTCCTCTCTGTATATGTCTTCGTGATATCTGTTACACTGATAATATTCATAAAACTTATCTTTTACCTTCCATAATCTTCCGGCGCCGAATTGAAGTTGCGGATATACCGCAGACATTCCATTTCCGGCAATGGTTTTCCATAATAATACCCCTGGATATATTCCACGCCAAGGCGCTCCATCTCCTCACTCTGCTCTAACTTTTCCACTCCCTCGACAACCATTGGGATACCAAGCTTCTGCATCGTCCTGATCTCATTTTCAATAACAATTCTGGCTGTCTCATTATTAAAATATGCCAATGTCATGTCTCTGTCCATCTTCACTTCCTGGAACGGAAACCGCATAAGATAAGAGCAGTTTGCACTTCCGGTTCCATAATCATCCATCGCAAAAGAGATCCCCGCATCTCCCAATTCTTTCATATGATGTTCCATAAGCGCCGGTGCATTGATCGCAGTGCTCTCCGTCAGTTCCAGCACGATCATGGAGGTTGGGATATGGTACTTCTGCAGGATCGGCAGAATTGCCTCTTTCAGATTCTGCTGCATACACTGCGCCACCGAAATATTGATCTGGATCGAGCGGATTCCAAGAGACATATTCGATAATACATGTTTGGATAAAAACTTACAGCACTCTTCTAACACGATCTCGCCGATACGTATGATGTCACCGTTTTTTTCTGCGATCGGGATAAATTCAGCCGGTGGAATATATCCAAGTTCCCCGTCAAACAGACGTGCCAATGCTTCGAGGGAAACAATTCTTTTTTCCTTAAGCGAATAGATCGGCTGGTAGTACACCTGAATCGAACGCTCACGGAGTGCGCACTCTAAGATCATTTCAATCTGATTCTGTCTGTAATATCCCTCGATCATCTGCTCGTCCGTCTCAATCACAGGCTCTTTCCCCACATTGCCGGAAGCAACGGACAACAGGTAACTTTTGATTCCGAAAAATTCCGGGATTGTCGTAAAGTCCTTCGGATAATGCATGATCATAACGGTGTGATCCAGCAGAATATGGTTTTCTTCTATCTTCCATTCCTCAGAAAAACGCCCCTCAACAGACTTTACCATCTCCTGATACCGGTCTTTGTCTGTCATGACCACAAAGGTATCCGCATCACTGCGGAATACGTGAAACTTACCACCCAGATGGAAAAAATACTGTCCCAGCTCCGCCATGAGCATATTGCAGTTTTCTGCCCCAAACAGCATTCCCATCTGCTGATACTGACGGATTCTGATAATAATGATCGTTCCTTCCTGATCCCGCATCAGTTCGTCCTTCAGCTGCAGCTCCAATGCCGCCTCATTTCCGATTCCTGTCACGGTATCTAAATAATCGTTTGGATTCTGCATCGACAGATAGATCATTATGACGATCACCGAATTTCCAAGGCTGGTCAGCAGGATCTCCCGGTGGTAATACTGCACCCAAATTGCAATCAATGCCGCTGCGGTATAAAAATAGATGATGTATTTCTCCCGCACATTAATGATCTTCCGCCTTGCGATCGACATAACAAGATTCAATGCAAAAAACAGCATGATATAAAAATATCCGAAATTTGCTCCTCTGCCCTGATGATACACTCCATCCTGAAAATAGTAGTAAACCCCGATGAACGGTGTTAAGAGCAGAAAAATAAAAAAGAATGCCGCAGGGATCATTGCAGCTGAAACTGCCCGCTTTTTCTGTCTCTGGTCCAGTTCACTGATCACGACCATATACTTATAGATCATCAAAGAGCTTAAGCCTTCAAACGAAAAAAAGACAAACGCAAGTATCTCGTTCACGATCTGCGGAACGACTCCAGCGTTTGCCAGTCCTATCGATGATAAAATATTAAACGCACTCTCTCCGATACATACGATCAAAAGTGCACGGAATACCCTTGTCTTTTCAGTCGGAAACTGCCACACTACCATAAAATGTACGAATATTAATAACATAAATAATAGTGAAGCCGCTTCAAAACTGTAATTATACTGCATCCGTATCTTCCTCCTGCGCTGCACGTGCCTCGATGATCGCCTCATTCAGCTGCAGCATCTTGGCATCCAGCATAGAGACGATCTCCGAACATTCCCTTAAGTCTCTGCTGATATATTGTGGTGCATTTCCCTCGAACTTATAATAAATCTTGTGTTCTAAACTTGCCCAGAAATCCATTGCCATCGTCCGTATCTGGATCTCAACCTTGGTATCAACCACCCGGTCAGACAAAAAAATCGGTACGGTCACTAACATATGATAGCTCTTATAACCGCTCTCCTTCGGATGCTTGATATAATCCTTCACGGATACCACCGTCAGATCATTCTGCTTACCGATCATCTCCGCAAGCTTGTAAATATCGGACGTAAACGAACAAACAATGCGGATTCCTGCGATATCGTTGATATAGTCCACCATATTGTCAATGGAACTCTCGTATCCATATCGTTTCAGCTTCTTGACAATACTCTCCGGTGATTTGATTCTGGACTTAATATATTCAATCGGGTTGTACTGGTGTACCTGCTGAAATTCATCATTTAAGATCTCAACTTTGGTACTGACCTCCTTCAACGCTGACCGGTATAAAAAAATAATTGTATTCCAACTATCTACCCCTTCACTTAAGGTAAATGGTCTATCCATAATATTCCTCCAACAATATATTCCCCGTGCATGAAAAAAACTTTTATCCATCAACACTCATGCTCCCTTAAGTATACCATACTTTTCTATGATATGGGGAGTTATTTCAAAACTTTACTGTTTTTTCTATTCCTTTTTCTATTCCTGAAGGTATCCTTTCTCACGCAGCTTCTCACCGATGACCTGTAGCATCGGTTCCGTATCTGCCTCCACTGTGTGCCAGTGTTTTCCACCGGTCAGCACATTTAACGGCTGGCTTTTGCTCTTTCTGATGCGCTCCATAAATTCATCCACATCCATGCGGTTGCAGAGCATCAGATCCACCGTGATCTGACCATAGATGTCATGCTCCACCACAGCGTCTAACACCTTTCCGCCGTAATCTACGATCGTGTATAATTCATCCTGCATCTGCTCTGTCGTGTGCTGCACACAAAAGCTTCTCTTTGGCTTCTGCGGACCTTTTCCCGGATTGTAAAGGAAATAACCTTTGTTTGTGCTTAAAATATTCTTATTGGTAGCACGCAAAAGAGCAATATCCTGCACGATCACCTGACGGCTCACGCCGAATTTTTTTGCAAGGTCTGAACCACTGACCGGTTCTTTTTGGTTTGACATTATTTCAATGATTTTTTCCCGTCTGATATCCCCTTCTATCACGGCAACGCTCCTCCTACATCTCCTATACACATATCTATTCCGTTAATCTTCTTCGAATGCATGCATTTCTTCCATCCAGCTTCTTCCGTTAATCTTCCTCGATCACATGCATCTCCAGAAAATCAAAATCGATCGACTCAATGAAACTGTCCTGGGTAAATCTTGTCTTTGCATGGCGTTTGAATTCAGCAACATTGACATCGAGCCAGATTGGTTTTCCAAGATCAAATGCATAGCACACTTCATCGATTGCCCTGAAAATTTTATGGGTACGTGTATCATCCGATTCGTCTGTGATGGTTGTATCCCGAAGCAGATGATTGTCTTTCATCATTTTAAACCAGATTCTCATTCTTCCACTTTCCTAATATTACTCATTCTATCCTGCGACATACTTCTTATCCGCCGCTGCCGGTTTGTCTCATACATCAAAAGCGATGCTGAAATGGCAGCATTTAAAGATTCCACCTGTCCACACATTGGAATTTTAATATAAGTATCCGCAAGATCAGCGATTTCATCCGACAGACCGTTTCCCTCATTTCCGATCATAAAGGCAGTGGCTCCTGTATAGTCCGGCTCATCATACTGCATCTTTCCTTTCAGATGGGCAGCATACGTTTTTACCCCTGCATTTTTCAGTTCACAGATGGTCTCTGCCAGATCTCTGGTCACAAAAAATGGCATGCGGTAAATACTTCCCATCGTTGAACGGATTGTTTTCGGATTGAAAAGATCGACGGTTGTATGATTCATGACCACACCGCTGATTCCTGCACCCTCTCCGGTGCGCAGCATCGTCCCAAGATTTCCCGGGTCCTGGATGCTCTCTAAAATCAGAAGATGCGTGTCTGCCCCTTTTAACAGTTCTTCCAGACGATACTGTGGCTTTCTGACCAGACAGAGAATCCCCTGCGGTGTCTGCGTATCTGATACCGCTTTGAATACAGAATCTGATACGATCTCATAGGTATAGCCTGCAAGCATTTTATCATTCTCTGCAAAAAAACTCTCCGACACATACACCTGTTTTAACCACTCTTCCGGAACTTCCTGAAACATTTTCCGTCCCTCTACGACAAAGAGTTCCTGTTCGTTTCTCGCTTTTGCCTTTTTCATCAGAAGCATCAGATTCTTCATCTGCTGATTGCTTGTACTTGTGATCATACTTTTCTCCAAACAAATCTTTTTCTTATATGTCATAAAAACTCCACGAACCAAAATCCGTGGAGTTTTAAATTCTTTCCTGTATTTCGTAATGATTCCAAATTAGATGGATAAGTTCTTAGCGATCTGATATTCGTACTCTGGAATCTCTTTCTTCATTGCAAGAGCCTCATCAATATCAAAATCAACAAAAGCGCCATGACGATATCCAACGACACGGTTTGTCTTTCCCTCACACAGAAGGTCTACTGCAAGTGCTCCCATGGTTGAAGCATATACACGGTCTTTTGCTGTCGGAGAACCACCACGCTGCATATGTCCTAAGATGGTAGCACGTGTCTCAATACCGGTAGCTGCCTCAATACGTTTTGCCATGCTTGCAGAATGTCCGATACCCTCGGCATTTACGATGATATGATGTTTCTTGCCATGTTTACGTTTTTCGATGATGTTGTTTACTAACTTCTGCTCGTCGTAATCATATTTTTCCGGTAACAGGATATCCTCTGCTCCGTTTGCGATACCACACCATAAAGCGATGTATCCGGCGCCACGTCCCATAACCTCGATGATAGAACATCTCTCATGGGAAGTAGAGGTATCACGTACTTTATCAATCGCTTCCATTGCTGTGTTGACAGCGGTATCAAATCCGATAGTGTACTCAGTACATGCGATATCTAAGTCGATGGTTCCCGGAAGACCGATCGTATTGATTCCAAGTGCTGCCAACTTCTGGGCACCCTTGAAAGATCCGTCACCACCGATTACGATGATTCCGTCGATACCATGTTTCTTACAGATCTCAGCACCTTTCTGCTGACCTTCCGGTGTTGTAAACTCCATACAACGTGCTGTCTGTAAAATCGTACCACCACGCTCTATAATATCAGATACGTCCTTTGCTTCCATATCTACGATTTCTTCCTGAAGAAGTCCTGCGTATCCTCTCTTAATTCCTTTTACCTTTAATCCTTTTACAATTGCCTCTCTTACAACTGCACGAATTGCTGCGTTCATTCCAGGTGCATCTCCGCCACTGGTAAGTACACCGATTGTCTTGATCTCTTTTGCCATTTTATAAGTTCCCTCCTAAAAATAAATATACCCATTGAATATCTGTTTACCCATTTACAGATATTTATTTATCTAATCTACACTATTTTAATATCTTTACGCTCTCTTTTCAATGCTCTTTTCTACAACTTTTACATTATTTTCACCCAGAAAGTTCGTCAAATTGTTCACAATCTCCTGATTTATGCAGATATTGTAGTTATTTGGCAGTCGTTTCATTGCTTTTATGGATGAAATGTAAATGACAACCGAATCTCTTCCATCCGAATCATGAAGCTTTCCATAAAGTTCCTGCTCCTTCGCCTCAAACTCTTCCTTCGTGGAAAACTGAAGCCAGAGTTCCCTTTTTACACTGTCAAAAGAAGTGATCTGCTCACAGATGATCTTTCCGTTCTTATCTTCCTCCACATTAGCCCGTCCGGTGATAAATACCTTCTCATCCTCATTTAATAAGGAACTGTACTTCTCATAGCTGTTCGGGAATACAATCACTTCCACAGTTCCGACAAGATCTTCTAATGTGAGAAATGCCATGACTTTATTGTTTTTCGTGTACTTGATCGTCTTTTCTGTGATCATTCCGCCGACTGTGACTTTCTGGTTATCCTTTACCTTCACCTCATTTGTCTCTTCATCCAGGACAAAATCCGTTGTGACCGCCGAAATATTCTTGCGCCAGCGTTCCTCATATTCCTCCAGCGGATGTCCCGTCAGATAAATGCCGAGCACCTCTTTTTCAAAACCAAGCTTGATTTCCTTACTGTATTCCTCAAGCTGCGGAAGACGGATCTCATAGTCCTGTTTTTCTTCCTCCGGCACAAGATCAAAGAGTGTCATCTGACCGGACATACTCTTTTTCTTCTCCGAGGCAAGGTTGTCCATGATTGTGGAAAAAACAGTGATCATCTGCTGTCTGTTTCCGTCAAGGCCGTCTAACGCCCCCGCTTTGATCAGGTTTTCCACCGCACGTTTGTTGACTTCCCGGCAGGAAACACGCTCCAGAAAGCTTTGCAGAGTCTTATATGTTCCATTCTCTGTGCGCTCCTGTAAGATCAGATCCACGACCGGTCTTCCGATACTCTTGATCGCATACAGTCCATAGCGGATGTTATCTCCAACTGCGGTAAAGACGCCTTCCCCCTCGTTTACGTCCGGTGGAAGCACTTTGATTCCCATCTGGCGGCAGGTAAAAATATACTCGGAAACTTTTCTGGTATTATCGATCACGGATGTCATCAGCGCTGCCATAAATTCTACCGGATAGTAATATTTAAAATACGCTGTCTGGTAGGAAACCACTGCATAAGCCGCTGCATGTGATTTATTAAATGCATATTTTGCAAAATCCACCATGGAATCGTAGATCTTATTCGCTGCCCGCTCGCTGATACCGTTTGCAATACAGCCTTTGATTCCCTGTTCCTCGTTGCCGTAAACAAAGTTCTGACGCTCTGCATCAATGACATACTGTTTCTTTTTGCTCATGGCACGACGAATATTGTCCGCCTGTCCCATCGTGTACCCGGCAAGTTCCTGCACGATCTGCATCACCTGCTCCTGATAAACGATACAACCATAGGTCGGCTCTAAGATTGGTTCTAATTCTTTGCATTCGTAAGTAATACTGTCGCGCTCATTTTTTCCTTTGATATACTTTGGAATAAAGTCCATTGGTCCAGGACGATACAGGGAAATTCCGGCGATGACATCCTCTAAACTCTGCGGTTTTAACTCCTTCATGAAGTTTTTCATTCCGGCACTTTCAAGCTGGAACACACCCTCGGTTCTTCCGGTTCCGATGTAGTCTAATACTTTTTTATCATTGTAGTCGATAAGAACTGCATCCGGATCGGTATGATCATTATAATCGATGTGATTGACATCGATTTTGATTCCATGGTTCTTATATACGAGATCTGCGGCATCCTTGATGACCGTCAACGTTCTAAGTCCAAGGAAGTCCATTTTCAAAAGTCCAAGTTCCTCGATGGTCGTCATGATAAACTGTGTCGTGATTGTTCCGTCGGACGCCCTCGACAGTGGAACATACTCATCCATCGCTTTCTGTGAGATCACAACGCCCGCTGCATGCATAGAAGTATGCCGTGGCAGTCCCTCTAAACGTTTTGACATATCGATCAGTGTACGTACATTCTCGTCCGATTCGTACATGCCGCGGAGTTCCGGATTCATCTGCAGTGCTTTTTCAATCGTAATATTCAGTTCATTTGGGATCATCTTTGCAATAGTATCACAAAAACTATATGGCAGATCCATCACCCGCCCCACATCACGGATCACACCTTTTGCTGCCAGCGTACCGAATGTCACGATCTGCGAAACACAATCCTTGCCATATTTTTTCACGACATAATCGATCACTTCGCTTCGTCTCTCATAACAGAAATCGATATCGATATCGGGCATGGTAACTCGCTCCGGATTTAAGAAACGCTCAAACAGCAGATTATACTTAATCGGATCAATGTTCGTGATACCTGTGGTATAAGAAACAAGGCTTCCTGCGGCACTTCCACGCCCCGGGCCTACCGGAATCCCATGGGTTCTCGCATAATTGATAAAATCCCATACGATCAAAAAATAATCAACATATCCCATTTTCCGGATGACATTAAGCTCATAATCAAGCTTCGGAAGCAGTTCCTCATGGCGGTCCGGGTAACGCTTTACCAGTCCCTCATGACACAGCTTATTCAGATAAGTCCATGAGTCGTAACCTTCCGGCACCTCGAAATGTGGCAGTTTTGTCACACCGAACTCAATCTCCACATGGCAGCGGTCTGCGATCTTTTGTGTGTTGTCGATTGCCTGACTTGCAAAGGAAAAAAGCTTCCGCATCTCTTCCTCTGACTTCACATAATACTGGCCGCCCTCGTAGCGCATACGGTTCTCATCGGACAATTTCTTTCCGGTCTGGATACAGAGCAGGATATCGTGTGCCTCCGCATCTTCCGCGTAGGTGTAATGTACGTCGTTTGTCGCAACCAGTTCAATGCCTGTCTCCTGGCTCATCCGCACAAGCTGTGGATTGACCATCTGCTGCTCCGGGATTCCATGATCCTGTAATTCCAGGAAAAAGTTTCCTTTTCCAAAGCAGTTTTCATACTTTTTGGCAACTTTTTTTGCCTCATCATAAAGTCCTTTTACAAGATAGCGCTGTACCTCTCCCGCAAGGCACGCACTCAGCGCAATGATTCCACTGTGATACTGCTGTAATACTTCCATATCCACACGGGGTTTGTAATAATACCCATCCACAAACCCTTTGGATACAATTTTCATCAGGTTCTGATAGCCCTCATTATTCTCAGCTAACAGCACCAGATGGTAATAACGATCCTCCCCATGCGCTGCCTCTCTGTCAAATCGGGAGTTCGGTGCCACGTACACCTCACAGCCAAGGATTGGATTGATACCTGCTGCCTTCGCAGCCTTGTAAAAGTCAATGACACCAAACATCACTCCATGGTCTGTGATCGCTGCACTGTTCATGCCAAGCTCTTTCACTCTTGCAACATATTCTTTTATTTTATTCGAGCCATCCAGAAGGGAAAACTCGGTATGCACATGGAGATGGGTAAATGCCATTTTCTTTCTTCCTATTCGTTAAATTTTTGAATCTGCTCTTCCAGAAAAGCCGGATCATCAAAGTAATTGATCTTCATGGCCGCTTTGACTTCACTTAATGTCTGAGCTGCTGTCTCTGCTGCCACTTCGCTGCCTTTTTTCAAAATCTCATAAACACCTTCGATGTTCTTCTCATACTCGGCTCTTCTTGCGCGGATTGGGCTTAATTCTTCCTGAAGAACGTTATTTAAAAACTTCTTCACTTTGACATCGCCTAATCCACCGCGTTTATAGTGATCTTTTAACTCATCCAGATTTGCATATTCAGGTAAGTACTCTGCAAAATGTCCTTCGTTGCTGAACGCATCCAGATAAGTAAATACGGTATTTCCTTCGAGTTTTCCCGGATCTTCGATACGGATATGATCCGGATCTGTAAACATGGACATGACTTTTTTCTTCACATCTGCCTCGGATTCTGACAGATAAATACAGTTGCCTAAGGATTTGCTCATCTTTGCTTTTCCGTCAATACCCGGAAGTCTCAAGCATGCTTTATTCGATGGAAGCAGGATTTCAGGATCCACTAAAGTCTCTCCATACACTGCATTGAATTTGTGCACGATCTCCTTCGTCTGCTCTAACATTGGAAGCTGATCTTCCCCAACCGGAACAGTCGTTGCCTTAAATGCAGTGATATCGGCCGCCTGGCTGATCGGATAGTTGAAAAATCCCATCGGGATACTTGTCTCAAAATTACGCATCTGAATCTCTGCTTTTACCGTTGGATTGCGCTGCAGACGGGATACTGTCACCAGATTCATATAGTAGAAAGTCAGTTCTGTCAGTTCTGCCACATGAGACTGGATAAAAATATTGGATTTTGCAGGATCAAGCCCTACGGATAAATAATCCAATGCAACTTCCATGATATTATCACGGATTTTTGCCGGGTTGTCCGCATTATCAGTGAGTGCCTGCGCGTCTGCGATCATAATGAAAATCTTATCAAATTCCCCGGAATTCTGTAATTCCACTCTTCTTTTTAAAGAGCCGACATAATGTCCGACATGAAGCTTTCCTGTTGGTCTGTCGCCTGTTAAAATGATTTTTGGTTTCTTATTTTCCATATTAAAAATATCTCCTTATTTCTATACTGCCATCGTTCTTATTCCGGGCCTCCTGCCGGAAATAAAAACATACCTGTCTGTTATTATATAATTTTCTGTCTCATCACGCAAGAGCGCATCATGATTGTTTTTTGCCGAGTTTTTTGGTATTTATAAATTGTTTCAAATGTGATAAAATTTTAACGAAGTTATGACTGGAAGAAAGGAAATATCCAATTATCATCTAAAAAATTGGATGATACGTGTGAATTATGAAAATAGGACTTGTTGTAGAAGGCGGTGGCATGAAATGTGCCTACAGCGCCGGAATTTTAGATAAATTTTTAGATGACCATATTCAGTTTGACTACTGTATCGGCGTATCTGCGGGTGCAGCAAACACGCTGTCCTATCTTGCAGGACAACGTGGAAGAAATCTCCGTTTTTATACGGAACATTTAAGTGATCCCCGGTATTTAAGTGTACACAGTCTGATTCGAACCGGGAGTCTGTTCGGTCTGCAATACATTTACGGAACACTGACCAATTCTGACGGCAAAGACCCGATTGATTACGATGCAATCATGAAAAATCCAGCAGAATTTTATATGCCTGCCACGGATGCCGTCACCGGAACAGCCACTTACTTTTCCAAATACGATATTGTGCGCGACGATTATCGCACACTCATGGCAACCTGCGCCCTGCCGGGATTCTGTCGTCCGGTTCAGGTTAATCACCATTACTACTATGATGGCGGCGTTGCGGATTCTATTCCGGTGCAGCACGCTTTAGATGATGGCTGCGACAAACTTGTTGTGATTTTATCCAATCCAAGGGACTTTGTAAAACAGCCAGAAGCCCATCGCCCGATTTATAAACGGATGCTTCACAAATACCCAAAGACCATAGAAGGGATCGACCATCGCCACATCAATTATCAAGCGTCCATTGACCTTACCGCCAAACTGGAAAAAGAAGGAAAAGCTTTTGTTTTCGCACCAAGTAAACATTTAAACCTCGGCACTTTTTCCAAAGATGCGGCGCTTGAACAAAAACTTTATGATCTGGGTGTTTTCGATTACAAAACACAGTCTGGAAAGCTTCTCGCGTTTTTGCAGAAGTAACATAGCTTCGAAACTCTCTTTTTTCAGCTTTACTTCACAGTTGAAAACATGCAAAATACGGCTGCCACACAAAATGTCCTGTGTGACAGCCGCATTCTTATTTTATATCATTATTTTACTCTTGCCGTAAGCTTATCGCCCTCGGTATCGATCAGAATGGTATCTCCCTCTCTCACTTCATCTGCAAGGATCAGCTTTGCAGACAATGTCTCTACATGTTTCTGTAAGAAACGTTTCAGAGGTCTTGCACCATAGATCGGATCATATCCGTGATCAACAATGAACTGTCTTGCACTGTCTGAAAGTTCTACCGTAATCTCACGGTCAGCAAGACGTTTGTTCAGATCGTTCATCAGCAGATTGATGATATTGCCGATGTTGTCTTTTGTCAGAGGCTTGAACATAATGATCTCATCGAGACGGTTCAAAAACTCCGGTCTGAAATGTCCACGAAGTTCATTCATGACCGCTTCCTCACAAGCCGGATTGATATCACCATTCTCATCAATGCCCTCCAGCAGATGGGCTGATCCGAGGTTCGATGTCATGATGATGATCGTATTCTTGAAGTCAACGGTTCTTCCCTGCGAGTCTGTGATACGTCCGTCATCTAACACCTGCAATAATACATTGAATACATCCGGATGTGCTTTCTCGACCTCATCGAACAGGACAACCGAATACGGTTTTCTACGGACTGCCTCCGTCAGCTGACCGCCTTCATCATATCCGACATATCCCGGAGGCGCTCCGATCAGACGGGACACGGAATATTTCTCCATATACTCACTCATATCAAGACGCACCATATTGGATTCGTCATCAAAAAGACTGGCTGCCAGAGCCTTTGCAAGTTCTGTCTTACCGACACCGGTAGGTCCTAAGAACAGGAACGAACCGATTGGTTTGCTCGGATCTTTGATTCCGGCTTTGGAACGGATGATGGCCTCTGTCACTTTTGTGACACCCTCGTCCTGACCAATGACACGTTTATGCAGCTCCTCGTCCAGATGCAGTGTCTTGTTACGTTCACTCTCGGTCAGCTTTGCGACCGGAATACCCGTCCAGCGGGAAATAATACGTGCGATCTCTTCCTCGCTGACGTTCTCATGTACCAGCGAAAGATCTTTATTCTTAACTTCCTCTTCCTCAACTTCCAGCTGTTTCTGCAGCTGTGGAAGTTTTCCATACTGCAGTTCTGCCGCTTTTTCCAGATCATAATTCTGTTGTGCAGTCTTGATCTCATTCTTGACCTGCTCGATCTCTTCACGAAGTTTCTGGACTTTTTCAACTGATTTCTTTTCGTTTTCCCATTGTACTTTCTTTGTGTTAAATTCATCACGAAGTTCTGCCAGTTCCTTCTGAAGATCCGCAAGACGCTCCTGACTCAGACGATCCGTCTCTTTTTTCAGAGCTGTCTCCTCAATCTCCATCTGCATGACACGACGGTTTAACTCATCCAGCTCTGTCGGCATGGAATCCAGTTCCGTCTTAATCAGGGCACACGCCTCATCCACGAGGTCGATTGCCTTATCCGGCAGGAAACGGTCGGAAATATAACGGTTTGAGAGCACTGCCGCAGATACCAGTGCCGAGTCTGTAATTTTTACACCGTGGAATACTTCGTAACGCTCTTTCAGGCCACGCAGGATGGAAATGGTATCCTCAACGGTCGGCTCATCCACCTGTACCGGCTGGAAACGACGCTCCAAAGCAGCATCTTTTTCGATATATTCACGGTACTCATCTAAGGTGGTCGCACCGATACAGTGTAACTCACCACGGGCAAGCATTGGTTTTAACAGCTGGCCTGCATCCATCGCACCGTCTGTTTTTCCTGCTCCCACGATGGTATGAAGTTCATCGATAAACAGGATGATCTGTCCATCGGAATTTTTGATATCATCGAGAACCGCTTTCAGACGTTCCTCAAACTCACCACGATATTTGGCGCCTGCAACCAGTGCGCCCATATCCAGTGCAAATAATTTCTTGTCTTTTAATCCCTCCGGGACATCACCGCGGACGATCCTCTGTGCGAGTCCTTCAACAACAGCCGTCTTACCGACACCAGGCTCACCGATCAGAACCGGGTTATTCTTTGTCTTTCTGGAAAGGATACGAACCACATTACGGATCTCTGCATCACGTCCGATCACCGGATCAAGCTTCTGGTTTCTCGCACGCTCTACCATATCGTATCCGTATTTTTCCAATGTATCATAAGTTGCCTCCGGGTTATCGGATACTACTCTCTGGTTTCCTCTTACCGTTGACAACGCCTGCAAAAACCGTTCACGGGTAATTCCATACTCCTTGAAGATTTCCTTCATTGCCTTATTCGGATATTTGATCAGGCATAAAAACAAATGTTCCACGGAAACATATTCGTCTCCCATTGCTTTTGCCTCATCCTCTGCATGGACAAGTACCTTATTCAGATCCTGTCCTACATAAACCTGTCCGCCGGATACTTTTACACGGGCAGCTAAATGGCGCTCTGCGTTATCCACAAAATGTTCTTTCTGGATCTCCATTTTCTCTATTAATTTTGGAATCAGTCCATCCTCCTGACGTAACAGGGCGACTAAAAGGTGTTCCTGCTCGATCTCCTGATTTCCATATTCATAGGCGAGCTTTTCACAATCGTTAATGGCTTCTACTGATTTCTGAGTAAATTTCTGAATGTTCATACGCTTACCTCCCTCGTATTTATCTCTGTGATCTATGTGAAAAAGAAAAACCTTCTGAAAAACTTTCTGATGGAAAGAAAAGACCTTCCCACCTTGCTGGCTGGAACGTCTTCTGTCAGTTACGAAATTTCTTTCGCAGTGGTTTTCCTTTGTTACGAGTATGTTATATCACGAGTTGTTAGCACTGTCAAGAGGTGAGTGCCAATATTTTGTGAAGAAATTGTGAACTGTGGATGGAAGGTAATCTGCGCTGATAATCTCCTCTTATTCTCCGAGCAGCAGCTCCCTGACTCTCTCCATGTCCATTCCATCTAACACAAAGTCTGCATCCGGCATGACCTTCCGTTTTTTTTCAGTGCCATCCGGTAATATGACGGTCTCTTCCGGCAGCTTTGGAGAAATGTTCGAATGAATATAAAAGGTATCGAGTCCGACACTCTTAGCTCCTGCGATATCGCTTATGCCATCGTTTCCAATCATGACGCTTTTTGTTATATCAAGATTATATTTATCAATCAATAATTGAAAAAATCTGCTGTCCGGTTTTTTTACCCCACAGGTTGAAGAGATAAAAATATCGTCAAAATACTTTGCGATTCCAAGCGTGTGCATCTCATACTCTGTAAAAATGCGCTGTGCATTCGAAAGCAGATAAATCTTTTTGCCCTTCTTTTTTAATGCTTCTAACAAATCTGTCACTCCATCATAGAGTTTTACATAATCGGTAGAGAGAATCCGGAAGAACTGCCCTGCATGAACGGCAAGTGTAGGATCTGCCTTCACGCCTTTTTCCTCAAAAAGCTTCTGAAAGACCTCTTCAATCTGAACTTCCGGATGTGCTTCATGAGCATCATCTTTTTTCTCAGATTTCATCTTAGACTCCTCGCCTGCAATGATTGCAGCATATCTTTCTTTCAATTCTTCCGATGAATAATCGGCGTCATAATAGCCATAAAAAAGCGCCAGCTTTTTCCATACCAGAGGATCATTCTCCTCGGTATGGATATCAGCCAGCGTTCCATATAAATCAAAAATATAATTATCGTAAGCTTTCACGTTATTATGCCTCCTGCTTTGTAAGTTCGATCAACTGCTGCATACGATCCGTGATCTTGTTCAGTACATCCGAATTATCTTCCTGTGCACTCATTGTCTCATTTGCGTGTGCAGATACCTCCTCTGAGATTGCCGAGATTGTTTCAATCGAATGCACGATCTGTTCATTTGCAGTTTTCAATTCCTCAATATTGCTGTTTAACTGCTCCATGTTGCCCTGGATATCAAGCGTATTGCTCTGGATATCCGAAAAATTATTGGCAGTATTCTCTGTGGACTGTTTTTCCTCATTAATTGCACCTATCATCTCGCGCACCACCGAAACCACCTCGCTGATCGCATTGGAAATATTCTCGATCAACTCTGTAATATGTACCGTTGCCTCTTTGGTCTGTGTTGCCATACCGGAAATCTCTGTCGCAACAACAGAGAATCCTCTTCCTGCCTCACCTGCTCTTGCCGCCTCAATACTTGCATTTAAAGCTAAAAGGCTTGTCTGCGAGGTAATACCGGAGATCAGCTCCACGATGGAATGCATCTCTTCAATGTATTTGTCTAATGTCTCTAGCTGTCCTGCAACGCTGTCACCTTTTTCTACGGAATGATCTACCTGTGATACAAGCACATCCATATCTTTTCCTGCGCTCTCAAGTACCTGCAAAGTCTGCTGCATACTCTGGTTAATGCGTTCCGCAACACTGCTGACCATCTCAACTTTCTGCTGGATTGCTTCTGTCTGCTGCATCTGTGTCTGCACAGCGTTTGCGGTTTCCGTCGTACCACTGCCAACCTCTGACATTGCATCTTTGGTCAATTTAGAAGCACTGTTGAGGTTCTCAACTTTTCCATAGATATCTTCCATTCCACTCTGCATCTGTTGTGACATATTGGAAATATCGGACAGCAAAAGCTCTGTCTTGCTCTGCGCTTCCTTAATATTCTCCATTTTCTGCTGATTGTTTGCATTCGATGTCTGCGCTGCATAGATAGAATACACTGCGACAAGTATCATGGCTGTCACCTGCACGATTGCCTCATCGCTGCCCTGATAACCGAACTTTCCGGTAAAAGCTCCACCAATCGTCATGATCAGGCTTAAGATAACCGTTCCTATATTGATCTGCACGGAAAATTTTACATCATTAAATACACTTACAAGTAAAATCATCGGTATGACAAGCACATAAATGTTCGCTTCCTCGGTCGTCAGCACCATGAAGGAATACGTAATGGCAAATCCGATTCCTACCGTGTGTTTGATCATACCTGTCTCTCTGTCCCTGAAAAAGAAAAACTGTCCCAGCATGACCGGGATCAGTGCCAATGCCGTGATCACCAGAAAATATCCAAGACTCCGCTCTCCCCTGATAAATCTGCACGCATAAAAGACAACCACGATCAACGCTTCTATGGTATGCCCTGTCAATGCGGTTCTGTTATTCCTCTGTGTATCACTGATCTGTGTTCCATTCATCTGCTCTTGTACTCCCTCTCTCCTGACGCTCTGTCAGTCTGCTATCACTGCCGGTTATTGTTTGAGTTTCCTCCTTTCACTATATCATTGATGGTTTCGCTCTTCAAGATTTTCTTTCCGGCAAATGACGTTATAACTCCAGTTTTGCCCGGAGTTTTGCAAGGATTTTACGCTCATTCCGGCTGATCTGCACCTGTGTCACTGCAAGTATTCCTGCCACCTCGCACTGCGTTTTATTTTCAAAATACCGCAGCCGGATGATCTGCTGTTCTGTCTCGTCGAGCGTATCCATCAGCTGCCTGATCACCATTTTGTTTAAAACAGCCTCCTTCTCCGGCTCCTCATAGACATCGCTCTGATCTCCAATCTGGTCAATGAGTAAAAGTTCATCTCCGTCTGAGCCGCAGACCGGCTGGTAAATGGACTCCACCCCACGGTTAGCGTCCAATGCCATCACAATCTCCTCTGTGCCAAGCTCCGTCATGGCAGACAGTTCCAAAAGACTTGGCTCTCTCCCCAGCTCTGTTGTGAGAACTTCTTTTGCCCTGCTGATTTTGTATCCATTTTCTTTTAAACTCCGGCTCACTTTCACCATGCCATCGTCACGCAGGAAACGTCGTATCTCCCCTGTGATCATGGGTACTGCATAAGTGGAAAATGCAAGATTTAACGACAGATCAAAATGATCGATTGCTTTTATCAGTCCGATACATCCGATCTGAAATAGTTCCTCCCTGTCATGCCCTCTTTTTTCAAATCTGCGGACAATTGCGTGCACTAATCCAAGGTTATCCGAAACGACTTTGTCCCTGGCTTTTTTATCCCCATCCTGTGCCTGTCTGATCAGTTCCGCCTGTCGCACCATAGGCTAGCCTTCCTGATTTCCCAGTCTTCTTACCATATGTACGCTTGTCCCTTTTCCCGGCTCGGATACTACCTCAAGCCTGTCCATAAACGCTTCCATAAAAGAGAATCCCATCCCGGAACGCTCTAACTCCGGTTTTGTCGTATAAAAAGGTTCCATCGCTTTTGACACATCCGCAATGCCTGCTCCTGTATCCGAAACGGTGATGGAAACCTCATTCCCACAAATCTGACACAGGAGTTCCACTTTCTGTTCCGGTTCATGGTAACCATGAATGATCGCATTCGTCACCGCTTCGGACACGGCCGTCTTGATATCCGCAATCTCGTCTAACGTTGGGTTTAATTCTGCTATAAATGCCGCCACCGCCACCCTGGCGAAACTTTCATTCACCGACCTGGCATCAAATATCAGTTTCATCTCGTTCTGACTGCTCATTTTTACTTCCTCCACTATCTCCTATTCTTTTACCTGAATGATTTTTTTCAACCCGGATACGGTAAATATCTTGTCCACGCGCTCGTTCAGATGGCACGCACTCACATCCCCACCGGAATAGCCTAAGTTTTTGCACCGCCCGATGATCACCCCAATCCCGGAGCTGTCCATAAACTCTGTCTCTGTAAAATCAAACACAAGATGTCTGACATGGTAGGTGTCGATCAGAAGATCTGTCTCCGTGCGGATGCGGTTTGCCTGATGATGGTCTAACTCACGCGGCACATAGACAACTAAACATCCTTTTTCCATAATATACTGGCTTTTCATGCTCTTGTTCCTCTCTTTCCATTCTGCTTATGATTTTCAACAATAGAATGCTCGCTCCGCAGACATTTTATTGTCATGAATAAAAAAAGAAGGAGTCTCCCCGGAATTTCCGGTTCGATCTCCTTCGTACTTTTTAATATCAGTTTGTCTTTTTATTAACGGGCGGTGTCTGTCTCACTCTGATCCAGATAGTTCTGTGAGTTTGCAGCGCGCTCTGTATTTGGATACAATTCTACCACTTTCTGATAATAGATTTTGGCATTTTCCATATCCTCGTTCTTGCGGTATGCCTGTGCAAGATAGTACAGTGCATTTCCATTCTCATAGGTTTCATCCATCTCGACGACTTTGGAAAGTGCACTCACGGCATCATCATACTTTTTGCCGGAATATGCATCATAACCTTCCTTATATAATGCAGCCATGTATTCGGCATTCACCTGTGCATTGATGGTATCATAAATACTCTTTGCATCTGCACTCAGGTCATCCACATTGACACTGCTCAATGCATCTCCTGCCTTCTCAATGTCTCCTGTGGTGTATGTCTCATATGCAGTCAGAAGTTTGTCATAGCTTTCCAGTTTGTTGGCAGATTCTTCCTCGCTGTTCTTCGCATCCGTAATCTGACTGGTAAGGTCATCCACCTGACTCTGCAGGCTTGTGATCGTCTGATTCTTGGAAGAAATCGTATTATTTGCATCCAGCACTTCTGCTTTCGTATTGTTCATCACGGTTCTTCTCACGCCAGGAACCACAAGGAAACAGGTGATTGCAATTCCGATTGCGATTCCGATCACCATGTTAATGATCGTACCGACTGCAGAATTGTCCTTCAGATATTTTGGCTGGATGATTGTCTCATTGCCACTCTGATAGGAAATGAGTTCATCATTCTTCTGCTTCTTGCTCGGATTCTGCTCTCTTAAGGCTGCATTGGCTTCTTTCAGATACCGCAGTGTCAAAGTATTATTGGCATCGATTTTACCGGCATTCCGCAGTGATTTCTTCGCAAGATCATAGCGTCCTTCCTGAATATATAAAAGCGCCAGAAGCTGATGTCCACTCACCAGCTTTGGATTCAGCGACAATACTTTTTTCAACTGAATGATTGCAAGATCACGGCTGTTCTGCTTGCAGTAAAGCAATGCCTGATTGTATTTCTTGATCGTCTGATTGACAGAATCCAATCTTGCCTGATTCTTCTGCACTTCATCTAAGTACCTGCTCGCAAGATTATCCTTCGGCTGATAATTCTTACTGATCACCCACTCCGTGAGGGCAGTCACGACCTCTCCCATCTCATAATAGACAAGTCCTAATAAGTTTCTTGCATCAATGTTTAATTTATAAAAACGCAGACTGATCTTCAGGCTCTCAATTGCCCCTGACAAATCCCTGACACCGGCTTTCTCCAATGCATCATTGTAATAGGCATTGGATGCCATCAAAATCTTTTTGTATACTTTTACATTCGTTCCGCAGTTCTGGCAGTTATCTCCCTTGCCAAGTTCTGCACCGCAATTATAACATCTCATGAAAAACCTCTCTATCTGTCATGCCACTGTGCATGTGATCTACCTGTTATCTGTTCTGCTGCTTTAATTCCTGCAGCATTTCCTGCATAACATCCGTCATGTCTGTCAGCTCATGATTATAGATTGCCTGCTCTGCCTCTTCCACTTCCAGACTTGGTTTAAAGTTTTTCAATTCTTCTTCAAAATTTATCATATTAATTCCCGTACCTTTCCTGTACTGACTGATCATTTCTTTCTCACTGATTGATTATAATATAGGAAGAATTCACTTTCAATGTCAAATTATGAAATTTCCATGAAAATAAAGTAGTTTTTCGTCAATAATATAAAATATAAAAATAGCATTTCAGGAAAATTATGGTTGTAACCTGTTTCCCCTGAAATGCTATCCTGCTCTTTTTTATTTCTTAATCCTTTGCATGTTACTGTCCGTTAATCCTCTGCTGTTCTCGTGCAGATTTTTCCGTTCAGATGATAGAACTCCACGCATTTTGCATTGTTCTTCACATTTAAAACCTGATCCCTGATCGCTATGGATACTCCCGGGAATACATCTCTTGTCACACAGACCGTTGCATTTGCTCCATCTGAGATCATATGCTCAAGCCGCTTCATTTCACCCTCATCCCCTGCGAGTGTCGCCATATTCTGGATTCTGGTACGCAGAAGCGCCACTCTTCGCGGATCTTCCCGATAGCTGACGCCACGCTCCTTCTCCATCTCTTCAAACTTGGCAAGTCCCTGTTCGATCTTATCAAGTTCCATTTTGGTAATATCCATCTTCTTCTTCAGCAGATTCAGTCTTGAAATACAGTCCGCACTTACTCCAACGGCCACAGCTGTCCGCATCTCTGCTTCATTTCCGATCGTGGTAGCCCTGATTCCCTTGACTGCGCTGACATCTCCACCGATGATCTTCGCTGTTCTGCCCTGGATCAGAATAGATCCTCTGCACGCAACTGTGCAGTCGAGCAATACGTCTGCCTCCATATCTCCCTCTACCTGGATGACTGTATACTCAATAAACTTTGCATACAGATTTCCTTTGGTTCTGACATGTGCCTTGTTCCCTCCGACCATTCCACTTCTTAAAATGATATCCTTACCGGCTTCCAGCGTACAGGCTTCCACGTTTCCATCAATCGTGATACTTCCGGTTGCCTTGATCGTAACTCCGGATTCCACACTGCCGTGGATCACAATATCTCCTGTAAAATCTATGCTTCCGGTAGTAAGATTCGCATCTCCGCTCACCTCATAGATTGGCTGGATCCTGATCTTATCATTCTCAATATCAATCTTCCCATCCATCAGCGAAAAATAGGTAAGGTAATCCTCACTTCGTCCAAAACCGGTTCCGCGAAGTGCTCCCTGTTCTCTGGCCACCTTTGCAGGAATCGGCTTTCCGGAAACTCCGGTTCCGTCTGTTCCCTGTACAGCCGGATGATATATTGCAATGACCTGATCCTTCTGAACTGACTGTACACTGTACATGGACCAGTAATCTACCGATCCGTCCGGCAGTATCTTTGGCTTTTTCTCAAGGTTCATATTCACCTTATACTCATAGAATCCATCCTGTCCCTCTACTGCCGGTATGCCTCTTGCCACCAGTACGTCCTGTTCATAGATTTCTTCATCGAGGATCTTCTGAAGCTGCGCTTCATCGATTCCATAATTAATCTGGTTCACCCGCAATACATCATGCAGATACTCGATCGTATAGTGTTCTCCTTCTTCCAGTGCAGGGAGTCTGATCCATGCCTCTAAGTCTTTATTCACGGTCTTCACTTTTGGTGTAGAAATACTTGGTAATGCCATTCTTCCAACTCCCTTCTTCCTACAAAAATCGTATATATACTATATAATACTCGTTTCCGGTCTTTTTTTCAAGCAAGTTTTCTGCTTTTTCGCACATTTTCGCTCTGTAATTTGTGCATGTTGAACAAACCAATGACACACCCTGCCATAAAAATAACCGTCCACGCCACCGGCTAGGGAGACTGGACGGTTATTTTTCTATTTCATCTGTGCAAGACGCTCTTTGACCTGAGCCATCATCTGCTCATAGCCTGCAAGTTTCTCTTTTTCTTCCTGCACTTTTGCTTCCGGAGCTTTGCTTAAGAACTTCTCATTGGAAAGCATTCCCTTAGAACGCGCGAGTTCTTTCTCCAGACGTGCCTGTTCTTTTAACAGACGTTCTTTTTCTTTTTCAAAGTCTACTAAATCTTCCAGTGGAAGGTAAAGTGTTGCTCCAGGAATTACAACGGAAACAGCATCCTCCTCGATTCCTGTCTTATCTGCCTGTACTGCGATCTCACTTGCACCTGCAAGGTTTACATAAACTTCTTTGTTTGATTCAAACGTGTCTCTGATTTTCGCATCGTCAGATACAATGAAAATCTTTGCTTTTCTTGATGGTGGAACATCCATTTCAGTACGGAGGTTACGAACACCTTTTACAAGGTCTTTGCAGTGTTCTACCATCTCTTCCTCTGCTGCAAAGTTCCATTCTGCTTTGTACTCAGGCCATTTTGCAAGCATAACGGTATCTTCTTCCGGATGCAGTGTGCAGAAAATCTCCTCTGTGATAAACGGCATAAATGGATGTAACAGCTTTAATGCCTCTGTCAGTACCGTCTTTAAGGTCCAGAATGCTGCATTTGCAGATGCCGGATCATTCTCTTTATTATAGGTACGAACTTTTGTGATCTCGATATACCAGTCACAGAATTCATCCCAGATAAAGTCATAAACTTTCTGTACGGCGATACCCATCTCGAATTTATCCATGTTCTCTGTCACATCTTTTGCAAGTGTGTTCACTCTGGATAAAATCCATTTGTCGGCTGCCTTTAATTCATCGAGAGCAGGGGTTTTGATCTCTGCGCCCTCTAAGTTCATCATGATGAAACGGGAAGCATTCCATACTTTATTGGCAAAGTTTCTGGAAGACTCTACTCTCTCCCAGTAGAAACGCATATCGTTACCAGGTGCATTGCCTGTGATCAGTGTCAGACGAAGTGCGTCAGCACCGTATTTGTCAATAACCTCTAACGGATCGATACCATTTCCAAGAGACTTACTCATCTTACGTCCCTGGGAGTCACGTACCAGACCGTGGAATAATACGGTATGGAATGGCGCTTTGCCCATCTGCTCGTAACCGGAGAAGATCATACGGATTACCCAGAAGAAGATAATATCATATCCGGTTACTAAAACATCATTTGGATAGAAGTAATCTAAGTCTTCTGTTTTTTCCGGCCAGCCAAGTGTTGAGAATGGCCATAAAGCAGAGGAGAACCAGGTATCTAAGGTATCCGGGTCCTGTGTCATATGGGTGCATCCACATTTCGGACACTTATGAGGTGCTTCTTTGGCAACTACCATCTCGCCACACTCATCACAGTAGTATGCCGGGATTCTGTGTCCCCACCATAACTGTCTGGAAATACACCAGTCACGGATATTGTCTGTCCAGTTGAAGTATGTCTTCTCCATACGTTTTGGAAGTAACTGGATATCACCATTTTTTACGCCTTCAACTGCCGGTTTGATCATCTCGTCCATTTTCACGAACCACTGCTGTTTGATCATTGGTTCAACGGTTGTGCCGCAGCGGTCATGTGTACCTACGTTGTGGGAATGTGGAACAACTTTTACTAAAAGTCCTGCTTCCTCTAAATCTTTTACTAATGCTTTTCTGCACTCGTAGCGATCCATTCCCTCATATTTTCCTGCTAACTTGTTCATGGTTGCATCGTCATTGATGACAACGATCTCTTCCAGGTTGTGGCGTTTTCCAACCTCAAAGTCGTTCGGGTCATGGGCTGGTGTGATCTTCACACATCCTGTTCCAAACTCTTTGTCTACATATGGATCAGCGATCACCGGAATCTCACGGTCTGTCATCGGAAGTTTTAACATTTTTCCAACGATGTCTTTGTATCTCTCATCATCCGGGTTTACAGCAACAGCGGTATCTCCGAATAAAGTCTCCGGTCTTGTCGTCGCAATCTCAACGAATCTTCCTTCCTCGCCAACTACCGGGTAGTTGATATGCCAGAAGAATCCGTCCTGCTCCTCATGCTCTACCTCTGCATCGGAAATGGATGTCTTACAAACCGGACACCAGTTTACGATACGGGAACCCTTGTAGATATATCCTTTTTCATATAATTTAATAAAAACTTCCTGTACGGCATCAGAACATCCTTTATCCATGGTAAAACGTTCTCTCTGCCAGTCAGCAGAAGATCCGAGTTTCTTTAACTGGTTGATGATACGGTTACCGTATTCCTCTCTCCACTCCCAGCATTTCTCTAAGAAACCTTCTCTTCCAAGATCTGCCTTGTCGATTCCTTTTTCTTTTAAGGACTGGATGACTTTTACTTCGGTTGCAATGGAAGCGTGGTCTGTTCCAGGCTGCCATAATGCATTGTAACCCTGCATTCTCTTGTAGCGGATCAAAATATCCTGCATGGTATTGTCTAATGCGTGTCCCATGTGAAGCTGTCCGGTAATGTTTGGTGGAGGCATCACAATGGTGAATGGTTTCTTGCTGCGATCTACTTCTGCATGGAAGTAACCGTTGTCTTCCCATTTTTTATAGAGACGTTCTTCAATGCCCTTTGGGTCATAGGTCTTTGCTAATTCCTTCATTTGTCTTTTTCCTTTCTTAAAAAATAAAAGCCCTTCACATCCATACGGATGCAAAGGGCGTGTCAACGCGGTACCACCTTTGTTATGTTGCAAAAACAACATATCTCTGCAGGCTCATTCCTAAGCCACTGTCCGGTAACGTGGACAACTCGTTCTCGCTTACTTCTGACTGCTTCTGGCGATATACGAAAATTTTCTCCGCATGATCAACTTGCAAGTTCTGCCACTTATCTGCAACAGACAGGTTCTGCGCGACGGTTCAAAAGCTACCTTCCACACAACATGTTCTGGTGACATCTCTCAGCCGGTGAATGTCATTCTCTTTCAGGTGTCTGTGTGTACTCCTCTTTCTCATCACCTTTTTTATATCTTCTCTCATGATAAAAGCTAACGTAGCATTTGTCAACTGATTTTTTACACGTGATCTTTGATCAGTTTTTACATGTGATCTTTGATCAGTGAAACAATTCCTACAATTGCAAGTACGATCAGCGCTGCATATGCCAGACCACTCACAAATAATCCAATAATGACTAATGGCAAAAATACAATATTAACAATAATCTTGGTAATGCTCCATGTTGCCTTGATTGCAAAAACAAGCAGTTTTCCAAAAACGCCCAGCATTAGCACGATAAATAAAAATGTTAACATATTCATTCCTTCTTCCTATCCTAATAATTTCAACAGATTCTGATAGACATATTCTCTCAGAAAATCTGCCTCCAGGTCAAGTTCGATTTTTTTCTCTGCTGCGATGCGGTACATAAAATAGACCGAAAGCTGGGTTTCGACCGCGGCTCTCCGCAGAAAAACATTCTCCTCCCGGATCAGGCCTTCGCGGACACCCTCCTCCACAATGCAGTCGATAATCTCGTTTTTCTCCTTATCACAGCACTGCTGTTTCATACGCTCATACTCATCTTTCAGATTCTTTGGTATCTCGTATGATTCCAATACCATTTTTATCAGGAAAAAGACACCCTGCTTTTCTTTTACATGCTCATCAATAAAATCCATGACCTCGTTAATTTTCTGTTGAAACGTTCTGTTATCTGTAGAAATTACCTGCAGTTTTTCAAAGCACACTTTCACATAATATAAAATTGCAGAAGAGATTATCTCTTCCTTTGAAGAAAAATATTCGTATGCCGTTCCTTTTCCAATGCCTGCCCGGCCTGTGATATCAGCTACTTTTAAAGTATTGATATCACAGCCTTCATTAATGAACTCAATGACTGCCTGATACAGGGCAAGTACTTTCTGTGATGGATCGTGGATCAGTTTCTGCTCATCCATTATAAGTCCTCCTCGACCATGCTCTTATTGCGGTTGAATGCATCATAAATACATGGAACAACGATCAGAGTTAACAGTGTGCCATATAACAAACCGCCAACCGTTACGATCGCCATTGGCTGCATCATTTCTGAACCTTCTCCAAGTCCGACTGCCATCGTAGACATGGACAGGATCGTGGTGAGTGCGGTCATAAGGATCGGACGGAGTCTCGTTTTTCCTGATTCGATAATGGCATCTTTTTTCTCCATTCCGCCACGGCGGAGCTGGTTGATAAAGTCTACCATAACGATACCGTTATTTACGATAATTCCGGCAAGCATGACAAATCCGATCATTGCCACAACGCTGACTTCATTGCCGGTAAAGTAAAGTGCGAACAGACCGCCTGTAAATGCCAGCGGGATTGTAAACATAATGATAAACGGCGACAACAGCGACTGGAACTGTGCTACCATGACAAGGTAAATGAAGATGACTGCCAAAAGAAGCATCAGATACAACTGATTCATCGCATCTGCGATCATCTCGTCCTCACCTGCCATCTCAATGGAGTATCCTTCCGGCAGATCGATCTTATCTAACTCTTTCTGGATCTCATTGCTTAACAGACTGACATTATGGTCATCATCCACTCCTGCGGTCACACTGATATATCTGGTCTGCGCATCACGGTTGATCGTTCCTAAGGTGTAACCTTCCTCAAACTGTGCAATATCAGAAAGTGCTACTTCTGTCTCGTTTCTTTCTCTGTCTGTATAGGTAAAGGTCAGGTTTTTGATATCAGCCAATGTAACATCGGACTGCTCCTCGCTCTGTACATAAACCTGATAATCATTTACATCGGTAGAGATTGTCGTTGCAGATGTTGAGGATGCCATCTCCCCATAAACAAGCTGGAATACCTGTGCAACGGTCATGCCATATTTCGCAGCTTTTTCCTTGTCTACAGAAATGGTGAAAGACGGTGTCGTATTGGCAAGTCCATCATCCACATCCACAGTTCCCTCGGTGTTCTCTACGACTTTTGCAACCTCGCCTGCAAGTTCCTGCAGTTTGTCAAGATTATTTCCTTTTACATTGATCGTCAGTCCACTTCCCATAAGTGATGTCATATCAGAAGCAGAGGTGTCTGTTGTAACTTCGCAGTCCATGTCTTTGGTCAGTTCATCCAACTGTTCGATTACATCTGCACTGCTCACTTCAGATTCTTCATCCAAAATCATATACATGGAAATACTGTCTGTAGAACTGCTTCCCATCATGGAAAGAACACTTCCGCCTGCCATGGCACCAATGGTCTCAATGCCATCGATCGTCAATGCTTTTTCCACGACTTCATCTGCCATTTCTGTCAGTTCGTCAAACGTTAGTGTCTGATCCTCTTTTGCTGAAATCGTCGCACTGATCTGGTTCGTTTCCATATTCATATCCATGAAAGAATATCCTCTGGAAAATGCTGCCACAACACTTGTTCCAAGCAATACGATCACCGCGATAAATACGATTGGCTTAAAACGCAGACATACTGCTAAAATTTTTCCATAAAAATCTTTTACTTTGTCAAAGAGATTATGCCTGATCTCTTTTGTATTTTTTAATAATCCTGCTGCCATCATCGGCACGAAAGTCAATGCCACGAGAAGACTCGCTGCAAGCGTAAATGCAATTGTCAGCGCAATATCCACAAATAACTGTCTTGTGATACCCTCTGTAAAAATAATCGGTGCAAATACACAGATGGTTGTAAGTGTGGATGCTATGATTGCCCCTATCACCTGTGAAGCGCCTTCCACGGCTGCTTTCCGGATGGAATACCCCTCTCCCCGCAATCGATAGATGTTCTCGATCACGACAATGGAGTTATCCACCAACATACCAATTCCGAGTGCCAGCCCCGACAGCGAAATGATGTTTAACGTAATATGCGTAAAGTACATCAGTACCACTGCAAAAACAACACTGAGCGGGATTGAGCATGCTATTACAAGTGTAGGTTTGATATCTTTTAAGAATAATAACAATACAATAATTGCAAGGATGGCTCCCACGATCATGTTTTCTACGACTGATTTCACGATCATGTCAATGTAAATCCCCTGATTCATGAGAACGCTCAAATGTAAATCCGTATTTTCTTTTTCCAGGCTGTCAAATTTGTCCAATAACCGGTCTGTCACATCTCCGGTGGAATAGCCGGTCTGCTTTTCAATCGAAAGCATCACCGCCGGATTTCCATTTACTTTGGAATAGGAATCTCCGGAATTGTCAATGTATTCGATATCTGCCACATCTGACAGTCTGATCGGCTTGATACCATCCATACCAAGATCCATCAGAACGAGATTTTCAAGATCAGCTTTGGATGTCACCTCATCTCCGACTCGCACCAGATACTGCTCGTTCCCCTCTGTCACATAACCTGCCGGCATGGAGAAGTTCTGCGCTGTCAGAAGATTTTTTAAGGTATCCATTGTGAGGATCGTGCTCAGATCCGCTGAATCTTTTGCCTGTTCTTTTGCATCATCTAACTGGCTCTGTCCCTCTTCGATCTTATTTGCTGCAACAGCAAGATCCGCATATCCCCTGCTCATCTCCATGATACCGGATATCTGGGATTCATTTAAAGTCACTAATGCGTCATCTAAAGACGTTTTACCGTCTGCCACCTGTGTCTGGGCAGACTCGATCGTCGCAATTCCCGTCGCAATCTGCGTCTTGCTCTCACTTAATTTTGAGATTGCAGCAGGAATGTCTTTGTAAGAAGTCAACGTCACGCCTGCATCTGCAAAAGAGGATGCCTGATTCATCAGCATCACATTGATGTCGTCCAGTTTTGACTGTAAGGTCACGATCTGGCTGGCAATGTCACTCTCACTTGTATAGGAAGTCCCTGCCTGTGCATTGATCTGGGCAATGGCTGTGGATTCCATGTATGCGACGAAATCGGATTCACTGGCACTTGCCACAAGTGCTTTATAAATTTCCGGTGTCATAGACGATTTCAGTCCTGTAAGCATCTGCTCCATCTGTGCAGCCTGTGCCTGCTTTACCGGATCCGTTAACGTTTTCATGTAATTCACTGTGGATTCTAACGTCGTAATAAAAGTATTATAATCGGTCGGTAATGTTCCACCCCATGCTGGCACTGATACTGCGAGCTGCTGCAACTGTGGTTTCATTGCATACAACTGCTTTGCCCCACTCTTCGCCTGGCTGACACCGTCTTTTGCTTTCTGCAGACCGTCAATTGCACTCTGTAACTGCGTTGCTCCATCATAAGCTGACTGTAACGATTTGATCGCACCATCCATGGACGACTGGGATTTCTGAAGATCCGATAATTGTGTGGTCAGATCTGCCTCAGTGTTAAACAACTGGATTTTATTATTGATAATCTCGTTTTCCCCTGCACCGATCTGGCTTCCCATCTCTTTTTCACCATCGGAAAGCTTCTTTTTCCCACTGTCGATCTGGGAAGATGCCTTATCTAACTCTGCCTGTGCATCTGTAAACCGGGCATCTATTTTGCTTAAAATCTGTTCGTTTAAAGCATCTATTTTTTCCTGATTCATGGTTACCTGAAGGTCCGTATCCAGCACACCTGTTGCCGTCACAGATGCCACACCCTCGATACTCTCAAGCAGCGGTAATAATTCATTATCTACATAATTAGATATCTCTGCCTGATCCATACCATCCACATCCGCAGATGCGATCATGACCGGCATCATATCCGGATCGATCTGCATAATGATCGGTGAGCCCGCTGAATCCGGGAACTGTCCGGTCAACTGATCCAGCTGCTGCTGAATCTCAATCATAGCAGAATCCATGTTCGTGCTCTGTTCATACTCCAAAATAACCATAGAATAGTTATCATAGGACATGGAACTTACGCTATTAATATTGGAAGTCGTTGCCATTGCCGCTTCGATTGGCGATGTCACATCCTTTTCCACTTCCTCCGGACTTGCACCCACATCTGTTGTGACAACGATCACATACGGCAGATTCATTGGCGGCAGCAGATCCGTTGTCATCCTCGTCAGTGAAACAACTCCTAAAACGATCACCAGTACAACAGCCACTAATACTGTGTATGGACGTTTTACACTATACTTCGGGATCATTCTCGTTCCTCCTGAAAAATTATATGTCTGATTGGCTATTGCATTCCCGCAAGCCAAAACCGACCAGTCGGTCGGCAAAAATCAGTTTACTCCTCTCTCATCAAAATGCAAGGAAAATCGGACAGAATTTAGAATTATTTTAGAAATGGAACAAAATTTCCTATTTACGCAAAAATGGAGTACCTATCGGTACTCCATCCCACGAGACTGTATCTTTCCAATATATAATAACAGAGGTTTTACTCTTTTTTGTTTATGACTGTTGTTCTACCAATTTCTGTATTGCCTGCTGCTCTGCTTCCGGCATCAGCTTTGATACCTCGATCAGAACGATCAGTTCTTTTGCATAGGAAGCAACCTCATCAAAACAATTTTCTACTGCTTTCATAATGACTGGCATGGAAATAACCTTCTCATCCGGGACATCAATAATCTCATCCACGTTTCCAACCTCAAGCCCAATCTTTGTACCATTCATGGATGCAACGATGATATTGTTGATTTCCTGTTCCGGATAATGAAACTGTTCTGCCAGACTGTACACTGCAATAACTTCTCCGTGCAGATTCATGATCCCATGAACCTGTGGCAGTGAATTTGGAATATTCACCACATTCATTCTTGTTTCAATGGATTCCACATCATTGACAGGAATACCAAACTTCACTCCATTTAACAAAAATGTAAGTAACTGCATTATAATCTCTGTCTCCTTTCTTATGATTCGATCTCGGGACATTTCGCAGTATCCATAAGACCTGCAAAAAGGGGACTGGCACAAAAGTACCGCCCCACTATTCTGTTCTCACCCTGTTCTATTCATCTTCGCTGTCTTCATCATCAACGATTGCTGCTGCCGCACCTGCCACAGATGAAACAACCGCTATCACAACAACGATGACAACCAAAAGTAATAAAATTCCCATGAAAACTAAAAAACCGCCTTCTGTCATGTCTTCCTCCGTTCTGAAAGGATTGTGCAGATTCACTTCTCAACCATTTCTTTTTCCAAAATCTGCGTTTATTATAACATACTTATAATAGGAAAGAAAGAGCTTATGTTTGATTATTTCAGGCAATTATTATGATGTTTTTTAATATTTAAAGCTTTTTCTGCGTCTGCAGGCGGCTGTCAGTATCACACAGCCCATCATCAGCAGCAGATAAGCGTCCGCCGGGTTCCAGTCATCCCCTGTCTTTGGAGCTGTGAGCACGGTTCCGGTGCTGTCTACATCCTGATAAACCAATGCATATACAGAAAATTTGTCGGTTGCAAATGTGAAATATCCATTCTCGAATGTTCCGTCTAACACCTCTGCTGCTCCATCATGGATACGGATGATCTTATATACCCTGTTGATGGAAGCATCTGTATTTAAAAGTGCATCCGGAATCTGAATTGTGATCTCAATCGCTCCGTTGGTCTCTGTCACCTGTGTACTTCCGTTGTCTCCTATCTGTTTAAATAACGTGATATCCAGATAAGTTCCGACTTCATAGTTTTCCAGTTTCTGCTCTACTAACTTCTTGTCTTCTCTGCTTACAGTATCGCTGATGTCTTTTGCGTCCATCTCGACATTGATCTTTGTCCCTGCTTTCACAAGTGCAAGTTCTTCTTCTGTCAAAAGCGCCTCTGCAAGGGACTGTCCACTTGTTTTCAACTTTGTTTTTGCTGTTCCTGCTTCCGCCTTGTTATTTGTCTCCACTGCTTTATCCGGGATCACAATTTTTTCTTTTGCGGTCTCAGTCTTATTGGTATCAGACTTGGTTGTGTCTGTGACAGTTCCTGTCACAGTTGTGTTGTTACCGGCTACACTGTTGTTCGCGCTGTCATTTGCTGTGCTGCCATTTGCGCTGTTGTTACTATTGTTATTGCTGTTGTTATTGTCGCTGCCGGAATTACCATGATCGCTGCTGCCGGCGTCATCTTTCGTGTTATCTTTATCTCCGGTATTGTCACTATCACCTGTATTGCCACTGTCTCCGGTGTTTCCACTGTCTCCGGTGTTTCCCTTATCTTCTGTGTTTCCGCTGTCTTCACTCTGCTGTTTTGCGCAATATAAGAACACATCATCAATGGTTCCCCATGCACCTGCATTTCCAGTCACATGAATGGTCAGGGTAAGTGTGTCTCCTGCTTTTGCTTCCACTTCTCCGGTCACCGGCTGTTGCCATACTTGCCAGCCTTCGCAAGCCGCATCATCCGTTTTGGCTGTTCCCTCTGTCTCATTTCTCAAGGTCAGTTCTACTGTTGAATCGGAGCTTCCCTGTATATAAAGATATGCGTTATAAAGTCCTGCTTTTTCTGCTGTAATCGTCTGTGAAACGGTAAAGTCCACTGCATTTCCAGAATAATAATGCAATGCCTGTTTTCCTGTTCTCGGATCGTCGGTAAGTTTTCCGTCAACACCGTTTCCTGCAATTGTCCATGCGTCGCTTCCTTCCTCAAATCCACCCTGTAAAAGTAAATTCTCCGGCAAAACAGCTACGCTGCAGGTTGTATCCAAAACAGAAGTTGTTCCATTGCCATCTGTATACTGTGCCACGCCACGTACCGAGAAATCACCAAAGCCCTGAATTGCCGCGATATCCTCTGTATTCCATGTCACAGAAGCTGTTCCGGTTGTCTTGTCATTGTATGTGACGGTAACGGTCTCCGGCAGTGCTGTCTGAATATCCTCCCCAAAACCTACGACTACCTGATCCGGTGTCACAACCGAATCCATTCTTTTTGTTGTGGTTGCACCTGTATTGACATATTTGAATACATTCAAAGATGCAAGCGGTTTTCCTGTAAAATCAAATAATCCCTGATTGTCGACTGCGGAACCGCCATACCATTTTCCTGCATCGTCTGCGTCATATTCTTTGGCGTAGCTTGCTGCCCAGCCGGAACCGTATGTTTCCCATGCTGCTTTGTTTGCTGCAAGAACCTCCTCTGCGTTGTCTGCCTCATCATCATAAACACTGACCGGAATCCACGCTGGTTCCCAGTAAAAGACGCCGATTCCTGCATCGCCTACATTTGCCACTGCCTGAATGACACTGCGGATCTCATTTGCCTGTCCCTGCACGGAAAAAGCTTCATCAATCGCAGTCACAACATCGTTAGTTCCTTCACGGACTGTATTTTCATGTCCGTCTCCATCTTCTAACGTAGTTGCCCAGGAAGTCTCTGCCACCATTACTTTTTTGCCATAAGTATCCGCAACATTTTTCAGAACACTGGTGAGATTGCTTAGAGCACCGTGCCAGTATGGATAATAGGAAGATGCAAACACATCATAGTCCACACCGTAAGTATCCAGATTTTTCGCATATGTCGGATAATTTCCCTTTTCTGGGTTTGCAAAATGCACTGCCACTAAAATATTGCTGTCAAATTCGTGTGCTGCGGTCGCTCCTGCATTGAAAATTTTGCACATATTTTCCCACGTTTTTTCACCGCAGACACCGTTGTTTGTCTCATTTCCGACCTGGATCATTCCAACATCCACGCCTGCCGCTTTTAAATCTTTCAGGCTGTTTGTGGTAAATTCCGATACTGCTGTTACTTTTTCATCAATGGTGTAATCTGCCCACGCTTTCGGTGCCTTCTGTTTTCCCGGATCAGCCCAGAAATCAGAATAATGGAAATCGATCAGCACTTTCATTCCTGCATCTGTTGCCCATTTTCCGATTTTCTTTGCTTTTTCCAGATCATTGTTTCCACCGCCGTAGCCATTTCCATCTGCATCATAAGGATCGTTCCATACACGGATTCGGATATAGTTCACTCCTGCTTCCTGTAACTGATCAAAAAACTGCTGGTCTGAGATTTCATTTCCATTCCAGTCTTTGAATTTCACGCCGCTCTCCACAAGGCTGACATAGGAAGATACATCCACACCCTTGATGAAGTCATCGGAAAGTCCTTTTACTTTTTCCACGAAAATGCCGTCTGCACCGGTGTCCACAATCTCGGTGTCGTCCTCTGTCTCAAGCGCGCCATCACGGTAGAGGACAATATCATCGATATCTCCCCAGTAACCTGCTGCTACGGTTCCACTGATCTCTATCGTAACATCTGCTTCTTCCTCCAAAACAAACGGTTCGGATTCCTGTGATGCCCAATTGTTCCATGCTGCAGTTGCATCAAGTTCTTTTTCTATGCCTGCAACCCTGATGGAAAGTCCTGAAGTCATATTTTCCTTTCCATCCTGACGGGATACCACTTTATAAGTACCAGCCGGAACTGCGTTGATCGTCTGGCTCATGGAGAAGTCTACGGCATCGCTGTTGTTGTTCCAGTAGTTCAGAAAATTGCTTGTATTGTTTGTCATCCATTGATTTGTTTGCACTTCATATCCGACCGTGTCACCGTCTGCACTTTCCATGGTGATCGTCCAGCCTGTGGTATCACCGGATTCAAAATCTCCGTTTTCGATCAGATCTGTCGCATCGTCAATTGTGGATGCGTCAATGTCAGTGTTGTTTTCGGAATCGTCTGTATTTTCGGATTCATCTTTATTATCTGCTTCATCTTTATTATTCGATTCATCTGTATTACCGGATTCACTGCCATTTTCTGTTTCATCTGTATCGCCGGATTTATCTGCTGTCTTTGTTAATGAAAGCGAATCCAGGCATACCCACGCGCCCTGTTCTGATTCAATTAACAATCCAACCTGATAGTCTGTCTCTGCTTCGTCTACCGTGAAAGTGAACTGAAACTGTCCAAAGTCATTTGTTATCTCCGCACTCTCTGCTGTCTCTTTTTCTTCTGAACCATAAAAACCTTTGACTGTTCCACCTTTTCCATTTGTTTCTTTTACATCTCCTGTCAGCTCATAGGTTCCTGCTTCTATAGATGCCACCGTCTGATACATTCCAACAGTTCCGTCTGCATTCCCATAATAGATGCCAAGTCCGCTGTCTGTCCCATTTCCAGCATACTGATCATATTTTATTTCACTTGCAGCATTCCAAGTGCCATCTGTAAAATACCATACTCTGTCATCTGACCAGAAATCACTGCCATCGTCTCCTAAATCTCCATCCGTAAACAAATTAACCGTTTCCGCTTTCGCCTCCACGCCGATTCCCGACGTATTCACTCCGGTCAGAACAAGTGCTGCTGCCATAGCGGATGCTGCTGTCCTTTTCCAAAATACCTTTCTCATTGTTTCCCTCCCATTACTTTCTCCCTGACTGCACTTAGTAAATGTGACATTCTCCTATGTCATTTTCATTTCTATTTGCGCAATCGGTTGTTCGTATTTTGAGTGTAGCACTGGCACTTTTTATTGACAATTGACACTAATGCTAATATTTTATTTTTGTTTTTATGCACTTTTTACAATTTCGATTGTTTTTGCGTGGTTTATGATTGAAATAATTTGCGCAATTAGCACCTTGAGTTTTGCGCAAAAGGAGAACCGCCGTGATATGGGGAATCACGGCGGTTCTCAGGGAAGGTTTTTTCATTTGTAGCTATATTCTAATTTATCCTTTCACACTGCCGAGGGCAACACCCTGTACGATGTGTCTGGATAAGATCAGATAAATGATAATAACTGGGAAGATGGAAAATGCGATCATCACATAAACCTGACCCATATCAAACTTCAGCCAGTCTGCTGCACGAAGCTGTGCGATTAAGATTGGCAGTGTCTTTTTCTTGTCATTGTGTAAGATCAAAGCCGGTACAAAATAATTATTCCAGCTGCTTACAAATGTAAAGATTGCCTGTACTGCAATGGCAGGTTTCATCAATGGAAGTACAATCTGGTTAAATGTATGGAACTCACCGGAGCCGTCAATTCTGGCAGCCTCGATCAGAGATACCGGCAATGTACTTTCCATATACTGCTTCATGTAAAAGAATGTTACCGGAGCAGCGATCGTTGGCACGATCAATGGAATGAATGTATCTTCCATATGTAATGTACCGACTAATTTTACAAATCCAAGTGCAGTTACCTGTGTAGGGATCATCATGACTGCTAAGATAAATGCATAGATGTATTTTTTCAGTTTAAAATCATATGCATGAATGGCGTAAGCCGTCATGGTTGAAAAATAGGTGCATAACGCTGCTGACAGTACAGATACGATCAGACTGTTTATCATACCCTGCCATACCGGAAGTGTTCCGTGTACCAGATTGTTCCAGTTTTCCAGCAGATGTGTGCTTGGCAGTGGTGTAAATCCGGCCTGCAGTTCACCGTTCGATCTGGTCGCATTAATGAACAGCACATAGAACCAGAACAGGCAGGCAAATGTAACAAGAATCAGGACTACATAAGCGATAAATCTTCTTGCATGGATTCCAAGTCCTTTTTTCAGATTTTTATTTTCGTTCATAATAACACCTCACCTTTCTATTCTACTCATGCTTTTCTCTTATCGTTTCCAGTTACCTTAAAGACAATAAGACTTAAAATTGCGGTGATGATGAACAGGATTACGGATACTGCACCAGCCATTCCGTAGTTCTTGCTGTACAGATGTTTATTTAAGAACATGATCAATGTCATGGTCGATCTCATTGGATCACCGGTACCATTGGTCAAAATCTGCGGTACATCGAATAACTGTAATCCACCGATCAGTGATGTGATCACAACATATACTAAAATCGGACGGAGCAGCGGTAATGTGATTTTGTAGAATACCTGTGTGGAAGTTGCGCCATCCACTTCTGCCGCTTCAAATAAAGAAGTATCGATACCCATCATACCTGCCATTAAAAGAATGGTCGTATTACCAAACCACATCAGGCAGTTCATAAGGGCGATCAGTCCTCTCGCACTTCCTGTGTTTGCCAAGAACTTATATGGCTCTGAAATAATTCCGATCTGCATTAAAATCGAGTTGATCGGTCCACCATCCGAGAACAGTGTAAAGAACAACATGGAAAATGCGGATGCCATGATCAGGTTTGGCAGATAGATCACGGTCTTGAAAAATCTGCTTCCTTTTAATTTCAAACGCACATCAGAAAACCATGCACCTAACAGTAATGACAAAATAATCTGTGGCACAAAACACATGATCCATAAAATCATGGTATTCTTTGCGTAAATCCAGATATCGCCCTGTGTAAACAGCGTTTTGTAGTTCTCCAGTCCCACAAAGTTAGGTCCGATCTGTGTCAGACCCGATAAATAATTTTCAAAAAAGCTGTTATAAATGGTATTAAACAGTGGTATAAGCTGGAATACAACATACACCAGAATAAAAGGAATCAGAAAAATGTAACCCCATTTGTTATATCTGACTGCTTTACTGCTTTTCTTCTTCATAACGCCTCTTGCCCCCTTCTTTTTATTTTTCACAGAGTTCACAGCATCCCTTCACGGACATCTTTTTGTGCAAATCTGCTGTCAGCTCTGCGCTTTACGCCGCTGACTGCTTTCTCTCCGTCCGGAGATAGGTATAAAGATAGCCGCACCCGCCGGTCTGGCAGGCGCGGCTTATTATTTTAGTATGTTAAGTCCGGATATTTCTCAACAACTGCTTTGTAGAATAAGTCAAGTGCATCATCAAGTGAAGCATTGCCTTCAAAGTAGTTCTTCATAGCGTTCTGGAACTCTTCGTTACATCCCTGATCGTATGCAGAAAGGTTGCTTAAATCAAGTTTTTCTACACTTGCACAGTACATAGACAATGGGTTCTGTCCGCCTAATACTTTACTCTGGTAGCTTGTATCTGCTGCCATTGCTTCCATAGCTGGTTTATTGTTAACGAAGTCATCATCTTTTACTACGATATCTTTCATGATCGTCTCGTCTGTTGTCATCTTTAAGATGATATCTTTTACAAGACTTGCGTTATCTGTACCTGTTGCTCCACAGATCCATGTACCGCCCCAATAGAATCCCTGAGGTCCTGGTGTAGCGCCCCATCCACCGTTGTAACCGATAGATCCTTCGGTGTCGGCTGCCATAGAGAAGTTCACGAACCATGCCGGTCCAAAGTAGCAGAATACTTTTCCTTCCGGATAGAAACCTTTCTTCCAGTCATCGCCCCAGAGTTCATATGTCTCTGTCTCGCCTGCATCATAAAGCTCTTTTGAATCAGATACCCATTTCATAATGTTATCATCAATATTGATCTTGCCATCTTCTACCCATTTAGAAGTAACGTTGTTAGAGTATACACGGTAAGTATCATTGACAGAAGATGTCATCTTGTATCCGGCAGCTTTCATTGTCTCTGCTGTATCATTGAAAGTATCCCAGTCTGAAACATATTTCTGAACTTCGTCAGGATCGTCTGTTCCAAGAACTTCTTTTGCTGCATCACGGTTATAGAATAATACGCCCGGGCAGCCCTGCCATGAAACACCTTTTAATACACCGTTAGAATCTGTAACGATATCTTTTGTATACTGATACTGGTTTGCAAGGTCTGCATCTGTAATTCCAAGATCTGCGATCGGCATTGTATAATCTGTATCGACATATTTCAGTGCGTAGTCAGCTTCTACTAAGAATAAGTCAATCTTGTCATCGGCTGCTGCTGATTCCTGTTTTAATAATGTTGCATCCAGATTGTTCTGATATGCGTTGTCATCACTTGGTGTGATGTTCCATTTTACGGTAACATCCCCAATCTTACCAGTTGTGGCATCCACTTCCTCATATCCAGGATAGTGATCTGTCAGACGGCTCTTAAACTCTTCATTCCAGCAATAAATGTTGAAAACTTTTCCCTCATCACCTGTTGTATCTGTCTCCGCTGCATCAGATCCAGATTCTGTTGCCGTTGCTGCTACACCTGAGTTGCTGTTGTCTGCGGATGTTGTGTCTGATGACCCACCACATCCTGCTACCATAGTTGCTACCATGGATACACATAATAATGCGCTAATGATTTTCTTTTTCATAGAAAACCCTCCTCCTTAATTTTTTGGCTTCCGCCTTGTTTACATTGTTATTTTTGTTCCGGAATCTTTCCTACCGATTGTCCCGGTATGAGGATTCCTTCTATAACGACTCTCTCTAAGAGAGTTGTTTTTGGTTTTTCAATGGAACCGATCAGCCGTTTTGCAGCCTCTCTGCCAATCTCTTCTGTGTCCTGCTTAATTGTGGTAAGCTTCGGATGCAAAAGCTGTGACATCCTTGTTCCGTCGTATCCTGCTACCGAAATGTCTTTTGGTATCCGAAGTCCCATCTCTATAATGACATTTCTTCCACCGATCAGTGCGGTGTCATCAGGATAAATGATACAGGTTGGCGGATTTTCCAGATTCAGAAGTTCCTTCGTCTGTTTTGCCGCTTCCTTTGTCTCCAGGTAACCTGCTGTACGGATGTACTCATCCGGGACTTCCAGCTTCAGTTCATCCATTGTCCGGTAAAAACTTGTCAACCGGTCTTTGGTAACTGCCGAACCATTCTGCTGTCCGTGGATGTAAGCGATCCTCCTGTGTCCCTGAGAATAAATATATCTGACCAGATCTTCCATGCCCTGAATGTTGTTCGAGCTGACCGCCGTGCAGTTGTGATGCAGGTAGTCAATGGTGACAACCGGTACTTCGCTATTCATCAGTTCCATGACACCAGGGTCGTTAAAATCCGCACACACAATTGCAACTCCTTCAAAATTCCGGTATTTGCAATGTTCCAGATAAGACATCTTCCGGTTTTCAAAACAGGTATTGATAAATGTAATGTCATAACCCTGCTTCTCCGCCTGAACTTTCAGACCATTTAATACTCCTGAAAAATATTCATGCTGTAAACCACTTCCTGCTTCCTCTTCAAATAGAACTCCGAGGTTGTATGAATGGTTGGTCTTAAGTGATCTTGCTGCTGCATTCGGAAAATATCCTAATTGCTCTGCTACCGTCCGGATACGACTCTTTGTCTCTTCACTGATATCTTTTTGATCATTTAATGCCTTACTGACGGTGGCAGTTGATACTCCACACTTTTCGGCAATTGTTTTTAAAGATACCATTGAATCCTCCAGGTACTTCTTCCAGACTTTATTATGTATGACCTGTTGTCTTGCTGCTTAAGTCTTTCGAAGTTTTTACTTAATCGTTTTCGCATCTTTAATATAGCTCTTATGCAAACGGATTGCAATACTTTTTTGACATTTCGGCTAATTTTACATTTTTTTCTCTGATTTTTTGTGCATTTTTTATAATTCTTCTCGTTATTCAACAGTTTATGCAGCAAAAGCTTATACGTTTTCGTATTTTAAACTTAATTATCCAGCTTAACCCTCTTTTGTTGCTTTCTTCCATATTAGGCTGTAATTTTTGTTGAAAGTGCTGTTTTTGCTTATTTTAAAGGATTTTTTGTTGATTTTTATAATTCTGCAAGATATAATTTTAGATAAGGAATATTTACTTAATCGTTTTCGTTAAGTAATATGTAAAACAAGGAGGCTAAATCCTCTGCTCCTGTATGGACAGTCGCATTTTGCTTCGCAAAACAAGGAGGATTTATATGAAATTCGGATATTTCGATGATAATGCAAAAGAGTATGTCATCACTTCCCCAAAAACACCACTGCCTTGGATTAATTACCTCGGCTGTGAAGATTTCTTTTCATTAGTTTCAAACACATGCGGCGGCTACAGCTTTTATAAAGATGCAAAGCTGTTACGTCTTACCAGATACCGTTACAACAATGTTCCCGGAGACAGCAACGGACATTACTACTATATTAAAGAAGGAAATACCATCTGGAATCCGGGCTGGATGCCAACCAAGACTGATCTGGATTCCTATGAATGTCATCACGGTATCGGTTATTCCATTTTTAAAGGAAGCAAAAATGATCTTGCCGCAGAGCTGACAGACTTCGTTCCGATTGGAAGCACCTGCGAGATCAATAAGCTGACCATGACCAACCACAGTAAAGAAGAAAAGCATTTTTCCATTTTTTCTTATGTAGAGTTCTGTCTCTGGAATGCAATGGACGATATGACAAACTTCCAGCGTAACTACTCCATCGGCGAGGTTGAAATCCATGGTTCCGCCATCTATCATAAAACCGAGTACCGGGAAAGAAGAAACCATTACGCTGTTTACTCCGTCAATGCTCCGATTGCCGGATTTGATACAAGTCGTGATGCATTTCTTGGTGCGTACGGTGAAAATTCGGCTCCTGAAGTTGTCGTATCCGGCTCCTGCAAAAATTCTGTTGCAAGCGGCTGGGCTCCGGTCGGCAGCCATCAGTTAGATGTAACCCTTGCTCCGGGCGAATCCAGAACTTATGTATTTGTTCTCGGTTATGTGGAGAATCCGGCAGCAGAAAAATGGGTTGGCAGACCGGAAGATGGTATCATCAACCGCACTCCTGCTGAAAAATTATTAGAAAAATTCAACACAACAGAAAAAGCAGACCAAGCACTTGCCGATCTGAAAGCTTACTGGGAAAAACTGCTCAGCCATTTTACTGTTTCTTCCAAAGAGGAAAAGCTTGACCGCATGGTAAACATCTGGCATCAGTATCAGTGTATGGTAACCTTTAATATGAGCCGTTCTGCTTCCTATTACGAATCCGGCATCGGACGTGGAATGGGATTCCGTGATTCCTGTCAGGATCTTTTGGGCTTTGTTCATCTGATTCCAGACCGCGCACGTCAGAGAATTTTAGATATCGCTTCCACACAGTTTGAAGACGGCAGTGCTTATCATCAGTACCAGCCACTCACCAAAAAAGGGAACTCTGATATCGGAAGCGGTTTTAACGATGACCCACTGTGGCTCATTGCCGGAACTGCAGCTTACATCAAAGAAACCGGAGACTACTCCATTCTGGATGAGCGCACACCATACGACAACGATGATTCCAAGGCAACGGATCTTATGGAACACTTGAGAAGATCCTTCCACTATACCATGGAACACCGTGGTCCGCACAAACTTCCGTTGATTGGACGTGCTGACTGGAATGACTGTCTGAACTTAAACTGCTTCTCTACAGAGCCAGGCGAATCGTTCCAAACCTTCGGTCCATCGGAAGGGCCTAATGCAGAATCTGTTTTCATTGCCGGAATGTTCGTCCGCTATGGAAAAGATTACGTGGAAATCTGCAGACACCGTGGCATGGCTGAGGAGGCTGCTCTTGCAGAAGAAGCCATTGCAGATATGGAGAAAACAGTTTTGGATGCCGGCTGGGACGGAGAGTGGTTCCTGCGTGCATACGATCATTATAAAAACAAAATCGGATCCAAAGAATGTGAAGATGGCAAGATTTACATTGAGCCACAGGGCTTCTGTGTCATGGCAGAGATTGGCTTAAAAGAAGGCAACTGCTTAAAAGCAATGGAATCTGTTGAAAAATATCTGGATACCAAATACGGTATTGTATTATTGCAGCCACCTTATCACAGATATCATGTTGAGCTCGGTGAAATCTCTTCTTATCCACCAGGATACAAAGAGAATGCCGGTATTTTCTGTCACAACAACCCATGGATCTCCATTGCAGAAACTGTTGTTGGCCGTGGAAACCGTGCATGGCAGGTCTACACAAGAACCTGTCCGGCATATATCGAAGATATCAGTGAAATTCATCGCACAGAGCCATATGTATACTCCCAGATGATTGCCGGTAAAGACGCTCCAAACTTCGGAGAGGCAAAAAATAGCTGGCTGACCGGTACTGCTGCATGGACATTCTTAAATGCTTCCCAGTATATCCTCGGTATCCGCCCGGATTATGACGGTTTGATCGTAGATCCTTGTATTCCTTCCTTTATGGACGGCTTCACCGCAAAACGTGATTTCCGTGGCACGACTTACCACATTGAGGTTGAAAACCCGAATCATGTAGAAAAAGGTGTTGCTTCCGTTACGGTGGATGGTAATGCAATTGAGGGCAATCTCATTCCTGTGGATGCAGCCAAAAAAGAAGTTCACGTCAAAGTAATTATGGGATAACCGGAGTTTAATTGACGTAGTGTCGCAGATTCTGTGGTGCTTTCTTAGGGCTTGAAGGGCAGATATAAGCGTCCTCTCGCAAGTCGTGATTTTATAGGTTTATGAAAAGAAAAACGGTACAGACGAAATATGATGTTCCTGCTCGCCGGGCATTCCGACAAGCCTCTGAAGAGTCTTATCTCCATGGCTCACGAAGGAAATCATATTTGTCTGTACCGTTTTTCTTTCATTTACGTTATGGATGACTTGTGAGAGGACGCTTATATTTGCCCAATTTACACTGTGAATCGCACCACAGAATCTGCAATTTACGTTATGGAATTCACGGTTATGGGATGAGTGCCTATATTGGGTTCTGCCGCACGTAATCTAGAATGACGGGTTTTCACAACTTATCTTCTAATTGCTCTCTGCGTCATTTTCCACATCATTTTTCCCATATAGAGCGGATAACAATAACATAATTTCATTTGTAATGATTGACTGAAAGAATGACAGATTACGAATTTCTTTGACCAAACATGATCAGCAAGTCCCTTTCCTATTTTTTCAGCATCGGCCATAAATTCTTTGGGTACGGGAAGTTCTGAAGAAGATGCTGTATTTGTAAGTGGCGGGTGCATAATATGGAATGTTATTCCATAATCTTGGTTTTCAAGCTCAAGACATTTGGCAAGAGATTCTATTGCACCTTTTGAAGACGCATAAGGTGATATATTACCGAAGTCTGTAACCCCAACACCGGAACTGGTAAATATGATTCTACCCTCTTTCTTCTCACGCATAAATGGGAGAATTAATTTTGAAAGTCTTAATGCTCCAAAATAATTGACATCCATTACTTTTTGTATACTTCGTAACCTGTATCTTGCTCATTAGCAAATGTACAAAGGCACGCATTGTGAATTGCTATATCTACATTTCCAAATTCTTTGATTGATTTTTTTATGCCCTCTGATAATGAATCCTCATCTGTTGCATCCGATCTGATAATGAGAAGAGAATTCTGATACCTCTTTTTTAATTCACTTATGTGGTCGTCTTGAATGTCCAAAACCGTCACTTTGTTTCCCTTTTCCAGTCAACGAATTGCCATGTAATAACCAATGCCCCGATTAGCGCCTACAATTAATATATTTGACATATTCAATCCTCCTGAAACATTCTATTGATATATGTGAAAGTTTCTTCACTAAAAGCTTCTTTTTTTGTTTTTGTCAATTTCCCATTAAATAAATATTTAAATGTAAGCATTGTAATACTTGCAAAAAAATCATTCCCAACTTTTATTGCTTGTTGTTCACTCAAAATTCCAAGCTTGCTAAGCATCATAAATGATTGTGTTTGAATTTTATGAGGGAGTTCAAATAAATAACGTTCATACAACATTCTCATATTTTCGTTATGAAATTGTTCGATCATCATAAAGCGCATCATTTGATTACAAAATGTATCAAATAAATATTGTTCAAAATAAAACTCCCGTAGCCAATCCCATGAAAATGCGTTAACATTATGTGAATCAGACATTGATGCCTGCAACATATCTGTAAGTTCTTTCATATGGCTCTCAAACTTTTCTACAAGTGAGTCTAAAATATCTTGTTTATTTTTGAAATGATAGTAAATAGAGCTTTCTTTTATATTCACAGCTTTTGCAATATCTCTTATTGATACAGAATCATAACCTGATTTAGCAAACATATCCAACGCCTTTTTTAAAATAAGTTCTTTTGTTTCCATAGCGTCTCCTTGCACCTAACAGTTGTTAGATGCATTTTATCTAACAATTGTTAGGTTGTCAAGAAAAAATGTATTATTTCGTTCAAAGCCATATTGTTTTTATTCTTTTCAGTTCCATATTCTTACCATTCGGACAAGAAGTATCCCTCGCTTAAAGAGATTTGTCAATTTCAAGTATACAATTCTTTAGTAAACAAATCATTCTATTTTATTCTATTAAAATTTATTTAAAGAAGTCCTAATTCATTTATTTCAAGGATGCAGATTGAGTTTTGACCTTATCTTATAGGCACTCCTCCAATAACCGTGAGTTCCATAACGTAAATTGCAGATTTTGTGGTGCAATTCACAGCGTAAATTGGGCAAATATAAGCGTCCTCTCACAAGTCATCCACAGCGTAAATGAAAGAAAAACGGTACAGACAAATATGATTTCCTTCGTGAGCCATGGAGCTGGGATTCTAACAATCATGGAAGCTTCAGCTGAACATGATTGTTGTTCAGAAGCCCAGCGAAATGCCCGGCGAACAGAAACATCATATTTCGTCTGTACCGTTTTTCTTTCATTTACGTTATGAACCTCTGGTTAACTTTGGGTTCTGCCGCTTGTAACCTGGATTGACGGATTTTCACAGCCTGAATGTTGCATGCCACACAGCCTTGGATCAATAAAAAATAGAACTGATTTGTTTTCAGGATTTTGGGAGCGGCCGGTCCTGAAAACAAACAGTTCTATTTTTTATATTTCTATACACCTTGTTGGCATGCAATTAACATAACCTGCGAAAATCCGTGCCACCATCTACAAGCGGCAGTTCATAAGTTAAATTCTGGTTTAGTTCGCACTTACAACCCCGCTCTCGCAGTCCACTTCAACATATGCACTGGTCTTTAAGACATCCAATGCATTTTTAGCTGCGATAAGAACCGGAATATCAAGGCTTAACCCTGCGATTGCTGCATGACAGTTTGCACCCTCTGCTTCTACGATCAGTGCGGAAGCCTGACGCATCTGCGCCATCATTTCATTTGTGGTGTCTGCTGCGACGATGATATCACCGTCTTTGAAGCTTTTTAAATCTTCATTGCTGTGGCACACACAAAGATTTCCGGAAATTTTCTTTCCGTTTAACCCTTTTCCTGTCACAAGAATATGTCCTGCAACCTGTACTTTGATGAGGTTCGTTGTACCGGATACCCCAAGTGGAACACCACCGGTCAGAACAACTAATTCCCCTTTGGAAACAAATCCTGCCATCTCTGCCACATCAACTGCCTTCTCAAACAACTGGCTTGCATCCTGTTCCTCTGTGATAAGAATCGGTTCTACACCCCACTCAAGGTTTAACTGACGGCATACCTTTTCTGTCAGGCACTCACCAATGATCGTGCAGTTTGGACGGTATTTGGAGATCATTCTCGCAGTACGTCCGGACTTCGTTACCGTCACGATTGCCGCTGCACTTAAATCACCAGCCATCGTACAGGTTGCATGTGAGATTGCGTTTGTCACATCCGGGTTACACATGGTCCTGCGCTGTCTGAATCTCTGTAAATAGTTGATATCATGCTCTGTGCGGGTTGCAATACGGACCATTGTTTTTACAGCTTCAATTGGATACATTCCTGCAGCAGTCTCTCCGGATAACATGATCGCACTCGTTCCGTCATAAATAGCATTTGCAACGTCTGTGGACTCTGCTCTTGTTGGTCTTGGATGTTTCATCATGGAATCTAACATCTGAGTTGCTGTGATAACGATTTTTCCAGCCTCACATACTTTTTTGATGATCATTTTCTGCATAACCGGAACATCTTCTAACGGGATTTCAACCCCCATGTCTCCACGCGCCACCATGATACCGTCGGACACACGGATAATGTCATCGATATTGCGGACACCCTGCATGTTCTCGATCTTGGAAATGATCTTAATATCCTCGCCGCCTTTTTCTGCAAGGATTTTGCGGATTTCCATAACATCCTCTGCGGTACGGACAAAGGAAGCTGCAATAAAATCATAATCATTTTCTACCGCAAAACAGATATCTCCGTAATCTTTTTCACTGATAAACGGCATCGTGAGGTCAACGTTTGGAACGTTCACACCTTTTTTATTGGAAATCACACCGTCATTTAACACTTTACAGACAATATCTCTTGCGTTGACCTTGGTATTCACCGGTTTTGCAACCGGTTTGATCTCTACAACTTCCAGACCTACCAGACCATCATCGATCAGGATATGATCGCCCGGCTTTACGTCATCTGCAAGATTTTTGTAAGTGATAGATACTCGCTCATCTGTTCCAAGAATATCATCAGTTGTCAGTGTAAAAGTCTGGCCTGTCTTTAACTCTGTTTTTCCTTTTTCAAATTCTACGAGACGGATTTCTGGTCCCTTTGTATCAAGTAAAGCTGCAACATATTTTCCCAATTCTTTGCGCAGTTTGCGGAGCATTTTTAATCTTCCCATCTGCTCATCATGCGGTCCATGCGAAAAATTGAAACGTGCAACGTTCATTCCTTCTTCGATCAATGCTCTCATCACCGCTTCATTGTCGGTGGATGGTCCTAACGTACAGATAATTTTTGTTCTTCTTGTCATAAATTCTTCCTTTCTTTTTATGGTTTCATTTTTCAAGTGTTCCTGCTGATTTTTATTCATTCGAAATGCGTATGCCTCTCCTGATTTCTGTTATAGTTTTAACAATCTCCTTAAATCAGCACGGAGTCGACGGACCAATCTCTGCAAAACTTAAAACTTATACACTTTTCACAATAATACAGTCTCTTCTCTCCGTTTTTATTCGTATTCTTGTGAAAAATGTATAATAAATTTTAAGTTTCTTCTTTGGTACGGCGACTCCATCTACGGAGAGATTATACGAAATAAACATAAAAAAAGCAAGCTTTCTTTTGTAAAAAAACCTGCTCTTTTTGTAAACATTATGTTAAAAACATTATTTTGTGATCATGGTTCCCATACCGCCATGAATATTAGAACCATCTTTGTTCAATTTTGTAATCAGAACGGATCTGATCGCAGAGTCACCGATAAAGTTGATGGCTGCCTCTATCTTAGGGAGCATATCGCCCTCACCAAACTGTCCCTGCTCCATGTATTTCTTTGCTTCTGCAACAGTCATGGTTGATAATGGTTTTTCATCCGGCTGTCCATAATTTAAGCATACATTGTCAACACTTGTTAAAATAACAAGCATGTCTGCATCCAGAAGTTCTGCCAGTTTTCCTGCTGCAAGGTCTTTTTCAATAACAGCACTGGCACCCTTTAAGTTGTTGTCCTGCATTAATACCGGGATGCCGCCGCCTCCACAGGCAACTACGATCTGATCAGCATCGGACAATGCTTTGATTGCATCGATCTCCACGATATCCATTGGCTTTGGCGCTGCAACGATTCGTCTGTACCCGCCTTCTACTTTGACAACGTGATTTCCTTTTTTCTCCTCTGCCTCTGCTTCCTCTTCCGTCAGCACACGTCCAATGACTTTGCTTGGTTTGTAAAACGCCTCGTCATATGGATCAACCACAACCTGTGTAAGGATCGTAGAAACAGGTTTATAGATTCCCTTGTTCAATAATTCCGCACGGATCGCATTCTGTAAATCGTAACCGATATATCCCTGACTCATTGCAGAACATACAGACATTGGTGTTGCAGTATATTCCGGATATAATTTACAAAATTCATTCATAGCAGTATGGATCATACCAATCTGTGGTCCGTTACTGTGTGTGATCACAACCTGATAATCTTCACGGATAAAATCTGCCACTGCCTTTGCTGTTCGTTTTGTTGCCTCTTTCTGTTCAGGAAGTGTTGTTCCCAATGCTTCATGTCCAAGAGCAATCACAATTTTCTTCTTTTTCATCTCTACCATCCTCCGATGCGCCTTTATATTCACAGAACACCCAGAAAGTATCTCCGGGTGCTTTTTGTCTTGTCTGACACTTATACTATTATTTTACCATGAACGATTTTGCAGTGCAATGTCATTTTTACATTACAGGCCGCAGGCATTCTGCGAACTGTTATTTATCTTCTTCCTCAGTTTCCTCCTGTGGCAGAACAAAGGAATCAATAACCTCCCACAGTTCATCCCTTCCCTGCTTTGTCTCGGAAGAGAATGGAATGATCACCGTACCCGGCTTTACTTTCAGCCCTTCGCGGATTGCTTTTACATTCTTCTGGATCTGGCTTCGTTTGATCTTATCAAGCTTTGTGGCAATGATAATCGGTGTAAATCCCTGATAAACCATCCAATCATACATCATTTTATCGTTTGCAGACGGTTCATGGCGAATATCGATCAGCAAAAAAACTGCCTGCAGTTTTTTTGAAGTATGGAGATAATTCTCAATCATTTTTCCCCATTTTTCCTTCTCACTGGCAGAGGTCTTCGCATATCCATAACCAGGCAGATCGACCAGATACATGGCATCGTTGACATTGTAAAAATTGATGGTCTGCGTCTTTCCCGGCTGCGCCGACGTCCTTGCGAGCGACTTGCGGTTTAACAGCGCATTGATCATGGACGATTTTCCTACATTTGACTTTCCTGCAAATGCTACTTCATTAAATGGATTGTCCGGTATTTTACTTGTGATACCACAGACAGTCTCCAAATTTACACTTCTAATTACCATTGTCTTTTCCTCTTCTTAATTCACTTCTTTACAAACGCCACATCCAGCACGTCTTTCATCTGCTCTACAAACACGATTTCCAGACCTTTTTTGATCTCCGGTGAAATCTCATCAATATCCTTCTCATTCTTCTTCGGTACACAGATGGTCTTAATCCCTGCATTTTTGGCTGCCAGTGTTTTTTCCTTCAGTCCACCGATCGGAAGCACACGGCCGCGAAGCGTGATCTCGCCTGTCATTGCGACATCAGCACGGATCGGTGTCTTCGTGATCGCCGACAGCATGGCTGTCGCCATCGTGATCCCGGCAGACGGTCCATCCTTCGGCACTGCACCCTCTGGGATGTGGATATGGATGTCATTCTCCTGAAAAAACTTTTTCGGAATGTGATATTCTTCACTGACCGAGCGGATATAGCTGATCCCTGCCTGTGCAGACTCCTTCATCACATCCCCCAACTGTCCCGTCAACTGGAACTCACCTTTTCCCGGCATGATGTTGACTTCAATCTCTAAAGTATCTCCACCAACGCTTGTCCATGCAAGTCCACGGACGATTCCTACTTCATCCGTATCATTTTTCTTATCAAAACTGTATTTCTCTTTGCCGAGGAACTTTTCAAGATTCTGTTCTGTAACTTTAATCTTCTCTTTTTCTCCCTCGTAAAGCGGTCTGGCTGCTTTCCTGCAGATTTCGCCAAGCTTACGTTCAAGATTACGCACACCGGCTTCCCTTGTGTAACCACTGATGATCTTTGCCATCGCTTTGTCCGTAATGGAGAGCTGCTCCGGTCTGATTCCATTGCGCTCCATCTGCTTTGCGAGCAGATGCTCTTTGGCAATGTGAAGCTTCTCATTCTCTGTGTAACTGGTCACCTCGATCAGTTCCATACGGTCTAACAGCGGTCTTGGAATATCCTGCACCGAGTTTGCTGTTGCAATAAACAGCACTTCTGAAAGATCGATCGGTATCTCGACATAATGATCCCGGAACTTCTTATTCTGCTCCGCATCAAGGACTTCCAGCAATGCAGATGCCGTATCCCCTTTGTAATCGCTGCTCATCTTGTCGATCTCATCTAACAGCATGAGCGGATTTTTCACGCCTGCGCTGCGCAGTCCGTTCACGATACGTCCCGGCATTGCTCCGACATAAGTTCTTCGGTGGCCGCGGATTTCTGCCTCATCCCGGACACCTCCGAGACTGATCCGCACATATTTTTTATCTAACGCTTTTGCAACGGATCGTGCAATACTCGTTTTACCGGTTCCCGGCGGTCCTACCAGACAGATGATCGGACTTTCGCCCTTGCTGGTGAGATTGCGGACAGCCAGAAATTCTAACATACGCTCTTTTACTTTTTCCAGACCGTAATGATCGGCATTTAAAATCTGTTCGGCATTTTTCAGATCCTTGTTATCTCTGGATGTCTTATTCCATGGAAGCTCCAAAAGTGTTTCAATATACCCTCTCGCCACAGCGCTCTCAGAGGAGCTGGAGCTGATATTTTTAAAACGGTCGATCTCTTTTTTGATCTTCTCTTTCACTTCTTTGTCTGCCCTGATCTTACCCAGAGCCTCCGCAAAATGATCTGCGTCTGATTCCGTATTATCTTCGCCAAGCTCCTCACGGATCACTTTCATCTGCTCTCTCAGCAGATATTCTTTCTGGTTTTTATCCACCTGCGCCTTGACTTTCGCCTGAAAATCATTCTTGATGGCTATGATCTCAATCTCTTTTAATAAGAGTGCCATCAGAACCTCATAACGTTCGGTCATAGAAACCGCATCTAAGATTTTCTGTTTTTCCTCAAAATGTACCGGAAGGCTGTTGGCAAGCTGATTCATCAGTTTTTCCAGATCTGTGATCTCACTTAACTGGCGTTGCAACTCTTTTCCCATTTTGGGATTGACAACCACATATTTTCCAAATGTCTCCTGAATGCTTCGAAGCATTGCTTCCTTCGCTTCTTCTGGCAGTCCGTCATCCACTTCCTCATCAAATCGAATGATCTCCGCAAGCAGATAGTCCGGATTTTCAAGAAAAGCGGACAATTCTGCCCGCTCTTTCCCTTCTACCAAAATGCGTACAATATTATTTTGTAACTTAATTACCTGCTTTACCTCAGCAATGATCCCGATCTTAAATAAGTCCTCGATATCAGGATTTTCCTGTTCCACGTCTTTCTGTGCCACAAGAAAAATCTTCTGCTCATCCATCATGGCTTCTTCCACTGCCTTGATGGATTTTGCACGGCTTACGTCAAAATGGGCTACCATTCCCGGCAGAATTACCATTCCGCGAAGGGCAACTGCAGGCATTTTCATAATCATTGTATCCATTTTCTATAATTCCTTTATCTGTAACAGTTTTTCCTGCTGTTATCTTTTGTTTAAGAAGCCTGTTCTATCTTCTCAACAAGTGCTTTTTCTTCTTTCTCTTCAATTGCAAGATTCTTTTCTACATCTTCTTTGGTGATCTCACATCTTGTAATGCTCTCATCGGATGGAATATGATACATCAGATCTAATGTAACAGCCTCCATGATTGCACGAAGACCACGCGCTCCGGTCTTTCTCTCAAGCGCTTTGTCCACGATTGCTTCGAGTGCATCCTTGTCAAATTCCAGACTGACACCGTCTAATTCAAACAGCTTTTTGTACTGTTTTACAAGTGCATTCTTCGGCTCGCATAAGATACGGATCATCGCATCCTTATCTAACATATCCAGTGTTACGGTTACCGGCACACGACCGATAAATTCAGGGATGAGTCCGAATTTCACAAAATCCTGTGGAAGTACATGTTTTAATACTTCCCCTACATTGTACTCATCTTTGGCGTGTACTTCTGCATTAAATCCAATGGATTTCTGGTCGAGACGTGTCTCAATGATCTTCTCTAATCCATCAAAAGCACCACCACAGATAAATAAAATATTGGTAGTATCAATCGGGATCAGTTCCTGCTGCGGATGTTTTCTTCCACCCTGTGGCGGAACAGAAGCAACCGTTCCCTCTAAAATCTTAAGTAACGCCTGCTGTACACCCTCGCCGGAAACGTCTCTTGTGATGGAAACGTTCTCAGACTTTTTTGTAATCTTGTCAATCTCATCAATGTAAATGATACCGTGCTGTGCACGCTCAATATCATAATCAGCAGCCTGGATCAGTTTCAAAAGGATATTCTCGACATCTTCACCCACATAACCTGCCTCGGTAAGTGTGGTTGCATCTGCGATTGCAAACGGAACATTCAACACTCTCGCCAAAGTCTGTGCCAAAAGTGTTTTACCGGAACCGGTTGGTCCGAGCATAAGAATATTACTCTTCTGCAATTCTACATCTGAATCTGATCCTGCCATAATTCTCTTGTAATGATTATAAACTGCAACGGACAAAACTTTCTTCGCCTTATCCTGACCAATGACGTACTCATCTAAAAATGCCTTCATCTCCTCCGGCTTGATCAGATTGATCTGCTCCGCAGGCTCTTCCTGATTTCCGTCAAATTCATCATTCTCCAACTCTTCGTCTATAATCTCGGCGCAAACATCGACACACTCATCGCAGATATAGGCTCCGTTTGGTCCCGCAATCAATTTGCGAACCTGATCCTGAGTCTTACCGCAAAATGAGCAGCGCAGTCTCTCGTCATTTCTTCCTGCCATTTCTTATTCTCCAATGTCTATATTTATTAACGGCTTGTGATCACATTATCGATCAGTCCGTATTCCATTGCTTCCTGAGCGGACATGTAATGATCTCTCTCTGTGTCCGCTGCGATCACATCATATGGTTTTCCTGTGTTTGCAGCTAAAATTTCATTTAATTTTTTCTTTGTCTTTAAAATGTTCTCTGCTGCGATCTGAATCTCGGTTGCCTGACCTTTTGCTCCGCCGGATGGCTGGTGGATCATAATCTCTGCATTCGGAAGTGCAAGTCTCTTGCCCTTTGCTCCGCCTGCAAGTAAAAATGCTCCCATGCTGGCTGCCATACCGATACAGATGGTAGATACATCACATTTGATGTACTGCATCGTATCATAAATAGCAAGACCTGCTGTTACCATTCCACCTGGGGAATTGATATATAAATGAATGTCTTTTCCAGGATCCTCGGACTCTAAGAAAAGTAACTGTGCAACAACAAGGCTTGCTGTTGTCTCATTCACTTCTTCTCCAAGGAAAATAATTCTATCTTTTAATAATCTGGAGTAAATATCGTAATTACGCTCTCCTCTGCTTGTCTGTTCAATGACGTAAGGTACTAAACTCATATCTCTTACCTGCCCTTTCCTTTTCATAAATATAGTCGGAATCACACTATGCCGTGGCCCGCACTTCTTTCACTATTGCAATATATCTGTCATACACTGCACTGATAAATATTATCCCACAAATGCAGAGACGTTGGAATAGGAAAAAAACATGTTTTATGAAAAATTAATATCTTGTTCGAATTTTAAAAAATACTGAACTTTTTTCTCATCAAATGCATTCTGCCATAAATCTCAAACAGACCGGCTCATAAGAGCCAGTCTGTGATATTTCCGGTCTGCATATTATATGCAATCCTCTGTCTGCTGTACGCTGCCGGAATTATTCTTCTGTTCCTTCTTCTGCTTCAGCTTCTTTTTCTTTCTTTGTCTTAGCTTTTGCTCTTTCTTTTACGTTCTCCATAATTAAGTCAACTGCTTTTGTCACAGATAAATCTCTCTTAATGGATTCTTTCTCAGCATCTCCTAAGTACTCTTTTAACTTGTCAGCTTCCATTCCGTACTGAGCTGCCATCTTCTCAACTTCTGCATTGATCTCATCTTCAGAAACTTCGATGTTCTCTTCTTTTGCGATCTGCTCTAATACAAGGCTGCTCTTGATACGAGTCTCAGCTTCTGGACGAACCTGCTCTTTTAATCCGTCGATTGTCATACCGGAGAACTGCATGTACTGCTCCATGGAAAGACCGCTCTGTGCGATTCTCTGTGCGAACTCATTGATCATGTTCTCGCACTGTGTCTCGATCATAGCTTCCGGGATCTCCATTGTGGATTTGTCGATGATCTTCTTGATTGCTTCATCTTCTTTTGTACGTTTTGCTTCGTTCTCTTTCTCAACTTCAAGATGTTTTCTTAAGTCTTCTTTGTACTCAGCTAATGTATCAAACTCAGATACTTCAGAAGCGAACTCATCGTTTAACTCTGGAAGTTCTTTTGCTTTGATCTCGTTGATCTTAACTTTGAATACGGCTGGTTTTCCAGCTAAATCAGCTGCCTGATATTTCTCTGGGAAAGTAACGTTAACTTCTACTTCATCCCCTGCATTGTGTCCTACTAACTGATCTTCGAATGTATCGATGAAAGAGTGGGAACCGATCTCTAATGGATGATTCTCTCCTTTACCACCTTCAAATGCAATGCCGTCAACAAATCCTTCGAAATCGATGACTGCTGTATCACCGTTTGCAACTGGTCTGTCTGTTACAGTTACAGTTCTGGAGTTTTTCTGCTGCTCTTTCTCAAGTACTGCTTCTACTTCTTCGTCTGTTACAGTTGTGTCGATCTTAGTTACCTGAACACCTTTGTATTTTCCAAGTGTCACTTCTGGTCTTACAGCCACTTCTGCTGTGAAGATGAAAGGTTTTCCGGATTCGATCTGAACAATGTCGATTGTTGGTCTGGAAACGATGTCCTCTTTGCTCTCTTCCATAGCTGCTGCATAATTATCCTGAATTAAGATGTTTGCTGCTTCTTCATAAAATACAGCTGCACCGTACATTTTCTCGATCATAGCTCTTGGAACTTTACCTTTACGGAAACCAGGGATGCTGATTTTGTTCTTCTCTTTCATGTAAGCAGCCTGTAAAGCTTTTTCTACTTCTTCTGCCGGTACTTCAACAGTAAGTTTTGCCATGTTTTTTTCTAATTTTTCAACCTGTACACTCATTATAATGATTTTCCTCCTTATATATATAAAATATCCATGTACATTTCACGCTTAATGCGCTAATCGAGCCACGTCCAAAGTCGCATAAACCCGCGGTTTTTCTGGCTCTGCCTAAAAATGGGCGTACTACGACTATCGCAGTCATTCTAGGATTATAGCACACACTCTTGCAAAATACCAGTGTTTTTTATGGTTTTACGAGGTTTTCTGCGATTTCTGTGTTTTTGCCATGTAATTTATCATATATGACATTGCAAACTACCGTATAAAGAGACGCAATAACATTGATTCCAGACCGAAGCAGCAGTGCCATCGGCAGTCCGAATAATGAAGCTGCAATTGCCAGCGCTCCAAACGTGTTAAAAACCGTCTGCCATTTATATCCGGCAGAATAACCCACGCCGATTCCACCAATAATTCCGATCATACTTCTTCCTGACTCCGGCAGTATCAGATAAAGGACGAGAAACAGCGCACATCCGGCAATATTAAACACGCCCCTGTCCACCGCCCTCATTTTTCCATCCTCTGTAAATGGAAGGCAGACTGACATACATGCGATCCCTGCCCACATTGCTCTCGGAAGTCCAAGCAGTGAAACGATCAGCATTGCACTTGAGACGATCAGTGTCAGTTTCAGATACCATTGGTTTCTCGCAGACCGAACATCAAATTCCCGGAATAAATCCTTAAATGTCCTGCGATAAGGTCTGTTTTTCTGATTTTTATAAAAAACCGCCATGCACACAAGCATTCCCGCCGTAAGTCCGATCACCCGCAGCGCAAACGCTCTGCCACTCACATCATATCCATATAAGAGCAGATACCCGAGCACAAACGTGGAATGATTATGCATAATGACATTGTGACACCCAAAAATCATAAGAAGCAGGATACAGACACAATTTATAAAAAATGCTCCCACCGGAGATACCATATTTGCCAGTCGCGGGCCAGCCATCATGATCGTAAATATTCCCACAATGGACAACAATCCATGACTCGTCTGTATGCCAAAATCTGCCTGTCTCAGCACAAGCAGCGCCAACAGAACCGTTACTCCTACAACGCTGTTTTCCTGCCCTGTCAATTTTGTATACAATGTGACAACCGCCACACAAAAAACCATAACAAGATATACTTTAAAATTATAGATAAGAATATGACGCCATTTTTCTTTTTTGTCTGTCGTATTTTTGATCAACTGTTTTGAACCGGCAGAACTAAGCTGTAACTCCTGATAAAATGTCATTTTGTTGTCTCCTTCTCTTCTCTTTTGAATCAGCAAAGCGAAGAGTACTATACTTCAAAACACGGAGTCTGGCAAGTATAAAACCTCATTTTAGAAAAATTTTGGAATGTTTACTTTTTTTTCATATAGAAATATTTTCCGAACAGACTTGATTTATGCTAAAATGTGATTATCCGGAAAGGTCTGTACAAATGAGGAGAAAACTATGGCAGTCACAAAATCCAACGAAAGAACAAAATATGAGCTGGCAGATGCCATGAAACGCTGTATGAAAACTGCACCTGTAGAAAAAATCACTGTGAAGGAAATTGTAGAGGCATGCGGTGTCACAAGACAGACTTTTTACCGTAATTTTCAGGATAAATATGACCTCATCAACTGGTATTTTGACAAAATTCTCTTAGAATCCTTTGAACATATGGGGGAAGGAAAATCTGTCTATGAAGGTCTTGTAAATAAATTTACCTACATTCAGGAAGAAAAGCTGTTTTTCAAGGCTGCATTTAAAAACGATGACCAGAATTGTCTGCGCGATCATGATTTCCAGTTGATCACCGCTTTCTATACGGATCAGATTGAAAGCCGTACCGGCAAAAAGATTTCTCCGCATCTGCAGTTTCAATTGGAAATGTACTGTCAGGGTTCTATCTTTATGACCGTTCAGTGGGTACTTGGCTACCGGAAATGCACACCGGAAGAACTTGCCAGATCACTGGCTGGCGCTATGCCGGCAGAACTGAGTAATGTATTCCGTGAGGTTGGACTGATATAAACCGGAGTTTAGGTTTTGAACTGCCGCTTGCAGGTGGTGGCACGGATTTCGCAGATTGTGTTAATTGCATGCCAACAAGGTGTATAGAAATATAAAAAATAGAACTGTTTGTTTTCAGGAGCGCTTCCGCTTGTTGTCGCTGGCAGCGGTACTAAGAAAGTATCCATCGTGATTTCAAAATCCAATTACATTGGCTTTTGAAATCGCAATGTTTACTTTCTAAGGACCGGCCGCTCCCAAAATCCTGAAAACAAATCAGTTCTATTTTTTATTAAGCCAAGACTGTGTGGCATGCAATATCCAGATTGTGAAAATCCGTCAATCCAGGTTATGAGCGGCAGAACCCAAAGATGAAACTCCGGGAGGTGTGCCCTTTAACATCGATGAATCATAAGGCATTGAACTTCTTGAATTTTGCCGTTATCTCATAGGCACTCATCCCATAACCGTGAGTTCTATAACGTAAATTACAGATTTTGTGGTGCGATTCATGATGTTGATTGGGCAAATATAAGCGTCCTCTCATAAGTCATTCACAGCGTAAATGAAAGAAAAACGGTACAGACAAATATGATTTCCTTTGTGAGCCATGGAGATAAGACTCTTTAGAGGCTTATCGGAATGCCCGGCGAACAGGAACATCATATTTCGTCTGTACCGTTTTTCTTTTCATAAACCGATAAAATCACGACTTGCGAGAGGACGCTTATATCTGCCCCCTCACAGCCTATAAAAGCACCACAAAATCTGCTGCTCTATGGTAAGTTAAACTCCGGTTTACATTAATTTACGGAACAATGCTTTTAAGTCCTCTACACTTGCATCTTTTGGATTACCTGGTGCGCATGCATCTGCATGTGCAGACTCAGCGAGGAAGTCTAAATCTTCTTCTTTCAAAGCTTCCAGTTTTGTTGGAATACCAACATCAATAGATAATTTCTGTACAGCATCTACTGCTGCTTTACGGTACTCTTCCACAGACATATCATCCACACCTTTTACTCCCATTGCACGGGCAATCTCACGATATTTTTCACCTGTGCAATCTGCATTATACTCCATAACAATTGGAAGCATCATCGCACATGCAACTCCGTGTGGTGTATCATAAACTGCACCCAAAGTATGCGCCATGGAATGAGCAATTCCAAGTCCTACATTTGAGAATCCCATTCCTGCAATATACTGTCCAAGTGCCATGCCTTCACGGCCTTCTTTTTCATTGGCAACTGCACTTCTTAACGATCTGGAAATGATTTCAATGGCTTTTAAGTGGAACATATCTGTCATTTCCCATGCAGCTTTTGTTGTATATCCTTCAATGGCATGTGTCAAAGCATCCATACCGGTAGATGCTGTTAATCCCTTAGGCATGGAAGACATCATATCTGGATCAACAATTGCAATGATCGGCATATCATGTGGATCTACGCAGACAAATTTTCTCTTTCTCTCAACATCTGTAATAACATAGTTGATGGTAACTTCTGCTGCTGTACCTGCTGTTGTTGGTACTGCGATGATCGGTACACAAGGTTTCTTTGTAGGAGCAACGCCTTCGAGACTTCTTACATCTTCAAACTCCGGATTTGCAATGATAATTCCGATTGCTTTGGAAGTATCCATGGAAGATCCACCGCCAATTGCGATAAGATAATCTGCACCAGATTTTTTGAATGCCTCTACACCATGCTGTACGTTTTCAATGGTTGGGTTTGCTTTGATATCAGAATAAATTTCATAAGCAAGACCATTTTTATCAAGAACATCTGTCACTTTCTTTGTCACACCAAATTTGATCAGATCTGGATCGGAACATACAAAAGCTTTTTTGAAATCATGTGCCTTTGCTTCATTTGCGATCTCTTCAATCGCACCTGCTCCGTGATAAGATGTTTCGTTTAACATAATTCTGTTTGCCATAATAACTCTTCTCCTTTTTTCAATCTGTTGTTAATAAGTTTTCGAAAACTGAAATCCATTAACATACATACCCTTTTCCCCTTGTATGTTATTTTTTTCACATTTTCTACTTCCTATTGTAGCAAAAGAATTTAGAAAAGATAAGTTACAAACATCTAAAAATGTAACAACTTTTCCTCAAACGAGAATTCTGTCACGCTGCAGTTTTGCACTCCAAATGCCGCATACTCCTCATTTGTCATGTCCTTAAAATACGACTGCACCACCCGTGCAATCCCATTGTGCGCCACCAGTATGTAGGTCTTATCCTGCTGCTCCTTTAGCTCATCCAGCAGATTATAAATGCGCTGTGCCAGTTCAAACATGGATTCTCCATTGCCATAGCGGTTCAAAAAATCTTTCTTTGCCTTTAAAAATTCCGGCGCATTGCGCGGTGAAGTCCCCTCCCACACGCCAAAATTCTGCTCGATCAGTCTCGGTTCCATATGTGCCGGGATTCCTGTCATTTCGCTGATATGTTTTGCAGTGTCTGCCGCCCGAAGCAGTGGAGAATATAAAATTTCATCTGCCTTGATTCCCTCTGCCACAATCTTTTTCCCGGTTTCCACCGCCTGTTCATGACCTCTCTTCGTGAGCGGAATATCTGTTCTTCCGCAAATTTTGTCTGCTACATTCCATTCGCTTTCGCCATGTCGTACAAAATACAATTTACTCATTTTTCTGCTCCTGATGCTATTCAATGTTTAAATAAAAATAGATGTCACTTTTTCCTTCCTGCTTCGTCCCCTTGTAAACCTGCGTATTGAATCCGCCAATTTCAAAACCATTTTTCAGGTAAAAAAGATCGGCAGAAAGATTGTTGTCCTGACCTATCGTATAAATGCCATGATATCCGTTTTCGAGAGCAATCTTTTTGCCTTCTTCGATCAGCGTTTTCCCAATGCCATGTCCCCTGTGGCTGCCATTCACTTTCAGGTCATCCAGATACAGATAATCGAACCAGTCATTTTTATAGACGGCAAGCCCGATGCATGTTCCCTGCCCATCATATGCCCCTGCAAAAAAATACTCACTTTTCATTTCGTCATAGTTATTTTCAAAATCAGGAAAACACATTTCATACTGCTTTTCCTGTGGTAACTCTTTCGTCTGATAAGACCATGCTTTTCCATCGAAAAGTGGAGTCATTCTCCCCCAGATTTTAAATGGTTCATTCAGCAGATGAATGTCTGATTTATTTTCTTCGGTAATTCTTTGGATTGTATACATTATAAAAATCTCCCTCATTTTTTAGAAATCAAAAAATTTTTGTTCTGTGTCCCTGATAATTTCATCCCAGCTCTGCAAACTGTGCCATATAAAGCTTATAATAAGCTCCTTTTTTCTCCATCAGTTCCGCCGGGCTTCCCTGCTCTAAAATACCGCCCTTGTCAATCACGAAAATACGGTCTGCATTCTGGATGGTCGACAGACGGTGTGCAATGACAAAACTCGTTCTTCCGGCAAGCAGCGCCTCGATCCCTCTCTGCACTAAAATCTCGGTGTGCGTGTCAATGCTTGAAGTTGCCTCATCTAAGATCAGTATTTTTGGCATGGAAACCATTGTTCTTGCAAATGCGATCAGCTGGCGCTGTCCGATGGAAAGTCCTGCTCCGTGCTCTTTCAGTTCAGTGTCATAGCCTTTTTCCATTTTCATGATAAAATCATGTGCGTTGACAGCCTTCGCTGCTGCGATCACCTCTTCGTCGGTGGCATCCAGTTTTCCATATAAAATGTTGTCTCTCACTGTTCCGTGGAAAATGAAATTATCCTGTGTCATGACGCCCATCTGTCTGCGCAGACTGTTCATAGACACTTTCGTCAGGTCATATCCGTCAATTAAGATTTTTCCCTGCTCAATATCATAAAAACGGCTGATCAGATTGACGATCGTTGTTTTTCCTGCGCCCGTCGGTCCGACAAGTGCAATTGTCTCACCCGGCTTCACGACAAAATTGACATCCTCTAACACCTTCGTCTCCGCCGGTGTTCCCCTATCATAGGTGAATCCAACATGTGAAAATGTGACTTCACCTTTCACTTCCGGCAGTTCTTCTACATCATCTGCATCCGTGATGTCCGGTTCGGTATCCAGAATATCAAAGATCCTCTCTGCCGCTGTCAGGTTTGTGACCAGATTGTTGTAAAAGTTACTCAGATTCATGATTGGGTTCCAGAACATATTAATATAGCTTCCGAATGCCACTAAAAGTCCGACGGATACTTTTTCAAATCCAAGGAAACGGATACCGACCAGATATAGCATCATCGCTCCGATGCCCCAGCAGAAGTCAATGACCGGTCCGAACATATCTGCAAAAATGACTGCATCCACAAATGCATTGCGGTGTTCATCCGTCAGGTTCTCAAAAATTTCTTTTGTCTCGTCCTCCGCACCAAAACTCTGCACTACATTCATCCCTGCAATGTCCTCATGCACGTAGGCATTTAGGTTGGATGATTTTTTACGGTAAATCTGCCATCTCTTATGAGATATTTTCTGCACCAGAAAAATACCGGCGATCATGATTGGGATCGTGCTTAAGGATGCCAGTGCCAGACGCCAGTCTTTTACCATCATGATCACGACAACACCGATGACGGTGATAAATTCCGGGATCAGAGTCGTGACCATATTCGTCAGGACATCTTTCAGTGAATTGACATCTCCGATGATTCTTGCAAGAATTTTTCCGGTCGGTCTGCTGTCAAAAAACGAGAAAGATAACGTCTGGATATGCTCATATAAATCCTGTCGGATTTTTAATAATATTTTATTGGAAATCACGGACATACTGTACATTCTTACTTTTACGAGAATGATAAAAAGAACGTTCAGTGCGAGCGCAAAAATTCCAAGTGCGATCAGTCCTTTAAAATCTGACTGCGCTATGTAATGATCGATCGCCTCTTCGATCAGCAATGGGTTTACCAGTGAGATTCCTACGGTAATCCCCATACAGACCAAAACGCCGGCAATCGCTAATTTATAATCTAATAAATAGGAAAGCAGCCGGCTTAAAATCTTCTTTTTGTCGGTGTTTTCCATATATTCGTCTTCACGAAATGAATTGACTGCCATGGTAGCCTCCTTCTGTGTTATATTTAAATCAGGTCAAAATTCCAGCGAAGCCCTGCCTTCGCTATATGTGTCATTTTATATTTTTATTTCCAGCTTCTGCATGACATACTTTTTAAGATGCCAGATATCCGCCGTACTGTGCCATATAAGTGTCATAATACAGTCCCTTCTTTGCAAGAAGCTCCTCATGTGTGCCGCGCTCTGCGATCCTGCCATCCTGCAGATAAATGATCTCATCTGCGTGGCAGACCGCTGAAATGCGGTGTGCAATGATGATTTTCGTCGTGTCTTTCAGACTGTTTAATGTCTTCTGGATCTCATGCTCGGTCTCCATATCAAGAGCTGAAGTGGAATCGTCCATGACAAGAATCGGGCTGTGTTTTGACAATGCGCGTGCAATACTGATCCGCTGTTTCTGTCCACCGGAAAGTCCTACACCGCGCTCACCGATAACGGTCTCATACTGTTCATCCATTTTTTCAATAAAACTGCTTGCCTGCGCACTCGCTGCGGCACTCTTTATCTCGTCCATCTGCATCGTGCTGCGGTTACCCATTTTAATATTTTCTTCAATGGTATCCGAGAACAGGAACACATCCTGTAAAACAACGGCAACGCTTCTTCTAAGCTGTCTTAAAGATATTTTTCTGATATCCACACCGTCGAGTCTGACGGAGCCTTCCGTTGTGTCATAAAAACGATGCAGCATGTTGATGATCGATGATTTTCCGGAGCCTGTCGCCCCCATAATTCCGAGCGTCTTTCCCTCATTTACCGAAAAACTGATGTCTGATAAAATCTGTTTTCCATCCAGCTTGAAGGAAACATGATCAAACTCAACATTTCCGCTGACATGATCTAACGTTACAACATTCCGGCTATCCTCAATTTCCGGTTTCACCTCATATATCTTTTTGATTTTTTTATATGATGCGACTGCGGAAGACAGGTCGTTTGTCAGCCATCCCATCATTTCCATTGGCCAGGTACAGTTTCTGCTATATTCCACATATGCGACCAGCGCACCTAATGACATATTTCCATTCATCACGGAAATTCCTCCAAGAATGGTAATTGCCACCGGAAGCACTTTTCCGACAAACTGAAACAGCGGATAATACCGCACCAGCACTTTGGACTGTGTGATGTTCAGATTGTAATAGCGTTCATTGTGGGACAAAAATTTTTTGATCTCATAATCTTCCCTTGCAAACGCTTTTACCGTGCGCACACCTGCCAGATTTTCCTCTGCAACAGTGGTCAGCACCGCATTTTCCTCGCTGATATCCTCATAAACTTTATCCAACTTACGCTCCATGATAATTGCCACCACAGCGCAGCAGAGCATGACTGTAACCGGCAAAAATGCCATTTTCCAATTCAGGGAAAACATGCAGTATAAAACAAATACCACATGGATCGTCACCTCGATCAGCAACATTCCCACATAACCTAATGCATTCTGGATTTTATCCACATCATCTTTGACTCTCGCCATCAGTTCTCCTGTATTGGTATCGTCAAAATACCGCATGGACAAGGTCTGAATGTGGTTAAATAAATCTTTCCGCATCTCTGCCCCGATTTTCGAGGACAGAAAATCAAACGTAAACTCCTTACAATAACCAAAAATGCTTCGTCCGATTCCAACGAGCACGATTCCGGTCAACAGCTTCGTCAGAATCTCCATCTGCCCGCCTAAAATAACGTCATCCACAATCTTCTGTGTGATCTTCGGATATAACATATCTAACGCAATGGCAGTGACCATGCTTGCAACGGCAAACACATAACCATACCAGTAACGCCCGATATAACTGCTTAACTTTCTCATAAATCCTCCTTGTTTTGCGAAGCAAAATCCGAACCCCATGGTGAGGAGAGGATTTTACCTCCCTTGTTTTGCGAATCCCCGGTAAACAAAAACGCTCCGCAGTATCTTCACCACGAAGCGCATTTATCCGCTGATCTGTCTTAAAACATAAAAAGTCCGTGGCGAATTACACCACGGACATATCTCTCATTCCCATAGCAGTGAACTGCTGCTTAAAAAAGTTTACCGAGGTAATTCTTACTATGATTTTGTAATGTTGTGTTATTTGTTGTAAACTGAATCATATCCTTACCTCTCTTTCTTCTTATTTTGCATCTGTAAACGCCACCAAATGTGCCGCTATGATTCTCATGCAATTTAGCTTACTAACTTAGTAAATCATAAAGTTTTTAAATTGTCAACACAATTAACACAAAATCTCCAGATATTTCCAACATATTTTTTCAGATGCTGTCAATAATAGAATTAGGACAAACAACAGCGGCTTGCTTCTGATTTATCAGAAAAATTGACGTTGCTGCACTCCTAAAATAACACAAGGGAAAAATATGGAGGTGAAACCATGAGCGGATCTAATTCAGGTTCTAACACCAGTAAAATGGCTGTACCACAGGCAAAAGAGACCATGAATCGTTTCAAACAGGAAGTTGCAAGTGAAATTGGAGTACCTTTAAAAGAAGGTTACAATGGTGACTTAACTTCTGCACAGGCTGGAAGCATTGGTGGTGAAATGGTCAAAAAAATGATCATGAAGCAGGAAGAACAGATGAAAAACTAGCCATTAGGAAAAAGCCACTGCACATCTTAGGTATCTTCCCAAGATCTGCGGTGGCTTTTTTGTGCATCATTATGTAAATCTGAAAACAATAGAATGCACGCTCTACGAACATTCTATTGTCATGAATTATTTATTGCAAAACCCTTTTTGCATATTCTGTATCAGGATTATACTTCTTCAAAATTGCGATAGACAATTCCTTTTTTCACATGCTCTACGACTTCCTCATCAAAATCTGTCAGGCAATCCACGATTGCTAATCCAAAATCGATTGCGGTTCCCATTCCACGGCTTGTGATAATGTTTCCGTCCACAACAACTGCATCCTCACTCGTGATCGCACCGGTCAGTTTTTCCTCAAATCCCGGATGGCAGGTCGCATGTCTTCCTTCCAACAATCCTGCTGCCCCTAAAACACTCGGTGCTGCACAGATTGCTGCAACAATTTTTCCCTCTCCTGCAAACTTTTTAATCACTTTATTGACCATGTCGCTTGCTCCAAGATTCAATGTTCCAGGCATTCCTCCCGGAAGAACAATTGCATCAAATCCGTCAAAATCAACTTCTGATGCAAGTGCGTCTGTCAAAAATGTGACATTATGGGAACTGGTCACTTCTTTTTTATCTGTGATAGAAATGGTTGTCATCTCTAACTTTGCCCTGCGCACAATATCAACAACTGTCAGTCCCTCAATCTCTTCGCATCCGTCTGCCATAAAAATACCAACTTTTTTCATGCCGTTTATCCTCCATTTTGTCTGTGTCAAAACTATCTTTTTCGCAGAAAATAGTCTTCTGCTGCCAAACAACAAAACGTTATTTCTGCGATTTCTAAACATAATCTGTCCTCATTTATTATAAAAGGATGCTCTCTCCACGTCAATATCACTTACGCATTGCAAAATGCAGACAATTAGCCTATGATAACTACAGTATCACTGAATCTTATGATAACGAAAGGAACTCTTCATGGAAATCGAACGTAAATATTTAATTGACCGGCTCCCGGAAAATTTGGAACAATACGAATGTAAACACATTGAACAGGGTTATCTGAATACAGATCCTGTTGTCCGCATCCGAAAATCAAATGACAAATATACATTGACTTACAAAGGTGCAGGACTGATGTGCCGCGAGGAATATAATCTTCCGTTAAACGCAGAAGCGTTTGCCCACTTAAAAGAAAAAATTGATGGAATCCTCATCCAAAAGCGCAGATACCTGATTCCACTTACCGATAAGCTGACCATTGAACTTGATGTCTTTGAAGGGGAACTTGCGCCTTTACAGCTTGCCGAAGTAGAATTTGAGACAAAAGAAGAGGCAGAACATTTCGTCCCGCCTGCATGGTTTGGGGAGGATGTCACATTTTCCTCCAAATATCATAACAGTACGCTCAGCAAACACTAGGCGCACTGTTTTTCTAAATGCTTTTTTCATGACTTTATAACGACACTGTGCTGCCTCTTTTATCTCAGACGGTTACTCTCGTACCGCTGTCTCGTTCGAAGGCACATCTTCAGCTGATCATAGCGATCGTCAATGTTACCTTCCGGGATCACAACATCCAATGCAACCGCCAGCGTATTGATTATCTGGTCATCGATCTCATCCCGCAGTGCAACCAGAATATTATAGCGCTCATCAAAGTCTTCGGAATCCAGAAATTCCAGAACCTTTGGATTGATACCGCCCTCGTATTCACTCTGCACACTTGTTTCCTTTTGCGCTTCTGCCGGCACATCCGAGGATAATTCAACCCGCTCAAACCGGTATTTCTGTGTCACATCCGGATATTTTTCGTGGTCGACTTCACTCATAAACATTTCCAATGGTCTTGCATACACACCAAAATCTCCGTAGAGTGCCTGATAAATCACAAGCTGCTCACCCGTCTCAGAATGCTTTGCCACCGCAATGATCTGATATAATTTATTTTTGAAATGCCGGTAAAATTCTCCGCTTTTTGGTAATTGCCGCACGCTGTTTTCCTCTTTTCTGCCACAAATTATGTAAACTGCTTTTTCCAATGAACTGCACTGTCAGAAATCTATAAATTGTTTCCAAATTCCTGATAGCTGTTCAACATATCCACGCCTTCTGCAATAAAATCCCTGTCAAATTCCAGATTACCACTGTAGCCCATGATCATGAGATCGTTCAATTTCTGCATGATATCACAGTCCTCATCAAAACCTGCTCCAATCTGCTGTCCGACAGGCTGTACTCTCTGCATTGCAACTTTTCCACTCGGTGTCAGTATCGGTGTATCTGCCGCTCCTCTTGCAGCCGCATGCTGCATTCTGTCTGCCTCTTTTAATAGATCCTCATCATTTTCCTGCACATTCTGTTTTGCACGGCTTAAAATATCCTGATTTTTCTGTGGACGTGACTGCGCCGTTCCTCTATTCGTCTGTGACCAAGGATTTTGCACCGGACGTCCGGACGGCTGTGGTCTGTATGGCTGTGCCTGTCGATTTGACTGTGCCCCTCTGTACGGCTGTGCCTGACGGCTTGACTGTCCTGCACTATAGTTCTGTGGCTGACGGTTCATCTGCCCGGCTCCATAAACTTGTTGGCGGTTATTCTTTACCGGTTTTCCATTTATATAGGTAGTATTGTTTCGATTTGCTCCCTGATTCTGTGCCTTTACCTTTGACACGATCACTGCGATCACAATAATAATAAATATCAGTTCAAACATATTTCACCCTTCTCCCTCTGCGCTGCAATATTTCGTTGCTCCTATCAAATATTATAATAGTTTCTGTTTTCTTTCACAAGACTTAGTTTTAATAACCGGAGTTTCACTTACCGTGGAGCAGCAGATTTTGTGGTGCTTTCGCAGGGTGTGAAGGGGCAGATATAAGCGTCCTCTCACAAGTCGGAATTTTATATGTAATGAAAAAGAAAAACGGTACAGACAAGTATGATGTTCCTGTTCGCCGGACATTCCGATAAGCCTCTAAAGAGTCTTATCTCCATGGCTCACAAAGGAAATCATATTTGTCTGTACCGTTTTTCTTTCATTTACGTTATGGATGACTTGTGAGAGGACGCTTATACATGCCCGGTCAACGTTATGAATTGCACCACAAGATCTGCAATTTACGTTATGGAACTCACGGTTATCTTTGGGTTCTGCCGCTCGGAACATGGATTGACGGATTTTCAGATTGAATTTCTATGAAATGTATATTCAAAATATTGCAGTTTCATAACTTATGAGATAATGAATGTAAAATGGACGAATATTGTTTTCGTTTTGCGTTATGGAGATGAAACTCTCCATTTGTGGAAGCCTCTGCTGAACACAAATGATCAGAGAGGTTCATCGCAATGTTTAACGCAACGAAACACAATATTCGTCCATTTCACATTCATGTTTTCGTAAACATGTCAGACTGCAATATTTTGTTCATAACCGAAATTATAAAATTCAATCTAAAAATCCGCACCACCACCTACAGGCGGCAGTTCATAAGTGAAACTCCGCTTACTCCTGATAGATTTTGATGATGTCTTTCACCACTGCAACCAGTTTCTCATAACTCATTGATGAAGTGTCCAGACAGAAATCGTAATTTCTCGCATCATTCCATGCATTGCCCGTATAGTACTTATAATAGTCTGCGCGGTATTTATCAATCTTTGTGATCTTCTTCTCCGCCTCTTTTGCAGAGATACCATTCTGGTCAACGACACGCCTGATACAGTCCTCCAATGGTGCGTAGAAAAATAAACGGATCACATCCGGATTGTCTTTTAAAACATAATCTGCACAGCGGCCAATGATAATGCACGACTCCTGTGCTGCAAGATCTTTGATGACCTTTGCCTGATAATTGAAAAGATTGTCATCTGATACAAAATCACTGCTTTCCGGTGGAAGTACTCCACCTTTATATGGATTCTTTTTTAAGATATTGAACAGGAGTGGTGACTTTTTCATTTTCTCATCCACTTCGCCAAACAATGCCTCATTGATTCCACTCTCGTCAGATGCCATTCTTAAGATTTCTCTGCTATAACAGTTAATGCCAAGATCTTTTGCCAGTAAATTGCCAAGTGTCTTACCACCACTGCCGTAGCTTCTCGCAATTGTAATTACAGTTTTTTTCATATCCTGCCCCAGCCTTTCTGCAATTCTTTCCTTCAGTATACACCTCTCTGCCCAAAAAGTGTACCTCATATCCACATTTACATCGTCTGTTATTCGCCAAGATATGCCTTTTTAATGGAATCATTGTTCATCATTTCCTTTGCATCTCCGGACAGCACAATATTGCCGGTCTCTAATACATAGGCACGATCTGCGATCGCAAGTGCTTTTTTTGCATTCTGCTCTACAAGCAGTACCGTTGTTCCACCTGCAGAAATCTCCCGGATAATATGGAAAATTTCCTCTACAAGAATCGGAGAGAGTCCCATGGAAGGTTCATCCATTAAAATGATCTTCGGCTTTGACATCAGTGCGCGTCCCATAGCAAGCATCTGCTGTTCGCCACCGCTCAGTGTTCCGGCAAGCTGGTTTTTCCGCTCCTCCAGACGCGGGAAGCTCTTGTATACACGTGCCAATGTCTCCTCGATCTCTTTTTTATCTTTTCTGGTATATGCACCTAATTTCAGATTTTCGTACACAGATAATTCTGCAAACACACGTCTTCCTTCCGGTACATGTGCCATTCCCATGGATACGATCTTATGTCCCGGAATTTTGCTGATATCTTTGCCCTCAAAAATAATCTCTCCGGCTTTCGGCTGAAGCATTCCGGTGATGGTCTGTAACGTTGTGGTCTTTCCCGCTCCGTTGGCACCGATCAATGCAATGACTTCGCCCTCATTTACTTCAAAGGAAATACCTTTTATGGCCTGGATCACACCATAATATACTTCCAGATTTTTTACCTCAAGCATTGCCATAATAACATCCTCCTATTCACCCAGATATGCCTTGATAACCTGTGGATCATTTAATACATCACTGGTTTTTCCCTGTGCTAACACCTGTCCGAAGTTTAACACCGTAAGTTCCTCACAGATTCCTGACACAAGCTTCATATCATGTTCGATCAGAAGAACCGTCATGTCAAACTCATCCCTGACAAAATGGATCGTTTCCATCAGTTCTTTTGTTTCATTTGGATTCATACCTGCTGCCGGTTCGTCAAGCAGTAATAATTTTGGATTTGTCGCAAGTGCACGGGCGATCTCCAGTTTTCTCTGTTTACCATAAGGAAGATTGGATGCAAGGAAATCAGCCTCTTGATCCAGATCAAACACTTTCAGAAGTTCCATTGCCTTCTCATTCATCTCTGCTTCCACTTTGCGGTATTTTGGCAGACGCAGGATTCCTGTCAATGTAGAATAAGGCATTTGATTATGTAAACCTATTTTGACATTATCCAGAACAGACTGCTCTTTGAAAAGCCGGATATTCTGGAACGTTCTGGCAATTCCCTCTTTATTGATCTCCACCGTCTTTTTGCCAGTAATGTCTTTTCCGTCCAATGTGATGGTTCCATCGGTTGGTGTATACACACCTGTCAGCATATTAAAACAGGTCGTTTTTCCTGCACCGTTTGGTCCGATCAGTCCATATAACTGTCCCTTTTCAATTGTAATGTTGAATCCGTCTACCGCACGAAGTCCACCAAAGGAGATCCCAAGATTTTTTACCTCTAATAATGCCATATTATGCTGCCTCCTTTTTTGCTGGCTTTTTGAATTTTGCTGCGATACGCTGTCTCATCTCAATACATTTTGGTGCCCAGTTGAAAAGCATCATTGCGATCAGAACGATGGAATAGATCAACATACGGTAATCCTTCAGTCCACGGAGCACCTCCGGAAGCAGTGTTAAAATGACTGCTGCAATGATCGATCCACGGAAGCTTCCCATGCCGCCTAATACGACAAATACCAGGATCATGATGGACATATTGTATCCAAAGTTTGTCGGAGTTGCTGTAACGGTAGAAAGATTATGCGCATAAAGCACACCGCCAGCACCTGCGATCGCTGCGGAAATGGTAAATGCCATCAGTTTGAACTTTGTGATATTGATACCGACAGATTCTGCTGCGATCCGGTTGTCACGGATCGCCATCACTGCACGGCCGGTTCTGGAATTTACAAAGTTATATACGATAAATAAAATGACCAGGATCATGATCACACCGGCTGTAAAACTGGATAAATGAGGAATCTTTGCAATTCCCTTTGCTCCATTGATCAGCCAGATACCATCTTCGCTTAACTCAATCTTATTTCCATCCGAGATAGCAAAATGGAATCCATTCTCGTCTTTTGCAATATATAAAACATTAATGACATTTTTGATGATCTCACCAAAAGCAAGCGTTACGATCGCAAGGTAGTCTCCACGGAGACGAAGCACCGGAATACCGATGAGGAATCCAAAAAATGCTGCTGCGACAGTTCCAACTGCAATTGCGATCAAAAACAAAACCACTTCATTCTGAATGCTGTCCTGTAACAGTTTGGTGCAGAATGCGCTGGAAAATGCTCCCACACACATAAATCCGGCATGACCGATACTAAGCTCGCCCAGATAACCGACACAGAGGTTTAAACCAATTGCCACGATCGAATAGGTACACATTGGAACAAGAAGTCCCTGCATCAGGGAGGACATGTTGCCGGTTGTGATCATAGTCTGTACAATTATGTAAACTACAATGACCATAGCAAATGTAATGATATGATCTTTTGTACTTTTTTTCATTGATTTCAAATTTAACTTTGCCATATCTGCCACCTACACTTTCTCATGAACCTGTTTGCCCAAAATTCCCGAAGGCTTCACGAGAAGCACAATGATCAGGACTGCAAACACGATCGCATCTGATAGCTGGGACGAGATATATGCGCGGCCTAAGATCTCGATCACACCAAGAAGGATCCCTCCGATCAATGCTCCCGGAATGGAACCGATCCCTCCGAATACAGCGGCTGTGAACGCCTTGATACCAGGCATTGCACCCGTATACGGTGTCAGTGTCGGATAAGCGGAACAGAACAGTACGCCTGCTACCGCTGCAAGACCGGAACCAATTGCAAATGTCAGGGAGATCGTTGCATTTACATTCACACCCATTAACTGCGCTGCATCTTTATCCTCAGATACTGCAAGCATTGCCTGACCGGCTTTGGTTTTCTTGATAAAAAGCATCAGTGCAGCCATGATCACAACACATGCTAAAAATGTAACAATTGTTGTGCTTGAGATTGTGAGTGCTCCACCTGCCAGTTTCAATGCCGGAAGTGTTACTACATTTGTAAATGATCTGGTATCTGCGCCGAAAATCAATAATGCCGCATTCTCTAAGAAATAGCTGACACCGATGGCTGTGATAAGAACTGCCAAAGGAGTTGCTTTTCGGAGTGGTTTGTATGCGATCTTCTCAATCACAATACCAAGCAGCGTACACACGATAATAGAAAGTACCACTGCCGGGACCGCTCCCCAGCCCTGTCCGCTCATTGTCATAAAGACAATATAGCAGCCTACCATAATAACATCACCGTGTGCAAAGTTTAACATTTTTGCGATACCATAAACCATGGTGTATCCCAATGCGATAATTGCATAGACACTACCGAGGCTGATACCGTTGATCAGGTAGGATAAAAAATTCATAACTACACCTCTGTCTTTCTGTTAATTTACTACGTTAAAACATTACTTTTTCACATCAAGGATTATAACATATAAAATACCTGTATACAATCTTTCTGTTAAAAAGAAGGTGTCATACGGCAGCCCAAGCCACCGTTGACACCCTCTGGGGAAACTGGATCGCCCTTATTTTCGTTGTATCATTATCGCAGATTACATTGCTGTATAAGCACCATCTTTGATCACCATAGCCTTTGGAGCTTTACTTACTTCTCCGGTAGCTTCCCATGTCATGCCATCACCTGTCAGACCATCTACAGAAATCTTTGTCATAGCCTCTGTCAGAGCTGTTCCGATATCAGATACGCTCATATCCGGTGTTACGCCAGCTTCCTCGATTGCAGCTTTGATCGCATAAATTGCATCATATGCATCTGCACCGAACTGGTTTGGTGTATCACCGTAAAGCTCTTTGTATTTGGATACAAATGCCTGTGTCTTCTCATCATCTGCATCTGCAACGAATGGTGTTAATAACATTAAACCTTCTGCTAAAGATGTATCAAAGTTTTTCACATCAAGGATACCGTCCATACCATCACATCCGAAGAATGTCGGTTCATAGCCCATTCCGTTTGCCTGATTTAAAATGATGGAAGCCTCTGTATAGTAGATTGGAAGGAATACCAGATCAGCACCTTCACTCTGTGCTTTCTGTAACTGTGTGGAGAAGTCTGTCTTGGAATCTGCTGTGAAAGCTTCCTCTGCGACAACCTCAAATCCCTGATTTGCTGCTTCTTTTACGAATGTAGCTTCAATACCGGATGAATATACATCAGAGCTGTCATAGATAACTGCTACTTTTGTTGCAAGTTTGTTCTCACCAATGTACTGTGCGGAAGCTGTTCCCAGATTCGGGTCTGTAAAGCATGCCTGGAATACATTGTCGTTTTCAATGACATCTGTGGAAGAAGCGGATGGTGTGATCTCAAACATACCATCTTCTGCTGTCTTATCTGCAACTGCAATACATGGAGTTGTTGTAACAGTTCCCATCAGAACCTGCATACCCCAGTCTTTTAAAGAGTTATAAGCATTGACAGATTTCTCTGCATCGCTCTGGTCATCTTCTGCTTTGAATTCTACCTGATATCCATTGATACCACCTGCTTCATTGATCTCATCTACTGCGATCTGTGCGGCATTCATAACTGCAGAACCATAAATTGCTGCTGCACCTGTTGTAGGTCCGATACCACCGATCTTAAATACGCTTCCATCTGCCGCGCTGTCTGTGGAACCGCTCTCCGTTGATGCTGCGCTTCCTGTGCTTCCTGTATCTGCGGATGATCCACATCCTGCGAATGTGCCAACTGCCAGTGCAGCTGCTAAAAACATACTCACTGCTTTCTTCATAATAATCCTCCTTGTTTGCGAAGCAAATCCAATTTTACGAAGTAAAATTTTTCCTCTGAGTGAGGAGAGGATTTAGCCTCCTTTTTGAAAAGCAAAAATTAAATTTTATTGAGATAATTTAATTTCTTCTTCTCAACTTTCTTTTTCTTGTAGAGAATCTTATCAAATTTTCTTTTTATGCACAATATTCAGAATCACCTAAATTATTGATGTATTTTAACGTCAACTTATGCAATTTACTCATTATGATAACTTGCAGTTATAGCTTTTATGCAGGTGTGTCATACTATACGATTTTTACGCATAAATATAGTGCTGTATCATATGTTCCAGCTTCTCTCCGCATCCCGCGTAATTGGCTTCCATAGCCAGTGATTCCATCAGATGTTCCTCCAGATATCGCTCTAAAAAGCTGTTGCGGAATTCATTTTCCATCTCTCCGACTTTGCTCTCCTCCTCATGCTGTAGATAATATGCAAGTGCAAAAAAATTTGGCGACCGCCATTCCGATGTATCTTCCAGCAATGCCTGCAGATTTTCCAACTCGCTCCGCAGCATGATCAGATTGATCTTGTCCATATTTGCCGCCATATTTTTCAGTCCGTCGGCTGTGGACTTAAAATCCGGATCATCCTCCCGGATACTGCACTCATGGAAGATCTGATCCAAATGTCCGTTCAGTCTGTCGAGATCTCGCTTCACATCCTCAATGGGAATCTCGTTCATGTCTTCCATCATATTGATCAGTCCGCGCCTTGCAACTGCCATATGTTCCTGCGAATCGACATACCCCTGACGCAGGTTTCCACCAAGTTCTAATGCGTCCTTTAATTCTTTCATCTGGACTTCCACCTGTTTTTTGTCCAGTTTACTCGCCAGCAGTTCTTTGCGGAGTTCTTTTACCTCGCGCGTCAGTTCCGCCACACGTTTCTGTTCCTCTGTCTTCTCTCCGAAAATCATGTCTGTCTTCTCCTCTTCCACAACCTGCGAACATTCAACTAATATTCTCTGCTTAGTATAATCCAAGACAGCAAAACAGGCAATTGCGGCTTTCCGCAACTGCCTGTCTGCTTACTCTAATAACTCTGATGTATAATGCACGCCGTCTTTGTCATATAAATCTGTGAGTTCTAACCCTGGATCCGTGTAATAGAGCACACTGTTCTCTCCAAAAATCGTCTGGATACCGTTTTCTGCGAGATTTTTTACCGCCTCTGTATCCATCGTATCAGCGATGTAAACCGGGCTTACCTTCAAAATGAGTTCTGCACAGCTGATGTCGTCCGCATAAGCTGCCATATTATTGACTGCGGACTTACACAGTCCGTCTGCGGTATCTGCATAACGGGTCCTGATATCACCGCTCTTAAATTCATAATAATTATATTTTTCCTTGTCCGACATCGGATAATTGTGCAGACTGACAATACTTTCCGCCCCGTCATAATGCATGACACCGGCAGGATAAATGATATTCCCCTGCCTGTCATATAGATTGAAAGAATAATCCGCATTTTCCTCTGCTGTCCCGGATGTATCCGGACCGGCATTTAATTTTGTAATCGCAGAAGTCTGATCCAGATTTCTTGTGAATCCATCATAGCTTGTCAGTGAACCTAACGTATAGCCGTTATCGATCATGACATCCGCCACATAATCCGTAATGAAAGCGTTTTTCATCCACGAAAAATCAATGAAATCCGAAATAAAATTCTTCTCTGCAAAAGCAAGGTAATCGTCGGATACAGACAATTTTACCTGATTGCCGCCGAGCAGTTCCACGTTCACGTCAGACGGATCATTGCTGTAAGCAGCCACCTCTGAAAAATAAGCTGCCACTTCCCCATTCTGGTAAGCATCATAGTTAACTGTCTCAGAGTCATCATTACAGAAAAACAGATTGTCATATTCTGTATACACAGGCGCAAGATAAATTGCCCGGTTCCCGGTCTCTGCAATCAGCTCAAAAGCATGGTATAATGCATCATCCACAACCATTGTCTCATTCGGGTGTCGGTTGAGATCATACACGTTTGTGATTCCTTCAAACGATTCATCCATACTGAACATTTTATAGGCTTTTACAATGGAATCTGTGTAGAGCAGCGTCAGCGCTTTTTTTTCTGCGGTGGCATTTACGCCCGCTGCCCCGACATAATACTGGAAGATAAAATCATCTCCACAATGAATTTCAGCGGATGAACTCGCTTCAATGTTTGTCCATCCGCTGTCATTTGACATCAATCCATTCAGTGCATACATAAATGCACCCGAAGCAATGACCAGTAATACGATCACTGCGATCAATCTCTGTCTTGTATTTTTCTCCGAAAGTTCCACCTTCTGAACCGGTCTCACATTCGGAGTATGGTTTCTGTTGCCACCTCTGACGGTTCTTCCCATATCTTAAATAAACACTGCTGCAAGTGCTAACAGGAACAATGCAAGAATGACTGCAAGTACAATAAATCCTGCAATGGCACCCTTTTTGCACATCTTGTAGTTACGATAATGTCTGTGTTTCTTAAAGATCATCGCTGCGATAATACCGATGACCGGAAGTAAGAACGAAAGCAGTGCGTACCATGCGCTTCCTGTATCATGAAGTGGCGGAAGCTGGATCTCATCATGTGCAATATTGTCATGATGTTCTTCTGGTCTTGGTGCATCTTTGTCTAAAATCGTAATTGTTTTTAAAGGCACATTCTTCTCACGCGTAGCTTTGTATTCTTCAATCTCTTTCTTATTACCAAATACCCAGTGGTCATGACCGATACAGACTAACTCCGGTTTGTCTGTACTGTAATCATGAATGGATGGATCATAAGTAAACAGCACTTTATTTTTCTCTAACTGTGGATCCGGGATTGGGATCGCAGAGATCAGAGAATGTGTGTATGGATGCAGTGGGAAGTTGAATAACTCTTCTGCATCAGCGATCTCCACAATATCACCTTTGTAAATAACGGCGATACGGTCAGAGATAAATCTTACGATAGAAAGGTCATGTGCGATAAATAAATAAGTTAAGTCTTTTTCTCTCTGGAACTTTTTCAGTAAGTTCAATACCTGTGCACGAATAGATACGTCCAATGCGGAGATTGGCTCATCGGCAACAACAAGTTCCGGTTCCATAACCATTGCACGGGCTAAACCGATACGCTGACGCTGTCCACCTGAGAACTCATGCGGGTATCTTGTCAGATGTTCCGGCAAAAGACCTACTTCGTTGATCATTTCCTCAACTTTACGCACACGGTCTGCCTCATTCTCATATAAATGGAAGTTATACAGACCTTCGGATACGATGTAATCGACAGTTGCACGCTCATTTAAGGAAGCTGCCGGATCCTGAAATACCATCTGGATGTTACGGATGACTTCACGATCCAGGGATTTTGGGATTTTCCCGGAAATACGCACACCTTTATACAAAATCTCTCCGTTTGCCAATGGGTTGACACGGATGACTGCACGGCCGATGGTTGTCTTACCGGAACCGGACTCTCCTACTAAGGAGAAGGTTTCTCCCTTGTGAATATCAAATGTCGCATTTTTTACAGCGCGGACAGCGTTATCGCCCTTGCCGAAAGTAATATCTACATTTTTTAAAGATAATAATACTTCTTTACCATTTTCATCAATCGGACCATGCTCTGGTAAATGAGAAGCATGCTCCTGGTTTTCTGTGTTTCGATTTAGTTTAGACACGATCTAAATCTCCTATATATTGAATGCTTTAACAAGTTTCTCATGAATGTTCTGGATTCCTTCCGGTTTTTCAACCTTTGGAGCATCCGGGTGTAACAGCCATGTTTTGGCGTAATGCGTATCTGTTACTTTGAACATTGGTGGTTCCTCTAAGGTATCGATCTTCATACAGTATGGGTTACGCGGTGCAAATGCATCGCCGACGATACTGTTGTAGAGCGAAGGTGGTGTACCTGTGATCGAGTAAAGAGTTGTATTTCTCTCAGCCAGCTGTGGCAGGGAAGAAAGTAATGCCCATGTATATGGATGACGCGGGTCATAGAATACCTCTTCTACTGTACCAACCTCTACGATCTGTCCTGCATATAAAACTGCAACACGGTCTGCGATATTGGCAACCACACCTAAATCATGTGTAATGAATACGATTGTATAATTGAATTCTTTCTGTAAATCCTTTAACAGTTTTAAGATCTGTGCCTGAATGGTAACATCAAGCGCTGTGGTAGGCTCATCACAGATTAAGATCTTTGGCTGGCAGGACAGTGCGATCGCGATAACGATACGCTGTCTCATACCACCGGAATACTGGAATGGATAATCATCAAAACGTGCTTCCGGATTTGGGATACCAACCTTGTCCATCAGATCAAGTGCACGAAGTCTTGCCTCGTTCTCGGTACAATCCTGATGTTTCATGATGACAGATGTGATCTGTTTTCCAATCGTGATAATTGGGTTTAAGGATGTCATAGGATCCTGGAATACCGTAGCGATCTTTGTACCACGGATCTGGCTCCAGTCTCTTCCATCTTTGATATTTGCAAGGTTTAAGATACATGTTCCATGTAATCTCTCACTGTTCTCATCCAGATATTTTACGCGGAATGTAACTTTATCAAAAACAGCATTTCTCTGCTCTTCATCATTCAGATCCACGCCAAGCTGCATTGCCTCTTTTAATGCATCCAGCAGTGCATTGTTCTGTTTCATACGCTTACGGAAACCAAAACGTCCGACAGAAAGATATACCTCTTTGGCAAGGATCTCATTTCTCGCTTCTGTCTCTGCTGAGATCGCTTCACTGACTTCCTTCGCATGTTTTTCCTTGAGCCCTGCCATCTTCTTGTCAAATTCCTGATTGTATGCAGTATCATGTGCCAGACTGTTTGCACGCTCTTTTACCTTCTGCTCATGCTCTTTCTCGAATGCCTTGATTTTTGTATCCAATTCGGAGATTTTCTTTCCAGCCTCTTTGATCTTATCCTTCTCTTTGGATGGATCAAATGTCTGCTTCAAGTTGAAGGTATTCGTTCTCTCATGTTTTAACTCAAGGAGTTCTTTTTCATACGCTTCTGCTTCTTCCTGGCTTATATCGGCTCTTCTTCTCTTTTCAGACTCTAACTCAAGGATTGCTTTATAAGTGTCTGCACCAAACTCCAGTCTGGAATACTCGTCTAATTTTTTCTTATTCTCTGCGATGACTTTCTTTGCATTGTCATTTAATTTTACGACAGTGTCGGAAAGCTCCTCATCACTGAAAATAATCTTGCCGTTATCAATAAATCCGTTGCTGTCTAACATTCCTGCAAATGTTTTTGTAAAAACAGATTTACCGGAACCGGACTCTCCTACGATCGCAATGGATTCATTCTCATAAATATCCAGTGACACTCCACGGATAGCAGTAAGCACCCTGCCCCTCACGTGGAATTTCACGATCAAATCTTTTACTGATAATAATACTTTTCTATCTTCCATCTACCTAACCTCTACATGTGTGTTCTCGGATCAGATGCATCACCAAGGTTCTGTCCAACGACATATAAAACAATCGTGATGATAGAAGCAACGACTACCGGGCTCCAGAACTCGAACTGCCAGCCAGGGGTAAGCATCGCACTTTCTGACTCGTAAATCAATCTACCAAGTGACATATCTGACATACCCATACCGATATATGCTAAGAACACCTCATAAGAAATATAGGAAGGGATCTCTGTTGCTGCCAGTGTTACAATAACAGATGTCATAAATGGAAGAATATTCTTCATTGCGATCTTAAGTGTACTCGTTCCCAGACATTTGGATGCAAGGTTGTACTCTCTGTCTCGGATGATCACTACCTGTGTACGGATAAAGTATGCGATTCCAAGCCATCCGGTAATGGTCAGCGCCAGTACCATGGTCCAGAAACCAGCTTTAAACAACATAACCATAACGGCGATCAATAAAATGTATGGAATGTTTGCAAGAATGTTATATACCTCCTGCATAAAAACATCCACTTTCTTTGAAAATCCCCAGATAGATCCGACAACAACACCAACGGAAAGGTTGATCGCTGCACAGATAAATGCAAGGGAAATGGAGATCCTTGATCCAAACCATACAGCATCGAATGTGGACTGTCCGGCTGCACCGGTACCTAAGATCCAGTGAATGTTCATTCCCAGACGTTCGATCGCTGCAGATGGTGACAAGTGTTTGGTTGTCGCATCCATTAAGTTACCGAACTTATCATATTCCACAAATAATGGATAAAGGTAAGTGAATGCGATCAACACACCCAGAATTGCCAAAACAATAATATTAATCTTTTTCTTAAAAAATACACGGAATACAGAATGCCAGTAAGAATATCTTGGCGCTGTAATCTTTTCTGATTCCAGATCACTGTGGTCTACCGGAGCGAATAATTCTTCCTCCGGCATACCGAACTTTTCTAAATCCTGACTCATTTCTAATTACCTGTCCTTTGTTGAGAATGAAATTCTAGGATCAACCATTGCCATTAGGACATCACCTAAAATAAGGGATGTGACTGTTAAAATCGCATAGAACAGTGTTCCACCGACGATAACACCATTATCATATTTGTTGATAGCCTCTGTTAATAAGTTACCAATACCGGGAACGACATACACACGCTCTGTGATAATCGCTCCTGTCAATGCTCCAAGCACTGCTGCAGGGATTCCCTGAATGATCGGGATCGCTGCGTTCTTCAAAATATGTCTGGTGAAAATCTCACCCTCTGTCAGACCACCGGATCTTGCGAATTTGACATAGTCCGAATTCATCTGGTCGATCATATAACGTCTTATCCACTTCATCAGATTTGCTATGGATGGAAGTGCTAACGATACGATTGGCAATATATACATCAGCCTGCTCGGCGATTCCATATCAAAGGTTGTCGGCAGACCAAAGCTTCCACCGATCGCCTTGAACAGGAAAATATACGCAAGTGATGGTACTGCGATAATAAATACAATATAAAGCGTACCAATCTTATCGACCAGTTTGTCTTTCTTTCTCGCCATAAGGATACCCAGCGGCACACCGATCAGATAAGACATGATAACTGCGATCAGTCCGATCACAAAGGAATAACCCACTTTGGATTTTCCTGTTTTGTATGTTGCAACATTGGTATAGTCATCCTCATAACGGTCTGCATACAATAAGCTGGATTCTCTGGAACCCTGCATATAGGTTGCAGTGTGCAGATTGTCCGCACTCTCCTCCACAAGACCGGTTGGATAGGTGACAGTTGATTTTATATAAGATCCCTGATGGCTTGTCATCGTACTGAATACATCCACTCCCTGATTTACCGTATAGGATGTTCCAAGATTGATCGTCACAATATTCTGATGAACAAACGGAAACTTGGAATCAAAATACAGTAAATACTTGTGTGTTGTACCATTGCCAATAATCGCCGGTGAGAATTTTTCCCCACCATAGACAGGATCATGTAACGTAAAGGTGAGACCTCTCTCGCCTACGATGTCTTCTACATTATTAATATCATCAATTGTTATTAAATTTGCAAAATATTTTCCCATACGGGATGCCAATGGGACATCTTTATACGCAAAAAGCTGCTGCTGACCACCGTCGGCATACTTCTTCTTGTTCATCATGACGGCATCTTTGCGGACTACCGTGTATCCCTGAGACTTATAATACTTTGTGAATTTTTTGACATATTCACTGACCTGCTCAGAATCCTGTGCCTTGGTTCTTCCGAAACCAACCACTGCAGATCGTTCTTCCTCTGTTAATTCTCCACTGCTTACAAGTTCATTCAGCCAGTCAGAGTAGGTAACGTAATCCAGATAGCCATAATCTTCCCATTTAGAGTATTTATAGGCAACTCTTGCATTATTACTTGTATGCGAATATTTTGTATCCCCTGCAAAAACAAGGTTTCGGTCTAACATTGTGTAGATCATGATCATGACCAGCGCCACAACGATCACGATAGACACCAGTCCATGTAATATACGTTTTAATAAATATTTTGTCATAATTGTTCACTCATCAATAGTGCAGGGGAGCGGGGAATCCCCGCTCCGATGCAGTGTTGTTATTTCGTAGATACGATTAATAAATACCGATAGATTTGATCATATATCCGGCATATTCTGGCTGGAATGTATCCAGATAAGATGCAGGATCACCATAGTCAGGACCCCATCCGGATAAGTCACAGAAGTCATAGTTCATTTCGTAACCATAGTTCATGTAATATCCGCTGTAGTACCAGTCTGTGTTATCTGCTGCTGCAATTAAGTTTACCTGGACAAGTCCCTGTGTAGAAGCTTCAATAGACTGTTTCAGAGAGTTTGCTCTGTTTGTAAATACTTCACTGGAAGAAGCATATACAACATCCATCTGGATTGGGTTGTCAGCATCGATCGTAAGACCATCTGCTGCTAACTCTTCTACTGCCTGAGTCATCTCTTCCCAGGAGTTATCTGCATTGTACCATCCGTCATATCCGTCGGAAGAACCGGCACCCTCGTTAGCTGTTGGATCCCATACTGTGATCTTCACGCCGTCAGCATCGATCTGATCCTGTACAATCTGTCCATAGTATGTTCCAGCCGGATATGTTTTTTCTGTTCCGTTGATATCAACTGTTACTTCTTCTTCCAAAGTAACAAAGTTACCCGGTGTGTAAGAGTTTCTCATAGAAGCATATTTCAGATCATCACCAACCTGCTGTGCAAGATAAGCACCACGATCCAAGCCCATGGCAAGTGCTCTACGGAAGTGGACGTTCTGCATAGCCTGTTTTGTTCTTGCAGCATCTTCCTCTGTCTGTGAGGAAACTGCTTTTGTTGTATCGTTTGCGTTTGCAAACTGATTACGGTTGATATTAAAGAATCCGCTGTATGTTGTTGCATCTGTAAGTGCTACATATGCATAATCATCAAAGTTTCCATCCGCTTTTGCTGCTGCAACAGAAGCTGTGTTAAGACCTGTTCCATCTACAACACCTGCGATTGCATCGTTATATGCTTTTGTCGCATCAGAACCATCATTGTATACCCATGTCAGTGTATGGATATTGATGTGATCTGCATTCCAGTAGGACTCGTTAGCCTGGAATACGATTGTGTTCTTGGATGTAAAGTTCTTAACAACGTATGGTCCGCAATATGCGATAGAATCAGAATCCTTACCATATGTGTAATCTGCTGCATCCGGATCATACTCAACACCAAACTTACCACCCATGGATTCATAGAAGGATCTGTTCATTGGAGCAAATACGTTGTAACCGAGCATTGTTGTGAAGTATGTGCAAGGAGCTTCCAGATCATACTCTAATGTGTAATCATCAACCGCTTTTACACCGACCTGTGAGAAGTCTGTTACTTCACCGGAGATGTACTGGGATGCATTTGTGATGATACCTTCGATCAGGTACTCAAGACCACCCTGGGCATCCATCATATGCTGCATTCCGGCAACAAAGTCATCTGCTGTCACATCAGCAACTTTTCTGCCCTGGGAATCAACCCATGTAGCACCTTTGCGAAGATGGAATGTGTAAGTTAATCCGTCATCAGATACTTCATAGCTCTCTGCTAATGCAGGCTGTAAAGTTCCCTCTCCATCATACTCCATTAATCCATCGTATGTGTTCACGATTGCTTCAGCATCTACAGCCTGAGAAGTTGCAAGAATATCCCATGTGGTAGGATCCTGTGTATATAACTGATAATTATAAGTATCTTTGAGCGTGTAACCCTGCTCCTCTAAGTAAGATTTTGCCCATGCTTCATACTCACCTGTTCCTTTTAACTCAGCCCATTTTGCTCTCATTGTGCTGACATCGGAAGCTTTGATCAGCTCTGTTGTGACAACTGCATTATGGTATCTGTCCATATCGTTGCCCCACAGTGTATAGTCAAATGTGTAAGGAGCTACACGTGAGATGGAATAGTTACCACCCTTTGACTGTAATGGAAGCATAACGCCTGATTCCATTAACTTTGCTTCTGCGATTGCTTCAAGTGCAAATTTCTCAGAAACGGTTTCAGCTTCATCAGCTTTCTGGTAAGCTGCCCAAAAATCACCGAGTTCTTTGTCATACAGCTCTGCAGATACTTCTTCATAATTAGCCGGAGCTACTGCTTCTTCGCTGCTGCCTGATTCTGTACCGGCTTCTGTGTCTTCGACAGCATTTGCATCATCTGCGGCATTGTTCTTATTGCCACATGCAGTCATGCTGACTGTCATAGCAAGTACAAGCATAAGGCTTACTACTTTTTTCTTCATAATATTTCCTCCTGTAGAAATAATCTATATAAACGCTTATGCGCTTATATCATAATTTTTCCTGTTTCTCTGCGGTAAAAAACGTTTCCTGATCCGTGCTTTCAATTTCAATGTGTTATCATTGCGCCACGTTATCGTGCTAAATTATTTTTTTACAACCAAAAAAAGTGCCAACAGACTTTTCCGTCTATTGCACTCACTAGATACAAGTGTCTTTTTCCCGCGTACAACACTTCTTCTATTATACATGCATCTGCGATTTTGTCAATAGTTTTTCTTTTGTCACTTTCTTCCTTATACACACGTTTTATCATATGTTTTCCCGCTGTTTTCTCTCCCATCGTTTCTTTATTACAGCTTAATTACAGCTTATTGCAATGCCTCTGTCTCCTCATATCTCTTTAAGCTTTTATTGCTTTACTTATGTACTGTATTATCTCGATATCAGAGCATTGCCTTAATATGTATTATACAAAGCAGTCGACATTTGTCAATAAAAATTTGTTTACCAAGAAACATTTTTCTCGTTGACATAGTAAAAAAAGAGCAGGGATGCCCCGTATTAGGGGCCTTTCCCTGCTCTTTGTCTCTATTCATTTTCCCGACTAACTTTTACAGACATCCGCCTGTCAAAATCTGTTATCTATTAAACGCCTTTTTTTCGAATTTGTCAACCAGCTTTTCCATACATCCATCTTCAAAAGGACTATTTAACCCTGCTTCCACGATCACATTGGTAAAGAAATCACGTGCGGAAAGATTACAGAGTTTATAGTAATTCTTCCATGCTTTTTCAAAGTCTTCATCCATCATGACTTTGAACTGCATCGCACACACACTTGCAAGACAGTAATCAATATAATAGAACGGGCTGCCAAAAATGTGCGGCTGTTTCTGCCAGAAGCCGCCTTGTCCAAAGAAAGGATCTTCTTCGTAATCCATGTGCGGGCGGTAAACTTTTTCCAATCCTGCCCAGACTGCCTTGCGTTCTGCCGGTGTCATCTCCGGTTTTTCGTACACAATGTGCTGGAACTCGTCCACCATACATCCGTATGGGACAAATGCAGCGGAATCTTCCAGATGCATTTTCAGGTAATCGTCTTTCCGGTCGCCAAAAAATAATTCCATCCAGTTATAGGTGAAGTACTCCATCGACATGGAGTGGATTTCGGCTGTCTCCATCGTGATATCGGCGAACTCACGGATCTCTTCGTCTCTTAACAGATATCCCTGGAATGCATGGCCACATTCATGGGTGATGACGTCCACATCTCCGCTTGTTCCGTTGAAGTTTGCAAAAATAAACGGAGACTTGAAATTTGGAATATAGGTCATATAGCCGCCCTGACGCTTTGTTTTTCTTCCGAGCACGTCAAAAAGTTCGTTCTCCATCATAAAATCAAAAAATTCCTTTGTCTGCGGAGACAGTTCACTGTACATTTTCTGTCCTGCCGCAAGGATCTCCTCCGGTGTTCCAATCGGCGCAGGATTTCCATTCGTGAAATAGACGTCTGTATCAATATAGGAAAGCTTCTCCACACCAATACGCTGTCTGCGCTGCTCATGTAGTTTATTGGCAAACGGGACAAAGTATTCTTTCACCTGTTTCCGGAAATTTTCGACCATTTCCTTGTCATAACAGTTGCGGTTCATACGGTAATAACCAAGCTCCACATAATTCTCATAGCCAAGCTGTCTTGCCTGCTCGGTTCTGTTTTTCACCATCTTATCATAAATCTCGTCGATCTCATCCGTCACAGACTGGAAATACTCACTGACTGCTTTCCATGCTTTTCTTCTCACCTCACGGTCCGGGCTGGTCTGGAACTTTCTCATGAGAGACAGATTGTAAACTTCTCCCTCAAAAGGAATCTTCGCTGTAGCGATCAGCTTACTGTAACGGCTGCTCAATGCATTTTCTTCCTGCATTAACGGAATGATCTTCTCGTCAAAAGCCTTGTTTGCGATCTCGATATTTTTAAATGTTACTTTTCCGATCTTACTCTCCAGATAGTCTCTGTAAGGAGAATCATAAAGTACTTTTCCGTATTCATTCTCATACTGGCTGATGATCGGTCCGACCTCATCATAGAAATCGCTTTCTTTCTCATAAAATTCATCGGTCGTATCAATATCATGGCGGATCATTGCAAGTTCCATGCTTGTCTGCACATCCGCGGTAAATTTATAGTACTCCCGGTGGATCTCAAACTGCTCCTCTCCGCTTTTTGCATTCTTCGTGCGCTCGATAATGCTCTTATACTCTTTTTCTACTTCTTCCATATCAATGCGTTTGTATGGCATTTCTGAAAATTTCATAGTTCCCCTGCTTTCTGTATATACATCCTGTCTATACTGTTTTCTTCTCAACCATTCTATGATATTCCCGGATTTTTTGCAATGAAACCTTGTGTTTTTCCTTTCACAATTTCACAAAATAGACTATAATAACTTTACTTTCTAAAAAATTATATTCCGAGGTTTTATATGATCACAGCAGAAGATATTTTAAATATGAATTTTTATAAAAAAGAAAAATTTACCGGAAGTTACAAGGGCATGCGCTACCTTGTAAAAAAAGAAAAAGATGACGCTGAAAACGATATTTTCCGCGCCACCGTCTGGCCTGGACCTTATAATTTTTCAACCACTCCCGACGATCAGAAAATTTCCGCCACTTTTCCATTCACAGAAGAAGGTAGACAGCAGGCAGTCGACTGGATGAATGAGCAGTGGCGCTCCAGAAGCGAGTGGGGGATTATGATGCATTCGTGAAGAACGATTGCTTTTCTACATCAAAACCAGCATTTATAATAATACCAATGCGGTTTTATTTTTCGAATCTCTCCTCCATTGTCTCCGTATCCCTGCCAGCTCCAGCCCGCATTGTCTCCCTCTGCTTTTACAAGCTGACCTTCCCCGGTTCCAACCGGAATATCTTCGGGTGAATAGTAAAATCCATAATACACAGATGATGGAGCCAGCCCAAAACCTCCCATATAAAATGCCACTACGTTTTCCGGAAATAACCCTGTCAACTGTACGCTGTAACCATTTTCCTCTTTCCACTCTTCAAACATATGTCGTCTTTCCCTTTGTTCCACTGCCAGGTAGTTTTTTGTAAACTCTGTAAGTTCTTCCTCGTTCCTCAACACAAATTTTTGTATCCGCTTTTCATAATGAAGCTGTGAGACAAGTAGCAGCGTCAAAAAAACACATATACCGAGTCCAACACTCTTCTTAACTTTTTTCTGTAATTTTCCCTGTCCACTCTTCCATTTTTGTTCTGCTTTCATCTACATCCCCCGTTTTTTGTTTTTTCCACGATACTTCCCATAAAAATAATAGAAACTCATCATCCCAGCCACACATAACAGGATATCATCGACATCCAACATACCAACTTTAAAAATATACTGCACTATTTCTATTACAAATGTAATCGTAAAGCACACCAAAAAATTCTGTTTTATTTTTCGGATTTCAAACAATTCAATCAGGAAAAATTGAAGTGGCATAAAAATAAAAAAGTTTCCGAAAATATTAATCACGATTGCATAAACATTTCCGCTTAAAAGCACTGTTCCTATTGTCCGAAACGGCACAATATTATAGTCAGTAACCGTCTGTGTTCTTTCCAGAAACGTCAGATTCATAAGCATAACTGCATAATAGATAAAGAGCACCGCCAGTACTGCCTTTTTCCGCTTTCTTCTCTCCTCCAGCTTTACCAGATAGCAGCGTTCCAACACCATTTCTCCAAGCAAAAATATCCCCGAAATCACAGTCATTCTTATCATTGTCCCAAAATAGTTTCCCTGAAAACGATATGCCTCCCGTAAATACAATAAAAACAACACAAGTGAAACCACCAAACACCCGATTCCGATTTTAAATCCTGTATTGTACTTTTCTTTCCTATTTTCCTGCACATACTCAATCACATTTGTAATATCTATATCCGCCATATGTGCTTTTGTATCATGTACAGCCTCTTCCCGCACCCGTTCTTCTCCATTTAATAATTCCGTTACCGACACATGAAGTTCTTCCGCCAATGGTTCCAGCAACGAAATATCTGGTACTCCCCGCCCAGTTTCCCACCGTGAAACAGCTTTCTCTGTCACCTGAATTTTCTCCGCCAGCTGCTGTTGTGTCATACCTTTTTCTATGCGCTTCTTTCTAATATACTTTCCTATTTTTTCCTTTTCCATCGTCCGCTCCAAATATGATTGTTCTCCTGTACGCTTTCTATCATACTCATATTTGAACAAAAATGCACCCTATGCTGCGTAGGAATAGGAATTTTTTCTGTTATTTCATTCATTTATGGGATTTTTTGATTTTCTTCTTTGAACTTAAGACATGACTACTGCATTTTTGATTATCTTTGATGTATTCTCGCGGATAAATGTCAACTCATTCACAATGAGATCTTTATATCTTTCATCTATTTCATTGTCAATATCGTATATAATTATGACAAATTTCTAATAGGTAGGACAAATAATTATGTATAAAAAATAGCCGAAAAACCTTGATTTCACTACAAAATCTTAGTTTTCCGGCTATTTTCAAAGACTGCGGGTGACAGGACTTGAACCTGCACGTCGGGGACACTAGAACCTAAATCTAGCGCGTCTGCCAATTCCGCCACACCCGCATAAATTATAAATCATACAATATCCGTATTTGCTTCCTGCAAATCCGGCAAAAAAAATATCGCCTTCACAATAAAGGCGACAAATTTCAATGAGACATCGGGGATTCGAACCCCGGACAACTTGATTAAAAGTCAAGTGCTCTA